>ERZ1066119.258-NODE-258-length-41503-cov-22.021231_pt1 | contig 41503 bp, 29 predicted proteins | sample MGYA00382766_ERZ1066119 | MGnify/ENA primary metagenome ERZ1066119 (study PRJEB33369, sample SAMEA5778349) | biofilm metagenome | biome: Industrial cooling water; feature: Water cooling tower basin; material: Biofilm | place: United Arab Emirates | collected...
AGTTCTTACGTTCCCGCAGTCAGTTCCTACGGTGTCAGCAGCTATGCCGTACCAGTAAGTTCTTTCGCGGTGAGTTCCTACGAAGTCGGCTCTTATTCAGTGCCGGTGAGTTCTTACGGCGTCAGTTCTTACGTTCCCGCAGTCAGTTCCTACGGTGTCAGTTCTTACGTTCCCGCAGTCAGTTCCTTCGGCGTCAGTTCTTACGTTCCCGCAGTCAGTTCCTTCGGCGTGAGCAGTTATGCCGTACCAGTAAGTTCTTACGCGGTAAGTTCTTACGAAGTTGGCTCTTACTCGGTGCCGGTAAGCTCTTATGCCGTAAGTTCTTACGAAGTTGGCTCTTATTCAGTGCCGGTGAGTTCTTACGCTGTCAGCAGCTACGCCATACCAGTCAGTTCTTATGCCGTAAGTTCCTACGAAGTTGGCTCTTACTCGGTGCCAATCAGTTCTTACGCAGTCAGTTCCTACGAGGTTGGCTCCTACTCGGTGCCGGAAAGTTCTTACGCGCTCAGTTCTTACGGGGTGAGTTCCTACGATGTCAGCTCTCATGCCATCAGTTCTTACGCGATGCCGCGTCAGTTCTGGCTAATTGCTGATGCCGAACTGATTGTTTACGGTGCGACGGAACCCGATGCTACCGTGACGATTGGCGGGCGTCCGATTAAACTAAATCCGGATGGCACGTTCCGCTTCCAGCTGTCGTTCCAGGATGGTGTAATTGACTTCCCGATTGTGGCAGTTGCATCGGATGGCGAACAAAACCGTTCGATTCACATGAACTTTAAGCGCGAAACTCCATCGCGGAATACCAATACTAAGGAAGAAGCGGTTCAAGAATGGTTCGCCTAATTTTAGATTTTAGATTTCGGATTTGAGGAGACTGGTGAGCAACCAGAATTTGGCAAACCGAGCCATCAACCAATAATCCATCTAAAATTTCTATCCCCCGGCAGAGGTCGGGGGCTTCTTATTGGGGAAAATTCTTGTTCTAATGGGTAATAAGTCAAAAACAATATATACTTATGACACCGGCAGAAATTGATAGTAAGCTCGCGGAATTATTTGGAGCAGATTTACAAGCGATCGCTCCCAACTCCTGGCAGGTAGATACCCCTTCTTTACGCCTGTTAGTATTACTTTCAGACGACCAATCTTGGCTGCGATTGTTAATCCCTATCACTTCAGCACTAGAAGCTCAACCTTTCCTGGAACAACTTTTAGAAGCCAACTTTGACAACACCCTAGAAACCCGTTACGCTTTACATCAGGGAGTTTTATGGGGTGTATTTCAACACGGTTGTGAAAGTTTGACTGCTGTTGACTTTGAGTCTGCCGTAAACCAACTTTTGTCCTTGCATCAAAGAGGTATTTCTGACTTCTTCAACCAGCTTGTAGAAAGTCGTATGCGTCAAATTATTAAGGCTGCTAAGCTGCAAGGACAAACTCTAGAAGCGACACTCCAAACTCTAGATCGTTTCTACGAAGAAGGACTCATGGGCGATATCAATCAAGGTTCAGCCGGACGGGAAGAAACAATGGCAGCATGGCGATATCAGTTAGAACGTCTTTGGCATGAAGTCAGCTAATGGCTAATGGCTAATGGCTAATGGCTAATTGCATTTAAGACTATTAGCTATTAGCAATTAGCAAAAAACAACAAAAAGGTAGTAGGGTAATGGACATAATTGAAATCCTAAAACAAGACTATCAAAAATTTCCACTTGACCAGACTTACAGCATTTATGCCCAAGATGTGTTTTTTAAAGACCCCATGAATGAGTTTCGGGGAATTGAGCGGTATCAGCAGATGATAGGGTTTATCGGCACTTGGTTTTTGAACCTAAAACTCGATCTGCACGACATTCGCCGCGACGGAGAGACGATTGTGACTCGCTGGACGCTGTCGTGGAATACTCCCCTCCCCTGGAAACCCCGCATTTCTATTCCCGGCTGGAGCGAGTTACGACTCAATGCAGATGACTTGATTGTCTCCCACATAGATTATTGGGATTGTTCGCGCATCGATGTTTTGAAGCAGCACCTGTTTCCTAACAAATAATCGATAATGTAAACTAATGTAAACAATTCTCAGGCAGGACAGGGAAATCATGCGTTTAATTCTGATGACGGGGAAAGGGGGAGTGGGTAAAACCTCCGTCGCAGCGGCTACTGGACTTCGTTGCGCTGAACTGGGTTATAAAACGCTCGTTCTCAGTACCGACCCTGCTCATTCGCTGGCAGACAGTTTTGATATGGAACTGGGGCACGAAGCGCGACTGGTTCGTCCTAATTTGTGGGGTGCGGAATTGGATGCGCTGATAGAGTTAGAACAAAACTGGGGAGCGGTGAAGCGCTACATTACCCAAGTTTTGCAGGCGCGGGGACTTGATGGCATTCAGGCGGAAGAATTGGCAATCTTACCAGGGATGGATGAAATATTCGGCTTGGTGAGGATGAAACGCCACTACGATGAAGGCGAGTATGATGTTTTAATTATTGACTCGGCTCCTACGGGAACGGCGCTGCGATTGCTCAGTTTACCAGAAGTTAGCGGCTGGTATATGCGGCGTTTTTATAAGCCATTTCAAGGGATTTCTGTGGCGCTTAGACCGCTGGTTGAACCTATTTTTAGGCCAATTGCTGGTTTTTCCTTGCCTGATAAAGAAGTGATGGATGCGCCTTACGAGTTTTACGAACAAATTGAAGCTTTGGAGAAGGTTTTAACCGATAATACTCAAACATCGGTGCGCTTGGTGACGAATCCCGAAAAAATGGTGATCAAGGAATCTTTACGCGCCCATGCTTACTTGAGTTTGTATAACGTTGCCACAGATTTAGTCGTGGCTAATCGGATTATTCCGCAAGAGGTGCAAGATCCTTTCTTCCAACGTTGGAAAGAAAATCAAAAGGAATATCGTCAAGAAATTCATGATAACTTTCATCCTTTGCCGGTGAAGGAAGTTCCTTTATTTTCAGAAGAAATGTGCGGGTTGGCAGCACTGGATCGATTGAAGGAATTGCTTTATAAGGATGAAGATCCTAGTAAGGTTTATTACCAGGAAAATACTGTCCGCGTGGTGCAAGAAAAAAATCAATACAGTTTGGAACTTTACTTGCCGGGAATTGCGAAAGACCAAATTCAGTTGAGTAAAACTGGGGATGAATTGAATGTGAGGATTGGCAATCATCGCCGCAATTTAGTTTTGCCCCAAGCTTTGGCAGCGCTGCAACCTGCCGGTGCGAAGATGGAAGAAGATTATCTGAAAATCCGGTTTGCTGAAGTAGCGAGGGTGTAATTTAGAAACCGGGTTTCTTGAACAATACCTTCGCCAATCGTCTGAAACGCCCCCATGCTTAAGCATGGGGCTACACAAACTCTCGCCCGCAAGGCAAGGGCTAAAATCTTTGCAGGCTGCGGAGGCAGCCTTTGTTTGTGTAGCGATACCATGCGCGGGTATCAGCTTTTTGGCAAAGGTATTGTTGAAGAAACCCGGTTTCTGGGGCGATAAAGTTAACGTTTTCACGAGGTAGTGTTGGAGGACTGGGAATCACCAGAGGAAGAAGTTTGCCCAATAGCATTTATGAGAGTTTGTTTGTTGGGTGATTCTGCTCGCGAATCATTAGACAAAGATTCGATAAGTTGGCGTTTTGCGTCAAGAATTTCAGAGTGATTTTCAGACCAATTTGACAGAGTTTGCGAGAGTTCTTCGATCTGATCTGGTAGAGAAGTAACTAAGCGATATAACTCAGTCAAGTCATCAGGAGAAAAGAGCGATCGCTGCTCGTTTAACAGTACAATAAAAGCAGCCACATTCTGTTGTGCAAATAACAGTGTTTGACTCCTGATTTGCTCAGCAGTTTGCTGAACTACTGCCAGCGGCAAATCTAGCGCTTGGGCAATCTGATCCACACTCAAACCCATTGGCAGTAGTCGCGCTATGGCTTGTAACTTGGCTTGTCGTTCACCTTCTTCTAAACCTTCTTGCTTGCCTTCCAACCTTCCTTCTTCTAAGCCTTCTTGCTTAGCTTCCTGATAAACTTTGGTTTGTTTGAGTTCGCTTAAACCAAACATAGCTTCAATCTCCTCGCGGCTCTTTTGCGGTAATTTGTAGACAATAATTGTCTCAATTAAATTGATGAGGTTTTTCTGAACAACTTCATCGGTTAGTTGTTGCTTCGCTTGCTCAACTAAGCGTCTTGCCAGCTGCACTGCCGTTGCTTCAGGCTCAATAACTAGCTTAACAACTCCCACGCCTAGAGAGTTTTCGGCTGCTTCTCCTAATTCATCCAGATATATTCGTCTCACCGACTCTAAAGTCAAAAGTTGACCAAAACTGCTTCATCCGGGGAACGGTTGATGAGTTCAAAGAAGATGCTCGGAAATTCCTGAAACAAACTATAGAAAATGGTGTCAGTTCTCACTATGATTAACCGATGGCAGAGAAGGATAAAAAATGTTTGATATTAAATTATATTTTCCGATGCTGCGGTTTGTAACATTTTTGCGCTTTGCGGTTTAGCTGAATTTAGCAAGAAGTATAAGTTTTGGCAAAACTAGAGCTTGAGCGACAAGTTGAAATTCTCATCTAACTTTAATGTGTTAATCAGCCTAATCTCATGTGGGTAAATCATTCTATTGATTGAAGGCAATCAAACCAAAGCCAAACAATCAATTGATAGGTTTTATCCACTCAGGAGGATTGAAAGTGAAAAGTCTTATTTATGGTTGTGTATCTGCTTTGATACTAGCTACCGCTGTTGTTCCTAAAGCACAGGCACAGATGCGGTTTAACTTTAGCGCTCCTTTTATTGCTGATTCGGGTATCGCCAGTGCTAATAACGATAGCCATTTTATTAACGTAGCCGTTACGGGGTATCCTCTAACAAGTCTAACGATCGCTTTACCAGGAGAGATGAGAAGCGTGCGGCAAGTTCGGATTACGGATCAAACAGGGAAAGAAGTAGCAGCGAATGTGGCAGTCAGTACGGGCAGCGTGGCAATTAACTTTCCTCAACCAGTAGCGCCTGATAATTATATTAGGGTGATGCTGAATGGCGTCGAAATGAACCAGGTAGGAGAAACTGTGCTTTATCGGGTTTTTGCCATGAAGCAGGGATTGATGGGAGATATCCCTGTAGGGACAGCAATGGTTAGAGTTGCGGAAAATTGATTTTGCTATCTTCGCTCTACAATTGATATATAAAGTAGAAACTGGGTTTATTTAATAAATCGGGTTTCTACTTTATGAATATTTGATTTTAAAATCTGACGCCTTCTTAAGACCAATTACTGTTGAGATCGCTTGGTTGAATTGGCAAAATATTTTTTTATAAAAATAAATAAGGCTTGGTTGTTAACAGCAAGGTGCGAGCGGATCAATTGACAAGATTTTTGGGAAAATGATTCTATAAAAAGGAGTAATTTTTGCAATCCCGTTGCCTGAAGGCAGGGGGAGGATGTCAAGTAGATAAGCGATCGCGCAAGCAGGCGTCTATGAGAAAGCGAGTTATCCTAACACTGATGAAAGGCAGCTTTGAGCAAGGGTTTCCAGCTATTCTGCGAATTAGCGAAAATAACGTTCTGACTCAAACAGCTATTCAAATTCCAGGTAAGTTGCCGCCTGCGCCTAAAATTGCAGACAAATTAATTCATTGGCAGCTAGCTTACCACCAGAGACTGGTAGGGGTTCGCGCGTTTACGATACCAGATCAACAAGTGACAAATGTTTCTTCTACTCAACTTGGTACGGATCTGGTAGATAGTCTTAATGACTGGCTGAATTCGCCATCTATAAACTGGAAAAAAATCCGAGATGGATTGCAAAGAAATTTGAATACAACTGATGAAATTGAAATCTTGATTGAAACTAACAAACTGGAACTGTGGCAACTGCCCTGGCATAAGTGGGAATTGTTCGATTGTTACCCCAAAGCAGAAGTTGCTTTGAGTCCTCCAGAGTATCAACGAACGAAAAAGTTAGAGATAAATAATGCTAAGGGTCAAGTTAAAATTTTAGCAATTTTTGGTGATGACGAAGGAATTGATATTAGCAAAGATCGAATTTATTTAGAGGGATTATCAGAGCGAGCAGAAATCGAATTTTTATTAAAACCGACGCTCAAAGAGTTTAATGAAAAACTTTGGGAGCAAGACTGGGATATTCTATTTTTTGCGGGGCATAGTTCCAGCCATGAAAAAGGGCTAATTAGGCTTAATGAAAAAGAAGATCCAATTACTCTCGATCAATTAAGAAATGCGCTCAAAAAAGCGATTAACAAGGGCTTGCGCTTGACAATTTTCAATTCTTGTGATGGGTTGCGCTTGGCGCAAGAACTTCTGGAATTGGATATTCCGCAAGTTATTGTGATGCGCGAACTCGTGCCAGATGCAGTGGCGCAAGCTTTTTTAAAGTACTTTCTCACCGCTTTTGTCAGGGGACAGTCTTTGTATGCTTCGGTGCGAGAAGCGCGAGAAAGGTTGGAAGGGTTGGAAAAAGATTATCCCTACGCAACTTGGTTACCTGTGATTTGTCAGAATCCCGCCGAAATTCCACCGACTTGGCAAGATTTGTGCGGGGCGGGGAGGGCGAACCCACAAGATTTTTCTAGCGATCGCATATCGCTGAAAAAACTTCTCCAAACTGTGCTGGTAGCAAGCTTAGCTGTCACTGCTTTAGTTATGGCAGGGCGTTATTTAGGGATATTGCAAGCTTGGGAATTGCAAACTTATGACCAACTGATGCGATCGCGTCCACAAGAACCACCCGAGCGGCGGCTTTTAATCGTAACGGTGACGGAAGAAGATTTTAAATTGCCCGAACAGAATCCCAGAACTGGATCGATATCCGATGTAGCGTTGACTCGACTTTTGGAGAAACTGACACAGTTCAAACCGCGTGCGATTGGTTTAGATATTTATCGCGACGATCCGGCAAAAACTAACACAAAATTAGCGGCTTTAATGGGGAGGAATAATCACTTGTTTGCGATTTGCAAAGCGAGCGATCGCACGGCGAATCACCCTGGTATTTCACCCCCTCCTGATGTCCCCCTGCAACGCCTTGGTTTTAGCGATGTTGTTAAAGATACCGACGGCGTTCTGCGTCGCCATCTCTTAGGAATGGAACCAGAGTCTTCATCGCCTTGTACAACTCCCTACGCTCTCAGCGCTCAGCTAGCATTTTATTACTTAAAGGCAGAAGGGATTTCTGCTCAATTCACCCCAAAGGGAGATTTACAAATTGGCAATACTATCTTTGAGCGGTTGCAAGAACGCATGGGCGGATATCAAACCTTGAATAGTTGGGGGTATCAAATATTACTGAATTACCGCGCCTATCATTCACCAGAAGCGATCGCCCCAATTGTGACCTTGGCAGAGGTTCTCAACGGGAAAATAAAGGCAGAGGATGTGCGCGATCGCATTGTTTTGATTGGCGTCACGGCTCACAGTGCTAACGATTTTATTCCCACTCCCTTCAGTGCTGGTAAAGATTTTTACCAAGGAATGGCGGGAGTAATTGTGCAAGCACAGATGGTAAGTCAAATTCTCAGCGCCGTGCAAGATGGGCGACCCTTATTATCAGTTTGGCCTGTTTGGGGAGAAATTGTTTGGATTTGGGGCTGGTCGGTTGCGGGAGGGTTGGTGATTTGGTGCGCGTGGTCACTCACGGGGGATGCAAAGCGCTTGCAATTGTATTGGTTAATCTTGGAAGGCGCAGCGCTGGGGATATTAATCCTGCTTTGTTATATCCTGTTTGTACAAGGCAAGTGGGTTCCGCTCGTTCCATCAGCCTTGGGATTAGTATTAACGAGCGGTTGTGTTGCGATTTACGCTGGGCAAAAGCAGTTTATTTTAACTTCTGTAAATTATGAAATTGAACCAGAAAAAGCAAAGATTTAAGCAAATACTAAACGGTAAATTCTTCCTTGCTACCAGTTTGGTAATCTTTAGCTGCACGCAAGTGCAAGCACGACAAACGCCTAGCGGACAATCGAATCGACCAGCGGCAACAGTTCCAAACGTTGTATTCGCCGCACCACCTCTACCACCCGGTACGGGAGCGCCTACAGGTCGCAGATCTGGAGCAGGAAGCCGTGGCTGTGGAAACATCAATTCAGCAGCTAATGTGGCTGATAAAAAGCATCTTACAGCTTTAGTGCCATCTATTCAATCTAATGAATTTCTGCTTGCGGAATTTGTCGGAGGATTAACCACTGCCGAACGACCAACTTTCTGGTTTTATATTACCTATCAGCCTCCATTTACAGGGCAGTTTATCTTGCAGGACAAAGACGAGAATGTAGTTTACAAAACTAACGTAATACTCCCTGCAAAACCAGGAGTGATGAGGATTTCCCTGCCCTCCAATTTACCACCGCTAGAAATTGGCAAAGTATATAATTGGTATTTCAACATTACCTGCGAGTCCGATGCTCAGAGGATTTCTTCGGTTAATGGATGGATTCAAAGAACCTCACTCAATACTTCAGTTGAAACTCAGTTACAGAACGCGACACCACAGCAGAAAGTTTCCCTTTATGCTAGCAATGGGATTTGGTACGAAGCGCTGACAACTGCTGCGGAATTGCGTCGCAATAACTCAAACGATCAAAATTGGGCTAATCTGTTGCAAGAGGTTGGCTTAAGCGAGATTGCATCAGCAGCGATCGCGGAAAATTAATTGCTAATTGGTAATTGGTAATTGGTAATTGCTAATTGGTAATTGCTAATTGGTAATTGCTAATATCATGTCTGGTGGATTAGCCATAATCGGCAGCCGGGACACGGCAAGATCAACGTTATCTGTTTATCCGAGATCCCGTCAGATGCCGTGTCCCTACGCAACAAATCCGTGATACCAAATCCGGGATCTAAACCCCCTTTATTTTATAGCCCGCGTTCGCGCAGCGTGCCGGAGGCATAGGCGGGCTTTGTTTGTGTAGCCGCGACTTTAGTCGTTCGGCATAAAAGGGGCGATCAAAGCGGATTTGGTATGAGGTTTTTTATTATGGGCAATTGGGCGGACATCATATAACCCCTAATCCCTAGCCCCTTGTTTTAGACAAAATTGAAGTCTCTAGAAATGTTGACGTTGGTGTTATCTTGAATAATTGCAATTAGGTCAGTACCGAAATAAATTCCCGTATCGCTTGCAGCAGTACCGGCTCCTAAACTGCCAAAACTGAGCGAGTATTGACTGGCATTACCGAGGGCTTCAATATAATCAAATTCCCACTCCCAGTCTGTAACGATCGCATGTCCTTCTCCTTGGTAGGACACGCCCCAGCTACCGCCTAAGACAAACGTATCCGACTGAGTACCGCCGGTGAGAGTGTCGTATTCTACACCAGTGGTTGCGTAACCATCGAGGCGATCGCTCCCAATATCCCCAAAAACTTGATCGTTGCCGCTGCCGCCCAGCACGATATCGTTATCTTTGCCACCTCGGACAATATCATCTCCAGAGCCTCCGGCAACGAAATCATCACCCAAGTTGCCGTTGAGGGTGTCGTTACCACTGTCTCCATAAATTTCATCGCTATCTTTACCGCCCCAGATGATATCATTGCCGCCGTTGCCGCCAATTAAATCCTGGCCTTGGTTACCATTCATCATGTCACCATCTGACGAACCTTCAACCCAATCATCTCCTGCCAAGGCACGCAATCCCTGGGGCGCATCTGCCAGCAAACCTGGGGAAACCCTAAAAAACTCACTGTCGCCAGAGAGGTTGAAAAAACCATCATAAAGACTGGCAGAGCGAACGCCAACCGAATCGGCGGTTATCGTCAGTAAGTTTTCTACCTCCGCCGGAGATAAATTGGGATTGGCACTTAAAACTAAAGCTGCAACCCCCGCTACATAAGGAGCAGCCATTGATGTACCGTTGAAAGTTTCATAGCGATTACCAGGATATGTAGAGCGAATATCTACTCCTGGAGCAACCACATAATCTAGACGATTATTACCAGCATGATTGGAGAAATAAGGCATAGCATCATTGCGATCGACTGCGCCGACAGTAATGCCAAAATCAGTCGCATAGCGACCGGGATAATCTGGTTGCAACGTGCCATCATTGCCTGCTGCGGTAACAATAACCGCTCCTTTTTCAAAGGCATATTGAATCGCTTGCTCTACTTCAGGAGCATTAAACGCACCACCCAAGCTGAGGTTAAGGACATCAGCACCGTTATCGACGGCATAACGAATTCCAGCAGCAATATCAGCATGAGTGCCGCCGCCAGATGAATCGAGTACCCTTACCGGCATAATTTTGGCATTGAAAGCGACACCAGTCACACCAAAATCGTTCTTTTCGGCAGCAATAACTCCCGCGACGTGAGTGCCGTGACCATCAATATCCATCGGGTTGTTATCGCGATTGACAAAATCCCAACCCCGAATGTCATCGACAAAACCATTGCCGTCATCATCTATTCCATTGCCAGCAATTTCGTCTGAGTTGACCCAGATATTGTTATCTAAGTCAGCGTGGTTATAGTCAACTCCACTATCGATAACGGCAACTACAATTCCCTGACCAGTGAAGCCTCGATTCCAAACTTCTGGAGCTTTGACCATATCTAATCCCCAATTATCGTTGCCTGAATTGGGGACATCTGCAAAGGGGTTTTGTCCAATTGCTCGCGCCACTGCCGCCGATGCATTTACCAGACCATAGCCGAAGAGACTGTTATAGGGAGTCGAGGTAGCCATAAGTTATCTCCTATATACTTAGATGTTCGGAAAGCTTGGTATCTCTCTCTGAAAATAGATATGTCCCAGGGTAGGGAACTTATGCATTGGGTTCTCCAACTGGGCAGGTATTTTTGGCGGGGGTGTGGATGCGATCGCTCTCTATCCCGAACAAAACTTAGAAACCAGCTTTCTGGCGGCGTTTTTCATCGAAACCCGGAATATAAGCATAAGTCCGGCGCAAAAGTTCGTTTGGACTTAGACAACCGTTTCTAGTACAATCGATCCCCATCATTGCGGCAAAACCTGATTGCTTGTGCGTATGAAAGGGTGTCCTCTCCGATTTGGGTTGCTAGAAGGCAGCGTTTTGTTTTGTTTATCGGTCGCTGACCCCACGGCAGCGCAAATTGTGCCAGATGCTACTCTACCAAATAATACCACGGTCAACCTACAGGGAACGAGGAGCGTAATTGAGGGAGGAACGACGGCAGGTAGTAACCTTTTCCACAGTTTTCAGGAATTTTCCGTTCCCACAGGTGGGGAAGCTTTTTTTAATAATACTGGTAATATTCAAAACATTTTTAGCCGCGTCACGGGTGGGTCGATTACTAGCATTGATGGGTTGATTCGCGCCAATGGTACGGCGAATTTATTTTTACTTAATCCCAATGGGATTGTTTTTGGGTCGAATGCCAGGTTAAATATTGGCGGTTCGTTTTTTGGCAGCAGTGCAAGTAGTATCAGCTTTGCCGATGGATATGAATTTAGCGCCACTAATCCTAATACTCCACCTCTGCTGACTATTAATGTACCGATTGGCTTGCAAATTGGCTCAAATCCTGGACGGATTGTCAATCAATCGACTGGTGAAGGTTTACAAGTACTGCCTGGTAAAACTTTGGCCTTAATCGGTGGCAACGTACAACTCGATAATGGAATTTTATTTGCACCTGGAGGCAGGGTAGAATTAGGAGGATTAGCAACTCCAGGTACGGTAAGTTTAAACGCTGATAGTAGCTTGAGTTTTCCCACTGGTGTGCAAAGAGCAGATGTATCTCTGATTAATGGTTCTGCGGTGGATGTATCCGCTGGCGGGGGCGGAAGTATTGCCGTTACTGCCAACAACGTCGAGATTGCAGGAAGAAGTGGGCTAATAGCAGGAATTGGCAAAGGATGGGGTTCAATTGATGCTATGGCTGGAGATATTGATATTAATAGTACGGGTGCAATTGTCATTGCCAATGACAGCTTTGCGATTAATTCCGTAGACAATCAAGCCATAGGAAATGGCGGCGACATCAATATAGCAGCAGACTCGCTTTCTTTGACAAATAAGGGTTTGTTAAGCACTGCCACATTTGGACAGGGAAAGGCTGGTAATATAGCGATCGCAGCGATCGCGAGCATCTCCTTTGATGGCGGTTCTGCCTTCAGCACAGTAGAAACTACAGGAAAGGGAGATGGCGGCAACATTAACATCATTACCAACTCGCTTTCCGCCACCAAGAGCGCTCGACTGGTTACTGGCACAAGAGGACAGGGAAATGCAGGCAGCATTAACATTACTGCCAACTCCCTGACTGTCACTGGCGGCGCTCAACTAAATGCCAGCACAAGAGGAGAGGGAAATGCAGGCAGCGTGACGATTGATGCCCGCGATCGGGTTGCTTTTGATGGATTGGATAGTCAAGGATTGCCCAGTGGAGCATTCAGTAATGTAGGAGAAACAGGGGTAGGTAACGCAAGTGGAATCAACATCACCACTAATGAGCTATCTGTCACTAATGACGCTCAACTGCTCGCTGGAAGCAAAGGACAGGGAAATGCAGGCAACATTAATATTATTGCCCGCGATCGCGTTGTGTTTAGTGGAAGTGGTGCTGCCTTTAGCAGCGTAGAAGAAACCGGAAAGGGTGAGGGCGGTAGTATTAACATCACCACCAACTCGCTGGCTCTCACCAACAAGGCTCAACTGTTTACTGGTATAAGAGGCCAAGGAAAGGCTGGCAATATAGTCGTTAATGCTTCCTCGTCGGTTTCTTTGGATGGATTGAGTAGTGGTCTTTTCAGCAGACTAGAAGAAACAGGGAAAGGTGAGGGCGGTAGCATTAACATCAATACCAGATCGCTATCTGTCACCAACGACGCTCAACTAAATACCAGTACCAGGGGACAAGGAAACGCAGGTAACATAACGATTAATGCGCGCGATCGTATTTGGTTCAGTAGCAATGGTGCTGCCTTCAGCTTTGTGGCACAAACGGCTATGGGTGACGCAGGTGACATCAATATCAACACCAACTCGCTGTCTCTCACTAATGGCGCAGCGCTGATTGCCAGCACTCTTGGACAAGGAAGTGCGGGGGATCTGATCGTCAATGCCCGCGATACAGTTTCCTTTGATCGGGGTTCTACTGCTCTCAGCAGCGTGGGTTCGACAGCAAAGGGCAATGGCGGTAGCATTCGCATTACCACTGGCGAGTTGTCTGTGACTAACGGCGCTCAACTTTTTGCTAGCACAAGAGGACAAGGCAACGCAGGCAGCGTGACGATCGATGCGCGGCGTGTCTCCTTTGATGGGGTAGATAGCAAGGGCTTTCCCAGCGGAGCCTTCAGCGCGGTAGAAAGCAAAGCCGTAGGCAATGCTACTGAGATCGACATCACCACTAGCGAGCTTTTTGTTACCAACGGCGCTCAACTACAAGCTGTCACAAATGGACAAGGAAATGCTGGCAATATCACAATTGATGCCCGCGAGAGTGTCTCCTTTGACAGCGGTGGAGCCGCCTTCAGCGATGTGGGAAAAACAGGGGTGGGTATTGCCGGTGGCATTAATATCACCACCAACCAGCTGTTTGTCGGTAATAACGCTCAATTGGTTGTCGGCATCAAGGGACAGGGCAAGGCAGGCGATCTGATCGTTAACGCCCGCGATCGCGTGTCCTTTAATGGGGGTGATGCCTTCAGCTCGGTAGAGCTTGGCGCTAAGGGAGATGGGGGAAGCATCAAAATTGAGGCTCGCGAGTTGTCTGTGACTAATGGCGGTCAACTGATTGCTGGAACTAAGGGACAGGGAAATGCAGGCAACATTACTGTTATTGCGCGCGATCGCGCATTGTTTGATGGGGATAGCGTATCGTTTGATGAACCCATAAGAAATGCCAGTGGGGTTATCAGCAGCGTTGAAACAACCGGGGTGGGTGATGGCGGAAATATTAATATCATCACCAACGATTTATTTGTCACTAACGGCGGTCAACTGAGAGCTGACACTGAAGGACAGGGAAAAGCAGGCAATGTAATAATTAATGCTTCTTCTTCAGTTACTTTTGACGGAGTAAGTAGGAATAGAAGCGTCAGTGCAGCCTTTAGCGCCGTAAACAAAACAGCTATCGGTGAAGGGGGCAACATCACAATTACCACCGACTCGCTTTTTGTCACCAACGGCGCTCAATTAATCGCCGACACGCTGGGACAAGGAAAAGCAGGTAGCGTGATAGTTAATGCTCGCCAGAGAGTTATGTTCGATGGGTTTGCAGCTGCCTTCAGCGGCGTTGGAACAACAGGTGTAGGCGATGGCGGCAATATTAGTATTGTTACACGGGCGCTCGGTATCGTTAATGGCGCTCAATTAAATACTAACAGTGAGGGAAACGGCGCAGCAGGTAACATTGAAATTCAAGCCAACTCCATTTTTCTAGACAACAACGCCGAAATTCTGGCTAATACCGTCAAAGGTCAAGGAAATATTACTCTGCAAACTCCCTTGTTAATCTTGCGTCGCAACAGCAACATCACCACTAATGCAACTGGTAGCGCGATCGTCGGTGGCAATATCACCATCGATGCTGATGTATTTGCCGCTTTAGAAAATAGCGACATCAGCGCCAATTCCGATGAATTCGAGGGAGGCAATGTTACCATCAATACACAAGCAATTTTCGGCACACAACCTCGCGCTGCAACCACGCCAGAAAGTGACATTACTGCTACTGGGAGAACCAAAGCAGGCACAGTAACAATCAATACTCCCGATGTTGACCCCAGTTCTGGATTAATAGAATTACCAGCCAACTTGGTTGATATTACTGGATTAATCGCTCCAGATTGTCCCATAGGCACCAGATACGCTGCGAACGAATTTTTCATCACTGGGCGCGGCGGTTTACCTCCGAATCCCAGGGAAGCACTGTCCCAAAATGCCCTTGATGTTGGTTGGGTAAATCCTAATTCACAGGCACAGGAAGGCAGAGGAGTAGAGGAGCAAGGGAGCAGGGGGACAGGGGAGCCGCACACCGAAATTGTCGAAGCTACTGGCTGGGTTAAAGGTGCCAATGGCGAGGTTATCCTTACTGCTAACGTGCCAAACGCAACGCCTCGCGAGAGTTGGTATCGATCAATTCTCTGCCCTGCACCGCGACTGAATAATTAATCTAGGATTTACGCAGCGGCACTATATGGCGGGATGGTGCGTTACGCTACCGCTAACGCACCCTACAAATAGCTACAGAGCGATCGCGCGATGGGAAAATTGAGATTGAGTGCCTAATACCCTTCATCTTCTTCCGGCTCGATCGCCATTTCCACAATTTCCCGCCACAATTCCAGAATCTTGTCGCTGGCTGCTACTGCTCTGAGATAATCTAAAACTTGGCTCGACTCTTGCTTCAGTTCGGGAAAAGCCAATAACAGCACTGCCAAGTCACGCCAATCTGTACCCGATTTTGGTTTCCCCCGACGCTGATGGTAAGAAATTACTTTACTAGCGATTAACTCTGCCGGAGCCATTACTAGCACTTGTTCAATCCGTTGTGCCGGGGGCAAATCCTTAACTTTCCTGACATCTACCAGGTGACGGTTACCTGATTTCTGTGTTTGGTATAGTCGATACCCTTCTCCTTGCTTAACTTCTCGCACGCGCACGGCAATGTGAAATCGCTCTCCCAAGTATTGCCGTAATTCCTCGACTAATTCTTCTGCACGCACCGACATCAAGTCAATATCTTGCGTCATGCGCGGTTCTTCCACATAGGCATTGACTGCCTGTGCGCCAAATACTACTACATCATCGCGATCGCGCAAAAATTCAAACACCGCAGCTTGGATGGTAGCCAGCGGTAAAGTTTCCTGCGTCATAAACTCCCGAAAACTCAGGATATCAGTACCAAGCATGATAGATTTTATCGAATAAGTCTGGCATCAAGCTCTCTAATATTATGCGCCGTCCCGACGCAAAATTGGTGTTGATTGACTAAGAAAATCGTAATATAGTTGACAAAATAACAAAAATATGAACAACAAACGATCTATATTTTTATCAATCATCCCATCTTTATGGAAGCGATCGCATCGTTGGGGAAGCGTTCTGTTACTTGTAGCTATGTTCTTGGGCGCCGCAGCATTGCCTACTGTCGCCCATATTGTAGCTAATCCTATCGTTCAAAATGTATCTAATGCCCAGGGGTTGATGCAACAGGGTAGAACTTTGTACGAAATTCAACGATTTTCTGAGGCGGGTGTTATCTTGCAACGGGCGTTAACTGCTTTCCAAACTGCTGGAGATAAACTTTGGCAGGCGGCGGCGTTAACCAATCTTTCCTTGGTTTACCAACAATTGGGACAATGGACTGAAGCAGAAAATGCGATCGCCAAAAGTCTCTCTCTCCTCGAAACTAAACCCCATCCCACACCAGCTAAAGATCGTTCTCAAATTCTCGCCCAATCCCTAGATGTTCGAGGTCGTTTGCAATTGGCGCGGGGACAAGGGGAACCGGCTTTAAATAGCTGGAAACGGGCGGCTGAGGTTTATGCATATATCGGCGACACATCGGGAGCGATTCGCAGTCGCATCAATCAAGCTACTGCACAGCAAGCTTTGGGGCTTTATCGTTTGGCTGAGAAAACTTTGGCAGAAGTCGGCGATATGCTGCAAAAACAACCCGATTCTGCGCTCAAAGTGGCGGGATTGCACAACCTGGGCAACGTTTTGCGAATTACCGGCGATTTAGATCGGGCTGAGGCAGTTTTTCAACAAAGTTTAGCAGTGGCTCGCACTGTGCGATCGCCCCAATATATTAGCGAAGCGCTTCTCGGTTTGGGCAAAACCGCTCAAGCTAAAGGAGATAACCCAACTGCTTTAAATTATTATCGAGAAGCGATCGCTTCTTCTCCTTCCCCTAAAATCAAAATCCAAATTCAACTCAATCAACTGAGTTTGTTATTGGAAGACAAGCAATCAAAAGCAGCCTCTACCTTGTGGCCTGCGATCCTGGATCAAATTGATAGTTTACCCCCAAGTCGAACGAGTGTCTATGCCCGGATTGACTTAGCTCAAAGTCTGATGAAACTATCAGCAATCGAGCAATCGGTATCGGGCGATATTGCACAGATGCTGGCGACAGCCGTCCAACAAGCCAAAAATTTGCCAGATCCACGCGCCGAATCTTATGCACTTGGCACATTAGGTCAATTATACGAACAAAAACAGCAGGAGTCTGATGCACTTAGCTTAACTGAAAAAGCATTAGCGATCGCGCAAACAATTGATGCGTCAGAAATTGCTTATCAATGGCAATGGCAAATCGGACGTTTGCTGAAAATTAAGGGAGATAATGCCAGAGCGATTTCAGCTTACGATCAAGCCGTTAAAACTCTCCAATCTCTGCGTTCTGATTTAGTGGCAATCAATTCCGACGTGCAATTTTCTTTCCGCGAAAAAGTGGAACCAGTTTATCGGCAATTTGTCGATTTACTATTGCAATCATCTCCCGAAAGTCAACCGCAACAAGAAAATCTGATCGCAGCGCGGCAAGCAATCGAATCCTTACAATTAGCAGAACTAGATAATTTCTTTCGAGAAGCTTGTTTAGTTGCCAAACGTTCGATTGATGCCGTAGTTGAGGAAGACCAAACCGCCGCATTTATCTATCCCATTATTTTACCAGACCGGATCGAGGTAATCTTTAAATTGCCAAAACAACCATTGCGGCGTTACACTACTTCTATTGCTCAGTCAGAAGTAGAAAGTATTTTAGAAGAGCTACGGCAAAACCTGACAAAACGCGAAATACTTAAGCGATCGCAATCTTTATCTCAACAAGTATATAACTGGTTGATTCAACCTGCTGCCAGCGATTTAGCTCAAAGCAATATCAAAACATTGGTATTTGTGTTAGATGGTTCCTTGCGGAATATTCCGATGGCAGTGCTTTACGACGGTCAACAATATTTAATTGAAAAGTATGCGATCGCTTTAACGCCTGGGCTACAACTTGTTGACCCTAAACCTGTAGAACAGGTACAATTGAAAGCTTTAATTGCCGGACTATCCCAAGCGCGTCACGGTTTTAATGCCCTGGCTTATGTGGAAAATGAATTAAAACAAATTCAAACGGAAGTTCCCGGCCCATTGTTTTTAAATCAACAATTTACAACCGAATCTTTTAACAATGAAATTAATTTGCAGCCGCTGCCGGTGGTACATTTAGCCACTCACGGTCAGTTTAGTTCTAATGCGGAAGAAACGTTTATTTTGGCTTGGGATAAACCGATTAAAGTTAACGAATTAAACAGTCTTCTTCGCTCTAGAGATGAACGCCGTCCAGAAGCAATTGAGTTACTTGTTTTGAGTGCTTGCGAAACTGCTACAGGAGACAAAAGAGCAGCTTTGGGACTAGCTGGAGTGGCGCTGCGGGCGGGGGCGCGCAGTACTCTAGCTTCTTTGTGGCAAGTAGATGATGAGTCTACTACTGTTTTGATGAGTCAGTTTTATGAGGGAATTGCCGATCAGCAGCTTACAAAGGCTGAAGCTTTGCGTCAAGCTCAGTTAAATTTGTTGCGAAATCCTCGCTATCAACATCCGCTGTTTTGGTCGCCTTATGTATTATTGGGAAATTGGCTTTGAAGTTGAGAAATCAATTGCTAATTGCTAATTGGTAATTGGTAATTGGTAATTGGTATTATAGGATTTTTAGTGATATTAGCTATTTGTACCAGGTGATGATTATGGGTAATCTTAAGGACATCATATAACTAGCAATTTGGGTTAATAGACTCACATCTTGCATCTACCTGATAAAGATCCCCCAAATTTATTTGGGGCTGAAAGCTTAAGTTAGCTAAAGCTAACTACAATCAAGGTTTTAACCCGTTTCAACGGGTTTAAGCTTTAAGCCAGAAATTTATTTCTGTTGGCTCTAGTGCAAGATGTGAGTAGATCAACCCGCTCCCGATGTGGGATGCTGTAGCGATGGGTGCGCGGTAGCTGTATTCCGATCTTCTACACCGATAGACGATATGATGGCTATGGAAGTGCAAAAAGCTGCTCAACTGTCAATGAACGTACTCAGCCAAGAATCGGAATCTAACTCGGTCGATTTTCAGCGCCCGGAATTGCTGGCGCCAGCAGGTGATTGGGATTGTGCTAAAGCGGCTGTGGAAAATGGGGCAGATGCGATTTATTTTGGTTTGGAGCGGTTTAATGCGCGGATGCGATCGCAAAATTTTACTGAATCAGATTTACCCCGGTTGATGGATTTTTTGCACCGTAGAGGTGTAAAAGGATATGTGACTTTTAATACGCTGATTTTTCCGCGCGAATTGGCAGAAGCTGAGCAATATCTTCGCACTATTATTGCATCGGGTGTGGATGCTGCGATCGTTCAAGATGTGGGAATTTGTCGTCTCATTCGTCACCTTTCGTCAGATTTTCCTATCCATGCTTCTACTCAGATGACTATTACGAGTGCTGCTGGGGTAGAGTTTGCTAAGTCTTTGGGTTGTCAGTTGGTGGTGCTGGCGCGCGAATGTTCGCTGAAAGAAATTGATAAAATTCAACAACAAATAGCAGAAAAAAATGCTTCGTTGCCTTTAGAGGTTTTCGTCCACGGTGCTTTGTGCGTGGCATATTCGGGTCAGTGTTTGACTAGCGAAGCATTAGGAGGACGTTCGGCAAATCGCGGCGAATGCGCCCAAGCTTGTCGGATGCCTTATGAGTTAATTGTAGATGGACAAGTGGCGGATTTGGGTAATCGGAAATACTTGTTAAGTCCTCAAGATTTAGCTGGGTTAGAAATACTTCCAGAGTTGGTTAAAGCTGGCGTCAGTTCTTTGAAAATTGAAGGGCGTTTGAAAAGTCCTGAGTACGTGGCAAATGTTACGCGCGTTTATCGCGAAGCATTGGATCGGGTGGAAGAGAAGGCTCCGAAGAAATTCGCTGTTTCTAATCAAGAAAAATACAATTTGGAAATGGCTTTTTCTCGCGGACTTTATCCGGGTTGGTTTGAGGGAATTAACAATCAAGAATTGGTTCACGCCAGATTTGGGAAAAAACGGGGAGTTTATTTAGGTGAAGTGATTCGCATCCGCAATGAAAAGGTAGCGTTGCGGTTAGAAGCGCCGGTAAAACCTGGGGATGGAATTGTGTTTGATTCTAATCGCCCGGATACAAAGGAAGAAGGCGGGCGAGTTTATGCGGTGGAACAAAAAGGTGGAGAAACATTGCTCAGTTTTGGACGCGGGGATTTGAACTGGCGACGCATACAAGTTGGCGATAAAGTTTGGAAAACTAGCGATCCGGAATTAGATAAACAATTGCGTCAGAGTTTTGCTGGGGAAAATCCCAAGTTTCAGCGTCCGATTGCGTTAGAAATTTATGGGGAAGTTGGGGGGAGTTTGTGCGCGATCGCGCGCGACGAATCCGGTAATATCGTCCAAGTAGAATCTGCCATCCCCCTAACAACCGCGCACAATCAACCCCTCACCACCGAAAGATTACAAGCACAATTCGGGCGCTTGGGTAATACTCCCTTTTGTTTAGGGAGCTTGACAAATCAGCTTAATGGTAATACAATGTTGCCCGTAAGCGAACTGAACCGCTTGCGACGACAAATTGTATCGCAGTTGGAAGAAGTGAGAGCGAAACCTAAACTATGGGAATTGCGAAAAAATGCTTCTATTACAGATTTATTGCCAACCAAACAAACCGTTTTACCTAGCGCTGCCAATTTAATTGTGTTAGTGCGTTCTATGGAACAACTGCAAGCAGCATTGCAAGCAGGAATTGCAACCATTTACTGCGAATTTGAAGACCCACGTGCTTATGGTAAAGCAGTACAATTTGTGCGCCAAAATCAAACAGTTGCTAATCAAACAATATGGGTTGCACCGCCGCGCATTACCAAACCAGGGGAAAATTGGATTTTGCAACAAGTTCGTTCCTGCGAAGCTGATGGATATCTGCTGCGAAACTACGACCACTTGCAATTTTTTGCCGCAGATAGATGCATCGGAGATTTTTCCCTCAACGTTGCCAATGCTTTAACGGCAGATTATTTTAAGCAGGAGTTTAAACTGGAAAGGTTGACGGCATCTTACGATTTGAATATCAATCAATTGCAAGACTTGCTGGTTAGTTGTCCGCCTGATTGGTTTGAGGTCACAATTCACCAACACATGCCTATGTTTCATATGGAACATTGCGTTTTCTGTGCGTTTTTGTCCGAAGGAACCGATTATACTAACTGCGGTCGTCCTTGCGAAAAGTATGAGGTGAAAATTCAAGATCGTGTCGGCACAGAACACATTCTTCATGCGGATGCAGGTTGTCGCAATACGGTATATAACGGCACCGCACAAACAGGAGCAGAATACGTGCAGCATTTGCGATCGCTAGGATTGCCCCATTTTCGCATCGAATTTGTCAACGAAACACAACAAACAGTCACCCAAACAATTAATCGGTATCGTCAGCTACTGCAAGGAGAAATCACTGCTGCTCAACTTTGGCGAGAACTAAAACTGCAAAATCAGCTAGGCGTCACTAGAGGGTCTTTGGGATTAACTTCTGCATGAGACAGTTGATAGTTGATAGTTGATAGTTGATAGTTGATAGTTGATAGTTGATAGTTGATAGTTATCTCTGCCTCAAGCTTATAGGATTGCTGTGGAAATTAATTTTTCCTTTCCCTCTTAAAGGGAGGGGCTAACAACCCATTTTTTATGGTAACTTAATGTACTAAACGGGTTTAGTTATTCTTTGATTTGACTTTAATTATGTTTTGTAAAACCCGCTACTACAGGAGCGAAAAATCTATGCGATCGCAAGCTTTACGACCTTTACAACCGGAGATAATATCCACTTTATCCGAGAAAAGTAGATACTTTTTTATATTCTCAGAAAGACTGTATTTACCTGAAAATTTACGCTTTAAGGCATAGGCGATCTCTACCTTAAGATAGTCGAATGGTAAGGATTTAGGATTGTACTATAATATGTAATTGTTCGGAAAACCGCGAACAAGTTAGCGTTCAAACCCATTTAGAACCGCAGAATGAATTGATTGAAATCAGTTTGAAAACAGCCAGTAGCAACTTCAGATTCTTTCAGTTTTTAGGAGATTATTATGCGGATTGCACAGATCGCACCTTTATGGGAGAGAGTCCCACCTCCTGCATATGGCGGTATTGAGTTAGTAGTGAGTCTGCTAACCGATGAATTAGTGCGACGTGGGCATGAAGTTACCCTTTTTGCATCAGGAGATTCTATCACTTTAGCGAAACTGGAATCGGTTCATCCCCGCGCTTTACGACTCGATCCCAGTGTGAAAGAGTTCGGCATCTATGAGATGCTACAACTGAGTCGAGTCTACGAACAAGCGTCAGAATTTGACATCATTCATTCGCATATGGGTTGCGCGGCGCTACCTTATGCCAATCTAGTCAAAACCCCGACGGTTCACACGCTGCATGGCATTTTTACGCCTGACAATGAAAAAATGTTTACCTATGCGAAAAAGCAGCCATACGTAAGCATTTCCAACACGCAGCGCGAGGCTAGATTGGGGTTAAATTGCGTGGCAACGGTTTACAATGGCATTGATGTAGAGAGTTACGAATTTTACCCCCAACCCGATGAACCTCCCTATCTGGCGTTTTTAGGTCGGATATCGCCGGAAAAAGGAACGCACCACGCCATAGAAATTGCCAAACAAACCGGGTTGCCGTTAAAAATAGCGGGTAAGGTGGATGTGGTTGATGTCGAGTATTACGAAAGCGAAATCAAACCCCACATTGACGGCGAGCAAATTCAGTATTTGGGTGAAGCAAATCATGCCCAGAAAAATGAATTGATGGGGCGGGCGATCGCAACTTTATTCCCAATTACTTGGCGCGAACCTTTCGGCTTAGTAATGATTGAATCAATGGCATCGGGAACCCCAGTAATTGCCATGAAACTAGGCTCTACTTCCGAAGTCATTGCTGATGAAAAAACCGGCTTTTTATGTAACTCGATTGAAGAGTGCGTCAGCGCGGTGCAAAGAGTGGAGGAAATCAGCCGCAATGATTGTCGAGAGCATGTAGTAAATCGCTTCAGCGTCCAGAAAATGACCGAGGGTTATGAAGCGGTTTATCACCAAATTCTGGGAGAAAAGTTTGCCCAGAATGGACACCTACGCCGGTTATTCTCATCCCGCTAGAAGGTTACCTAATTCTTCTTTTCTGTTCCTGGTTGTCCTTCGCGGTTGATCGAATACCAATTCTTCTGGCGGCAAGGGAATAGTTAGTTAAAACAGCAGAGGTTTGAGCAATGCGATCGCATACCGAATTTGGAATGCGATCGCTTTCTCATTTCTGAAATAATCGGGTAACGGGTGGGAGGAATATCATGGCTAATGCAAACTTGGATGAGGCAGCGTTGCTTCACGCGAAGCGTGCGGTCAGCATATCGCTTTTTTACATGTCTCCTAAATTAGCAGATTCAATAGAAAAATTTATAATCCACTTCAAATGAGATCTGTCACCTTGTATATAAGCAGAAATAGCTTCAGCTACATCAGATGCTCTGTTAAGAGGTACGACGTAATCAAACACCTTTGCCATAACTTTCAGCGTCTCTGCTGTCCAAGCACCATCAACCACTATCACGGCAAGCATTTCGTGATTTTTGCCTTTCCAATTGATAGCTGAAAACATTTTATCTTTTGCATAGAGCGATGCGTGTCTTGAAGATGACTTTCTCACCTCTATAAAAGCTTTCGGGGATATTTCATCCGGAATCACGAAATCTGCTCGGAAATTGTAAACCACTCCTTCAAGGTAGCTGTATTCAGACTCTAACTTATAAGGAACATTAGCATCATCAAGCGCATTAGCAACAATACTCTCAAGCAGAACTCTTCCTACCAAATCTCGAACAATACCCTATAGAGTCGGTTCAATACTCTGCAAAATCTGTCCGCGATTCATATTCTGACCGGGTTTTCTTTGGTTCAAAAGCTCGGACATTTTCCTTGCTGCTGAAGCTGAAATCCCATTGTCTGAAACATTGCCAATTCGCTTTTTTAGCTCAGCCTTACTCGAAATATTTGCTAGCCGCTGAAGAATTGGCAGCATATAGGGATGAGATTGAATATAACTAGAGTGAAACTCTAGAAATCCTTTTGTTGCTTGTTCAAGTTCGTCTAAAAGATTTTCAACTCGGTTTCGTAACTGAATGTATACACCCTTTGTAATAGCAGACTCTACATCAAAAGGTACAGCCTGTCTGCGTCGCCACTCCTGTACAACTTGTTCCGCACTACTAGAAACTGGCTCCAGTGAACTATCAATCCCACTAAGAACAACCAGTTTTTGAGCAAATTCTTGAACGTGTTCTGGCAGAATATTTGCTAAGCCGCTGGTATTACGAGTTAGCTCCAAGTAAACTTGCACGTAATCTTTCATGGCCTCTTTTGCCAGACCATAAAGTGTCCCTATGTTCGCTTCTTCTGCTTCCTTGCCTAAATCAAACTCTTCTAGCATAGATGTGAAACTCCCCAAGACCTTTCTCTGTACCCTGTCGTTTTTCTAGCAGCCAGCGGCTACCTCTAGTCCGCAAAGTTTCAATTTTCAAAACCTGAAATCCATTTTCTTGCATCAGTTGTGCCAATAGTTTCTCAGTCTGGATATGAACTCCGTAAAGAGCAGCATCTGCTACAACTAAATGCACGGAACTTTTAGGTTTGAGTACCCTTTTTAGCTCTCGAAATACTGACTGCATTTGTGCAAAGTAGGGATATACCAGCAGGTAATAATCTTTCTTTCCTTTCCTCACCAGCCTTTGTTGCTTCAGCGCTTCTATAACAGGTTCTATCTGATAACGAAAGCACTCAGATAAAGCATCTGAAAATAGTTGTTGATTGCGCTTTAAATTAGTCGGTGCAGTGGTTGTATTAACAATCATCTTGCGCCGTACTCGCTCAGTAATATCTTTCCAAGAGTTAGCGTAACGCCAGAAATAAAGTTGCATTCGCGTCATCTCTGCGAAATCAAAGTTATTTAAATAAGGCGGAGATGTAACGCATAGCGAACAACTTTCATCTTCCAGAGTTACCATTTTTTCAGAAGTCATTAAATGCAATTTAGCTCTGGTTTTTAAGTTATTTCCTATCTCAGATATGTCATTTTTAATTTCAACACAGACTTTCTTGAAAGCTTCATGATAGGGTATAGATTTTTTCTGTGTAGTAGGAGCTTTATATATCCCATCTGTTTGCGACTGGGATGTTAGATCAAGCACGCGGGATAAAATCAGACGATATAATAGGCGTTCCTCTGGTGCAATCTGATTTTCTACCAGAAGAGCTGATGCTAGAAACTTAAGCTCTGATACTGGGATAAGTTTTGTTAAAAAAGTAGCGGCATCTTTTGTCCAAATTGTTGTAAATTCTTCATTATATGGTTTGACAGCTTGGCACAGATTTTCGATAGCGTTCACCTGTTGCTGGCTTGTTGGTGGGAAAAGTTTAGCCAACGAAATATCATAAAAGAAAGGGTGAACTTCAAATCCAACAGCTTGGAAACCTGCCAAATTTGCTTGCACAAGCGTGGTTGAAAGACCTGCAAATGGATCGATAATTATTTCATCTGCTTTTAAGTCAGCGTCTTTGATGCACCTGCTAACAAATTCTGGAGAAAAACCAGCGATAAAATTATACCACTTATGGATAGGGTGGCGGTTGGATGTAAGGTTAGTGGGTAGCTTTTCTTTTGCGAGTACATCTTCAAATTCAAATAAGCTAAGTTCTTTCATTTTTTGAGTATCCGACCAGATTGCATTCTGCCTTATTTTAGGATACATCCATCTGGCATTTTTGTATCCTTTAACTTAGTATCGCTCAACTCAGCACGCTCAAGGTTTGCATTTGTCAAATCAGCACCAGTCAGATCGGCAGCGCTCAAATTAGCACCCACTAATTTAGCTCCAACTAACTTGGCATTTCGCAAATCTGCATCGCTTAAATCGGCATAACTTAAATCCGCATCGCTCAAATTGGCATCGCGTAAAATTGCACCCATTAACTTTGCTTTCCGCAAACTGGCATCGCTTAAATCTGCATTGCTTAAATCTGCGATTACGAATTTTACGCCATCTAACTGAGCCTTCCTAAAATCGGCATTAGTTAGCAAACAACCGATTAAATTAGCATTTCGTAAGTTAGTACCTGCTAGTTCGATTCCCCTTAAATCTGCATTTTGAAAATCTCTCCCGCCTGCGGCATAGCGCTTGAGCAATTCTCCCGCATCGGTGACGCTGATTTCTACTTTCGGGCGATGATGGAAGGTAAAACTAAAAGTGTCGCCGCTGTCAAGCACTTTTTTAATTTCTTCATACATGGGATACTCGCCAATCCCGCTGAGTTTTACCCAACCTTTGGCTCTGGTTAATGCAATAAATAACTGATTCCGAAGTGCGAGATTGCTTTCATCTTTGGCTACATTATCGCAGCCAACTATATAAACCATATCCGCTTCATTCCCTTTGGCGCGGTGGATGCGAGAAACCGTAACTGCGCCTTCACACCAAAACTTATTGGGATTGCGATTTTCTGGGTTTGTGTTTAAGATATTGCATTCGATATTACCGGGAATAAAAATATTGATACCTTGGGATATTAAAAACTCGGCTACGTGTGATTCTAGTTCTATGGCATCGAAGAATTCACCTAAAACAATCACTAAAATTTCGCGACTGGGGTTGAGATAATCTTGGGTGAGATTGTGCCAAATATGGGCGGATAAAGCAGAGAGTTCGGAAATGCGATCGCTAAACACTTCAAATTCTATCACCGACCCCGACCAAAGTTGCGGCACCACATTAGGAGAGTTATCAGATAACCGCCGCAAAGTAATATTTTGACCGCGAGTAAAACGCCCCATCACTTGATAACCAATTGCTTGCCAATCGGGCGTTCTAGTAATACCTGAAAGCATTCCCCTCGGACGCAATAAACCCATACCAATGCCATGCGCTGCTGTCAGAATCGGGCCAGGAGTGCGGTAACATTTATGCATAATTTCGCTTTTTTTAATTCCACCTGGATGGAAACCCGTTACCAAATGCGTTAATTCATCCCCAAATAACTCACCCGCTGTGGGCATATTTAAACTTGACAAATTTTGCGCTTCATCGTATGCCCAAATTAAGCGCCGCTGTTCGGGATGTTGCATATCAACTGGACGCAACGATTGATAAACCATCCAGTAAAAAGGTTGTTTACCGGCAAATTTGAATTCATCATCGACGATTAAATCTTGTCCTTCGTCAATCAGAATCGCATCAAATATTTGGGGTATTGTCGCTGTTTTCAATAACAAATTACAAACTTCCGCCAGACTTTCGTGGGGTTTCTTGCTATCGGTATCGTAGGCGGTGAGACGTTGAACTCCAGATGCTTCGCAAATAATGCTGTAAAGTCCGGGTTGATTTTTTGCACCCCAGGCGTGAAGCACTCGTAATTTTTGATTGTGCGAATCGTATTGCACCTCACCGCTGCTGAAGCGACGCAACCATTTATCTAATTGTGCAATGATGGGGTCGTATAAACTGCGACTGAAAAATACTAAGGCAATATCCCAATGGGGGTATTTTAAATGCATATGTGCGGCTTTTTGACACAGCAGGACGGTTTTACCAGACCCTGCAATACCCCGAATTCGTTGCGCGCCAGGGGGAATTTGTTTGCCGATGAGTTCTTGCTGTAAGTCGAATTCGGATAACCAATTTCGCGCTTGTTGTAAGACACCAGCGCGGGTGTGCAAACTTAATTTCCCTTCCTTGTTAGCGTCGGGGGGAAAGGTTAACTGAGGTTTGCGAAATACTGGAGTGCCACTCAAAATTGCTAGTATTAACTTCCACTGTTCTTCATTCAACTTTTTACCTTTGATGGCAGGGGAAGTTGCCTCGATTTGTTGCAGTAAAGGATTGACAGAAGTAGCAACCGGCAAAAGACAATCTTGAAATAAAATGGGAGGACAACTTGGGAGTTGGTCGAAACCTTTTTCTTGCCATTCTGCTTGGGTAATCAAAGGTAAGGCGACAATGGCTCTACCTGTAACTTTACTGCGGAGAGTGGGTTCGCGATCGCAATACCCCAATAAAGCAAATAACTGATTCTCCGCCTGTTGGTAAGGACGCCCATAATTAGTATAAAAGTTGCGGAATTCCCACCGATGACCGTTGATAGAAACTATCTTGTCAATTGTAATAGATTTGACTTCAATAACAATTAAACCGAGTTCAACATCGGCGATTAAAATATCTGGTTCTTTCCTAATGTTTCCAACTCTGGAAAATATGGGATAGCGCCAATAGGCGATGCAGTTTCTATCTGTAAAAGCCTGCTCGATCGCTTCCCATACCTTACTTTCTCCTCTCTCTCCACTTTTGCCCAGTGGTTCAGTCGTAATAAATTTACTCTTTGAATTTAGGCAAAACCACGCCATAGGCAATTTCTGTATTTAACATATCTGGTCACTCCTCAAAAACCAGATATTTTTAGTTGGATCTGTTTCGTTTTTCTTGTTGTTTTTTTCTCACAATCCAAACGATAAAAGAAACCACTAATAAGGCTGCTACAATCTTGGAAACCGGGCCGAGGTATTCATCTACCAATTCATAATTTGCACCGAGCAGATACCCAGCCATTGTGAGAAAAGTTACCCACAATATAGTACCGATAGTCGAGTAAATTAAGAATGGTACTAACGCCATTTCGTTGAGTCCGGCTGGCAGGGAAATCAAGGTACGAATCCCCGGCACGAGACGACCAAAAAACACGGCTTTTTGACCATGTTTGTTGAACCAATTGTTCACCTTATCGATATCGTCTCCGGTGACGCTAATCCACTTGCCGTATTTGTTGGCTAGCCGCTTGATGTTTTCTTCACCGATCAGTTTGCCTACATAGTACCAAGGCAATGCGCCGACAACTGTACCGATGACTCCAGCTGCAATGCTAATAGGTATTGATGGGATCTTCGTACCTGCTAAAGTTGCTGAATATCCTGCCAGGGGCATGATCAATTCTGAGGGTATGGGAGGAAATAGATTTTCCAAAAACATCAGTATGCCAATTCCCCAATACCCCAGGGAATTCATCATGGCATTGATCCATTCATTCATAGCTTTGGTGATTGCTAATTGCTAATTGCTAATCGGTAATTGGGAATTGGTAATTGGTGATGGGTAATTGCTAATTGCTAATAAAATCTTTTACCTATTACCTATTACCCTTTGACAAAGTTGGTAATGTTAATGGGTAACTGGTAATAGAAAGTTTTCTTTCCCATTACCAATTACCCATTACCAATTACCAAAGATTATGTTCCCGATGTCCAGGAATTGATGTACTCGATTTGATCTGGTGTCAAGCTATCGATGGTAATGCCCATTGCTTGCAACTTCAACCGGGCAATTTCTTTATCCACTTCGACGGGGATAGAGTGAATGCCTGGTTCTAATTTGCCTTTATTTTTCACCAGGTATTCAGCGGCTAAAGCTTGGTTGGCAAAGCTCATATCCATTACCGCGCTGGGGTGTCCTTCGGCTGCGGCTAAGTTAATTAAACGCCCTTCGCCTAATACCACTACGGACTTACCATTTTGCAAGCGATATTCTTGGGTAAAGTTCCGTACTTGTTTGATTTCTGTTGATTTTTCTGCTAAAGCTTTGAGGTCAATTTCGATGTCAAAGTGACCGGAATTGCAAACCATTGCGCCGTCTTTCATCACGTCGAAATGTTCGCTGCGAATGACGTGTTTGTTGCCAGTTACGGTGATAAACAAATCGCCTTGGGGTGCAGCTTCTGCCATTGGCATGACGCGGAAGCCGTCCATTACTGCTTCAATGGCTTTGGTGGGGTCGATTTCGGTGACGATGACGTTGGCACCGAGTCCCCGCGCGCGGAGGGCGGTACCTTTACCGCACCAACCATAGCCGACGACAACAATCGTTTTACCTGCTAACAATACGTTGGTGGCGCGGATAATCCCATCCAGGGTAGATTGTCCGGTGCCGTAGCGGTTATCAAAGAAGTGCTTGGTGTCGGCGTCGTTGACGTTCATTGCGGGGAAAGAAAGTACGCCATCGCGGAACATCGCCCGCAAACGCACAATGCCCGTTGTGGTTTCTTCGGTGGTGCCGATGATATCGGCTAGTTGGTGTTGCCGTTCTTGTACCAGGGTGGCGACGACATCGCAACCATCATCGATGATGATGTTGGGTTTGTGATCTAGCGCAATTTGCACGTGGCGGACATAGGTTTCCGCGTCTTCGCCTTTGATGGCAAATACGGGGATGTCATAATCGGCGACGAGGCAAGCAGCAACGTCATCTTGGGTAGAAAGGGGGTTGCTGGCAATTAAAACCGCGTCTGCACCTGCGGCTTTGAGAGCGATCGCTAAATTAGCGGTTTCGGTGGTAACGTGACAGCAGGCAGCCAGACGAATACCAGCGAGGGGTTTTTCAGCGGCGAAGCGATCGCGTATCTGCTTCAATACGGGCATTTCCCGCCCCGCCCATTCAATCCGCTGTTTACCAATCGGCGCGAGGGATAGATCTTTAACTTCGTGCTTTACCTGGGTTGCAACCATGAATCTATTTCTCAGAATTATTCTGCGTGCGTTTCTAGTCTAGATTACTCGATCTAAAGGCTGTTGGCTCTTCACAGTAGCTTCTAAAATCGTAGTGCCAGCCGTTTTAGCTTTGTGAGTCCTTCAAAATGGTCGCTTCCATCACCCCACCCGATGCAGTTGAACTCGTCTCCCTGGAAGAATTTTTGAGCCATCCCCGCGATCGCACAGAATGGGTAGACGGCAAACTAATTGAGAAAACAGGTATGACATACAAACATGGTCTGGCTCAAGGTAAGCTAATTCGTCAGTGGGGAGATAACATCATCTCTAACGGACTAGGAGGAGAGATCTGTGTAGAAACTCTTTGCCGCACTACAAAACAGGTGCGTCGTCCCGATCTTGCTTATATTAGTCCCCAACTGCTAGAACAATTTGGCAATAACTTTACTGTCTTACCCCAAAGTTTTCCTCTAATTGCTGAAGTTGCCTCACCCGATGACCGTGCTGAAGAATTATTTGCTAAATCGAAGGAATATTTAGAATCTGGTTGCTTAGAAGTTTGGCTGTTGTTTCCTGAAACTCGAATTGTGTTAATTAATGCTCAAAATCGATGGCTGTTATTTAATGCCGATGAAGTTGTCAACACTCAGAATGTTTTGAATGGCTTTAGCGTTGCTGTGAGCGATTTACTAATTTAAGTTTCATACCTAATAAAGTTGCATTTAATATCTATTCATTTTTCACGGTTGTGAATAGGATATTTTCACATTTGTGCAGGCTGTATATCCGAAAAGCTCAGTTTTAATCTTGTATATTTATAGCGAATTGCAGTCGGTGATGGTACACCTTCGTTTGTGTAGCGGCAGCATTAATGCTGCCGCTACACAAACGAAGCGATAACGCTTTCCCTCATCCACTTGCAATCCGCTGTAATTGAACACTTTCTGGGAATCTACCGAAGATGCAGCTAAAGCAATTGACTCCATTCCAAGCCTTGCGACGCAGTCTTTTGATGGTAATTCAGGCGGCACCCTATGAGCTTCGCAATATCGCTTTACTAAATTTAGTGACGGGTACAGCGCCATCGGTATCGCTGTTTTTAAGTAAGGTGGTGATTGATGAATCCTCGCGTATTTTGGGGCAAGGGACAGTAGAAAATGTCATCGCCGCGATCTTATCTGAACCCAAATTTCTTTGGAGTATTTCGGGGGTGGTGCTGCTGAATTTGATGGTTGATTCGATCGATTCGGTTGGGACTGTTTTATTTGGAGCGTTGCGCGATCGCGTTCAGGGTTATGTCCAAGGAAAAGTACTGCACAAAGTGGCAAATTTTGACGATATTGCTCTGTTTGAAACACCTGAATTACTGAACCTTCTAGAACTGACTGATAAAGGTATGCAGCGCCTCCAGCGCCTCTCGTTTATTGTCGCAGCAATGCTGATGGGTGTGTTTATATTTGTTCCTTCAGTGTTACTCTCATCTTCGATTGCTTGGTGGGTGCCTCTAATTTTATTAGCCTGTTCTATTCCCTCGATCTTTGTGGAAATGAAGCATCGCAAAAAAAGCTGGCGTTTAGAAGAAACCCAAGCAGGTATTACCCGCGAAATGGATATTTATGCCAAGCTATTGACGGGGGAAACCTATGCTAAAGAATTGCGTTTGTTTTCGCTGCAATCTATCTTATTAGAACGGTGGCGAGGAATGTATGGTCGCATGTTTGGTTCGATGCAAAAGATCCGACAAGAAGGTGCTGTGGCGGTAATTATTTGGTCGCTAGTTAGCGGTATAGGGGCAGCGTTTACTTATATTTATGTCGTCATCGGAGTGCTGCGGGGTAGCTATACTTTGGGAGATTTAGCCCTTTACACTGGCATTATTTTGCAAATGCGTCGCAGTCTCTACATCATGATTGGCAATAGTGGAGATGTTTACGATGCGGCACTGGCAACTAGCCCGATTTTTCAATTACTAGATTTAGAACCTCAGTTGCACAGCGGTTATCTAAAACTTTCTGCTGCTGGCGAAAAAGGTATCGAGTTGCAGGATTTATCTTTTGCTTATCCCGGTAGCGACAAACAGATTTTAAAACAGATCAACCTGAAGATCCAACCGGGAGAAATGGTGGCGTTGGTGGGAGAGAATGGAGCAGGTAAAACAACCCTGGCGAAGCTGTTGTGTCGCCTCTACGATCCAACTTCTGGGACGATTTATTGGCATCAGCAAGATTTGCGAAGTCTTGACTTAAACGAGTTGCGATCGCGCATTGCGGTTGTGATGCAAGATTATGCCCGCTTCCCGGCAACTTTGCGGGAAAATGTGGGCTGGGGTTATCAACTCAAATTATCAGAAGATCTCGCCATCCAAACTGTATTGCAAGATGCGGGAATTTCCCACTTAATCGAAGAGTTAAACCAAGGGTTAGAAACGCCCCTCGGCAAGCAATTAGAAAATGGCGTTGATTTATCAGGAGGACAGTGGCAGCGAATTGCGATCGCGCGGGCTTTAATCCGCTTATCCGAAGTAGAATTGCTAGTATTTGATGAACCCACTGCCGCCCTCGATCCGAAAAACGAACACGACATTTACCGCATTTTTAAAACCATTTCTCAGGGACGAATGGCAGTTGTAGTTAGTCATCGCCTCGCATTAGCAAAAATGGCAGATCGCATCGTAGTTTTAGAACATGGGAAAATTGTAGAAGAGGGCACTCACGATCAATTAATGGAATTGGGCGATCGCTATTACACCATGTTTACTCGTCAAGCTAGTAGCTATCTCTAATCTTGTTTCTTGCTAATGGCTAATTGCTAATTGGGTTTATAGGGAGTAATATGTTCTACAGCCCCTAGCCCCTAGCTATGTTCATGCAGATCAAATCATGTTCAGATGGATTCTGGCTAGCTAGTAATGTAGCCTTATTGTGTTTGGCGATCGCATCTCCTATCCAAGCACAAATTACCCCCGATACAACTCTACCTGTTAATTCCACCATCACCCCCGCAGGCAATACGTTTACCATCGAAGGCGGCACGACGGCAGGTAGCAATTTATTCCACAGCTTTCGTGAATTTTCGGTGCCTACGGGTGCTGAAGCTTTTTTTAACAATGCTGCGAATATTCAAAATATCTTTAGCCGCGTCACGGGTGGAAATCTTTCTAATATTGATGGCTTGATTCGCGCTAATGGCACGGCGAATTTATTTTTACTCAATCCCAACGGCATTATTTTTGGTTCAAATGCAAGGCTAAATATTGGCGGTTCATTTTTAGCCACGACTGCCAGTAGTTTCCGGTTTGCTGATGGGACGGAATTTAGCGCTAACAATCCTCAAAATTCACCATTGCTAACGATTAGCGTACCAATTGGTTTGCAATATGGCTCGAAGTCGGGAGAAATTCGGGTTGAAGGTTTAGGTCAAAACTTCGCCGCGACGGGTGCTATAACAAAATTCCCTAGTTCCTTGAATCCTTTAGAAGTTAAGGCAGGAAATACTCTAACCTTTGTAGGTGGCAATGTAATTATAGATGGTGGGATTTTACAAGCTGAGGGCGGTCGAATTGAATTAGGTGGATTGGTGGGCGAGGGAACAGTTAATATCAATAGCGATCGCAGCTTGAGTTTCCCCGATGGCGTAGCCAGAGGCGATGTTTTTATTATTAATCAAGCCGGGATTAATGCGATCGCAGCCAAGGGCGGTAGCATTGCCATTACTGCCAAAAATATTGATATTCAAGACAGTCTCTTGATGACTGGAATTGCCCAAGGTTTGGGTTCAACTGGCAGCATGGCAGGAGATTTAACCCTGAATGCAACTGAAACAATTAATATTGCTTCTAGTTCGATTCGGGACGTTGTCGGCGTTAATGGCATTGGCAACAGTGGCGATATTAATATCCAAACAGGTAGCCTTTCTGTAACCGATGGTTCCGTATTAGTTGCTAGTACCGTCGGCAAAGGCGATGCAGGCGATATAAATATTTTGGCTCGCGATACTGTCTCTTTTAAAGGCACTGATGCCGCTAGTTTAGTGCTGGGAGTTGCAACGGGAAAGGGAGGTAATATCAACATTACAACTGGATCTTTATTTGTTACCGATGGCGGTCAAATTAATGCCAGTACGAGTGGAAAAGGAGATGCGGGTAATGTCACAATTGTGGCGCGCGATCGCGTTTCCTTTGATGGCGCGTTTCAGGACTTCTCTAGCGGCACCAATAGCATTGTTGGCTCAAAAGCACAAGGTAATGGCGGTAAAATTACCATTTCTACCGGGACTTTAAGCCTCACTAATGGTGCTATTTTAGCCGTCGATACCAATGGCAAAGGTAATGCAGGTACTATCAGCATAACCGCTCGCGATACGGTTACCGTTGATGGATTTGGGATGATTAACAGCGAGATCAGAAGCATTTTAGGCGCGACGGCAATCGGTAAGGGAGGCAACATCAATATCACTGCAAGTTCGGTATCTGTAACAGGTGGCGGTCAATTGCTTGCCGAAACGCGCGGCAAAGGCGATGCAGGTAGTATAACTATCGCAGCTAGCGATCGCGTTGCTTTTGATGGAGTCGATAGCGAGGGTTTATTTCGCAGCGCTGCTTTCACTACAGTATCAAGTGTTGATGCCGAGGGTAATGGAGGCAATATTTACATTGAAACGGGTTCTCTTTCTATTACCAATGGCGCTCAATTGCTTGCCAATACTCGCGGTAAGGGAAATGCAGGTAATGTGACAATTATTGCCCGCGATCGCATCACTTTAGATGGTACGGGATTGGCTCTCAGTGGAGACATTCTCACCAGCATCTCTGGAATACTCAGCAATGTTGGCCCCTTTGCTGAAGGCGAGGGAGGGGATATTAGGATCGAAACAAATTCGCTTTTCGTTACTAATGGCGCTGGATTGCGATCGCTTACCGAAGGCGTAGGAAATGCAGGCAATGTCACAATTATTGCCAGCGATACCGTTGTATTTGATGGCGTCGGTTTATTAATTCCCACTTCAATTGCCAGTTCAGTATTCAAAGCCGACGCAGGCAACGGAGGCGATATTTATATCGAAACCAAATCGCTTTCCGTCACAAATGGCGCTCAACTAATTGCCGATACTCAAGGAAAAGGAGATGCCGGTAACATCACCATAATTGCACGCGATCGCGTTACTTTTGATGGCACAGCCGGGAATGGAAATGTCGTCAGTGCCGCCTTCACCACAGTCGAAGAAACCGCCGCAGGTAACGGAGGTGATATCAATATAACTACCAACTTGCTAACCCTAAGCAATGACGCCGGACTGTTCGCCAGCAGTAGATCCGATCAACGCACAGCAGGCAATATCAACATTACTGCTGATGCAATCCGATTAGATAATCAAGCTAATATCGCCGCCAACACCAAAGGCGGAGAAGGTAATATAAACTTGCGATCGCCAACCATCACCTTACGCCGCAACAGCAGCATCACCACCGACGCCACAGGAGGGAAATTTGGTGGGGATGTGGTAGTGCGATCGCAATTTCTCCAGTTGCGCGAAGGCAGCTTTATCACCACCAACGCCATCGGAGAAGAAATTACAGGCGGCAACATTCGCATCGACAGCGATATCATCGCCGCCTTAGAAAATAGCGACATCAGCGCCAATTCAGAAAACTTCCGTGGCGGTACAGTTACTATCAATACCCAAGGAATCTTCGGCACAGAATTTAGACAGCAACAAACCTCATTCAGCGACATCACCGCCACCGGAGCCAACTCAGAATTAAGCGGAGAAGTAACAATTAATACCCCCGAAGTTGACCCCAGTTCCGGTTTAATAGAATTGCCAGATAATGTAGTAGATATTACCGGACTTGTAGATCAACAATGTTCGCGCCAAGCAAGGCGAAGTTCATTTGTAGTAATTGGACGCGGCGGCATTCCAGAAGGCCCAGACGACCCCCTTAGTCCGGAAGGATATTTAGTAGATTTAGTGACAATTAATACAGCAGAACGCAGAGAGGGAGAGAACGTGCGATCTGATGCACAACATTTACCGAGAACGCAACTTCCTACAGAGATTGTAGAAGCAACTGGTTGGTACACCAACGAAAAAGGCGAAGTTGTTCTCACCGCCTCGACACCGAGCATCATTCTCTACCGTTCTTGGCAAACTCAACCTCTGTGCCGATAAAACATATCAAACATGCTAGTAGGGAAAATCAATCAGCTTTGCCATCAACGAAAAGATTTTCTCCTGCCGTGCCCCTGCAATCAAACCATATTCTACGGGATCGGGTAAACTACTGAAAACCATTTTAACTCGGTTAAATCTTGATGCTTCCTCTCTCGCTCATCAAAGCATTTACCTCTAGATATTGGTTAACAGGTGAAATCGTTTTATTATGTTTTGTAACAAATTCTACCACCCTGGCGCAAATTGTCCCGGATGCAACCTTACCCGTTAATTCCACCGTCACGCCTTCTGGCAATACCAACATCATCGAAGGCGGAACCACAGCAGGTGGCAATCTATTCCACAGCTTTCGCGAGTTTTCGATTCCCACGGGTGCAGCAGCATTCTTTAATAATGCTGTGGAGATTCAAAACATTTTCACCCGCGTCACGGGTGGAAATATCTCTAATATTGATGGATTGATTCGAGCCAACGGCACGGCTAATTTATTTTTACTCAATCCCAACGGGATTATTTTTGGGCCAAATGCCAGGTTAAATATTGGCGGTTCGTTTTTTGGCAGTACCGCAAGTAGTATCAGATTTGCCGATGGCAAAAAGGAGCAATAACTATCGCCAATGACAGCTTTATCGCCAATTTGGTGCTACCTGGGGGAATGGGCGATGCGGGTGACATCGAGATTAGCACAGGGTCGCTTGCGGTTACAGGCAACGCTCTACTGACTGCCAGCACTTTTGGACAAGGGGATGCTGGCAGTGTGAAAATTACTGCCAGCGATATCGTCTCTTTTGATGGAAGCAGTGGAGCCTTCAGCTCGGTGGAAGAGGGAGCAGTTGGCAAAGCTGGCGGTATCGAGATTACTACCGGGTCGCTTAAAGTCACAGGCGGCGCTCAACTAATTGCCAGCTCGAAGGGACAGGGGAATGCTGGCAGTGTGAAGATTACTGCCAGCGATATGGTCTCCTTTGATGGAGTGGATAGCAATGGATTCTCTAGTGGAGCAGGCAGCACGGTGGAACAGGGAGCTGTTGGCAAAGCTGGCGGCATCGAGATTACTACCGGGTCGCTTAAAGTCACAGGCGGCGCTGCACTGTCTGTCAGTACGAGGGGAGAGGGGGATGCTGGCAGTGTGAAAATTACTGCTATCGATATCGTCTCCTTTGATGGAGTAGATAGCAATGGATTGTCCAGTGGAGCCTACAGCACGGTGGCAGCGGGAGCAGTTGGCAAAGCTGGCAGCATCGAGATTACTACCGGGTCGCTTAGAGTCACCAATGGTGCTCAACTGGCTGCTGCCACGAAAGGACAGGGGGATGCTGGCAGTGTGAAAATTACTGCCAGCGATAGCGTCTCCTTTGATGGAGGCAGTGGAGCCTTCAGCACAGTGGAAAAGAGGGCGGTTGGTAAAGGTGGCGGTATAGAGATTACTACCGGGTCGCTTAGAGTCACTGGCGGCGCTCAACTGCTTGCCTTAACTCGTGGTCAGGGGGATGCTGGAAATGTGAAGATTACTGCTATCGATATCGTCTCCTTTGATGGGGTGGATAGCAATGGACTCCCCAGCGCAGTAGGCAGCACGGTGGAACAGGGAGCTGTTGGTCAAGGTGGCGGCATCGAGATTATTACTGGGTCGCTTAGAGTCACCAATGGTGCTGGACTGACAGTCAGAACTCTTGGACAGGGGGATGCTGGCAGCATCAAGATTACTGCTGGCGATATCGTCTCCTTTGATGGAGTCAGCACCAATGGACTCCCCAGTGGAATAGGTAGCACCCTAGAACAGGGAGCTGTTGGCAAAGGTGGCAGCATCGAGATTACTACCGATTCGCTTAGAGTCACAGGGGGCGCTGAACTGAATGCCAGCACTTTTGGACAGGGAGATGCCGGAAGTGTAAAGATTACTGCCAGCGATACGGTCTTATTTGATGGCGTGAGTAGCAAGGGATTCCCCAGTGGAGCAGTCAGCACGGTGGAACAGGGAGCTGTTGGCCAAGGTGGCGGCATTGAGATTACCACCTATTCGCTTAGAGTTATCAACGGTGCTGTACTGACAGCCACCAGTCTAGGGGATGGCAAGGCAGGCGACATAGTAATCAATGCCGACTCTATCCGTCTGGACAACCAAGCAGTTCTCGAATCTAATACCACAGGAGGCCAAGGCAATATCACCCTGAGAGCGCAATCTTTACAATTAACCCGTGACAGTAGCATCACGACTGACGCCACAGGAGGAGAAAGCGGCGGCAATATAGACGTGCAAGTATCTTCCTTGATATTGCGCCAAAACAGTAGGATTGAAGCGAGCGCAGGGGGAAGCAAAGTTCAAGGCGGCAACATCACCCTCGATACCGATGTCATTGCTGCTTTAGAAAATAGCGATATTAGTGCCAATTCTAATAAGTTCCTTGGAGGTCGAGTCATCATCAATGCCCAAAGCGTTTTTGGCACTCAGTTCCGCACGGCACCAACGCCAGAAAGTGACATTACTGCCACTGGGGGAACTCCCGAACAAAGCGGCACTGTGCAAATCAATACTCCCGATGTTGACCCCAGTTCCGGCTTAATAGAATTGCCCGCTAATGTCGTCGATGTTACAGCGTTAGTCGTTGACCCCTGCGCCGCCGCGCGGGGAGGCAGCCGCTTCTCAGTTACCGGACGCGGCGGCATTCCGCCCAGCCCTGATGAAGCCCTCGGCGGTGACGCCTATTTGGTCGATTTGGTGACAATCGATCCCAAGGTGCAGGGGGGCAGAGGACTCCAGGAGCAGAGGACTCTGGGAGAAATACGCAGTGACAATGTTAATTCGGATACGCCTATAACTGATATTGTGGAGGCAACTGGGTGGTACACCAATGAAAAAGGCGAGGTGGTTCTGATTGCTTCTACACCTACTCGCTACCGCCTTTGGCAAAATCCATATCTGTGCAAATAGTCCAGGATTTATCGCAAATTGCAGCTCTATGAGGTATCACAGCAGTGTGCGGGCACCCTTAAGGGTGCGCGTTTGACAAACGAAGCGATCGCGCTTTCCCTCATCCACTTGCAATCCGCTGTACGCCCAGAAACCCGGTTTTTCGCAAAAACCGGGTTTCTTACACTCGAACGCAACTGGGCAAAACAATACACCTGTACTATAATATATCTAAAGGGTCATCGAGCTAGAGCGGCTTCTCAATGGCTCAAAGTCTTTTTAGAGAATAGATTCAGGTTTTTGCCCTATGACCAAGCACTACATTCTTACCCTCAATCCTAACGCCAAGCATGAATGGGATCGTTCTGCTTTACGCGAGCCACTGACAGCCAAGCGTCCAGATTTAGCCAAAATTATTGCTGATGCGATTGGCGAAGTGTCTGGCTCATACTTAGTTTCGGTGAATATTGAAGTCACGGTTTTGGATCAAGTACCTTTGCCCCAAGGCGAACAGCTTACTCTCAATCTTCCCGAAATTTCCATCCCTAAAGAACCACAGGAAATTGCTGCTTAAATAGCAGTCAACGCAGCAAACATCTTCCCTTTTGTAAGGGACTGACGCAGCAATGCCATATATATGGGTTGCGGTGCGTTACTACGTCTACTCAGATCTTGCACCTTGGATAAACCTTAGTTTCTTGCAAATAGCTCAGCTTGAAAGCCTAGATTTTTCGTCAAGAAACCCGGTTTTTGACGGCTTGTTGATAGTGGTGCAAGATGTGAGTCTAGAAACTTGGCGTCGGTTGCGGTGCGTTACGCTTCGCTAACGCACCCTACGTCTGGAAACTTGGCGTCGGTTGCGGTGCGTTACGCTTCGCTAACGCACCCTACGTCTAATAGCTCTGTGGAAACTGTCAACTGTCAACTGTCAACTGTCAACTGTTACCCACAGTATTTTCGGAGACAATTATACATGTTAAAACTAAGTCACTATCCGGTTGCGATCGCACAAGCAGCCCAAAAGGTCGTGGAATTAGATTATCAGCTGGCTAAACTGAAAGACCAAATGACCATTTTTGAAGGTCAAGCGGATCTCACCGTTGCCCAAGATCAAACTCTCAAAAACGACGCTCAACGCAAAGCTTATCGCTTTGAATTGCTCCAAGCCAATCAAGAATACCAACAAGTCGAAGAGCAGTTCGTGCGATTAACCGCTGAAAAAGCCAATTCCGTAGCACACCTAGAATACATCCGCAACCAATTCAGCGTTGCCAAACTCGAAGCTCGGTTAATGATTGCTCAACAAATTTCTGGATTAGAAGCGCGCGAGTTAGTAGGCTTCTAACCCGGATTTGGTATCATATCATGTCCGGTGGCATCGGTTGCGTAAAGTCAGGGCGAAGCATTCGGATATAAAACCTTGAGTTAATTGCAGAAGTTATCGCCCGAATGCTTCGCCCCTACAAAATCTAAAAAGATACACTACCGATGCTAACGGACACGATATCATATCATGTCCGGTCGATTAGCCATAATTAGAAGCCGGGACACGGCAAGATAAAAGTTATCTGTTTATCCGAGATATCTCTGATGCCGTGTCCCTACGCAACCACTCTATGAGGTTTTTTATTATGAGCAATTCAACGGACATGATATGACTTGTTTCAATACTAAATCTGCTTTAATCGCCCATTTTATGCCGAACGACTCGCATTCGCGGCTAAACTAGAACCCAGATTTGGTATCCACTGTCCACTGTCCACTGTCCACTGTCCACTATCCACTGTCCACTGTCCACTGTCCACTGTCCACTGTCCACTGTCCACTGT
>ERZ1066119.264-NODE-264-length-41023-cov-12.553554_pt1 | contig 41023 bp, 35 predicted proteins | sample MGYA00382766_ERZ1066119 | MGnify/ENA primary metagenome ERZ1066119 (study PRJEB33369, sample SAMEA5778349) | biofilm metagenome | biome: Industrial cooling water; feature: Water cooling tower basin; material: Biofilm | place: United Arab Emirates | collected...
CTGCAAGGGCAGGGCACCTGCAGGTTTGATGGCTTCGAAGGAGTACCTCCCGCAGGCGAGCTGAAAGCGATGGCATGCGTCCGGTCCGGCTGCCGTGCTCGCTGAGTGGTCTACCTTGGCCGCTTGACCACGCGCTGCCGCCATCACGAACGACGTGCAGACCTGCAGACCTGACACGGTGAGCCGACCGCAAAATCCAACAGCGACCTTCAGGCTGCCCGCCTGCCCGCGCGTGTCTGGCTAGCTAAGAAAGGCTCGCGACAAAATCTGACGACAACTCCTTGATTTCTGGGCACACTCGTCCGTTTGCACAAATGTGAGACCGGACGAGACGATCTAACCTATTGTTTTTAGATGATTTGTTTCCATTCGCGCACTGCTGCCCGACCGCACCTTGATCGCGCAAATTCGGAACTGTCCGCGCGATTCGCGCGAAGCTGGAACCACGTTGACGGCCGGCGACGGCGCGCGTAGCGTTTGGAGGTCGCGGCAACGCACGCTTGAAGGAACGGTTTGGCCCCCATGGACGGCCTTGGAATCCGCCGAAGCGCCTTGCCTGAGGCGTTCAAAGACTTGGATGCCTGGCCTGTGGTCGACCAGGCCGCGCTAGATGAGGCGCGTCGCGGCACCTACCAGCGACGCGAGCGCGCCGTGCGCGCCTGGATTGCGGGCGTAGCGCTCACCCGAATCGAGGCCGAAACGGGCGTACGTCGCGCCACGCTCATGCGCCTGCTGCGGGCCACGATTGCACCGGCTGCGGACGGGCGCATCGAGGGATTTCGCGCGCTGATTCCGCACCGGCGCCGCACCGCCTACCGGCGGCTGGCCGCGCTGCCGCGACGCGCAGGCCCTCGTGGCTACGCAGGAGCGCTTGGGCGCCTTTTTGCTGAGCAGCCGCAAATCCGTCAGCTGGTCGACGACTTCCTGCGCAAGCGACGCCGTGCGGCAGCGCTGCACGAGTCGGGGTTCTCGGTTCGCTCGTTACACAAGCGCTTCCTGAATGCCTGTCGCACGGTGGGTCTTGCCGATCGCGGCGTCTACCCGTTTACGACCGCCACGCTCGGCTACCCGGCCCTGGCGCGCTATGTGCAGGCAAGTCTTGCCAGTGGTGACGCTGCGGTTGTGCGAGCGGTGCACGGCGAAGAGATCGCCAAGAAGCTCAAGAGCGGCGACGGACGCCGGCGGCCTGCGCTTGAGGTGCTGTGGCGCGTGGAGTGCGACGCGCACCACCTGGACGGGATCTTCACGGCCTACGTGCCGAGCCCGCTTGGGACGCTTGTTGCCGTGCCGATCCGGCGGCTGTGGGTGATCGTGGTTATCGAGGTGGCCTCTCGCGCAGTGCTGGGTTATCACCTGTCGATCCGGGACGAGTGCGACGCGCTCGATGTGCTACGGGCTATCGGCTCGAGCCTGTCGCGTTGGCAGCCAAGGCAGCTTCAGGTGCCTGAGATGACGTACGCAGCCGGCGCTGCATTGCCGTCGTTTCTGCGCCCACAGTTTGTAGGGCTGTGTTGGGACGAGTTCAGCGTGGATGCGGCCCTGGCGAACCTGTCGGGGCGGGTGGCCGACAAACTCATACAGGTGGTCGGCTGCGCGGCGCCACGGGTGCTGCCCAGGCACTTGTCGGACGACCGTGCGTACATCGAGCGGCTCTTCAGGACGATCGAGGCCAGCGTCTTTCACCGATTGCCCAACACGACGGGCTCAGGCCCAGCCGATCCCCGACGCGCCGATCCGACCGGCGTCGCTTTGCGACGCGGGTTCCTTTACCAGCACTTGGAGGACCTCGTCGACGTGGCGATCGCCAACTACAACGCCACACCGCACGGCAGCATTGAGCATCGCACCCCGCTTGAGCACTTCGCCTTCCTTGTCGATGAGGCCAGTCGGCCGCTTCGCCGGGCGCACCCGTCCGATGTGCAGCGGCTGGCTGCCCAGCGCTTCGAAGTGAAGGTGGCGGGCGGGGTGGCAACGGGGCGCGCTCCGTTCGTGCGTCTTCTAGGGGCTCGCTACGGTGGCCCGCAGCTCAAGGGGGCGCGCGTGGCTGGGCAGCGGATCTCGGTCGAAGCAAATCTGGAGGATCTTCGGGTACTGCGGGCGTTCGCGCCCGACGGCGCAGAGATCGGCACGCTGCGCGCGATGCCGCCTTGGCACCGCTCGCCGCACTCGCTGATGGTGCGCCAGGCGGTCAACAGTCTCGTGCACCGGCGGCTGCTGCACCTGTCAACCCAGTCCGATCCCGTGCACGTGCTGCTCGACTACCTGGGCAAGCAGCCAGCCAGCAAGAAGCACGTGCCCCCGGTCTACCTGGAGTTAATGCGGATCATCGAACGCGAGACGACGCTGGCCGATGCCTACGACCAGCCGCCCGACCGGCTCCTCGACGAATCGCGCGACAAGGCTCTGCCTATAGAGGCCGCCCCGGCGCCGCCGCGCCACCGTGGTGAGTCGCGCCGTAGCGAGGCCACCCCGTCCAAACCGCCCCTGCCGCCCATGCGGATGGCGCTCAATGGCAGACGGTGAAGACGCACAGGCGGCGCCTGACGCCTCCCTGGAGGCAATTGCACGCGACTCGCTGCGCCTGCTGGACTCCAAGCACCCGGCAGTTCGTCAGGACTATGCCCTTTTCACGCCGGCCATCGACCGGCTATATGCCACGATCAAGACGTGGATCGAGAACCGCATTACGGGCGGCTACGTTTGGGGCACCCCCAGGCTGGGCAAGTCGCGCGCCGTGCGCTACTGGCTGGGTGAACTGATCGCTGCCAAGCCGGATCCGCCGGCGTTTTTTCGCACGTCCTACCGCGCCCAGGGGCAGTTGACCGAGCGAGGGTTCTTCGAGGAGATCCTGGCTGGGCTGGGGCACGAGTTGACCAACGGGCGGGCGGCCGTGCTGCTCGAGCGCCTTTTGCACCTCTTTCGCATCGCGGCCGACGACGCCAACGGCAACCACGTGGTGCTGGTGATCGACGAGGCGCAGAACATGACCGATGCGGGCTGGCGCTACCTCTGCACCGTGCAAAACCGCCTGGACGATGCGGGCGTGAGGCTCACGGTCGTGTCTGTCGGCTCCCACGAGCTGGCCTACCAGCACGGCGCGATGGTTGTAGCGCAAGACGTGCACCTCACCAGCCGCTTCATGGTGCACGCCGTGCGCTTCGAGGGCGTCCAAAGCGTGGAGGAGCTCGAGTTCGTGCTGCGCGCCTACGACGAAGGCACCGAGTGGCCGGCTGTGAGCGGGCTCTCGTACACGGCGTACTTCTTCCCGGCCGCCTACCTGAGCGGCTTTCGGCTTTCCAGCTACGCCGAGGCGCTGTGGCGCGTGTACCGCCGGCAGGCGGGCGACGGGTGGGAGCGCGACCTGGAAGTGGCCATGGAGCACGTGGCGCACGCCGTCGAGCACGTCTTTCGGTGGGCGCTTCGCCAGCGCCGGTCGGCCGAGCCGCATGTCGTGCTCGAGCAGCAACTGCTCGAAGAAGCGGTCAGCCAGACGGGATTTTCGGCCTACATGCGGACGATCCGGCCGCTGACGCGCCCCCAGGCGTCGGCGCTGCGCTCGAATGCCGGCGGCCGCGTGAGCGCGGCTCGACGTTGATGACGCTCCAGACCCAGGCCTGCCGGGGTACCTTGAGCTTCGCAACCGAAGTGGCGACGGCCCGCTCTCAGCCTGCCGGTGTTTCGCCACCCGACGGGCCAAGCCGGTGCTCGGTCGTCTGGCGGTGCCGTTCGAGCTCTTCGGCGTGTAGGTAGCGCGATGTGGTGGTCACCGAGGCGTGCCGCAGGTTGCGCTGCACCACCACGAGGTCGGCGCCGGCAGTGTTTAACTGCTCGGTCGCGGCTGTGTGCCGCAGCCAGTGCGTGGAGGCTGCGCGCAGCCGGGCAGCAAGCTGCGGGTCCTGAGCGTCGCGGTCGGCCGCCGCAGCCAGCGTCTGCTTGACGAGCTTGTAGAGCGCGCTGGCGGTAATCGGCGCCTTGCGCCCCCAGACGTCGCAGACTAGCGGCACGTCTTCACCGGGCGAGGGCAGGGCGGTGGCCAGCCCCAAGTGGCGCCGATAGGAGGCAAGTTCGGTCATGAATTCGGCCGACAGCGGGATGGTGCCCACACGCGCCCCCTTGCCGAGCACGCGCCACCACCAGGCGCCGTTGACCTCGCGGATGTGACCCATGCGGGCCGCCACGACTTCGCTGCGGCGTGCGCCGGTCAGGAAAAGAAGCACGAACACCCATCGGCAGCGCGCCGCGTGGCGCTGTTCGGCCGGTGTGCCGTCGGCGAAGTCCGCCACCGTCTGCAGCACCGCATCGACCGCTGCGCGCGGCAAGAAGCGCTCGATGATGTCTGCCTGCGGATCGTCGACGTTGGCTGCCACCGGGTTGGTGGCACGCGGCAGCAGCCGCCAGGGGTTGGCCTTGAGCCAGCCCGCCGCCGCCAGGTATTCGTAAAGTCCGTGGACAAGCGCGCGCGACTGAGCGATTGAGGCACGGCCAAGCGGCCCTTGCAGCGGGCGCCAGGCGGGGTTGGGCGCGCCGTCTGGCAAGTGGCGCGGCTTGGCAGGCCCGCACCAGCGTTCGGGCGGCTGCGGGTTCGCAAGGAACGCCAGGTATGCCGTGCAGTCGTCGACCGTCACGTCGGCTAGGCGCTGCTGGCGATCGGTGAGCCACAGCAGCCATCGCTCGCCCTCCTTGCGGGCGGCAGCCAGCGTGTTCGGGCTGGCGCCATAGCGGCCGAGCCAGGATCCAATCGCCTCGGCATCAGTGGCCGCTCGGATCAATGCGCCGTCGGGTCGGGCGGCGTCCGCCGCGCGGGACAGAGTGTCCTGCGCCTCTCGAAAAACCAAGGCGCCTGCGTCCGGAGGCTCGACAGAATTACGTTTCACGATGTTTCACGGCTCGTATCCGCCGCCGCCGTATTTTGAATTTCATGTTTCCGATCAGGGGCTTGACAGCGTTTAAGGCAGTGTCGGCACCGTGGAACAATTTCGAGGGCGAGTCTAGAAACGCAGTCGGACCCGATTGTACGACGTCGATCACCATAATGGGAGTTATGGTGAAAATACACGTGGCCGCGGTAACTTTGTTATTGTAATACTCGTTGTTACTCGACACCGATAACTGCCGATGGCACGCCCCACAGATACACGCACGTTGGTACGCGAGATCGCGCAGGAGTTGCTCGCTGCGGGCACCAAGCCTACGCAAGCACAGATCCGCGCGCTGATCGAAAAGCGCGCTGGCGTGCGTGCTAGTCCCAACGTGGTCGCCGACGAACTCGATGCCTTCTGGTCGGCGTTCGGCGCGCAGATGATCGACCGCTACCGGGCCCCCGGTGTGCCGGCGGTGCTCACCGAATCGTTCGCGAGGCTCTGGCAGGAGGCACTGGCCAGCGCGCACGCTGCGTTCGAGGCCGACCGACGGCGCGCCGAGACCGACGCTCAAGCCGCGCGGCTCGAAGGGCAGGCGGTCAAGGACTCGCTTGGGGCTGAAAACGACCTGCTCCGGACCGACCTGACCCTGGCCTCCCAGCAGGCAGCACTGCGCGAAGCGGCGCTCGCCGCCACGCAGGCCGAACTTCGCCAGACAAGCGAATCGCTCGACGTTGCGCGACGCGACGTGGAGCGGCTTGCCGAACAGATCGAAGCAACGCGGGCGGAGCGCGCTGCCGAGCGCGCGGATTTCCTCGCCCGGCTCGATGCGCTGGACGCGAGCCGCCGCGAGGCCGCCGCCCAAGCCGAGGCCCAACGCAGAGCTGAGGTCGCCGCGCTCGCCGAGCAGCACAAGCGCGAAGCCGACGCGTGGGACGGGATGCGCCGCCACCTGATGATGGAGACGAGCCGCATCCGCGACGCTCAGAAAGCCGAACTCGATGCGGTCAAGGGCCGGCTGCAGGACTACGAGCTGCGCCTTGAGACCTTCACCCAGCGCCTGAACGCCGAGCAGAGTGCCCACGCCAAGACGCGCGGCCTGCTCGAGGCCGCACAAGTCGAAGTCGATCGCATGCGCAACGAAAGTGAGGCGCGCCTGCGCGAAATTGGCCGGCTGCAGGGCTCTACAGCATCGCGAGTTCGCGGGTCTGACCTTGGGGGCACAGCCGCCTGACAAGGCCTGCTACCACGGCTCGCGGTTGAGCTGCCCGCCGCCCGAAGGACCAAGCCGGTGCCGGCCACCGCAGACACAGGCGTTTGCTGGCGCTTGATACGGATTGAGGCAGCAAACGATTGCTTATCCTTTGGCCATGACGCAAGCGCCCAGCTTCGGCATCAAGCGCATGTAGATGAGCGAGCTGACCAGCTCGACCATCGTTTGCGTCATGATGATGGCCGACAGCACGGGAACGGCCCTAGGCACCGCCAACGCCAGTGGCAGAACGACCAGCGAGTTGCGCGTGGCGGAACTGAAGGCTACGGCGCGACCGGCCGGCGCGTCGAGCCGGGCGACCCGGGCGACTGTCCAGCCGATGACGGGTGCCGCTACGGCGAAGGCCATGAAGAGCGGTACGACGCGCAACACGGACTCGATGGCGGCTCCGAGTTGCGGCACCACGGCCGCGACGACGACGAACAGCACCAAGGCGGTCGCCGGCACCGGCAGCAAGCCCAGACCGGCCACGACACAGGCACCCGCGTGACTTCGCGCTGCCCACAGCTGCATCACGGCGGCCAGCGCCAAGGGAATGGCGATCAACCACACGAACGCATGCACGAAGGGGCCAATCTGCACAAGATCGGCCGATGCATCGCCCAGGAACAGGCCTAGGTAGATCGGCAGCAGGGCCATTTGCGCCGCGAGTAGCGCCGGCGTGCCGGCCAGCAGAAGGCGGGCATCAGCGCGACCGATCTTCGAGAACGTCACCACGTAGTCGATGCACGGCGTCAGCAGCACGAGGAGCAGACCAAGCCGCACCATCGGATCTGGCGGCGCGAACTGCACCAAGAGCGCAACCAGCAGCGGCATGAACACGAAGTTCGATGCGATCAGCGCGCCCAGAAAGCGAATCCTGGCGAATGCGCGGCCCAGTTCAGGAAGCGGCACCTGCAGGAAGGTGACGAACAGCATCAGGGCCAGCGATGTGTTGATCACGCGTTCCAGCACGGCGGTACCGGGCACAAACGCGGCGACAGCGGCTGCGATCATCACGGCCGCAAAGTAGATGATGACTTGATGCCGCTCGAGGAGGTCTCGAAGGCCGTTCAATTTGGTTTTACTTGCTGACGGCCAAGTGCCTTCTGGTGTGATTCGCCTGCCGCCTTGGCGGGCTCGGCCGTGTGGCAGATGCAGGCTTCGCCGTGAGCTGCGTGGACTAGCTCGGCGAGGATTCCGCACCGGGCGGCTGCGGTTGGCGTCTTGCAGCTGGCGCGCAACGCATCCAATTGTTTTTCGAGCGCCTGCAACGAGGCCAGCCGAGCGCGCACCCGCTCGAGTTGCAGATCGACCAGCGCATTGACGTCGCCGCACTCCGAAGCGGGTCGATCGAGCAAGGCCATCAGCCGCCGGATATCGGAAAGCGCCATGTCCAGCGAGCGGCAATGCCGAATGAAGGCCAACCGCTCCAGGTGCGCCGTGCCGTAGGCCCGGTAACCGTTCGAGCGGCGTTCCGGCGGCGCGAGCAGCCCTTCCTTCTCGTAGAAGCGGATGGTTTCGACATCCACGCCCGTGGCTGCCGCGATCTCGCCGATGCGCATCCTGAACCCCTTGACTCTGTACCGACTCCAGGGTTTGTAATGATACGAAACTTCTGGAAGAACCATGGCTGAAACGTGCACCCGCTGCCCCGACGATCCTGGCGTCGCCGCGCCCGGCGCTGCGATCCAAACCGGCTCGCGGCCGACCGGCGCCCAGCTGACCGTCACCGAGCTCGACTGCCCGTCCGAAGAGGCGGTCATCCGCAAGCTGCTTGCGGGCGTGCCGGGCGCTGGCCAAGCGAGCTTCGACTACATGCAGCGGCGGGTCACGCTGCCGCCCGAGGCCGACCCCGAGGCCGCCGAACAAGCCATCCGCGCTGGTGGTTTCACGGTCGCCAAGACCCAGGAGGTGGGCACTGCACTCGATGCCGGTGCGTCCGAAACGGGCCTGACGCGGCGCGAAGTCGTGCTGATGGCTGCCGCCGGCGCGGCGGCCATCGGCTCGGAAGTCGTCGCCTGGAGCAGCGGCAACGAGACGAGCTGGCCGGTGGGCGTGCTGGCGGCCGCCGCCATCGCACTGGGTGGCATCGACACGCTCAAGAAAGGCTGGACCGCGCTTTGCACTTTCACGCTGAATATCAACCTGCTGATGATGATCGCCGTGATCGGCGCGATCATCATTGGTCAGTGGCCCGAAGCGGCGGTCGTGATCTGGCTCTTCGGCATCGCCGAGGCCATCGAAAAGCTCGCCGTCGTGCGGGCGCGAAACGCGGTGCGGGCGTTGATGCAGCTGGCACCCGAGACCGCGCTGGTCAAGCAGGCCGACGGCACCGTCCTGGAGGTGGCATCCAGCCACGTCGCGGTGGGCGCCGCCATCCATGTGCGGCCCGGCCAGCGCGTCCCGCTCGATGGCGTCGTCACCGCGGGCCATTCGGCGGTGGACGAAGCCCCCATCACCGGCGAGAGCATCCCCGTCGACAAGGCACCCGGCGCGCGCGTTTTCGCCGGCACCATCAACCAGCAAGGCTTGCTGGAGGTCAACGTCACGGCCGCCGCGGGCAACACGACGCTGGCGCGCATCGTGCGCACCGTCCAGGAGGCGCAGGCCACCCGGGCCCCCACCCAGCGCTTCGTCGACCAGTTCGCGCGCTACTACACGCCGGCGGTCGTGCTGGTGGCGCTGGCCGTGGCCATCGTCCCGCCGCTGGCGTTCGGTGGGGGCTGGTTCGACTGGCTCTACAAGGCGCTCGTGCTGCTGGTGATCGCTTGCCCTTGCGCCCTGGTGATCTCCACGCCCGTCACCGTGGTCAGCGGGCTGGCCGCGGCAGCCCGCCGCGGCATCCTGGTCAAGGGCGGCCTCTTTCTCGAGCAGGGCCGGCGGCTTCGAGTGCTCGCGGTCGACAAGACCGGCACCCTCACCGAAGGCAAGCCTGCGCTGATCGATGTGCTGGCGCTAGACGGTTTTGCAGAGCGGGACGCGCGTCGCCTGGCCGCCAGCCTCGATTCCCATTCCGAGCACCCGGTCGCTCGGGCGATCGTGGCCGGCTGGACCGAGAAGGCAGGCCTCGCCGAAGTCGCGGGCTTCGAATCATTGCCCGGCCGCGGCGTGCGTGGAACGATCGATGGGACGACGTACCTGCTGGGCAACCGGCGCCTGGCGAGCGAGAACGGCGCGCTGACGGCCGAACTCGATGCGACGCTGAACGCGCAGGAGGCCCAAGGTCGCACGACCGTCATCCTCATCGAGGGCAGCCGGGCTCTGGCCGTATTCGCGGTGGCCGACAAGGTGCGCGCCGAGAGTCGGCAGGCCGTGGCGCGCTTGGCCGATCTCGGCGTCCGAACCGTCATGCTCACGGGCGACAACGAGCGTACCGCGCAGGCGGTCGCAGCCGAGCTGGGCATCTCGCAGGTACGCGCGCAGATGCTGCCCGAGGACAAGCTCGCCGCCATTCAGGCGCTCCAGCGCGAGATCGGTCCGGTCGGCATGGTGGGCGATGGCGTCAACGACGCGCCGGCGCTTGCGCAAGCGGACATCGGCATCGCGATGGGCATGGCGGGCACCGACGTGGCCGTCGAGACGGCCGACGTGGCGTTGATGAAAGACGACCTGCGCCGCGTGGCAGACTTCATCGGGCTGTCCAAGGCCACCAGCCGCGTGCTGTGGCAGAACATCACCGTGGCGCTGGGGCTGAAGGCCATCGTGTTCGCGCTGGCGATGGCTGGAGTCGCGTCGTTGTGGCTGGCGGTGCTCGCCGACGTCGGGGCGAGCCTGCTGGTGGTGGCCAACGGGCTGCGGCTGCTGCGCACCCGATCCCTGGCGGACCGATGAACTCGGCGGGCGGTGTGCTCATGGGCTCGGTGCCGGCCATACCGGAAGCGCACTGGATCGCGTCGCTGCGGATCGCCTCGGGCGCAGCCGACCCACCGGTGGCCTGGGTGCCGGTGGCGTGGCTGATCGAGCGGCTCGCTGCATTCGAGTACCTGCCGCTGTACCTGGGGCTGGCGCTGTTGGCGGCCTGGTCACTGAAAGGGCGAGATCCCGAGCGCGCCCGACAGTGCCGCGTGTTCGCCCTGCAGCTCGCCGCAGCGGGCATCGTGTGCCTGACGCTCGTGGCCACGGCCCAGGCCGCACTCGCCTTGCCGCGACCGCCAAGCGCGACGGCCGCCCATGATCTAGCGGACCTGTACGCGTTTCCGAGCGCGCATGCGGCCTTTGCCGCTGTGCTCGCCTGGAGCGCCGGCCGGTTGCTCGCCTGGCCCGGGCGCATCGGACTGCTCGCGTTCGTGCTTGGCGCTGGACTGGCCGGCGTCGCCCTGGGCAAGCACTACTGGCTGGACATCTACGCCGGCTGGCTGCTGGGGGCCGCCTGCGCGTGGCTCGCCGCCACGGTGCTTCGCACCGCGGAACGGGACCGATGGGCCGCCGCCAGCTTCGCCCTGGCGGCGTTCGTGCTGGTGGCCGACCTGCTGACCAAGCTCGCTGCTTCGGGCGCGATCGCCTACGCGACGGCGGTGCCGATCACGCCCTTCTTCAACCTGGTCCACTGGCGCAATCCAGGGGCGGCGTTCAGCTTCCTGAGCGATGCGACGGGCTGGCAGCGCCCGTTCTTGATCAGTGTGGCCACGCTGGCCTCGGTGTGGCTGGCGCGGGCGATTCGAACGCCCACCGCTTCGCCGCTCGAGCGCCTCGCCTTTGGCGCGATCCTCGGCGGGGCAGCTGCGAACGGCGTGGACCGGGCACTGCGCGGTGCTGTCGTCGATTGGCTCGACTTCCACGTCGCCGGCTTCCACTGGCCCGCTTTCAACCTTGCCGACGTCGGCATCACGCTCGGTGCGGCAGGACTCCTCGTGGCCGCACTTCGGCCGACCGGTCGGCTTTCGATGCAGGAGCGCGCATGAAGGCCGTGGTGGGTTTTCTCCTGACGTTCTTCCTGCTGATGCTTGGCTGGCTGGCCGGGGCAGGCACGGCCAACGCGGCGCTGTTCGAGGCGACTCCGGTCAAGGCAGAGCTTGTCTCGGAGCGCACCGGGGCCACGTCAGGCAGCAGCCTTCGGCTCGCGCTGCGGCTGACACATGCGCCGCGCTGGCATACCTATTGGCGCAACCCCGGCGATGCGGGGCTGGCCACCGAGATCCGGATCGACTCGCCCGCTGGTTGGAGCGCCGGCCCGATCGAGTGGCCCACACCCAAGCGCTTCGCGGTCGGGCCGCTCGCCAACTTCGGCTACGAGGGCGACACGTTGCTGCCCTTTCGCGTCCAGGTGCCTGCCGGATGGACCGAGGCCACGGTCTCGATCCGCGCAAAGGTGACCTATGTCGTCTGCAAGGATGTCTGCATCCCGGGCGATGCTTCCGTCTCGATCGAGCTGCCGGTGCTCGCCGCCCCGCTTGCGTCGGTGCATGCGGCCAAGTTCGCGCAGCTCGACGCGCAGGCGCCACGGCCCGATCCGACGCTGCAGGTGCGGGCCCATCTCGACGGCCGCGCGCTTGCGCTCGACGTCCCGCAGGGCCAGGCGCCCCAGCGCGCCGAGTTCTTCCCGTTCGAGCCGGGCCTGACATCGGCACCGGCAGGCCAGCGCCTGCATCGCACGAGCGAAGGCTGGCAGCTGAGCATTGCCCGACCCGAATACGATGTGGCCGACCCTGCGAGCGTGGAGCGTGTCGCAGGAGTGCTGGTCCTGGATGGACGCGCCGTCGAGGTCGATGCCGCGGTGGTGCGCGCGCCCGCACCGCCCGCGCAAGAGTCGCTTACCGTCATCTGGCCGCTGGGCTCGCCTCAGGCTGCCGTTGGCGCCGGCGCCAACGCTGGCGCATCGGAGCAATCCATCGATCCGGGCGATCTTGTCCGTGCGGTCGGGTTCGCATTGCTCGGCGGCCTGCTGCTGAACTTGATGCCGTGCGTGCTTCCGGTCATTGGGCTGAAAACCCTGGGAATCGCAAGCGCAAGCGCCGCTGGCAAGCGGCACCGCGCACTGCTTGCCGGGGCCTACGCGGCAGGCGTCATCGCAACCTTCCTGGCACTGGCCGGGGTCCTCGTCGCGTTTCGCGACGCGGGCACCGCTGTCGGTTGGGGGTTCCAGCTGCAGTCGCCGTCGTTCCTGGCGGCGATGGCCCTGCTTTTCTTCCTCATCGGGTTGAATCTGCTCGGCGTCTTCGAGGTACGCGGCCCGACCCTGTCCGGGGCCGGGGCGGCCCGTCCGTCTGCGAGCGGCATGTTCGCCGGTGGCGTGCTCGGCACGCTCGTGGCGACGCCCTGCAGCGCGCCGTTCATGGGGGCGGCCATCGGCTACACCCTGGGCCAGTCGACCTCGGCGCTTCTCACCGTGTTCCTCGCGTTGGGCGTCGGTCTGGCCCTGCCGGTGGCTGCGGCAGCGCTCTACCCGCGCCTGCTAGGCTGGGTGCCGAAGCCCGGAGCCTGGATGGTTGCGCTTCGGCGTGCACTGGCGCTTCCGATGTTCGCGACCGTCGTCTGGCTGGTCTGGCTGCTCGTGCGCCAGACCGACGCCAACGCTGTCCTGACCATCGGAGCGGCGTTGCTGCTTCTTGGCGTGGCGGCTTGGCTCTACGGCGCTTCCCGTGGGTTGGCCGCAGCGCGCACTGCCCGCCATGCGGCAGCGGCGGTCCTGGCGATCGCCGCCGTGACGATCGGGTTGCCGGACGCGTCGCGGCTGGCGCTGAGCTCGATGCCGTCAGCTCCCGACGAGGCCGTGGCCTGGGAGCCGTACTCGCGCGCCCGGCTCGAAGAGTTGCGAGCCGCCGGGCGCATCGTGTTCGTCGAGTTCACCGCTGACTGGTGCGTGGTCTGCCAAGCCAACGACGCGCTCGTGCTCGATCGCGCGGAGACCAAACGCCTGTTCGCGCAGCAGCGCGTGGCGCTGCTGCGCGCCGATTGGACGCGCCAGGAGGCGTCGATCACCACGGCGCTGTCGGAGCTCGGCCGCAACAGCGTGCCGGCGTATGCGGTCTACGTCGGACCGGATCGTCCGGTTCGGCTGCTGCCCGAGTTGTTGACCGTTCGTGCGTTGAGGGCGGCGATCGAAGAGGCCGCCGCCGGCCGCGACGCCAGACGCAACGATCGCCCGACCTGAGGTGGCACACCACGTCTTCAAGCGCAGTCGCCGCGCAACGGCGAGCGCAACCGTTGACCACCCCTTTTCATCAGGAGAGCTTGAGATGCAACGCCGTCTTTTCCTTGGCATCGCCGCCACTTCGGTCACGGCGTTCCCGCATCTGGCGGGCGCGCAGAGCCAGCCCGTGGAAGGCAAGGACTACGTGGCAGTCTCGCCGCGACACCCGACCCAGGACCGCAACCGTGTCGAGATCCTGGAGTTTTTCGCATATGGCTGCTCCCATTGCGACGAGTTCGAGCCGACCCTGCGGGCGTGGACGAGAAAGCTGCCACCGGACGTCGTGTTCCGACGCATCCCGGTTGCGTTTCGAGACAGCATGGTCGCTCACCAACAGATCTACTTCGCCATCGAGGCGCTGGGGCTCATCGAGCCGCTTCACCACAAGGTTTTCGACGCGATCCACCGCGAGCGGCAGCGCCTTGACCGGCCCGAGGACATCGGAGCCTTCGTTGCCCGCCACGGGGTCGACCGGACGCGTTTCCTGGAAGCGATGAACTCGTTCGGCATGCCGATTCGCCTGCGCCAGGCCGCTGCGCTCGTGAAGGGGTACAAGGTCGAAGGAACGCCGTCGCTCGGCGTGGACGGCCGGTGGCTGACATCTGGCGCGATGGCGGGGTCGCATGCACGGTCGCTCGTCGTGACCGAGCACCTGGCCGGGCTTGCCCGAAAGGCGCGCTGATTGCCGACGAGCATTGCTCAGCCACCTCCGGCGCGGCGAGGCCGGCCGCAGCGGCCTACGCAGACGGCGGACCGCTCCGGTTGCGTGCAGCGCGAGCCTGCTCGTCTTTGACTTCCCGGCGCACGTCCCGAAGGATGTCGACGCCGCCCTTGACGGCGATGGCCGCGACCGCCACGCCGACCACGAGATCGGGCCACGCGCGCCCCGTCCACAACACCAGCGCGCCCGCCACGACGATGCCGGCGTTGGCCACGAAGTCGTTGAAGCTGAAGGTCTGGGCCGCGCGCATGTTGACGTCGGCCTGGCGAACACGGTTCAGCAGCCGAACGCAGATCGCGTTCACCACGCCACCCACCAGCGCCATGGCGATCATCGCAGGCCCCAGCGGCTCGCTGCCGGTCAGGTAGCGGCGCACCGCATCGAGCAGCACTCCAGCGGCGAACAGCAGCAGCAAGCCCCCGGAGAGCCGCGCTGCGCCATGCTTCCACGCTTCGCTGCGCGTCAATGCGAGCAGGCTGATCACGTAGACGAGGCTGTCCGAGGCGTTGTCCAGCGCGTTGGCGATCAGCGCGCTCGAGTCGCCCGCGAGCCCGGTTGCAGCAAAGCCCAGCGTCAGCGCGACGTTCAGGGCCAGCACGATCCACAGCGTGCGGCGCTGCTCCGGGGTGTCGGTGACAGGGTTTTCTTCGCTCATGCCGTTGTGCTCCTTCGGGCTCTGTTGGCGCATGTGCCGGCGGACGGCACGAGGTCGCGAATGAGGCGCGCGAGACTTGACCCTGGGGCGACTACGGGGTCTTCAATGATTTTTTCAACCGTTCGCGGTTTTCTCACCGAGCCTCCATGGACACATTTGACGACGCTGCGTTGCTGAGCCAACCAACGGCACTGCTCGACTTCACGCAGCCTGCGATCGACGCGCTCGTGCGCGAGCGCGGCTGGGCGGCTCTGCCCGTTTACGACCGCATCGGCGCGGCGTACGCGTTTGTGCGCGACGAGATCCCGTTCGGCTACAACGCCTCGGACGACCTGCCTGCATCGCGCGTGCTCGCCGATCGCCTCGGGCAGTGCAACACCAAAGGCACGCTCTTGATGGCGCTGCTGCGCGCGGTCGGCGTGCCCTGCCGCCTGCACGGCTTCACCATCGACAAGGCGCTGCAAAAGGGAGCGATCACGGGGCTGTGGTATCGCTTGGCGCCGCGCAGCATCCTCCACAGCTGGGTCGAAGTGAAATTAGACCGGCGCTGGGTGAATTTGGAGGGCTTCATTCTCGACAAACCCTATTTGGCCGCGCTGCAGCGGCGGTTTGCGGACCACCAGGGTCCATTCTGCGGCTACGGCGCTGCTACCCCCGATTTGCACGATCCTCATGTCGACTGGACAGGCAACGACACCTATATCCAGGAGGAGGGCATCAACCAGGACTTCGGCGTTTTCGTCTCGCCCGACGCCTTCTACGCCCGGCATGGAGTGAATCTGACGGGGCCTAAGCGCTGGATGTTCCATCGTGTCGTGCGCCACCTCATGAATCGGAACGTGGCAACCATCCGCCAAGGAGGACCGCGAAGCGCTCGTTCGAACGCCACCTCGCGAGAGCGATGGCTCGGCAAGACCTGAGGCCGTCCCTTTAGCGGTTACCGGCTTGGGCGGCGACGTCGCTGCGGACGCTGCGCATGGCGTTTCTCGCAATCGCGGATTCGGCTGCTTCGCGCCTTCCACCAACCGATCGCCACAAGCGCGAGCAGGAGCGGTATCCAGATCAAGGCGCCGTAGAGGAGCCACGACCCAAGGACGTCGAAGATCAGCGTCGCGCGGCTCATCAGCGCCAAGGCCTCGTGCGCGAGCGCACCGTCCGCAGGAGCAGGTCATCTGACAGCCTTCTCATCTGCAGGTCAGGTTCGGGTAGGTGCGGGATCCCGATACTGGTCGACATGCAGCAGGCGCTGCGATCCGCAAGCCGCAAGCCAGCGGGGAGCCGGACGGAAGCGCCTGCTGCACGCCACCGCCGGGCGGCCCTTGCCGCAAGGCACGGAACACGCCCCAACCACGATCCGATAGGAAACGCTGCCATGAAAACCACCAAGCTCCTGTTCGCCACGATCGCCGCCACCATGCTCGCCGGCCCGGCGCTGGCTCAGTCGCGCTCTGGCGTGGGTGAGATGCCCGACTACGGCGCTGCGCCCCAGGCCGCTGGCGCGAGCGCATCGGGCACGACACGCGCCGCGCTCGCCCCGGTTGGCGAGGCGCCGGCCTATCCGCAGCCGCTGGTCGGCAACTCCCGCAGCGCGGTGGCGGCCGCAACGACGGCGTCGCAGGCGCGTGCGATGCCGCAGGCACCGAAGGCGGCTGCCGGCTCGGGGCGCATCACGCACAATCACGAGAACTTCGAGCGCACTCCGAACTGAGCGCGCCGGCGGCTGGAAAGAGGATTCGGAACTCGGTCCACCCGCCCGGTTGCGAAGCGACCTGGACCTGGGCTTCGTGCAGCCGTGCAATCGCCTGCACGATGGCCAGCCCGAGTCCGGTCGATCGTTCGGCGCTGTCGCTGCTGCGGGCGGCGTCGCCGCGCCAGAAACGCTCGAACACGTGCGGCACATCGGCCGCGGCAATTCCCGCCCCTTCATTGCGCACCGCCAGCACCGCGCCGCCCGCAGTGCTTGGCGCGCCGATCGAGATCTGCACGACCGTACCGACCCGGGCGTGGCGGATCGCGTTGGACAGCAGGTTGGCCAGCGCCCGCTCGATCAGTGCCGCATCGCCTGCCACGCGGGCGTTGCCCACCGCCTCGATCTTGATGTCGCGCTCGTGCGCCAGCGGCTCGTAGAACTCGACCATCCGCTGGGCGAGCGCCTCGATCGCGACCGGCTCGTACCGCATGCCGGCACGCGCATTGTCGGCGCGCGCCAGGAAGAGCATCTCGTCGACCATGCGCGCCAGGCGCGCGTAGTCTTCCAGGTTGGCCTCGAGCAGCGCTCGAAGCTCGGCTTCGGATCGGGCCTGGCGCAGCACCACTTCGGTGTGCGCGACCAACGTGGCCAGCGGAGTTCGGAACTCGTGGGCCAGATCGTCGCCGAAGCGGGAAAGCCGCTGCACGCCTTCTTGCAGCCGCACCGCCATCTCGTTGAAGGCGGCGGCCAGCTCGCGCACTTCGGCGGCGCCCGTATCGGCGGCCAAGCGCTCGTCCAGGTGGCGCGTGCCCAGCCGCTCGGCGGCCTGCGCAATGCGGCGCAGCGGCGCCACGCCGCGGGCCACGACCACCCAGCCGTAAATCGCGGTGACCAGCGCCGCCAGCACGACGAGCGGCGCGAGCGCGCCGCGAAAGCGCGCAGCCAGCCTCATGGAGTCGGCCTCAGTGCGCGCAAGCTGCACCTGCACGCGGCTGGCGTCGGCCGCCAGCGCATCGGCGACCAGGAGCCGCCAGGGCTGCGCGCCCGCATCGAGCGCCGATACGATGTCCGAGGCCAGCGCCGCGCGCTCGGGCGCGACCGCAACCGAGCCAGTCGGCAGCGGCGCTTCCGCCGCGGCACCGGCCGACACCAGCACCTCGCCGCTGGTCGCATCGACGATGCGCAGCGACGTGCCTTCGTGGCCAAGGATCAGGTCGGCCAGCACGTGCCGGGTCTGGGCAAGCGCAGCCGCGGTGGGCTGTTCGGCCACCAGGTGCCGGGCCTGATCGAGCTTGCCCAAGAGCTCGTCGGTGTCGCGCTGCTCGAGTTGCGTGGCCAGCACCCGGTCGACGGCCCAGCCCATCGTGGCCAGCACACCGGCAGTGCCGAGCGCATAGGCCAGAGCCACCCGGGTCGCAAGGCGCATCGGGGGTCGTCGCATCGAGGCAAGCCGCGTCGCCACAGCAGGGCACCCCTTCTCAGCGCGGCAGCGCGTCGCCGGCGTCGAGCATGTAGCCCATGCCGCGCACCGTGCGCACGAGCTTGGGCTCGTGGCCGTCATCGACCTTGAGCCGCAGCCGTCGGATGGCCACGTCGATCACGTTCGTGTCGGTGTCGAAGTTGATGTCCCACACCTGCGAGGCGATGACGGCCCGCGGGACGACCTCGCCGCGGCGCTTGGCCAAGAGGTGCAGCAACGCGAACTCCTTGGCGGTGAGATCGAGCCGGCGGCCTGCGCGCGTGACGCGCCGCGCGGGCACATCGATCACGAGGTCTTCAATCTCGATGCGGTCGGCCTCGCGCACCGGGCCGCGGCGCAACAACACCTGCAGCCGCACCAACAGCTCGGCAAAGGCGAACGGCTTGACGAGATAGTCGTCCGCACCGCCCTGCAGGGCGCGCACCCGGTCATCGAGCGCGTTGCGCGCCGACAGCACCAGCACCGGCACCGATGCGCCTTGTGCGCGCAGCGCCGCGAGCACCGAAAAGCCGTCGCGCCCGGGCAGCATCAGGTCGAGCACCACGAGATCGTAGTCGCCCGTGGCCGCCAGATGCAGCCCGTCGGTGCCACTGGCTGCGCCATCGACGACGAACCCTGCCTCGGTGAGGCCTTTCCCGAGGTAAGCCGCTAGGCGCGCGTCATCCTCGACCAACAGTAACCGCATTGCCGCGCTCGAGTCGGTTGGTGGAGGCGCGGAGCCCCCTCACTTCAGCGTGAAGCGCGCCGTGGCGGCGGGCTTGCCCGGCAGCGTCACCACGGTGACGACTTTGGCGCCTGCGCCTGCCTCGATCGGCGTGCGGCTCTCCAGACGGTTGTCGCCGGCCGGGACGAGATCGACCTCGCTTTTCTCGGTGCCGCGCAAGACCGTGGCGCGTCCGCTGGCCCCGGCCGTGGGCACGGGCTTGCCATGATCGTCCAGATGCACGGCGAGCTTGCCGCCGCGGGCCACCAATTCGTAGGTGATGTCGCGGACTTCCTGCACGACCCCGCCGTGCTTGGGCTTGAGGTCGTGCCCGCCGGCGGCGAGCACTTGGGTGCTGGCCGCAGCCAGCGTAGCGACAAGGATCAGGTGCTTGAACATGGTGCGGACTCTCCTTGAAGGAAACGCGGCGCAGGGCCGATGAAAGAACGCGAACGCGAACGCGAACGGGCACGGGAACGGGAACGGGAACGGGAACGGGAACGGGCGGCCATTGCAATCGCTCACCAGGCCTCCGGCGCTGCCGCGACGGGCGAGCCGCTGGCAGCCCCGACAGCCGGTGGGGCCTGCACCGGAGCCAGGCCAGCCAGTAGGCTCTCCAGTGGTGCGCGCCCGAAGAGCTTGAACATCGCGGGCGTGAGGAACGTGTCGAGCAGCGTCGAGCTCACCAGCCCCGAGAAGATCACCACCGCCACCGGGTGCAGGATCTCGGTGCCGGGCTCGCCGGCCTCGAGCAGCAGGGGCGCGAGCGCCAACGCGGCCACCAGCGCGGTCATCAGCACCGGCGTCAACCGCTCCAGCGAGCCGCGCACGATGAGCGCGTCGCCGAAACGCTCGCCCTCGAAGGCCGCCAAGTTGATCCAGTGGCTCACCTTCAGAATGCCGTTGCGCACCGAAATGCCAGCGAGCGTAATGAAGCCGATGAGGGCTGCGATCGACAGCGGCTGGCCCGACAGCCACAGGCCGATGACGCTGCCCACCAAGGCCAGCGGCACGTTGGCCATGATCATCAGCGTGAGCGCCGTCGACCGGTAGCGGCTGTAGAGCACCAGGAAGATGAGCGCGGCCGACACGATCGAGAGCAGCCCGATCAGGCGCGCAGCCTCTTCCTGCGCCTGGAACTGGCCGCCCAAGGTGATGAAATAACCCTCCGGCAGGTCGGTGTCGGCGACCGCCGCCCGGATGTCGGCCACCACGTCCGACAGCGCCCGGCCTTGCGCGTTGGCCGACAGCACGATGCGCCGGCGGCCGTCGTCGCGCGAGATCTGGTTGGGACCGTCGCTTTCGCTGATCGACGCCAGCCGCGACAGCGGCACCTGACCGAGCGGCGTCTCGATCAGCAAGTTCGTCAGCCCCTGGCCTGCACGCGACGACTCGGGCAGGCGCACCACGAGGTTGAAGCGCCGGTTGCCCTCGACGATCTGCGTCACGCGCCCGCCCTCGATGAGCGTTTGCAGTTGCGTGAGCAATTGCGCGCCCGACAGCCCGTAGCGGGCAGCCGCCTCGTAATCGATGCGCACCTTGACCTGGGGGGCGAGCACCTGCTTTTCGATCTCCAGGTCCGCGATGCCCGGAATCGCGGCAAGCCGCTCGCGAAGCCCTGCGGCCTGGGCCCGGAGTGTGTCGAGATCCTCACCGAAGATGCGGATGGCGATCTGCGCGCGCACGCCCGACAGCATGTGGTCGATGCGGTGCGAGATGGGCTGGCCGATGTTCACGGCCACCGGCAGATTGGCCAGCCGCCTGCGGATGTCGGCGTAGATCTCCTCAGTGGAGCGGTCGGACTCGCGCAGCCGCACATCGAGCTCCGAGACGTGCACCCCTTCGGCGTGCTCATCGAGCTCGGCGCGGCCCGAACGCCGCCCGACGTACTCGGCTTCGGGTACGGCCTTGATGAGCGTTTCGGCTAGCGATGCGATCTTCACGCTTTCCGACAGCGTCACGCCCGGGTTGAGCCGCAGCCCGATCAGGATCGAGCCTTCGTTGAAGGGCGGCAGGAACGTGGTGGGAAAGAACGGCACGCTCGCGGCGGCAGCGACCACGGCCAGGGCACCGGCCGCGATTGCCGCCTTCGGCACCCGAAGCACGCGCGCCAGGCCACTTGCGTAGTGGCGCTTGAGCCAGCCCACCAGGCGCGTGTCGCCATGCTCGAGGTTCTTCATTCCCGGCAGCAGCCACGCGGCCAGCACCGGCGTCACCGTCACCGACACCAGCATGGACGCCAGGATCGACACGATGTAGGCCACGCCCAGCGGCACGAAAAGCCGCCCCTCGATGCCCGGCAGCACGAAAAGCGGCACGAACACCAGCACGATGATGACCGTGGCGTAGACGATCGCGCTGCGCACCTCGAGCGTGGCGCGTGCCACCAGCCCCCCCACGTCGAAGGGCTGGCCGCTTGCGCGCGCCTCGCGCAGCCGCCGCAACACGTTTTCAACGCCCACCACCGCATCGTCGACCAGCTCGCCGATGGCGATGGCCAGGCCGCCCAGCGTCATCGTGTTGATCGACAGCCCGAAGGCCCAGAACACCAGCACGGTGGTCAGGATCGACAGCGGGATTGCGGTCAGCGAGATGAAGGTCGTGCGGAAGTTGCCGAGGAACAAGAACAGCACCACCGCCACGAACACGCTCGCCGTCAGCAGCTTGCCCTGCAGGTTGCCGATCGACCCTTCGATGAAGCTCGCCTGGCGAAACGTCACGCGCGGCGCGTCCATGCCGGCCGGCAAGGAGCGCTGCATGTCGGCCAGCGCCGCCTCGATCGTGGCGGTGAGCTTGACGGTATCGGCGGTGGGCTGCTTCTGGATGCCCAGAATGACCGCGGGTTTGCCATTGAAGCCGGCGTCGCCGCGCTTGATGGCGGGCGCAAAGCGCACCTCGGCGACCTGCGACAGCCGCACGGGCGTGCCGCGCGGCGCGGCGATGGCGAGGCTTCGCAGGTCGTCGAGCCGCGAGGTGCGCCCGATGTTGCGGATCAGGTACTCGCGCCCGTTCATCTCGAGGAAGCCCCCCGAGGTGTTGGCCGAATAGCCGCGCAACGCCGCTTCGAGCGCATCGAGCGTGATGCCCAGGTCCGTCATGCGGCGCGTATCGGGCTGCACCTGGAACTGGCGCACCTCACCGCCGATCGGGATGACCTGCGCGACGCCCGGAATCGACATCAGGCGCGGCCGCAGCACCCAGTCGGCGTACTCGCGCACGGCCATCGGGTCGATTTTCTGCACATCGACCGGGATCGCCACCATCATGATCTCGCCCATGATGGACGACACCGGCCCCATCCGCGGCACGGCGCCCGGGGGCAGCGCCGCGTCGAGCGCGCCCAGCCGCTCGCTCACCATCTGGCGGGCGCGCCAGATGTCGGTGTCCCAGCCGAAAGAGACGTAGACGAAGGACAGGCCTGCGCTCGACACCGAGCGCACCGTCTCCACGCCCGGCAGCCCGTTCATGGCGGTTTCGAGCGGGAAGCTGATCAGCTGCTCGACCTCTTCGGGCGCCATGCCACCCGCCTCGGTCATCAGCGTGACGGTGGGGCGGTTCAGGTCGGGAAAGACATCGACCGGCGTGCGCGCCAGTTGCGCCGCGCCCAGCACCAGCAGCACGACGCTGGCCGCCAACGCGAGCAGCCGGTTGCGCAGGCTCGCTTCGAGGATCCACTTGAACATGGGGGTGGGCCTTTTCGCTGTGCTCAGCGGATCTGGTTCAAGAGCGATGCGCCCTGCACGACCACGCGCTCGCCGGGCTTGAGGCCGGCGGTGACGGCTACACGTGCGCCGTCCAGGGGTTCGGTGCGCACGGGGCGTGGCGCGAAACGCTCGGGCGCTGTCTTGACCCAGACGATCGTCTCGTTCGATGGGCTTTTCACCAGCGCGTCGCTGGGCACCGCGATGCCGTCGACCTGATCGCGAGTCTGGACCTGCACCAGGACGGGCTGACCCACGGCAAACCTGGCCAGTGCTGCGCCGCGCGCACGGAAGATGAGCGGAAGCGCCTGCTCGCGAAGCGAGCGGGCCGCGCCTATGAACTCGAGCGGGATGCGCTCGTTGCCGGCGGCCAGCGTGGCCGAGGCGATGTTCGTGGCGAGCGCCGGGTCGAAGGCGCGCGCCTCGACGAGCTGCCGCGTCGGGTCCACGACCTCAAAAAGAATTTCGCGCGGCTCGACCACTTGGCCGGCGGTCGCGTTGGCATTAGCGATCACGCCGGCGAGGGGCGCCACCAGCGGCTCGCGCACACCGGTCTGGCCTCGCAAGGCATTGAGTTGGCCATCGATCGCGGCGAGCGTCGCTTCGGCCGCATCGAGCTCCTTTTGCGGCACCGTGTCCGACAGCCCCCGCATGCGCTCGAGGTGCCGCACGGCTTGCACGCGTTGGGCCTGCAGTTCGGCCTCGCGGGCTCGCTGGTTGGCCGCATCGAGCGGCGCGACGGCCGGCTGCACGTAGCCCAGCACCTGGCCCGCGCGCACCGACTGTCCGACCACCGGAATGCCGCCGCCTGCCGGCATGATGCGGCCACCCTGCGTCGACTGCACGCGGCCACCCGCGTTCGGGTCGGTACGAATCTCGGCGGCCAGTTCCACGCTGCGGGGCAGACGCGCGGTTTGGCCCACCGTTGTTCGCACATCAAGCTGGTGCTGCGCAGGCTTGGGCAGGAACACGGCGCCGTCGGGTAGTCGCTGCGGCCCGCCAGCGGCCGTGGGCGCCGGCGCGTCGCCGTGGTCGTGCCCTGGGCCGGCCGCAGCCGACATGGGGACCGCGAGTTGCGCCAACAGCGCCGCTTGCGCCAACCCTGCGGCCACGCGCCGTATGCAAGAGATGTTCATCGTTCAGCTCCCGGGCCGCGGCGAGCGCGACGTCGAAGGAATGCGAATGCGAGGATCGCAGTGGTCACCAGGAGCGCTGCGCCGGCCACCCACCACGGCCGCGCAGCGGCTTGCGCCAACCCGGGCAGCCGCACGGCCGCCCCGCTTGCGCCGGCGCCCGCCGCACGCTGCGGCTTGGCTGCGCCATGGACATCGAGTTCACCGGCCAGCAGGTCGGATTCGGTGCCGACCTGGATCACGGCCGACACCGGATGGACGCCTTCGGGCAGCGGCGCCGGCAGCTGCGCCTCGTAGCCCGCCTCGTCGGTACGGGGCCTGGCCGACACCTTGGCGCCGCCGACGTCGAGCTCGATGCGGGCGTCGCGCACGGGCGCGTTGTCGGACCAGCGGTCGAGCCACAGGACAAGCCGCGTGCCTTCGAGCGTGCCGACCAGCTCGAACGCTTCGGATTCGGCCGCGAAGCGCGGCTCGGCGGGCGTTGCGTGCGATGCGCCCGCGGGCGCAGCGCCGTGGTCGTCGCCCGCGTGCGCTTGAACGGCACCGCAAAGGAGCACCGCGCTGGCAAGCCGAGCAGATCGCACGCGCCATTGCCAGCGCCGCGCCTGCCGTTCGGATCGTCGATTGAATGCAGTCACGGCGTGTCTCCGGCGGCTTGATTGAGTCGTGCGATCGCCGCGCCCACCTGGTTGCGGGCGAGCTCGCGGGCGAGTTCGGCGTCGAGCGTCATGGCGCGCACGCGCAGCAGCTCGGGCAGTCCGCGCTCGCCGGCGCGAAAGGCGCGCTCGATCGCCTCGAAGGTGTCGCGCGCCAGGCGCGCCCGCTCGATGTGCTCTTCGAGCGCGGCGCGGGCCGCCTCGAGCGAAACCGCTGCGCGGCGCTGCTCCGCGCCGATGCGGCGGCGCTCGCGCTCGAGTTCGATCTCCTGCTCGGTCGCCTCGGCCGCAGCCGCTGTGATGCGCGGCGCGTTGCGCGCCTCCGTGGCCAGCGGCACGGCAAAGCCGAACCGCACCGTGTTTCGGTACGGACCGCCATAGGCGTCCCGATCGAAGCGGCCCACGACGTTGAAGGTCGGGTTGTCTCGGCGCGTCACCTGCGCGTACGCCAGCCGCGAGCGGGCCGCCTCGGCCGCTTCGCGAGCGGCGCGAAGCCCGGGGTGACCATCGTCCAGCGCAGCAGGCGTGGCCGGCCGCTCCTGGACGTCGCCGATCTCCTCCAGCCCCGTGATCGCCGCCAGCGACGCCTGCGCTTCGGCCAGGCGCCCGCCGGCTTCGAGTACCGCAGCGCTCGCCGCCCGGGTCTCGGCTTGCGCCATCCAGAAATCGGCACGCGCCAGATCGCCCATGCGCTGGCGCCGCGCGACGTCGGCTTCGAGAGCACGCGCGGCGTCTAGCCTTGCCCGCTGGGCCGCCACCTCGACACGCGCCGCGCCCAAACGCCAGACGATGTCGCGCACCTCGCCAGCCAGCTGCCAGCGCACCAGCTGCGCCTGCGCAGACAGCACCTCGCGCTCACGCGCGATCACCCGGCGCTGCGCGTCGCGCTGGCCAGGCAGCCAGATGGGTGCCGAGAAGCCCGGCTCCCACTCGTTCTTGCCACGCTCGGGCGAGGCGTCCGTTCCTGGTAGCCCCACATCGCGCGGCAGATCCCGGCGCAAATCGAGACTGACGGCCGGGGCGCCCGCGAAGAAGGTTCGCGTGGCGGCCTCGCGCGCCGACAGTTCGACGGCACGTGCCCCCTTGGCGGTGGCTTGGCGCGACAGCTGCCAAGCCCGCTCGACGAGGTCGGTCAGGGCCTGCGGCGCCTGCCCGACCACGGGCGCAGGCACGGGAGAATCCATCGGCACCGCGGGTGCTCGTTCCTGGGCACGACCTTCGGACAGCGTCGTAGCCAGCACCAGCCCCGCGATTGCCGCGTGGGCAATACGCATCACCAACACCCCTTCTCGCATCGACGTTGCGGCCGCGCGCATCGGCAAGCATGCCGAGCGGGACCACAGACGCGCTCTCTGTTGATCAGGCGTCGCGCTGCAATCGAGGGCTTATGGCGTCAGGCGAGTGCACCGAGCGACCTGAGGAGTGGACTGATCCCTCCAAGGCCGAGTCGATATCGATGCGTCTTCGTCGTGCGCCGAGAGCCGCCCAGGATCGCCGAGCGCGCGCGTTGCGCAAACAAAAAGACGTCAGGTGCGCGGGGGCCGAAAGGGCGATTCGCTCGCCCAGGACGAAAGCCGGGCCGAAGGCGCCGGCAGGAGGCGTGTGCTCGACGGCGGCAGATGATCCGGCGCGCTTGCCGCCGGCAACACGGGCGACGCCGTCAAGTGGCAGCCGGCGCAGTCGGCGTGGAACTGCAGGTCGCCGTCCGGCAAAGTGCCGCTTGGGTCGGGTACGCCCGCCTCGAGGCTCGCCACCTGCGCGGCGCCTTCGTCCGCAGCCGAGTCATGCGAATGGGCGTGGTGCCCGAGGTGAGAGACCTCAGCGTCGCCCTCATGCATGCACATCGCCGCAATGGCCGAAGACGACCACTGCAGCGACAGCAGCAGCACAAGAAAAAGGGCGAGGCGGCGGACCATCCAAAGACTGTATCAGATCGTGAGCTAGATTGTGAGAACCCGCGCCAACAGCGCGGGTTGATCAAGGCGCGGACCGCACCTCAGTCGCTAGTCGCGACACCCCGCGCCAAGGGACCCGCGGCAGGTACGTCATCTTTAGCCTTGCACCAACCGCGCATGCTTGGGCATCGGTGCGGCCAGTCGCGTCGACTAACGCTTTGCGAGGAGGCGGTTCGCACGGGGCCGGAGGCTTGTCAGCTTGAGTGGTCCTGTGCGAGAAAGTCTGGCGAACGGCGCGCCTCGGCTGCACGGCCTGTGGACCGGGGTGTCCAGGCTAACCGAACCTTCTGGACGACATTCCGATGCTGACTTGGAGCTGTTACGCGCCGGCACCCTACGAGTCGGCTTTCTCGATCCTGAACAAGCTGCGCCTGGCTAACGCTGCGACCCTCGAAGAGGTCGCGCCTGCGCTGGGCCTGCGGCTACGCTCCGATAGCAAAGCGGGTGGCGGCTACGTCAGGCAACTGCAGCGCAACGGCTCGATGTGGAATTTGGCGCGCCTGTCGCGGCTTACAGGCATGCCAACGCGGTTGCTGCGTAAGGCGTTCTTGCAGGATCTCTGGTTCCCACTTAACGCCAAGGGACGCGATGGGGTGCGGTTCTGTCCGCGCTGCTCCGCTTTGGGGTACCACAACGTTTTCTTTGACCTTGCCGCGATCGAGAGCTGTCCCTGGCACGGCTCGATCCTCGGGTCGGCATGCGCCATGTGCATGAGCCTGCTCGGCAGCGCAGCCCGCGAAATGCCGGACTTCATGAAGATGAAGTTGTTCACCGATGGTCACTATTGCTTTCGCACAAACCCGCTTCCGGTGTGGAAATTCGGTCTGAACCTCCTTCTTCCCGAACAGCAGCAGCAAGTGCGTGCCAGCTGCCTGGCCCTTCAGCGATGGCAGCGCAGACTTGCAAGGCGTCTTGCTGAACGCCGTGAGGTTCTCGAGTTGCTACAACTAGTCGGCGTTCGCGCTACCAACCTGCCCCGCCACGCCGATTGGGATCGACAGGTGAGCCGCGCCGTCGAACTCGCCGGGCCGTGCCCTTGGCGTCTGGTCACAGACCGCAATCAGCGCGTTCACACCCGTACCAAATTTGCGCAACGAAAGTAACTGACTTTGCGCAAACGTACGTTGACAGGCGGGCATTTGGGCGTCCTCGCCTGCGGCGTGCGTTTATCGTAGGCGGGATGATAATGATAGTTATCAATCACAGACAGCGTCTAACGGCGGGCCGATAGAACGGCCGCGGCGCCCGCAGGTAGTCCACTAGACAGCCTGCGCGGACCTAGCAACGAGCTCTGCAAGCAGGCGCGCGACCTGGCGGGCTGCCGCCGACAGTGGGCGCTGCCTGGAGAATCGCAGCACGACGGTCTGGCGGATGCTTGGTTCGACGATCGTCGAACCCGCAAGCTGCCCCTCGCGCAGCTCTTCGGCAGCCGCATGTGGCGGCAAGACGCTGTACATATTGCTTGCAGCGAGCGCCCCCTTCAAAATCACCGCTGAGTCGGCCTCGAGCCAGACATCGGGCGTTCGCCCGTGGCGCGCAGCGAGTTCGTCGAGCAGCGAGCGCAGCGCGTTCGGTCGGGTGGTCAGCACGAGCGGCAAATCGAGCAGCGCCCGGAACGGGACGGTCGACGCCTGCAGCAACGTGGATTTGGGGGGGCCGAGCAGCATCATCCGCGTGGTGAGCAGGACCTGCTCGACTTCACGCTGCACGGGCCGGTAGCGGTTGACCAGTCCGACATCGATACGTCCGTCAACAAGCCATGTCTCGACTTCGCCGCTGTAGCCCTCGTGCAGGCGCAGCCGCACGGCGGGATAGCGCTCGCGCACGAGGTCGAAAAGCCGTCCAGCAAGCGTCGAGGACAGCGCAGGCGGCAGCCCTACGCTTACCGTGCCCTTGGGCGTCGACATCGAGCCGCGTGCCTCGTCGACGAACTGCTCGGACTGCGTTAGCAGCGCCTGCGCACGCGGCAGCAGCTCTTGGCCAGCCTCGGTGAGGGCTACGCCGCGCCCGGTTCGAAAAAAGAGCCTCACACCCAGAGTCTTCTCGAGCGTTGACAACTGGCGGCTCATGGCCGACTGCGCAAGCCCGAGCGATGCAGCGGTCTTGCTGAGGCTGCCTACGGTCGCGGCTGCCACGAACACCCGTAGATCACGCAGGCGAAGCTCGCCGTCGCTATCCGGAATCTGCATAGCTGGTTTGCTGGTTGTGCCGATTCCACATTCCTATAGCGCCCTGAACAATGGCGGTCAATCTCCCGGGCAAATCAGTCTTTGCCCTTCCATGCACTCCAGGCGCCGCGTATGACCGTCCCGCCCGCTGCTCCCCCTGCCGGTCCGCTCGCCGGCTTGCGGATCCTCGACGTGTCCACTGTCGTGGCCGGGCCTTGGGCCGCCACTTTGCTGGCTGACCTCGGCGCCGATGTTCTGAAGGTCGAATTGCCTGGGCGCGGTGACTCGCTGCGAGCGCTTGCGCCGCACAAGGACGGCGTACCGCTGTGGTGGAAGGTGACCAACCGCAACAAGCGAGGCATCTCGCTTGATCTGCGCACGGCCGAGGGCCGCGAGCTTCTGGGGCGGCTGCTGCCCGGCTACGACGTGCTGGTCGAGAACTACCGGCCCGGCACGCTTGACCGATGGGGTATCACGCGCGAATGGATGCACACCATCCGGCCCGAACTGACGATCCTGCGGCTGACGGGCTTTGGACAGACGGGCCCCTACCGAAACCGGCCCGGCTTTGCGCGCGTTTTCGAGGCGATGACGGGCTTCACCAGCATCTGCGGCGACCCCGACGGGCCACCGATGCACATGGGCTTTCCGGTTGCCGACGCGGTAGCCGGCCTCTTCGGGGCGCTCGGCATCGTGGCCGCGGTTTACCGCCAGAAGACCGGCGGCGAGGCGCGGGGCCAGGAGATCGACTGCTCGCTGATGGAGTCGATGCTGCGCGTGCTCGACTTCCTGCCGATCGAGTACGACCAACTAGGCGTCGTTCGCCAGCGCAGCGGCAACCAGAGTCAGTACGCCGCGCCCGGCAACGTCTACCGCACCGCCGACGGTCGCTGGGCGTCGATCGCTGCCTCCACGCAGAGCATCTGGGAGCGGCTCTGCACAGCGCTCGGTCGCCAAGACCTGCTAGCCGACGCGCGGTTCCGCACGAATGCACAACGGGTCGAACACCGCAGCGAGCTCGATGCGATCGTAGCAGCCGAGCTCGGGCAGCGCACCCTTGCCGAGCTGGACGCGCTCCTTGCGGCACACGAGGTCGGCTTCAGCCCGATACACGACATCGCCGATGTCTTCGCCGACCCGCAGATCGCTGCGCGCGAGGCGATCGTGAGCGTCGCTGACGGAGAACTCGGCACGGTGCGCATGCAGAACGTCGTGCCGCGGCTGTCCGAGACGCCCGGAGTGGTGCGGTCGGCAGGCCCCGCGCTCGGGCAGCACAACGCCGAGGTCTACGGTGGCGAGCTCGGGCTGAGCGTGGCCGAACAGGCGCGGCTGCGCGCCGCCGACGTCATTTGATCCGAAAGACGAGGAACACCTTTGCCATGGCGCAGGACAACCGTTGCTATCGGATCCACGACGATGGGGGCGGGCGCGTGCGCGCCGGTTTCGAGTCTATTTCGCTGGACGCGCTGCACCCGGGGGAGGTGGTGATCCGCACGCGCTACGCCAGCGTGAACTACAAGGACGCACTGGCCGCCACTGGTCGCGGACCGATCATTCGGCGCTTCCCCTGCATCGGCGGCATCGACGCGGCCGGAGTCGTCGAGTCTTCGGAGGACTCGCGCTTCTCGCCCGGCGACGAGGTCGTCGCGCACGGTCACGCGCTGGGCGTGTCACACGATGGCGGCTGGTGCGAGCGGGTGCGCGCGCCCGCCATGTGCGTCACGCGCCTGCCGGCGGGGCTGTCCCTGCTCGAGGCGATCACGATCGGCGTAGCCGGATACACGGCCGCGTTGGCCGTGGACCTGATGGAAGCCTTCGGCCTGGCGCCTGCGCAGGGCGAGGTGCTGGTCAACGGCGCCACGGGTGGTGTGTCCAGCATCGCTATTGATCTGCTTGCGCAGCGCGGCTACGAAGTGGTCGCGGTCACCTCCAAGGCGGCCGAGGCCGAGTACTTGCGCAGCCTGGGCGCGGCGCGCGTGCTCGCCGCGGGTGACTCGAAGATGGGGACCCGACCACTGGAGAACGCGCAGTGGGCGGGCGCGGTCGACTCGCTTGGCGGCCAGCCGCTCGCTTGGCTCACCCGAACCATGAAGCGCGACGGCGTGATCGCCAGCATCGGCAACGCCGCCAGTGTCGAGCTGCGCACCACCGTCATGCCCTTCATCCTGCGCGGCGTGCGGCTGGTGGGCGTCAATTCAGACAACCCGCCCGAGACAACCGCGCGAATCTGGTCACGGCTGGCTGGCGACCTGCGGCCGCGCCACGTCCAATCGATCGCTCGAGTCCTCCCCTTCGATCGGCTACCTGAGGCGATTGAACGAGTCATCGACGGCCGCAGCCGGGGCCGCGCGGTGATCGAGATCTAAGACAACTTCGTGCGACCGGAAGAGAGCGGCGACAAAGCCTCAACTGCATACGCCCGGTCGGCCGCCAAGGGCTCGCCAACTGCACTTAGTTCATCAAGAGGAGACGCGACCATGCATTCCGTTGCCCGACGGGCGATCTGCGCTTCGCTACTGCTGCTGCCCGCCACGCGTGTCCTCGCCCAGGCGGGCGGCTGGCCCGAGCGGCCCGTGCGCCTGCTGGTGGGCTTTCCGCCCGGCAACGCTACCGACTTGGCGGCGCGCGTGATCGCCGAGCCGCTGAGCCGCCGCCTTGGCCAGCCGGTGCTCGTCGAAAACCGACCCGGCCAGGGTGGCAGTGTCGCGATGGCGGCGCTCGCCAAGGCTCCCGCCGACGGCTACACGCTCATGTTGTCGGCCACCGCGTCAGCACTGACCAACCCGTACCTGTACAAGTCGGTCGGCTACGATACGCTAAAAGACTTCGCGCCAATCGGGGTCGTCGCCGAGTTTCCAATGCTGCTCGTGGCCAACCCCGGTGCGCCGTTCTCGAACGTGCGCGAGTTCGTGGCCCACGCCAAGGCGAACCCCGGCAAGCTCAACTATTCCTCGTCGGGCAACGGCACGCTTTCGCATCTGGCGATGGAGCTGCTTAAACGCCGGACTGGCCTGGATCTCGTGCATGTGCCCTATCAGGGCAGCGTGCGAGCGATGACCGACTTGATCGCCGGCAGCGTCACGGTCGGCTTCGACACCATCACCGCCACCCAAGCGCACCTAGAGACCCGCAGACTGAAAGCGCTCGGAGCCTCGAGCGAACGGCGTCTTGCCGGCTTTGCGGAGGTGCCGACGGTGGCCGAATCCGGACTCGAGGGTTTTGCGGTTGTGCCGTGGCTCGGGCTTTTCGCACCGCGCGGCACGCCTGCGGCAATCATCGAGCGTATCGATGCAGAAATGCGCCGCATCGTACAGGATCCAGCCGCCGACAAGTCGCTGCGCTTGCTGGGCGGGCTTCCGCGCAGCACGGGGCCCGAGGAGTTCGCACGCCAGATTGCGCGCGATGCGCCCGAGTGGGCGCGCATCGTGCGCGAGTCGGGAGCCACCGTTGACTGAGGACGGTATCAGAGGTCTGGACATCTGCCTGGGCGAGACCTTCAAGTCGTCTCGCACCGTCGGCGAGGCGCTCCTCGATGTTGCAGGAGGGCTGATCGGCGGCACCCACCCGGTTCACGTCGACGCGAACTATGCGCGAAGGCTGGGCTTGCGCGACCGGGCGCTGCACGGAGGCCTCACCACAGCGATCATGCTCGCCGGGATCGGTCAGCGCTTCGGCCACGCGCCGATCGTGATCGCCGAGCACTCGTGCCGCTTTCGTGCACCGGTTCACCCTGGAGACATACTGCGCGTTTGCTGGCGGGTAACGCAATTGAAACCTGCCAGTGAGTCCAAGCGTGGAACTGTCGTCGTGGAAGGCGACTGCACGAACCAGGCAGACGTCCTGGTGGCTCAGGCGCAGGCGACCGTGGTGTTGCTTGTGCCGGCGCCATCTTCAGGGCCGCCATCCAGCTTGCCCTGAGGGACGTCCTCCCCTCAGGGGCGATCTGGAGTTCCCAAGATTCGGTCGACACGATTACGGGGGCGCTGGGCGGCGGACTCGAACTCATTTCATTTTCGATTCGGCAGGAGATTCAGAACTCACTGTGAACTGTTTCCGGTCGGCGGGAAGAGCGCTGCCATGTCCGAGATCGGCGCCGGCGCCAGCACCTTCGTGTCGCTCGCCTGCACGAGCGGCGACAAGGCAGTGAGGAAGCGCTGCCAAGTCCCGGACGCGGCACGGCGGACGCGGTGATCGGCGAGTGCGGCTTCGTCCTCGAAGGCCCGGAGGATCATGACTTCGTTGAGCGGGCCGACCAGGGTGACGAATGCGCCCAGCCAACCCTGGACCGCAACCGGATCCTCGTGCAACCGCGACTGTCGCGCTGCTTCCCAGCACGATGCCACGCCACCTGCGCTGAACGTCAGCACCGTCTGCTCTAGACGGGCCCGAGTCGGGTCGAACGCAAGCAGCGGCCCGTCGGCGGGGCGCCAGTCGGCGCTGCCATGCCGCCACACGGGCGACAGTTCGTCGATCGGCGCGGGCGTCACGAACCGGCTCTCCTGCCGCACGATCAAGGGCCGCACGGCCTCGAAATAAGCACGCAGCTGGGGCCTCGCCGGTAGGCCGAGCAGGCGAGACCGCCAATCCTCGAAGTCGTCGTAGCGGTACAGGCCGACAATCTGGTCGGTCGGACCCGTGCGGACCGCGAACAGGCCGATCGCCCGCTCCAGGATGGGCGCGAGTCCATCGGGCTCCCGCAGCGCCTGCGCCTGCCAGAACAAGCGCTCGGAACCTAGGCGCAATGTGTACGTGCGGTGTTCGATCAGCATGACGGCGACGGTGGCGCGCCCGCCCACGCGCGCTCGAGCAACGCGAGCACTTCGGCGCGCTCGACGGGGACGGGATTGGGATACGGCGCCGCTGCGACGCGCTCGGCCACGCGCCCGAGTCCTTCCCGCGGTGCGCCGATCTCCCGAAGCGAACTTGGCGCATCGAGCGATCGAACGAGCTCGCTGAGCGAACTCGCGACGGCGGGCGACGCGCCGGTGGCGCCGAGCGCACGTGCGATGGCGCGCGTAGCCTCCGGAGCGGCAGGTGCATTGAACGCCGCGACATGCGGCAGCAGCACCGCATGCGTCTCGGCATGCGGCAAAGAGAACGCGCCGCCCAAGACGTGGCAGAGCTGATGATGCAGGCCCATGAGCACGTTGCCGAGCACCGTCCCGCACAACCACGCACCATATAGCGCTTCGGCGCGCCCTTCCGGGTTGCGTGGATCTGCCTTCAGCACGCGCAAGGCGGCCGCGACGGCACGTGCGCCTTCTTCTGCGATCAGCCGATGCAGGGGGCTCGCCTCCGGCGCCCAGAGGCCTTCGATGGCATGCGCGAGTGCGTTCAGCCCGCTCGCGATCGTGATCCCCGGCGGAAGGTCACGCGTCAGCTCCGGATCGTAGAGCACGAGTCGAGGCAGCACTATCGGGTCGCGCCCGGTGGTCTTCACGCCACCTTCGGTGATGCCCCACAGCGGCGTCATCTCCGATCCCGCGTACGTAGTGGGTATCGCGGCCGACGGCAGGCCGGCCCGCAAGGCGATGGCTTTGGCCAGGCCGATCGTCGAGCCGCCACCCACGGCGACGCACGCGTCGGCCCGCACCGCGCGCGCCGCGTCGAGGCCCGCGCGCACGACGTCGACCGGGACGTGCTGCGCCGCCCCCGCGTGCGAGCCCGCGCACAGGGGGCCGAGCAGGCCGGCCACGCGCTCGGCCAGCGCGACCTGCCCCGGCGTGGACAGCACCAGCACGCGGCGCCAGCCATGCCCAGCCAGTTCGGCGGGAAGCCGGGCCAGAGCGCCCGTACCGAAGACGACTCGTCCGCCATGCAACTCGTGCGTGAAGCCCATGGACTGCGAGATGCCGCTTGGCGTCATGAGTCTCGCTCCGATCGACCGACGGCCGTCAGGAGCCGCCGCAGCCGCTCGATCTCGCCGTCGCGCACGCGATGCTCGCCATCCGGCCACCACGCCTGCTCGACGTGCGCTCCAGCGGCTCGCAGCCGATCGCCTGTCTGCGCAACGCTCGCGGCGGATACGTGGGGATCGTCCTCGCCGCTCGACAGTAGCACCGGCAGGCCGTCGAGCGCGCCTGCGCAAGCGGGACGCGGCGCGCTCGGCGGCCCGATGAGCGCGCCGGTGAGCATCGAAAGCGCACCGTAGCGCAGGCGGCTCCGCCAAGCGTGCTCGCCGAGAAGGCAGGCGCCCTGCGAGAAGCCGACGAGGACTTGCCGCTCGACCGGAACACCCTGCGAGGCGATCTCGCTCGACAGCCGCTCGATGCGCTCGAGCGCCTGCGACAGTCGCGGTTCGTTCATTTCGACCGGTGCGAGGAAGCGTTCCGGATACCAGCTGCCGCCGTGCGCTTCCGGCGCGGCCCAGGCGAGGTCATCGAGCGCGAGCCGGTCCGCGACCTCCGCGCGGATCCACGCTGCACTCTGGCCTCGCCCGTGGACGAGCAGCACCGCGAGCCGGGCACGCGCGGGTGGCGCGCCCCAGCGCATGACCGGGGACGCGAGGTGCGGATTCGGCGAGGCCTGGGCGCGCATCGACACTGCGGCACCTTCGGGGCGGACAGGGAACATGGCGAGCGCGAGCCTGCGGCGAGGCTCAGTACACCAAGGGCTCGAGCGAAGCGAGGATCTCCTCGCGTCGATGCTCGAACTGCGGCGCCACCTGGATCTGGCTGCCGAGCCGATCGAGCGGCTCGTCGATCCCGAAACCTTCCGGCTTCGACACGGTCGCCTCGAACATCGCGCCGCTCGGGGTGCGCACGTAGATCGACTCGAAGTACCCCCGGTCCTTGCGCTCGGACGTGTCGGTGTATCCCATGCCCTCCAGGCGGGCCTTCACGCGGTCCTGCACTTCGTGGTCGGCCACTTGGAAAGCACAGTGATGCACGATGCCTTCGCCGTAGGTCCACGTCCCCGTCTCCAGCTCGCCATCCAACCGGTAGTCGACGAAGCGGCCGGGCCCGCCGTCGCCGAACGCGAAGCGGACATGCTTGCCGTCCCGCGCCACCTCGGTCGCCGACCATCCGTCAACCATGAACTCCTGGGTGGGCTCGAGCGAGGGCGTGTTGACCACGACCGTGTGCACGCCCCTAATCGCGAGCTCCGAGGGCACCTGGCCGTTGGAATAGGGACGGCGCGCGTCGTCGGCGATGCCAATCAGCTCGTACGCGATGCCGCTCGGGTGGGCGAACGCAAGCAGCGGCTCGCCGAAGCGCTCTCGGCGCTCGGCGCGAATCCCGAACGCGGCGAGCCGTTCGGCCCAGAAGCCCAGGCTCGAGCGCGGCACCGACAGGCTCACCGTGTCGACCTGCCCGTTGCCGCGGCGGCCCTTCTTGCCGAAGTGGGCCACCGGGAAGCTCGTGATGAGCGTGCTCTCCTCGCCGAGGTCGTTGCCGTAGTAGAGATGGAAGAACGGGGTCGCGCCGTCGTAGATGAGCGTCTTCTTCACGCTCTTGAGCGACAGCACCTTCGTGTGGAAGTCGTAGTCCTGCTGCGCGGTTCCCACGCACAAGGTGAGGTGGTGGTGGCGCTGGATGTCGGGCGTGCTCATGGGTCGGGTCTCCTCGGTTCGCCAGTGGAGTCAACGCACCGAGGGCTTGGCGAACGCCCCGGGCGGTGTCGGGTGGGTCGGATCGGCCGGGTCGTCCACGCTCATCGTGCGATCGACCAGATCCCAGATGAAGCGTCCGGACGGATCGTGCTGTTCCTCGGCGAGATGCGCGATCAGCCCAGCGGCACGGGACAGCACGGCGAAGCCGCGCATCAGCGCGACCGGAATGCCGATGTCGCCCAGCACCGCGGCCACGGCCCCGGTGGCGTTGATCGTCACGTGGCGGCCGCAGGCCTCGTCGACCGCCGTGGCGAGCATGGCCAGCGCAGCGCAATGCGCGCCGTGCGAATCGACCTCGCGCGCCAGGCCGAGCAGCGCGGCAGCGCGTGGATCGTCCGGCCGATGCAGGTGGTGGCCGAAGCCAGGCACCGGTTCGCGCCGCTCCCGATAGGCGAGCGCGATGCGCCGGGCCTCCGCCGGTCCGTCCGCGCCGGCCTCGGCGATGCGCGCGAGCAGCGCCGCGGCCGGCTCCATCGTGCCGACGAACCGGCTGGCTACGGCCAGGAGCCCCGCCGCCACGCCCGCTTGCAGCGCCTCAGGAGAGCTCGCGTACACGAGCCGCGCCGCGATCGCGCTGGGCGTCATGCCGTGCTCCATCAGCGTCACGAGCACCGCGTCGACGATGCGCCGCTGCGCTGGCGTGGGCACGCGGCCGAGCGTCTGCCGAAGAAACACGTCGACGAAGTCGGACTTTCCAATCAGCTCGCCGACCAGGTCCGCATCGCGGTAGCGCACCGCGTGGGTGGTGTAGCGGCACAGCCGCGTGCGCGGCGTGCGGGTCGGCTCGCTCATGGACGTCCCATCCTCTCGACGATCGCGTCCCGGACCGCGCGCTTGAGGACCTTGCCGACCGGGTTGCGCGGCAAGGCGTCGAAGACATGCACGCCCTTGGGCGTTTTCACCGGACCGAGCTCATGCCGCACCACGTCGGCGAGGTCCCGCGCATCGGCGCTGGCGCCCGGGCGCAAGCGGATCGCCGCGTGCACGGCCTCGCCCCACTTGTCGTCTGGCACGCCCACCACGGCGCACTCGGCGACGGAGGGGTGGCGGCAGAGGACGGTCTCGACGTCGCCGGGGTAGACGTTGAAGCCGCCGCTGATGATCACGTCGCGCAACCGGTCGCGCAGGCGGACGAAGCCATGCTCGTCGACCACGCCGCCGTCGCCCGTGCGCAGCCAGCCGCCGACCAGCACCTCGCGCGTGAGATCGGGCGCATCGAGGTAGCCGGTCATCACCAGGTCGCCCCGGACCGCGATCTCGCCCGGCGTGCCGTCCGGCACCGGCTGGCCGTCGGGGTCGAGGATCGCGAGCCGCGTGAGCAGCGTGGGTCGTCCGATCGACCCCAGCGCCTCGCCGCGCATCTCGTGCGGGGGCAGCCAGGTGACGATGGTCGGCGCCTCGGTCTGGCCGAACGAGGTGCACAGCACCGGCCCGAAGACGGCCTGGGCCGCCATGATCTGGTCCGGCCGCATCGGTGCGCCGCCGTAGATCAGCCGGCGCAGCGCGGGCAGTGTGCGCGGGCGGGCGCGCTGCGCGTCGGCGAGCGCCAGCACGAGCGTTGGTGGCGCGAAGAACGTCGTGACGCCGTGCGACTCAGCGGCGTCGAGCAATGCGCCGGGCGTGGCCGCCTCCGGAAAGACCAGGCTCCCTCCGACCGCCAGCATCGGCAGAACGTACGTGGACGTGCCGTGCGTGATGGGCGCGGCGACCAGGTAGCGGTCGTCGGGTCCGAGTCCCAGCTCGTGCACGTGGGTCGCGATGCAGGTGTTCCAGGCGCGCATCGGCTGGACCACGCCCTTCGGTTCGCCGGTGGAGCCGCCGGTGAACTTGATCGCCTGTGTGGCTTCTAGCGGTACGGCCGCACGCCCCAGTGGGCCCAGCGGGACCCGGGCCGGCTCACCCTGTGTCGACCGCAACGCATCGAGCGGCACGACGCGCCACGGCGCGCCCGCAAGGCGCTCGCCCATCGGCGGGTCGACGAGCACGAGGCTCGGCCGCGCGAAGTCGAGCAGCCGTCGCAGCTCCGGATCCCCGTTGCGCGGATTCAATGGAATCCACGCCTTTCCGGCCGCGAGCACCGCGAGCAACGCCACCAGGTGCTCGACGCTGTTGGCGGCGCCGATCGCCACTCGGCTACCAGGCGCAGGGTCCAGGGCGACGAGCGCGGCGGCCTCGTCGAGGACGCGGCGCGAGAGCGCGCAGTAGTCGAGCGCGCCGTCGGGCGAAACGATCGCGGTGCGAGAGGGCATGCGAGTCGCCGCGCGCCAAAGGAAGTCGATCGGATACATGGCAAGTCTCGCTGTAGTCAGTCCAGGCTCAGGTCAATGCGCCTGGCGACCTCGCCCCATCGGGCGCTGTCAGCCGCCAGCCGCTGACGGGCCTCCTCGGGTGAGGTGGCGAGCGGCTCGTACTCCATCATGCGAAGCCGGGTTTGGAACTCGGGCTTGGCGAGCGTGGCGACGATGACCTCGTTGAGCCTGCGCACGCGCGCAGCGGGCATCGAGCGAGGCGCGGCGATGAGTTGGGTGAAGGAGGCGTCGAAGCCCTTGAAGCCGCCCTCGGCAACGGTTGGCACGTCGGGCAAGCTCGACATGCGCCGCGATCCCGAGACCGCCAACCCGACCACGCGTCCTTCACGAAGCGCCGGGAGAACACTGCCGGGCGCCAGGAAGCCGCACGGCAGCGTGCGCCCGACGATGTCCTGCAGCGCTGGCCCGGGACCCTTGTAGGGTGCGTGCACCATACCGACCCGCGCAGCGGCGAGCAGCATTTCCATCGTCATGTGTCCCGGTGTCCCGACGCCGCCCGAACCGTAGGTCAGCGGCTGCCTGCGCGCCAGCGCCAAGAGATCAGGCAGCGTGCGGGCGGGGATGTCGGGGTGGCAGACCAGTACTTGGCTGAAGCTCGCGAAGAGGGTGACTGGAACAAAGTCTTCGGCGGCCCGGAAAGAAAGCTTCTTGTAGACGTGCGGGTTGATCGTCAACATGGTGTCGACACCCACGAGCAGCGTGTGGTCGTCGTTCGCCCGCAGCGCCTCTTGCATGCCGATGTTTCCGCCTGCTCCGGGGCGGTTGTCGACCAGAAAGGGCTGGCCGAAGGCGCGCTGCAATTCCGGGGCGAGCATGCGCGCCATCTGGTCGTTCGCCGAGCCTGGGGGGAAGGGCAACACCATGCGCACCGGCCTGATCGGCCACGCATCCTGCGCGTGCGCAGCTGGCAAACCCCAGGCCGCCAACGCCACCAGCAGCACGCGCAAGTACCGGACAAACGACGACCGTTCCATGGCTCGCCCCTTTTCTTGGTCAGTCGAGACTCAAGTTGACGCGCTTGGCGACCACACCCCAGCGCGAGGCATCCGCGGCGAGCCGCCGCCGGGCGTCCTCTGGCGAATTCGCGAGCGGCTCGTACTCCATCTGCTGCAGCTTGGCGCGCAGTTCCGGCTTGGCGAGCGCGGTGCCGATCACCTCGTTGAGCCGCCTGACGCGTGCGGCGGGCATTGAGCGAGGCGCGGCGACGAGTTCCGAGAAGGTCGCGTCGAACCCGCTGTAACCGCTTTCGGCCACCGTCGGCACGTCCGGCAGGCTGGCGAGCCGCCGGGATCCCGACACCGCGAGCGCAACGAGGCGTCCCTCGCGCAGTTGCGGGATCACGGAACCGGTGGTCAGGAAGCCGCACGGCAAGACCCGCGCGACCATGTCCTGCAGCGCCGGTCCGGGCCCCCTGTAGGGCGTGTGCACCATGTCGACTTGGGCCGCCGCCAGCAGCATCTCCATCGTCATGTGCCCCGGCGTCCCGATGCCGCCCGAGCCGTAAGACAGGGGTTGCTTGCGCGCCAATGCGATGAGGTCGGCCAGCGTGCGGGCGCGAACCTCCGGATTGCACACCAGCACCTGGTTGAAGCTCGCCAGCTGCGTCACCGGGACGAAATCCTCGGCAGGTCGGAAGGCGAGCTTCTGGTAGACGTGCGGGTTGATGGTGATCATCGTGTCGACGCCCACGAGCAGCGTGTGGTCGTCATTGGCGCGCAATGCCTCCTGCATGCCGACGTTCCCGCCGGCACCCGGCCGGTTGTCCACGATGAAGGGCTGGCCGAAGGCGCGCTGCAGCTCGGGCGCCAGCATCCGCGCCATCAGGTCGTTGGGCGACCCGGCAGGAAACGGCACCACGATCCGAACGGGCTTGGTCGGCCAAGCATCCTGCGCCTGAGCCTGCGCCTGCGGCAGGACCCACGCCGCCACCATCACCAGCGCGCGCAGCCAGCGCGCGAACACGGACGATTCCATCGCTCTCTCCTCTCGTTCGCGGCGCGCTCGGGCGCGTCCGCGGTTGTCTCCTCACCAGCGGCCGATCAACACGCCGGCTGCCACCTCGCGCGCGTTCCACCTCTCGATGTCCCTGTGCGGGATCGTCGGGAAGCGGCGGCGCATCCTCAACCACTCGAACAGGCGCTGCGACATCTCCTCGCGCACCGCCGCGCGTCCCGGATCGAGCCCGAGGTCCTCGAACTCTTCGGGATCCTCGGCGAGATCGAACAACTGCGGCCGCAGCCCCTCGTGATGCACGTACTTCCAGCGGTTGGTGCGCACCATCGTCATCCCGCAGCCATCGACCGGGCGCCCCAGGGGCAGCCGCACGCAGTCGCGGAACGCGTAGCTGTTCTCGCTGAAGACGGCGTCGCGCCAGCCCGGCGGTGTCGCGGCGCCGTGCAGCCAGGGCACGAGCGACGTGCCCTCGAGCCATTCGGGCGGGCGGGGCAGCTCTAACACGTCGAGGAAGGTGGGCACGAGGTCGATCGCCTCGACGAGCGCCTCCACTGCCGTGCCGCGCGACGCCTCGGCCTGCCGGCGCGGGTCGGCGACGATCAGCGGCACCCGCACGATCGTGTCGTGGAACAGCTCTTTTTCACCCAGGCCGTGATCGCCGAGGTAGTCGCCGTGGTCGCTCGTAAAAACGACCAGCGTGTCGCGGTCGCGTCCGCTTTCGCGCATGAAGGCGAACAGGCGCCCGAGTTGGTCGTCGAGCTGCTTGACGAGTCCCATGTACGTCGGGACCACGCGAGCGCGGACCTCGGGCCGGCGAAAGTTGCGGCTCACCTCGGTGTCCTGGTAGCCGCGCATCACCGGATGCGCAGCGTCGAGCTCGCGCGGGCCGACGCGCACCGGCAGCACGTCTTCCGCCCCGTAGAGCCGATGGTAGGGAGCGGGCGCCACGTACGGCCAATGCGGCTTGATGTAGGACAGGTGCAGCAGCCACGGCTGCTCGCCCTGCTCCCGGATGAAGTCGATCGCGCGCCCGGTGAGGTAGGC
>ERZ1066119.266-NODE-266-length-40797-cov-20.319940_pt1 | contig 40797 bp, 37 predicted proteins | sample MGYA00382766_ERZ1066119 | MGnify/ENA primary metagenome ERZ1066119 (study PRJEB33369, sample SAMEA5778349) | biofilm metagenome | biome: Industrial cooling water; feature: Water cooling tower basin; material: Biofilm | place: United Arab Emirates | collected...
CCTCGGGGACGGCCTCGGGGCGCGCCCGGACGAAGAGGAGGCGCCCGCCCTCGGCGCGCGCCACCCACTCGGCGGGGGGCCGGAAGCGCGAGCGCAGCAGCACGGCCCGCCAGGCGCCCCCCGCCACCGAGACGACGCGCCAGCGCTCGCGGGCGGCCGACAGGTCCGGGGCGGCCGTGCCCCTCAGGAGCCAGGCCGCCACGCCCGCCCTCTCCGCGCGCAGCGCGAGGCGCTTGGTGGCCGTGAAGTCGAGCGCGCGGGCCTCCCCCCAGACCTCGCCGACCACGGCCGCGAGCGTCCCGCAGGACAAGGCCTGCTCCATGGCCCAGAGCGCGTCCACGGCCTTTGCCACCTCCAGGTGCAGGAGGTCCACGGCGAGGGCCGGCGCGTAGGGCCGGCCGCCCTCGCGCCGGGAGGCGCGGTCCTGGACCCAGAGCACGCGGGCGCCGGGGCCGAGATGGGCGAGCGCGAAGGCGGCGGGGCCGGCGTCGCCGGGGGCGCTCGCGAAGACCTCCGACAGCGTGGGCGGCGTGTGGGCGTTCGGAGCCTGGGCGTTCACGGGCGACTCGCGGTTCTGTGTTCGCCTTTTGTTCTAGGAGCCGGCCACGGCTCCGTCAAATGCCGAGAACGCCGCAGGTGGGGACGGGGCTGGGGACGACCTGTGGATGGATCGGGGCCATCGGGGCCGACCCCCATGCGGAGGCCCACGCCCGCCCGGCCCTCCGCCGCCCCTCACCCCCCCAGCGCCTCCTCGGTCACGGCGCCCAGGGCGAGGGCCACCGCGCCTTGCGCCCACACCAGGTCCCCCCAGGCGTGGATCTCCACCCGCGCCGGCGTCCGCCCCTTGAGCAGCGTCAGGTCGCGCATCTCGGCCAGGACCTCCTCGGCGTAGAGCAGGTCGTAGCGCATCCTCTCGCCCGACAGGATGATGAGCGAGGGGTCGAAGAGCTGCTGCACGTTGGCGAGCCCCACCGCGAGGTAGCGCCCGGCGCGGGCGAAGATGGCGCGCGCGGCCTCGTCGCCGCTCTTGGCGGCCGCGAACAGCGCCTCCAGGGTGGCCTGGGGGCTCTGGGCCTTGCGCGGGTCGCGCCCCAAGGCCGTCCAGGCCTCGCGCGCCAGCGCGTAGTCGGCCAGGTAGGCCTCCAGGCAGCCCCTCTGCCCGCAGCGGCAGAGCGCGCCGTCGAGCCTGACCTTCACGTGGCCGAGCTCCAGCCCCATGCCGCGCGTGCCCCGGAAGAGCCTGGAGCCCAGCACGAGGCCCATGCCCACGCCGTGCTCGATGGTCACGACCGCGAAGTCCGCCAAGGCCCGGCCCGAGCCGAACCACAGCTCGGCGAGCGTCAGCACGTTGGCGTCGTTGTCCACGTGCACGGGCACGCCCAGGCGGTCCTCGCAGGCGGCCTTGAAGGAGAGGTCGGCGCCGTCCAGGAGCGGCGACCAGGCGACCCGCCCCGAGGCGTGGTCCACCAGGCCCGAGAGGCCCACGCCCACGGCCGTCACCGGCGCGCCCCCGAGCCCGGCGACCAGCGCGGCCACCTCCTCCACGGCCTCCGCGAGCGTGCGGCGCGTGGCCGAGGCGGGGCGCACGGACTCCGCGATCCGGCGGCCGCCGAAGTCCGCCAGCACCGCCGTGTGGCGCTCGTCCGAGAGCTTGATGCCGACCACCTGGCGGCCCTCGGGGACGATCTCCAAGGCCACGGGGGGCCGGCCGCGCCCGGCCTCGCGCGGCTCGCCGCCGACCGTGCCGGGCACCTCGCGCAGCAGCCCCATGGCGATGAGGTCGGCCGTCAGCGTCGTCACGGAGGCCGCCGAGATGCCCAATGAGCGCGCCACGTCGGCGCGCGACGCCCTTCCTTGCGCGCGCACGTGCTCGAAGGCGGCGCGGCGGGGCGGCACCTGGGCGCGGCCGGGGGCGGGCAGGATGGGGCCGCAGCCCCCCGCCTCCGGCGCCTTGGGCTCGTCGTACATCGTTCAGGCCTCGAACCAAATGCTGCAGGTGCGAAGGGACCGCGACGGCTCGCGGCGCGATCCTGGCGCAAACGGGGGGCCGTGCCTAGGGGGGTGTGCGCCCGGGGCCACAGGGGCATGCCGTTTTCCTTTGACAAGCGAACGAAAAGGGGCAACCTGCGCGCCGACCCCGGACACGGGGCGCCCCGCGCGATTCAGGGAGGATCGAATGCGCCACCTTCTCGCGGCCGCCGTCATCGCGACGGCCGGCCTCGCCACCGCAAGCTTCGCCGAGAGCGACGGCCTCACCGTCGGCGTGAGCTGGTCCAACTTCCAGGAGGAGCGCTGGAAGACCGACGAGGCCGCCATCGTCGCCGCGCTCGACGCCGCCGGGGCCGAGTACGTGTCGGCCGACGCCCAGTCCTCCTCCTCCAAGCAGCTCGCCGACGTCGAGAGCCTGATCTCGCAGGGCGTGGACGCCCTCATCATCCTGGCCCAGGACAGCGCGGCCATCGGCCCGGCCGTGCAGGCCGCCGCCGACGCCGGCATCCCCGTCATCGCCTACGACCGCCTGATCGAGGACGGCCGCGCCTTCTACATCACCTTCGACAACGTCGAGGTGGGCCGCATGCAGGCCGCCGCCGTGCTGGCCGCTGCCCCCGGCTCGGCCGAGGACCCCGCGCGCTACGTGATGATCAAGGGCTCGCCCACCGACCCCAACGCCGACTTCCTGCGCGGCGGCCAGCAGGAGGTGCTCCAGGGCGCCATCGACGCGGGCAACATCGAGATCGTGGGCGAGGCCTACACCGACCAGTGGCTGCCGGCCAACGCCCAGCGCAACATGGAGCAGATCCTCACCGAGCAGAACAACGAGGTGGACGCCGTGGTGGCCTCCAACGACGGCACCGCGGGCGGCGTGGTGGCGGCGCTGACGGCGCAGGGGCTCCAGGGCATCCCCGTGTCGGGCCAGGACGGCGACCAGGCGGCGCTCAACCGCATCGCGGCGGGCACCCAGACCGTGTCGGTGTGGAAGGACTCGCGCGAGCTCGGCCGCGTGGCGGCCGAGACGGCGGTGGCGCTGGCGGGCGGCACGGCCATGGACGCGGTCGAGGGCGCGGCCATGTTCACCACGCCGGGCGGCAACGAGGTCAACTCGATCCTCCTCGCCCCCATCCCGATCACCCGCGACAACCTCCAGGTGGTCGTGGACGCGGGCTGGATCACCCAGGAGGCGCTCTGCCAGGGCGTGACGGGCGGCCCGGCCCCCTGCGAGTGACCTGAGGACGCGACCCCCGGCCGCCAGGCGCGGCCGGGGCCTTCGGCCGGGGGGGAGGGGAGCCGATGAGCGACGCCACGCGATCCGACCTGAGCGGCGGCCCGCCGCGCGGGCTCCTGGCCAGCCTGGAGCTCGACATGAGGCTCCTGGGCATGATCGGGGCCTTCGTGCTCCTGGCCCTCGCCTTCACGGTGGCCACGGGCGGCACCTTCCTGAGCCCCCGCAACATCTTCAACATCACCATCCAGACCGTGTCGGTGGCCATCATGGCCACCGGCATGGTCTTCATCATCGTCACCCGCCACATAGACCTGTCGGTGGGCTCGGTGCTCGCCATGGCCTCGGCCGTCATGGCCATGGTGCAGGCGCGCTGGCTGCCCGGATACCTCGGCCTGGAGGTGGGCTCGCCCCTCATCGCGCCCCTGACCATCCTCGCCGGCCTCGCGGTGGGCACCGCCATCGGCGCCTTCCACGGCTGGCTCGCGGGCTACCAGGGCATCCCCTCCTTCATCGTCACGCTGGGCGGCCTGCTCGTGTGGCGCAACGTGTCCTGGTACACGACCACCGGCCAGACCATCGCGCCGCTCGACTCCACCATCCTCCTCTTCGGCGGCGCCGAGGGCGTGCTCGGCCCCGCCCTCTCCTGGGTGGTCGCGGCCGTGGCCTCCCTCTTCGTCGTCTGGGCCGCCTGGAGGCGGCGCCAGGGCCGCGCGCGCCACGGCTTCCCGGTCAAGCCGCTCTGGGCCGAGGTCACGCTCACGGGCCTGACGGTCGCCGCCATCGTCGGCTTCATCGCCGTCCTCAACGCCAACCAGGTCCCCCCCGCCCGCCTCGCGCGCGAGTTCGCCGCCCGCGGCGAGACCATGCCCGAAGGCTACACGCGCGGCCTGGGCCTGCCCATCTCGGTCCTCATCCTGATCGTGGTGGCCATCGTCATGACGGTCATCGCCCGCAAGACGCGCTTCGGCCGCTACATCTTCGCCACCGGCGGCAACCCCGACGCGGCGACCCTGTCGGGCATCGACACGCGCTGGCTGACGGTCAAGGTCTTCGCGCTGATGGGCTTCCTGGCGGGGCTCTCGGCGCTGGTCGCGCAGGCCCGCCTCCAGAGCCACGCCAACGACATAGGCACGCTGGACGAGTTGCGCGTCATCGCCGCGGCCGTCATCGGCGGCACCGCGCTCGCGGGGGGCGTGGGCACCATCTACGGCGCGATCCTGGGCGCCCTCATCATGCAGTCCTTGCAGTCCGGCATGGGCATGGTGGGCGTGGACACGCCCTTCCAGAACATCGTCGTCGGGCTGGTGCTCGTGGTCGCGGTGTGGATAGACGTCCTCTACCGCAGGCGCCTGGGGGTGCGCTGAGATGGTCGAACGCACGGGAGTCCCCCTGGTCGAGATGCGCGACATCCGCATCGCCTTCGGCGGCGTGCGCGCCGTGGACGGGGTCAGCATAGACCTCTGGCCCGGCGAGGTCGTGGGCCTCTTGGGCCACAACGGCGCCGGCAAGAGCACCCTCATCAAGTGCCTGTCGGGCGCCTACAAGGCCGACTCGGGCGAGTTCCGCATCAACGGCCAGCCGGTCGCCATCAACAGCCCCCGCGACGCCCGCGCGGCCGGCATCGAGACGATCTACCAGACGCTCGCCCTGGCCGACAACCTCGACGCCGCCTCCAACCTGTTCCTGGGCCGGGAGATCGTGAACGGCCTCGGCATGGTGGACGACGACCGCATGGAGGCCGAGACGCGCAGGATCATGGCGCGCCTCAACCCCAACTTCCGCAAGCACAAGGAGCCGGTGTCGGCCCTCTCGGGCGGCCAGCGGCAGTCGGTCGCCATCGCCCGCGCCGTCTACTTCAACGCCCGCATCCTCATCATGGACGAGCCCACGGCCGCGCTCGGCGTCCACGAGACCGCCATGGTCGCCGACCTCATCAAGGAGCTCAAGGCCCAGGGCCTCGGCATCTTCCTCATCAGCCACGACACGCGCGAGATGATGGAGCTGTGCGACCGCGTGTCGGTGATGAAGAACGGCCGGCTGGTCGGCACCGAGCGCGTCGAGGACGTCACCGAGGACGACATCCTGTCCATGATCATCCTGGGCAAGAACCCGCGCCGGGAGGCCGCGTAGGGGGCGTTGCGCGAGGGGGCAGGGGACCGCGCGGTGCCGTCAGACCCCGTTCATCCTTTCGCGCGACAACCGACCCGGACGACCGCGCCCCAGGATCCGCGCGCCCCCCGCCACCCCTGACCCCCGAGGGAGGAAGACAATGTTCATCGGCCTCGACCTCGGCACCTCCGGCCTCAAGGCCGTGCTCGTGGACCAGGGCGGCGCCCTGCTGGCCGAGGCCACGGCGCCCCTCTCGGCCTCGCGCCCCCATGACGGCTGGAGCGAGCAGGCCCCCGCCGACTGGCTCGCGGCCTGCGACTCGGCGGTGCGGGGCCTCGAGGCGGACCTCTCGGGCGTGCGCGCCCTGGGCCTCTCGGGCCAGATGCACGGGGCGACGCTGCTCGACGCCGCGCACCGCCCCCTGCGCCCCTGCATCCTGTGGAACGACACGAGGAGCCACGCGGAGGCCGCGCGCCTCGACGCCGACCCGCGCTTCCGCGCGGTCACGGGCAACATCGTCTTCCCGGGCTTCACCGCGCCCAAGCTCGCCTGGGTGGCGGCGCACGAGCCCGACCTCTTCGCCCGGGTCGCCCTCGTCCTGCTGCCCAAGGACTACCTGCGGCTCCACCTGACGGGCGAGGCGGTGGCCGAGATGTCGGACGCCTCCGGCACCTCCTGGCTGGACGTGGGGCGCCGCGACTGGGACGACGCCTTGCTCGCCGCCACGGGGCTGTCGCGGGCGCAGATGCCGCGCCTGGTGGAGGGCTCCGAGCCCTCCGGTCGCTTGCGCGACGACCTCGCCGCGGCCTGGGGCCTGCCCCGGGGCGTCGTCGTGGCCGGGGGAGGGGGCGACAACGCGGCCTCCGCCGTGGGCGTGGGGGTCGTGAGGGCAGGGGAGGCCTTCGTGTCCCTGGGCACCTCCGGCGTGCTCTTCGCGGCCACCGACGGCTTCCGCCCCGACGCCGCCTCGGCCGTGCACACCTTCTGCCACGCGCTGCCGGGGACGTGGCACCAGATGGGCGTGATCCTGGCCGCCGCCGACGCGCTCAACTGGTGGGCGCGGCTGGCGGGCGAGGACGCCGCCGCCCTCACGGGCCGCCTGGGCGACCTGCGCGCGCCCGGCCGCGCCCTCTTCCTGCCCTACCTCGGCGGCGAGCGCACGCCCCACAACGACGCGGCCGCGCGCGCGCAGCTGCTCCATCTGGACCACGCCGCCGACCGCGACGCCGTCACCCGCGCCGTGCTCGAAGGCGTGGCCTTCGCCTTGCGCGACTCGCTCGACGCCCTCGCCGGCACTGGCACGCGCATCGAGAGGCTCATCGGCGTGGGCGGCGGCACGCGCTCCCTCTACTGGCTGCGCGCCGTGGCCACCGCCCTGGGCCTGCCCATCGAGGTCCCCGTCGCCGGCGACTTCGGCGGCGCCTTCGGGGCCGCGCGGCTCGCCATGATGGCCCTGGGCGCCCCCCCGTCCATCGCCGTCGCCCCCCCCATCGCGCGGGTCGTGGAGCCCGACCCGGCGCTGATCCCGGCCTTCGCCGCATCCCACGCGCGCTTCCGCGCCGCCTACGCGGCCCTCAGAGGACAGCCATGACCGACTTCTTCCACGGCATCCCCCCCATCGCCTACGAGGGCCCGGACTCGCCCAACGAGTTCGCCTTCCGCCACTACGACAAGGACGCCATGGTCCTGGGCAAGCGCATGGAGGACCAGCTGCGCTTCTCCGTCACCTGGTGGCACAGCTTCGCCTGGGAGGGCGGCGACCCCTTCGGCGGGCGCACCTTCGACCGGCCCTGGTGGGACCGGGGCATGGAGGGCGCTCGCATGAAGGCCGACGCCGCCTTCGAGATGCTCCGGATCCTCGGCGCCCCCTTCTACGCCTGGCACGACCTCGACCTGCGCCCCGAGGGCGCCTCCTTCGCCGAGAGCCGCGCGCGGCTGAGCGAGATCACCGACTACCTGGGCGAGAAGCAGGCGGCCTCGGGCGTGCGCCTCCTCTGGGGCACGGCCAACATGTTCGCGCACCGCCGCTGGATGGCGGGCTCCGCCACCAACCCCGACCCCGAGGTGTTCCTCTACGCGGCCGCCACCGTGAAGGCCTGCATGGACGACACCCTCAAGCTCGGGGGCGAGAACTACGTCCTCTGGGGCGGCCGCGAGGGCTACGAGACGCTGCTCAACACCGACCTCAAGAGGGAGCGCCGGCAGGCCGGGCGGTTCCTGAGCATGGTCGTGGACTACAAGCACAAGATCGGCTTCAAGGGCGCCATCCTGATCGAGCCCAAGCCCCAGGAGCCCACCAAGCACCAGTACGACTACGACGTGGCCACCGTCTACTCGCTGCTCAAGGAGTATGGGCTCGAGGGCGAGGTCAAGGTCAACATCGAGCAGGGCCACGCCATCCTCGCGGGCCACTCGTTCGAGCACGAGCTGGCGCTGGCGGCCTCGCTGGGCATCCTGGGCAGCATAGACATGAACCGCAACGACCCGCAGTCGGGCTGGGACACCGACCAGTTCCCCAACAACGTGGAGGACACGGCGCTCGCCTACTACGAGATCCTCAAGGCCGGGGGCTTCACCACGGGGGGCACCAACTTCGACGCCAAGCTGCGCCGCCAGAGCCTCGACCCCGAGGACCTGATCCTGGCGCACGTGGGAGCCATGGACGTCTGCGCGCGCGGGCTCAGGGTCGCCGCCCGGATGATCGAGGACGGCGAGCTGGAGAGGCGCCGGGTGGCCCGCTACGCCGGCTGGGAGCGGGAGGCGGCGATCCTGGACTCGGACCTCGCCACGCTGGCCGCCCGCGTGGAGAGGGACGGCGTGGAGCCCCAGCCCCGATCGGGGCGCCAGGAGCGGCTGGAGAACCTGGTGGGCCGCTACCTCTGAGGCGGCCTCAGGCCTTGCCCTCCGGCTCCGGGTGCCCGTCCCGGGGGCGCGGCAGGAAGGCCCCGTAGCGCCCCCCCTGGAACACCAGCGGCGCGCCGTCCCTGCGGCGCGCCTCGGCCACCCGGCCGAGGATGACGGCGTGGTCGCCCGCCTCCAGCACCGCGTGGCGCTCGCACAGGAGCACCGCCAGGCAGCCCCCCAGCACCGGCAAGCCGCCTTCGTCCTCCCAAGGCACGGCGTCGAAGCCGCCCTCGGCGCGCACGAAGGCGTCGCAGGCGGCCTGCTGGCCCTCGGCCAGCACGTGGACGGCGAAGCGCCCGGCCCCCGCGAAGGCGGCGTAGCGCCGCGAGGCCTTGGCCGGGCACCACAGCACGAGAGGCGGGCTCAGCGACACGGAGGCGAAGCTGTTGGCGGTGATGCCCACGGGCGCGCCGTCCGGGCGCCGCGCCGTCACCACGGTGACGCCGGTGGCGAAGGCGCCCAGCGTCCGGCGGAACGCGGTCGCGTCCTCGACGGGCGAGAAGGGGGTCACGCGCGCGCGCCCTCGGCGAGCGCCGCCGCCAGCGCCGCCTGGAGGTCGTCCACCCCGAACGGCTTGCGCAGCACCGCAGCCCCCGGCCCCGCCACGTCCTCGATCATCTGGGTGTCGCTGTAGCCCGTGGCGAAGACCACCGGCAGGTCCGGGCGCCGGGCGCGGGCCTCGCGCGCGACCTCGGCCCCGTTCATGCCCGGCATGGCGAAGTCCACGAGCAGCACGTCCGGCTCCGCCCCGTCGAGCGCCGCGAGCCCCGAGGGGCCGTCGGCGGCCTCCTCCACGCGGTAGCCCAGCGCCTCCAGGCTGTCCACGAGGAAGCGCCTGACCCCCGCGTCGTCGTCCACCACCAGCACCGAGGCCGCCTCGGCCGCCCCGGCCGCGGCGGGGGCCGCGCCGGGCAGGGGCCGCGCGGGGGGCTCGGTGCGGCGCAGGAGGAGCCGCACCACCGTGCCCTCGCCGGGCAGGCTGTGGATGCGGGCCGTCCCGCCACCCTGGCGGGCGATGCCGTAGACCTGGCTGAGGCCCAGGCCGGTGCCCTTGCCCGTGCCCTTGGTCGTGAAGAAGGGGTCGAAGGCGCGCGCGGCGACCTCGGGCTCCATGCCCTCGCCCGTGTCGGCCACGGCCAGCTCCACGTAGTCGCCCGGCGCGAGGTCGGGGTCGGCGTCGGCGCGCACCTCGCGCGTGGCGATGCGCAGCTCGCCCCCCTCGGGCATGGCGTCGCGCGCGTTGATGGCGAGGTTGAGGATCGCCATCTCGAGCTGGGTGGGGTCGGTCAGCACGGCGGCCCCCGCGTCGCCCGGCGCGATGTGGACGCGCACCTGCGGCCCGAGCGTGCGGTCCAGGAGGTCGCGCATCCCCTCGACCAGCTCGCCCAGGCGCACGGGGACGGTCTCGATGCGCTGGGCTCGGCTGAAGGCGAGGAGCTGCGCGGTGAGCTTCGCCCCCCGGTCGGCGGCCTGCGCCCCGGCCTCGGCCCAGCGGCGCACGCGCGCGGCGTCCTCGGGCTTGCGGCGGATCAGGTCGAGCGAGCCCGCCACGCCCTGCAGCAGGTTGTTGAAGTCGTGGGCGATGCCGCCCGTGAGCTGGCCCAGCGCCTCCATCTTCTGGCTCTGGCGCAGCGCCTCCTGGGTGGCGGCCAGCTCGGCCGAGCGGGCGGCCACGCGCGCCTCCAGCGTGTCGTTGGCCCGCTGCACGTCCGCCAGCAGCCGCGCGTTGTCGAGCGCGACGGCGGCCTGGGCCGCGAGGCCCGTCATCAGCCTCTCGTGGCGGGCGTCGAAGCGCCCGGGCTCGGGGTGGCCGAAGAGCAGGCCCCCCAGCACCTCGCCCGAGCGCGACACGACCGACACGCCCAGGTAGCTCCTGACCGGCAGGTGGCCCGGGGGCATGCCGTGGTGCGGCCCCAGGGCGCCGTAGCGGCGGTCGGCGGGGATGTCGTCCGAGCGCACCACGCCCTCGTTGCGGAAGGTGGGGCCGAACACGCCCGTGGCGCGCACGCCGCCGAGCCCCGCGAAGTCCGAGGCGGCCGCGCCCGACAGCGTGTAGAGCCTGAGCGTCCCGTCGCCGGCCGCGTCGTTGTGGAAGTAGGCCCCGTAGCGCGCCCCCGTGAGCTCCACGCCCGCGTCGGCGAGGCCCTGCACGATGCGCTCCACGTCCAGCTCGGCCGCGAGGCGCGCGCCGGCGCGGCTCACCGTCTCGATGAGCCGGCCCTCCTCGCGCAGGCGCGCCTCGGCGCCCTTGCGCTGCTCGATGTCCTCGGTGGTGCCGTACCACTTGACGACGCGCCCCTCGGCGTCCCGGCGCGGGTAGGCGCGCGAATGGATCCAGCGGAACGACCCGTCGCGCATCCGCATGCGGTGCTCGATGTCGTAGGGCTCGCCCGTGGCCACGGCCCGCGCCCAGGCGGCCTGGGACGGGCCGAGGTCGTCGGGGTGCATGGCCTCGCCCCAGGTGGCGCCCAGCCCCGTCGAGCCCGTCCAGTCCAGCCAGCGGGGGCTGACATGGTCGAGCATCCCGTCGGGCGCCGCCGTCCAGGTGACGTGGGGGTGCAGCTCGACGGAGTGGCGGTAGTGGTCCTCGCTCTCGCGCAGCTTGTCCAGGCGCGCGCGGGCCTCGTACTGACGGCGGCGCCCGCGCAGGGCCGAGCGGGCGAGGCTGACGAGCGAGGTCGGGTGGAAGGGCCGCTCCAGGAAGGCCACGTTGCCCAGGGTGTCGAGGTGGCGCTGGGCGGCGGGGTTGCGCTCCAGCCCGCCGCCCCTCTCGGTGACGAGCACGAAGGGGAAGTCGGACCATTCGGGCTGGGCGGCGACCCAGGCGGCGAGGGGGCGGAGGTCGGCGCCGTGAAGCGCCTCCTCGGCGAGCACGCCCATGCCGGCCCCGGCCGCCAGCCCTTCGAGAAGGAGGGGGAGGTCGGGCACGGCGCGCGCGCGCAGCCCGGCCTCCTCCAGGAGCCGCACGGCCACGGCCGCGTCGCGGCCGCGCGGCGCGAGCACCAGGGCGCGCTCGGAGAGGTGGGGGATCATGCCGACCCTTCGGCCAGCAGCTCCGGCGGGTCGCCCGCAAAGTCCGGGACGCCGCGCAGCACGCCCTGGAACTGCGTCAAGGGCTCGCCCAGGCGGAAGCCGCCGGCGCCGATGCGGAACTCGCGGATGGTGTCCTCGTGCGGGCCCATGCGCTTCTTGAGGACGGACATGGCGCGGCGCACGCGGCCGCGCGCCTCGAAGTAGCGCATCAGGAGCACCGTGTCGGCCAGGTAGGTGACGTCCACCGGCGCGAGCATGTCGCCCACCAGCCCGTGCTGGGCCACGGTGACCAGCGAGGCCACGCCCTGGCGGTTCATGTACTGGATCAGCTCGTGCAGGTGCAGGATCAGCGCCTGCTCCTCGGGCATGGCGCTCTGGTAGCCGTTGAGGCTGTCCAGCCCCACGACGCGCGCGCCCTCCTCCACGCAGGCGCGCACACGGTGGGCGAACTCGCCGGGGCTCAGCTCGGCCGCGTCCACGCCGGCGAGCATGAGCCCGCCCCCGGCCTCGAGCGCCGCCACGTCAATGCCGATGCCGAGCGCGCGGTCGCGCAGCAGCCCGATCTCCTCGTCGAAGACGAAGAGCGCCGCCCTCTCGCCCCGCGCCACGGCGGCAGCCGCCACGCTCAGGGTGAGGAGCGACTTGCCCGCGCCCGCAGGCCCCAGGACCAGGACGCTGGCGCCCCGGTCCAGCCCGCCGCCCAGGAGGCTGTCGAGCCCGGGCGTGCCGCTGGACACGGCCTCGCGGCGGGGGCTGGCGCGGTGCTCGGCGGAGACGAGGCGCGGGAAGACCTGGAGGCCGCCCGTGGCGATGACGAGGTCGTGGAAGCCGCCCCGCACCTGCCGCCCGCGATACTTGATGACGTGGGCCCGGCGCCGCCCGGCGCCGTAGCTGGGGGCGATCTCCTCCAGCCGCAGCACGCCATGGGCGAGGCTGTGCAGCGTGCGGTCGGCGAGGCCCGAGGTGAGGTCGTCGAGCACCAGGACGGTGGCGCCCACCGCCGCCAGCGCGTGCTTGATCGCCAGCAGCTGGCGGCGGAAGCGCAGGGGCGACTGGGCCAGGAGCAGCAGCTCCGAGAGCGAGTCGAGCACGATGCGCTGGGGCCGCGCCCGGGCCACCGCCTCCAGGATGCGGCGCGTGGTCTCGCCCAGCTCCAGGTCCGAGGAGTAGAGCAGGCTCTGCTGCTGGTCCTCGTCGAGCAGGCTGTCGGGGGACACCAGCTCGAAGACCTCCACGCCCCCGAGCGACCAGCCGTGCGAGAGCGCGGAGGCGCGCAGCTCGGCCTCGGACTCCGACAGCGTGATGTAGAGCACGCGCTCGCCTGCCGCGACGCCGGCCAGGAGGAACTGGAGCGCCACGGTGGTCTTGCCGGCGCCGGGGTCGCCCTCGATCAGGAACAGGCGGCGGCGCGCGAAGCCGCCGCGCAAGACGTCGTCGAGGCCGGGGATGCCGCTGCTGGCGTCGGCCGGGTCGCTGTCGGTCACGTGGCTCTCCCCGGGGTGTCTCGGGTCAGATATGCGACGCCCCGGGGGTGCGGCAACCCGAGGGGTGGGGCCGCAGGGCGCCTCCCTCGGCGACGCGCGGGCGCCGGAGGCGCGGGCCGGGCCGCGAGGGAACGTCCAGCGGCGACCGGAGCCGGCCCGCCCGGCCGGTCCCCCGTCAGGCCGCCGGGGCGCGGGACCGCTCGAAGCCTCGGCGCGCGCGGGCCGCGCGGGCTGGCTGCGCCTCGGCCTCGAGGTCGGCGAGGATGGGGCAGTCGGGGCGGCCGTCGCCCGCGCAGCAGGCGGCGAGCGTCTCGAGCGTGGCGGCCATGGCCTCCATCTCGCGGATTCGCCGGCGCAGGCCCTCGACCTGCTCGGTGGCGAGCCGCTTGACGTCGGCGCTGTGGCGCGAGCGGTCGCGCCAGAGCGACAGGAGCTCGGCGATGGCCTCCATGCCGAAGCCGAGGTCGCGGGCGCGGGCCACGAAGCGCAGGGTCTGCACCTCGCGCTCGCCGTAGGTGCGGTAGCCCGAGGCGGTGCGCGCCGCCGGGGGGATGAGGCCCGTGTCCTCGTAGTAGCGGATCATCTTGGCGGACACGCCGGAGGCGCGGGCGGCCTCGCCGATGTTCATGCCCGCGCCTCCCCCCCGAGCGGCGCGCGGAAGGCGCGCAGCCTGAGCGCGTTGCCGAGCACGAACACGGAGGACAGCGCCATGGCGGCGGCCGCGAAGATCGGCGACAGGAGCAGGCCGGTGGCGGGCCACAGCGCGCCGGCGGCGACCGGGATCAGGGCCACGTTGTAGGCGAAGGCCCAGAACAGGTTCTGGCGGATGTTGCCCATCACCGCCTTGGACAGCCCGATGGCGTTGGGCACGCCGCGCAGGCTGCCGGACATGAGCACCACGTCGGCCGCCTCGATGGCCACGTCGGTGCCCGTGCCCACCGCTAGGCCCACGTCGGCCTCGGCGAGCGCCGGCGCGTCGTTGATGCCGTCGCCCACGTAGGCGAGCCGTCCCATCGCCTTGAGGCGGCGCACGGCCTCGACCTTGCCGCCGGGCAGGACCTCGGCCACGACCTCGTCGATGCCCAAGGTGCGCGCGATGGCCTCGGCCGTGCGGCGGTTGTCGCCGGTGATCATCGCCACCTTGACGCCCAGGGCGTGGAGCGCCCGGATCGCCTCGGGCGTGGTGGCCTTGATCGGGTCGGCGACCGCCAGGATCGCGGCCAGGCGGCCGTCCACGGCCGCGTAGAGCGGCGACTTGCCCTCCTCGCCCATCCGGGCCGCCCGCTCCGCGAAGGGGGCCACGTCGAGCCCGAGCCCGGCCATGTAGCGGTCGGCCCCGACCTCGACGCGAAGGCCGCCCGCCTCGGCGCGCACGCCGAAGCCCGTGACGCTGTCGAAGCCCGCGACGGGCGGCAGCGCCAGCCCCTCGGCCTCGGCCGCCTCGACGATGGCCCGCGCGATGGGGTGCTCGGAGAGGGACTCGACGGCCGCCACCCGCGCGAGCACGTCGCCGCGCTCGAAGCCCGGCGCCACGTCGAGGTCGGTGAGGCTGGGCCGCCCCTCCGTCAGCGTGCCCGTCTTGTCGAGCGCCACCACGCGCGCGCCCTGGAGCATCTGGAGCGCCTCGCCGCGCCGGAACAGCACGCCCATCTCGGCGCCCCGCCCCGTGCCCACCATGATGGAGGTCGGCACCGCGAGCCCCATGGCGCAGGGGCAGGCGATGATGAGCACGGCGACCGCGTTGACGAGGCCGAAGGTCAGCGCGGGCTCGGGCCCGAGGAAGAGCCACACGAGGAAGGTGAGGGCCGCCAGGGCCATCACGGCGGGCACGAACCACATGGTGATGCGGTCCACGAGGCCCTGGATGGGCAGCTTGCCGCCCTGGGCCTCCTCCACCATGCGGATGATCTGCGCGAGCATGGTGGCCTCGCCCACGGCGGTGGCGCGGAAGGCGAAGGCGCCGGTGCCGTTGACCGTGCCGCCGGTGACGGGGGCGCCCGGGGCCTTCTCGACGGGCACGGGCTCGCCGGTGATCATGGACTCGTCCACCCAGCTCCCGCCCTCGACCACCTCGCCGTCCACGGGGACGCGCTCGCCGGGGCGCACCTCGACCACGTCGCCGGGCAGGACGCTCGCCAGCGGCACCTCGACGGCGCGGCCGTCGCGGCGCACGCGCGCGACCTTGGCCTGGAGCCCGACGAGGCGCTTGATGGCCTCGGAGGCGCGGCCCTTGGCGCGCGCCTCCAGGAAGCGGCCGAGCAGGATCAGGGCGACGATGACGGCCGCCGCCTCGTAGTAGACGTTGATCGTGCCGGCAGGCAGCAGCGCGGGCGCGAAGGTGGCGGCCAGCGAGTAGAGGTAGGCCGCACCGGTGCCCACCGCGACCAGGCTGTTCATGTCGGGCGCGAGCCGCCACAGCGCGGGCAGGCCCTTGCGGAAGAAGCGCAGGCCCGGGCCGGCCAGGATCGCGGTGGTGAGGGCCCACTGGATCAGCCAGCTCCCCCCCATGCCGACCGTCCCCATCACCAGCCGGTCCAAGGCCGGGATGAGGTGGGCGCCCATGGCGAGCACCGTGACCGGCACCGCCAGCGCGGCGGCGAGCACGAGGTCGCGCCGCAGCGCCGCGTATTCGGCCTCCTTGCGCGCGGCCTGGGCGTCGGCCTCGGCCTCCCGCGCCTGCGCGACCGGGACGCGCGCCTCGTAGCCCGCGTCCGCCACCGCCGCCAGGAGGGCGGCCGGGTCGGCCGCGCCGCGCACGGTGGCGCGCTCGGTGGCAAGGTTGACGGCCGCCTCCTCGACGCCGGGGACGGCGCGCAGCGCCCGCTCCACGCGGCCCACGCAGGAGGCGCAGGTCATGCCCTCGACCGCCAGCTCGACCGTGCCGGCCGGCGCGGAGGGGGCCGCGGGCGCCGGCACCTCGTAGCCCGCGTCCTCGATGGCCCGCACGAGCGCCTCGCGCGGGACGGCGGCGCCGGCGCGCACCTCGGCGCGCTCGGTGGCGAGGTTGACGGCCGCCTCCTCGACGCCGGGCACGGCGCGCAGGGCGCGCTCGACGCGGCCCACGCAGGACGCGCAGGTCATGCCGGCCACGGGGAGGCTGGTCCTGGCGAGGACGGCCGGGTCGGCCGGGCGCAGGGGTGCGTTCACGACGGCTCTCCTTTCGAGGGAGCGAGCGGGCATGGACCAAGGTGGGGCTTCCCATCATGGGAAGGTCAAGGACGCGCGATCACGATCCTTTGATCTCCATCTTGACCTTCCAACACTGGGAAGCCCCATCTGGCCCATCGCACGCGGCGCCCGTGACCGGCCGCGCAGGAGGACGATCCATGCAGCTCCACATCGAGAACATGACCTGCGGCGGCTGCGCCCGCAGCGTCACCAAGGCGATCCAGTCGGTGGACCCGGCGGCGCAGGTCAAGGCGGACCCATCCTCGCGCTCGGTGGTTGTGACCAGTGCGAGCCCGCGCGAGCCGATCCTGGCCGCGCTGGCCGAGGCGGGGTACCCCGCCGTGACCTGAACGCGCAGCCCAAGGAGTTGCCCATGCAAGCCAAGACCCTGATCCTCGCCGCGGCCCTGTCCGCCGCCGGGACCTTTGCCCTCGCCGACAACCACGAGGCGACCGGCACGGACGCGACAGAGGGCGCCGCCGCCGAGGGCACGACGGCGGCCCCCGACATGGCGGCCATGGGCAGCGCGGCCGAGATGGGCCAGATGCTGGCCGAGCCCAACACCGAGGCCATGGCCGCCGCCACGGCGTCGGAGGGCTACATGCAGGTCATGATGAGCGCCATGGAGAAGATGACCTCCAGGCCGATGACCGGCGACGCCGAGATCGACTACATCACCATGATGATCCCGCACCACCAGTCGGCCATAGACAACTCCCGGATCGTCATCGCCAACACCGACGACCCCGAGGTTCAGGAGTTCGCGCAGAAGGTGATAGACGCCCAGGAGGCCGAGATCGCCGAGCTGCAGGCCATGCTCGAGGCCCGCATGGGCGAAGCCCAGCAGTGACGACCACCGGGGGCGGCCCTCGCGGCCGCCCCCGCCCGGCCGGACCGTGCCGCCGGCCTCGAGTTTCGCAACCCAGAGGAGCTTTGGATGAAGAAGACCAGCGCCGCCTTTCTCGGCCTCTCGCTCGGCTTGGCCGGCGTCCCCGCCATGGCCGACAACCACGGGATGGCCGGCATGGACATGTCCGGCGGCGACACAGTGACCATGTCCAACGGCATGGAGATGGTGGCCATGGCGCCCATGGCCGACGAGGGCATGCGGCCCTTCATGGCGCCCATGGACACGATGATGGCCACCATGCCCATGGCGTCCACGGGGATGCCCGACGCCGACTTCCTCCTCATGATGATCCCGCACCACCAGTCCGCGATAGACATGGCCCGCGTGCAGCTCGAGATGGGCACCGACGAGGAGACGCGCGCCATGGCGCAGGAGATCATAGACGCCCAGGAGGGCGAGATCGCCCAGATGCGCGCCATGCTCGAGCGCATGGGCGTCGCGGCGCCGGCCGCCGCGCAGTGACGCGGGCGGGCGGGGGCCGCCTGGCCTCCGCCACCCCCCGACCTCGGGCGGCCGCTGTGACGCGCCACGACCATGCCGGGACGGTGGACGGCGCGGGCGGACGAGCCCGCGCCCGACACGGCCGGCCCCATCGCCGGCTCCTGCTCTGGCCGCCCGTTCCCATCTCGGCCCGATCGCCGTGGCGACCCACGCCCAGCGCCCCGGGCGCCACGGCGGGGTCGCAGCGTCGTGAGAGACTTGACGGCGGGCATCGGGCATGATGGGCGCGTGACCATGCGCCTCGCCCGCCTCGTGACGCTCGCCTGCGCGCTCGCCGCGATGCTGGCCCTGAGCCTGCACGCCATGGCGCCGGCCGGCGCGACGGCCGTGCCCCTGGCCCATGCGGCCCATGGCATGGCCGATCCGGGCGGCCAGCCCGACGACCCGGACGGCTCGGCCGCCTGCGCGGTCCACTGCCTCGCGGCCGGCGTCCTGCCTGCGGCCGAGGCCGCCCCCGCCCCAACGCCCCGGCCCTCCGCCGCGCCCGACCCTCGCGCCCGGCTCGCCGGCCTCGCCCCCCCGCCGCCCGGCCCGCCCCCCAAGCCCGTCGCCTCCGCCTGAGCCGGCGCCGCCTCTCCGGCGCCATCCCCAACAGGATGGGGCCCCCGGGCCCCGAGGAGCACGACCTCATGCCCACCTTCACCCGACGCGGCCTGCTCGCCGCCGGCGCGGCCCTCGCCGCCCTTCCCCTGATCCCCGCCCGCGCCCGGGCGGCCTCGGACGCAAGGCGCCTCGCGGCCACCACGCGCACGCTCGACGTGCGCGGCCGGGCCGTCCCCGTCATGGGCCTCCTGGGCCCCGACGGCCGGCCGGGCCTCGCGCTCGACCCCGGCGAGCGCTTCCGCGTGGACCTCGTCAACGACCTCGCCGAGCCCACGATCATCCACTGGCACGGGCAGATCCCGCCCAACGCGCAGGACGGCGTGCCGGACAATCCCCTGCCGGCCCTCGCCCCGGGCGAGGCGCGCTCGTTCGACTTCGCGGCCCGGCCGGGCACCCACTGGATGCACAGCCACCTGGCCCTGCAGGAGATGGCGCTCCTGGCCGCGCCGCTGATCGTGCGGCGGGCGCAGGACCTGGCCGAGGACCGCCAGGAGGTGGTGATGTTCCTCCACGACCTGAGCTTCGACCCGCCCGCGCAGGTGCTGGCGCGGCTCGGCATCGGCGAGCCGGAGGGCGGAGCCGAGGCCATGGGCGGCATGGCCATGGGCGGCATGGAGATGGGCGGCATGGCGGGCATGGAGCCCGGGGAGCCCATGGAGGTGGACGTCAACGACATCGCCTTCGACGCCTACCTCGCCAACGACCGCACGCTCGACGACCCCGAGGTGGTGGCGGTCGAGCCCGGCGGCCGCCTGCGGCTGCGCGTCATCAACGCGGCCGCCGCCACGGCCTTCTGGATAGACACCGGCGCCCTCCCGGCCCGCCTCGTGGCGGTGGACGGCGAGGACGTGGAGCCCGTCGCGGGCTCGCGCTTCGGCCTTAGCATGGGCCAGCGGCTCGACCTGCTCCTGGACCTGCCGGCGGGCGGCGGGGCCTTCCCGGTCCTGGCGCTGCGCGAGGCCGCGCCCGAGCGGGCGGGGATCGTGCTGGCCACGCCCGGCGCCGCCGTGCCGCGCCTCCCCGTCACGGGCGACGCCCCGGCCCCGATCTTCGACGCCGACCTCGCGCAGGAGGGGGGGCTGCGGGCGTCGAGCCCGCTGCCCGACCGCGCGGCCGACCGCGCGCCGATGCTGACGCTCGCCGGCTCCATGTCGCCCTACCTGTGGACGATCAACGGCCGCGCCTGGCCCGACGCCGTCCCGACCGAGGCGCGCAGGGGCGAGCGGGTGGAGCTCACCTTCCGCAACGCCTCCATGATGGCCCATCCCATGCACCTGCACGGCCACGCCTTCCAGGTGGTGGACGTGGGCCGGGGCCGCTTCGCCGGGGCCGTGCGCGACACGGTCATGGTGGCGCCCATGGCGGCCGTCACGATCGCCTTCGACGCGGGCGAGCCGGCGGACTGGATGCTCCACTGCCACCACATGCCCCACCTCGCCGCCGGGATGATGACCGCCCTGCGCGTCGCCGCCTGAGCCCCCGCGGCGCGCCCCCGCGGGGCGCGCCGAGCCCACGGACAAAGGATCCGACATGACCGCCGCCTTCTCGCCCTCGCTCCTCGCCCTCGCCGTCCTGGCCCTGCCGGCCGCCGCGCAGGAGACGACGCTGGGCCGCCTCCTGGCCGAAAGCCACGTCCACGGCATCGCCATGGACCCCGGCGACCCCATGCGCCTCATCCTCGCCACCCATGGCGGCCTCTACGCGGCCAACCTCCTGTCGCGCCGGGCCGAGCCCCTGTCGGACGGGACCAAGGACCTCATGGGCTTCGTCCCCGTCCCCGGGGAGCCCGCGGCCTTCCTCGCCTCCGGCCACCCGGCCGCGGGCGGCAACCTCGGCGTCGTCCGCTCGGTGGACGGCGGCGCGACCTGGGAGGCGCTCTCGCCCGGCGCCAACGGCCCCGTGGACTTCCACCAGATGGCGGCCTCCCTGGCCGACCCGGCGCTGGTCTGGGGCGTCCAGCACGGCGTCGTCCTCCAGCGCAGCGGCGACGGCGGCGCCACCTGGGAGGCCGTCGGGCCCGCGCCGGCGGGCGTCATAGACCTCGCCGCCTCGCCCACCGACCCCGCCACGCTCTACGCCGCCACCGAGGCGGGCCTGCGGGTGAGCCGCGACGGCGGCGCGAGCTGGGAGGCCGCCCACCCGGCGGCGGCGCCGGTGAGCGTGGTCGAGGCGGCGCCGGACGGCCGCATCCTCGCCTTCGTGGTGGGCGAGGGGCTCCTCGCGGCCACCGAGCCCGACCTCGCCTGGCAGGCGCCGGGAGCCTGGGCCGAGCAGGGCGCGCCCCTCCACCTCGCGATAGACCCGGCCAACCCCGACCGCATGGTGGCCGCCACCACGGACGGGCGGCTCCTCATCAGCGCCACGGGCGGGCAGACCTGGTCGCTCGTCGCCGGGCCCGGCGCGTGAGCGGGCGGCGCCTCCTCGGGGCGGCGCTGGCCGGCCTCCTGGCCGGGCCGGCCGTCGCCGGCGAGGACGGCCGCGCCCTCTACCTCCAGTACTGCGCGAGCTGCCACGGCGCCGCTCTCGAGGGCCAGCCCGACTGGCGCAGCCCCCGGCCCGACGGCACCTGGCCCGCGCCGCCGCACTCGGTGGACGGCCACACCTGGCACCACCCGGACGCCATGCTCCGCGACTACGTGCGGCGGGGCGGGCAGGCGGTCCTCGACGACATGGGCGTGGAGTTCGCCTCGGGCATGCCCGGCTTCGAGGGCGTGCTCGCCGAGTCCGAGATCGAGGCGATCCTCGACTACATCAAGTCCACCTGGCCCGAGGACATCCGGGCCGCGCAGGAGGCCCGCGAATGACCGCAGGACGGACGCCGGACCCCGAGACGGCCCCCCCCGGCGCGCGGGCCGCGCCCGTGTCCCGCCGCGGCCTGCTCGTCCTGGGCGGGGCGGCCGTCGCCGTCGCCGCGGCCGGCGTCGGCCTCGCCCGCCTGTGGGGGGCGGCCCTCGAGTACAACGACCTGGAGGGCCTGGAGCCGTTCCGCCAGCTCGTCTCGGACGGGGCGGTCTCGACCGGTTCCATGGCCTTCGCCGGCCTCCAGCGCGAGGCGGCCGAGGACGTGGCGGCGCGGGCCCTGGAGGTGCGCGCCGCGCCTTGCGAGCCGCTCTTCGGCGATGCCGGGGCGGACGGCGCGCTCCCCATCGCCTACTTCTCCGACTTCAACTGCCCCTACTGCCGGGTGCTCGAGGGCGTTCTCGCGGACGTGCTGGCCGCGGACCCGGGGCTGCGCCTCGTGCGCCACGAGCTGCCCCTCCTCGGGGCCGCCTCGGCCTCCGCCGCGCGGGCCGTGCTCGCGGCCGATCTCCAGGGCGGGTACGACGTGATGAAGACGCGCCTGCTGCGGGCCGGGCTCATCACCGACGAGCCCTACCTGCGGGCGGTGGCGGGGCCTCTCGGTCTCGACGCCGACCGGCTCATCCGCGACATGGACGCCCCCACGGTCACCGACCGGCTCCGCACGTCCCTCGCCCTCGGGCGAGTCTTCGGGATCGTGGGCACCCCGGCCCTGGTGATCGGCCGCACGCTGGTGGTGGGCGCGGTCTCGGCGCGGACGATCCGGGCCGTGGTGCGCGACGAGCGCGCCATGCCCGAGCCCATCTGCGGGTGGCCGGCGTGACCGCACTTGCGCGCCGCGCCGGGGCTGGCAAAAAGGACACGGCGGCGACATGAGGTGGATGGTGGACGACGATCAGGCATGGCGGCCCGGGCGCGCGACGCGGCGGTCCGTGCTGGCGGGGCTCTCCGGCCTCGCCGCCCTGGCGGGCCAGGCGGCCCGGGCGCACGAGCCCGAGCCCTTCGTGCTCCCGCCGGAGTTCCTGCCGACCCTGGTGCGGGTCGCGCCGGACCTCGCCGCCGACACCATCCACATCCTGCCGGACGACTTCCGGCTCTACTGGACCCTGGGCGACGGCGAGGCCATCCGCTTCGCCGTGGGCGTGGGCCGGCCCGGCCTCTACCACGACGGCGTCTTCACCGTGGGCGACAAGCGCGAATGGCCGTCCTGGCGACCGACCCCCGCCATGATCGAGCGCGACCCCGGCGCCTACGCCAAGTGGGCGGACGGCATGCCGGGCGGCCCGGACAACCCGCTCGGGGCCCGCGCCCTCTACCTGTTCGACGACCGGGGCCGCGACACCCTGCTGCGCATCCATGGCACCAACGACCCGCGCACGATCGGCACGGCGGTGTCCAACGGCTGCGCGCGGCTGACCAACGAGCACATCATCCAGCTCTACGAGCTGGTCCCTCTGGGGGCGACCGCGATCCTCCACCCGCAGGCGTCGGCGGATGCCCACGCCACCGGCTGACGGGCCCGGGGCCTCGCGCGTCGGTGATGCCGTGCCGCCCTTGACCTTGCCACGTGGCAAGCCCCCACCTCGGGCGCGGACGGCAGGGGGCGGACCATGGCCAGGACCCAGTGACGCGACCGTCGCCTCGGCGGCGCGGCCGCCCATGGCCCCCCGGGCCCGGCCTCCGGGGCCCGGGCGCGGGCCATGGCCCCCTCGACGGAGGTCGAGCCCGGCCGGGCGGCGAGCCCCCGCCGCGACGCCCCATCCCCCCTCCCTGCCGACAGGAAATCCCCTCATGACCACGCCGACCCGGGGAGGCTCCGCCTCCCGCATGGCTGCCATCGCCGCCGCCGCCGCCGTCGTCGCCTTCGCCGGGCTGCTCGCGCTGCCGGCCCTGCGCGGGGCCGCCCCGCCCGCGGACGCCGCGATGGCCTCCGCGGCGCGCGGCTCGGAGCGGCTCGGGGCCTGGCTGGTCGAGGCCGACGCCGCCCTGCTGCCGAACCTCGGCTACCGGCTCGACATCCGCCTGACGGGCGACGCGGGCGCCCCCCCGCCCGACACCCTCCGCCCGGAGGTCGTCGTCAGCATGAACGGGATGCCCGACATCGCGCCCGCGCTCACCGCCACCGGCGCCGGCGCCTGGCGGGCGGAGGGCACCCTGCCCATGGCGGGCCGCTGGCGCTTCGGCATCGGCCTCGACGGGGGCCTCATGACCCTCCCCGTGGACGTCCAGTCCGGCGGGATGGCCATGTGACCCCGGGCCCCGGCACCCGGGGCCCGCGGGCCCCTACCGGGCCGCGGCCGAGGACGAAGGCCGGTCCTGGGCGGCGCGCCAGCGCCGCCGCGCCGGCCAGCGCCGCGCCGAGCGCGGCCAAGGTGGTTCTCATCGCTCCGTCCTGCCTGCCTGCCCCTACCCATCCCGGGTCGGCCCCGGTTCGCCGATCACGCGGACGCGCGCGGCGGCGGGGGCTCGTGGGCGTGGCGATGGAGGCGGGGGCGGCGGTCCTCCCCCGCGCGGACCCGCAGGGGGCGCCACGCGGCGGCGAAGGCCGCCGCCGAGACGGGCTCGAGGGCGGGCGTCGGCGCGCAGGCCGCCTGCTGGCCGCAGGCCAGCCCCGCCGCGCCCTCGTGCGAGACGGCGGAGAGCGCCGCGCGCCCCTCCGCCTGCGCGTCCCCGCCATGCGCCTGCGCGCCGCCGGGCGGCACGGCCCAGGCGAGGGCCGCGATCAGCAGGCCGGCCAGGAGCCGAAGGGCGAACGGTCTGCGCCAGGTGGACACGGCCCGATCGCGCCCCCCCGGGGGACCGCCGCTGGGTAGGCGGGGCGGGGCGTCCTGTCGAGCGTCCGGGGCCACACCGGCGCCAAGGCGCTCGCCCCTGCGGGCGCGGAGCTTGACCTCCGGCCCCCGCGTGGGGGACACCGGCGCATCGCCCGCGAACGGAGGCGCAGATGCTCAGATGGCTGTCCCTCGCCCTCGCCGGCGCGACGCTCGCGGGCTGCGCGGTCGGGCCGCGGCAGGACGCCGCCGCGATGGCCGCCGCCGCCGTGCCTCCCACGGAGGCGGTCCGCGCGCTGGTGGCGACCGAGGGCCAGGCGCTTCTCCTCTTCCCGGACGCCGTGCAGTCTCCCGAGATCTCCTTCGTGGGCACCACCTCGACCGGCAGCCAGTGGGTCTGCCTCAGGGCCCTCTCCGGCGGCGCGGGCGGCGTCGCCATGCGGCAGGCCCTCGCCGTGCTGTCGTCCGACGCGACCCTGATCGGGACGCAGGCGAACTGCCCCACCTGCGCCGAGCAGGGCCTGCGCTGGCTGCCCTTCCCCGAGCTGGCGGCCGGCTCGTGGACGCAGCGGACGCCACCCGCCGGCTAAGGCCCCTCAGCCGTGGCCCAGGCGCCGCCCGGCCCCCAGGGCGGCCCGCATCTGCGCGGCCGGGTCCAGGCCGTCGCGCGACCGCGTCACGAGGGCGAAGGCATGGCCCGTGCGGCCGGCCCAGAGGCGGCCCACCAGCTCCTTCTCGCGCGTGTCGTCGCTGCCCGCCCGGTCCGCGCCCTTGTACTCGACCACGAACAGGCGCCCGTCGCGCAGCCGGGCCACGAAGTCGGGGTAGAAGCGGTCCCGGCGCGTGGGCAGCCAGAAGCTCGCCGGGTGGCGCGCCACGTTGCGCGCCCACGCCGCCACGTCCTCCAGGCCGTCGAGCGACCAGGCGCACTGGAACTCCTCGCCGAAGGGGTCGCCGTCCGTCTGCGCCATCCGGTCGGGGCCGAGCAGGTGGCGGCGGAACCGGAACGCGCCGGTCGGGCGCAGCGCCACGTCCGCGTGGCTCCGGGCGTCGAGCCGCGCGGTGGCGGCGCCGTCCTGGCGGGGCAGGGCGCCCGGGCCGAAGAGCGCCCCCTCGAAGGCCCGCCCCCTCTCGGACTCCCGCGCCGCCGCGATGCGGAGCCTGAGCCGCCCCGCGACCTCGTGGCGCCACCGGACCAGCGTGGCCATCGGCACCCCCCGCTCGTCCAGGAGCGAGCCCAACGCCCCCGCCACCCAGGCCGCCAGCTCCGCCTCGGGGATGTCGGGCGCCCGGCAGAGCCGCACGAGGAGCCGCGCCAGCCCCGCGCGCGTCTCGGCGTCGTCGGCCCGGGGCAGGTGGGGCAGGGCGGGCGCCTCCGCCTCGGGGCGCGCGAACACCACCCTCTCGCCCTCCACGTCCATCTCCAGCACCTCGCCCGCGCGGCCGAAGCGCAGCTCGGCCTCCGTCGGCGCGGCCGGGTGGTCCAGGATGGACCACGCCGCGCGCTCCAGGATCGCGCCCGCCTCGGCCGCGAACCGCTCGCCCGCCACCTCGCACATCAGGAGAGGCAGCTCGATCGCCTCGCCCCTCTCGGCCGGCGACAGCGCCGCCTCGACGCGCGCCGCGTGGGCGAGCGCCGCCGCCCGCCAGGCCGGACGCTCCGCCTCCGGCATGGCGGCGGCCAGCGCCTCCACCGCCGCCTCCGGCAAGGCGCCCTTGAGCCCCACGCGCAGCCCGCCGCCCAGCGCCACGAAGGCCGCCTGCGGCAGGTCGCGCAGCGCCGCCCGCGCCTCCGCCGTGTCGGGGAGGTCCCAGGTCAGCACCGGGCGCGGCGCCACGGGGTCGGGGTCCGCGAAGAGCCCGCCCGACAGCTCCAGCGGCGGCGGGCGGACCTGCGCGCCCGCCTCGCCCCGCGTGAACCCCATCGCCACCAGCGTGCCCACCAGCGGCCCGAGCGCGTCCGCGAAGCGCGCCTCCGAGATGTGCGCGTAGGCCATGTTGAGGTCCTCCGCCTCCCGCCGCCGCGCGTCCGGCATCCGCAGGACGCGCCCCAGGAGCTGCTCGACCGCCGTGGCGCTCCCCAGCCGCTGCGTCGCGCAGAGCACGTAGGCCGTGGGGCAGTCCCAGCCCTCGCGCAGCGCCTGCACGGTGATGACGTGGCGCGTGGGCTCGCCGGGCCGCCCGAGGTCCACCCCGTCCAGCTCCCGGCTCTCGCCCGTCGCCACCCTCACCTGCGCCTCGGGCACCAGCGCCTCCCCGATCAGGTGGGCCCGCACCGCCTCCACGGTGGCCTCGCCCCCCCTGGCCTGCGCCTGGTAGAGCGCCACCGGATGCCGCCCCCCCAGGCCCCCCAGCGCCTCCAGCCGCGCCCGCTGCGCCACCGCCCCGTCCACCGCCGCCCGCCAGTCCCCGTGCGCCTCCACGCGGATCGGCAGCTTGATCATCTCCTCGTCCCTCAGCGTCTGCGCCGTCGCCGCGAAGAGCACGTTGCTCGCCCCCTGCGGCGTCGCCGTGAACTCCACCACCGCGCGCGGCAGGAGCCGCGACTGCATCACGCGCGACAGGCCCGTGACGGCGTTGTGCGCCTCGTCCACGATCATCAGCGGCCGGTGGCGGCGCAGGAGGTTGGCGAAGCTCAGCTTGACCTGCCCCGCGCGCAGGCGCGGGTTGGCCCCCGCCTCCTCGGCCCCCACCGCCTCCATCCCCTCCGTGGGCAGCCCCGCGAAGTGCGCCTCCATCGCCTCGTTGTGGGCGTAGACCCGCCGCCCCGTGGTGTCCTGCACCCGGAACGACTGGATCGTCGCCACCACCACGCAGGCGTTCCCCGCGAGGTCCTGGGGCCGGATGTCCTCGAACTCCCCCACCTCCCACACCCGCACCCGCCCGTCGAACAGCGCGTCGAGCCTCCGCCGGTAGGCGTGCCGGCGGTCCTTGAGAGCGTCCGCCGTCTGCCCCAGGATCGCCCCCGAGGGCACCATCCACAGCGCCAGCGGGCTCGGGCGCCCCCCCAGGGCGAGCGCCTCGCAGGCCAGGCGCGTCTTGCCGCCCCCCGTGGGCAGCCGGACGCAGGCGTAGGGCACCTCCTCCAGCCCCGGCAGCGGCTCGTAGGCCCGCGCCTCCGGCCGCTCGCCCCGCGCCTCCGCCTCCCGGTCCTGGCGCGCCACCTCGCGCGCGAAGCTCGCCGCCGGGCCCAGCGCCGGCGCCAGGTCCAGGAAGGCGCGCAGCGCCTCCAGCGCCGCCGCCTGATACCGCTTCAGCTCCACGGCCCGCCGCCCCCGCGCAGGTCGAAGGGCGTCTGGCGGAACGTGACGCCGCGCGCCCGCAGCGTGTCCGCCGACAGCCGCGAGGCCGCCGCGTAGACCGTGATCGGCCCCTCCGGCGCCGCCTCGCGCAGCAGGCGCAGCGTGGCGTGGGTCAGGACGTTGCCCCCGCGCGGCGCGCGGTCGCGCAGCACGCCGTTGTGGAGCAGCGCCACGTGCCGCCCCCCGTGCGCGCCCAGCACCGGCCCCTCGGGCGGGCGGGGGAGCGCGGTGCCCGTCTCGCCCCACCACAGGTGGGAGGCCAGGTCGGCGAAGCCGATGGCGGGGTCCAGGCGCCCGTCCGCGTCGAAGACGGCGGGGCCGAGCGTGGCGAAGCGGAAGCCGCCGCCGCCCGTCCAGCCCACGGCCTCGCTGACGCCGCCTTGCTCGCCCTCGACGACCTTGCGCAGCCGGAGCGCGCAGTGGGAGCGGGCGTGATCGCCCATCTCGATGCCGACCCAGGCGCGCCCCATCTTGTGGGCCACGGCGGCGGTGGTGCCCGAGCCGAGGAAGGAGTCCAGGACCAGGTCGCCGGGGTCGGTGGCGATGTCGAGAATGCGCTTGAGAAGTTTCTCTGGCTTAGGGGTGTCGAATGACTCGCTGCCCTCATCATGAGAAGCCAGCGCCTTGGCCTCGCGGTTGGCTTCCCGGTTGTCGCCCGCTTCCTCGTATCCCCACCAAGTCCACGGCACCATCGTGGAGATCGTCTCACTCCAGAACTTCTTGCGCTGGGCCATTCCGTTGCTATCGCGCCCAAAGTAGATCCGGTCGTCTGCCAAAAGCTCCATGTATTGCTCTTTGGTGGTGCTCCAGCATCGTCCGGCTGGTGGGAGGAGCCTTCGCCCACCCGGAGTGACAATCTCATATGTCAAGTTGGGTCGTATGTTGGGAGCGTGGAATGGAATCGCCAACCAGTCACCGCGCGGGTCATGATCGCGGTTCGTGTAGGTGACCCGGCGCTTCTCACCAGACGCCACTTGATTCGTGGCGAGCTTGTCGGCATTCGCCGCATACATGAGGATGTGGTCATGAGCGGAAGACATGACCCGCGCATCGTTGCGCCTTGTCAGCGTCTTCTGCCAAACCACGTTCGCCACAAAATTCCTCCTCCCGAACACCTCGTCCATCACCACCTTCAGGTAATGCCCCTCGCGGTCGTCTATGCTCACCCAGATGGACCCGTCCTCGCGCAGGAACTCTCGCAGGAGCTTGAGCCGGGGCACCATCATCGCCAGCCACGTCGCGTGCTCCAGGTTGTCGTCGTAGTGCGCGAAGGCCGACCCCGTGTTGTAGGGCGGGTCAATGTAGACGCACCGCACCCGCCCCCCATAGACGGGCAGCAGCGCCTTGAGCGCCTCCAGGTTGTCCCCCTGCACCAGGAGGTTCCCGGACGGCTCCCCGAACGCCAGGCCCGGCTCGTCCACCAGGAGCCGCGTCGGCACGCGCTCGTGCGCCCGCAGGTCCGCCGCCCGCCCCAGCCAGTCCAGCGTCGGCATGATCCCCCTCGCCCCCCGCGCCGGACCTTGCCCGCCCCGGCCGGGGAATGACAAGGCCGCCCCCCCGCGCGCGGCCGCCCTGGCCCTCGGGCCGCGCGGGTGCTAAGCCCGGCGGCCCGGCCCCCGGCGCTGCGGGCCGCCTCTGGCGCGACGGGTGCGAGGTCCATGAACACAGGCGTCCCCCCCCTCCACGCCGCCGCCCGCCTGTCCGTCGCCCCCATGATGGACTGGACCGACCGCCACTGCCGCGCCCTCCACCGCCTCCTCTCCCGCCGCGCCCTCCTCTACACCGAGATGGTCACGGCCGCCGCCATCCTGCACGGCCCCCGCGACCGCCTCCTGCGCTTCGACCCCCTCGAGCGGCCCGTGGCCCTCCAGGTCGGCGGCTCCGACCCCGCCGACCTCGCCCGCGCCGCCGCCATCGGCGGGGCCCTGGGCTACGCCGAGGTCAACCTCAACTGCGGCTGCCCCTCGCCGCGCGTCCAGCGCGGCGCCTTCGGCGCCGTCCTCATGGAGCGCCCCGCGCTGGTCCGCGAGGCCTTGCGCGCCATGCGCGAGGCCACGGACGCCGAGGTCACGCTCAAGTGCCGCATCGGCGTGGACGGCCAGGACCCCGCGCAGGCCCTCCCGGCCGTGCTCGACGCCGCCCAGGAGGCCGGCGTCGCCCGCGTGGCGATCCACGCCCGCAAGGCCTGGCTCCAGGGCCTCTCGCCCAAGGAGAACCGCGAGGTGCCCCCCCTCGACCGCCCCCTCGCGCTCGCCATGAAGGCCCGCTTCCCCGGCCTCCACGTCACGGTGAACGGAGGGGTCCGGTCGCTCGACGAGGCGCGGGCGCTGCTCGCCCAGGGCTTCGACGGCGTCATGGTCGGCCGGAGCGCCTACCACGCCCCCTGGGACATCCTCGGCCGGGCGGACTCCCTCCTCTGGGGCGACCCCGACCCCCTCCCCACCCCCCAGGCCGCCGCCCTGGCCATGCTCCCCCACGTCGAGGCGCACCTGCGCGAGGGCGGCCGCCTCCATGACGTGACGCGCCACATGCTGGGCCTCTTCGCCGGCCGCCCCGGCGCGCGGGCCTGGCGCCGCCTCCTGTCCGAAGGCGCCGCCCGCCCCGGCGCGGGGGTCGAGGCGCTGCTGGGGGCGTTGCGCGAGGCGGGGGAGGAGCGCGCGGTGGCGTAGGGCCTCGCTAACCTCTCGGGGGCATCCTCCTGGGCATGACCCGAATCGCCTCAGCCATTGCCCTCGCCCCGGAACATCCCCGCGTCCTCCGCCGCCCGGCGGAGGGCGCCGCTCTTGTGCACGGTCTCCATCCACTCCGCCTCGGGGTCGCTGTCCGCGACCACGCCCCCCCCGGCCTGGACATAGAGCGTGCCGCCCTTGAGCACGGCCGTGCGCAGGGCGATGCACATGTCCATGTCGCCCCCGGCGCTGAAGTAGCCGACGCCGCCCCCGTAGACGCCCCGCTTCTCGGGCTCCAGCTCGTCAATGACCTGCATGGCGCGCACCTTGGGCGCCCCGCTGACGGTGCCCGCCGGCATCCCCGCCATCAGCGCGGACAGGGCGTCCTCCCCCTCCCGCAGCCGGCCCACCACGTTGCTGACGATGTGCATGACGTGGCTGTAGCGCTCGACCACGAAGGTCTCGGTGGGCCTGACGGTGCCGGGCGCGGCCACCCGCCCCACGTCGTTCCTCCCCAGGTCGAGCAGCATCAGGTGCTCCGCGCGCTCCTTGGGATCGGCCAGGAGCTCCGCCTCGCGGGCGCGGTCCTCCTCGGGCGTGGCGCCCCTCGGCCGGGTGCCGGCGATGGGCCGGATCGTCACCTCGCCGCCCATGACGCGCACCAGGATCTCGGGGCTCGCGCCGATCACCTGGAAGGGGCCGAAGTTGAAGAAGAACATGAAGGGCGACGGGTTGGTGCGCCGGAGGCTGCGGTAGAGCGCGAAGGGCGGCTCGTGAAAGCCCTGGGCCCAGCGCTGGGCGGGCACGACCTGGAAGATGTCGCCCGCCCGGATGTAGCCCTTGGCGCGCTCGACGGCCGCCATGTAGCCCGCCTTGGTGAAGTTGGAGACCGGCGGGGCAGGCGGGGCGGGCTCCCCCAGGGCGCGCGGCGCCAGCGCCACGCCGCGCTCCAGGGCGCGCTGCGCGTCCGCGACCCGCTCGGCGGCCTGGGCGAAGGCGGCCTTGGCCGAGAGCCCGCTGCCGGCCCAGGCCGGCGCCACCAGGATCACGTCCCCCTTGACCCCGTCCAGCACCGCGACCACCGAGGGGCGCAGCAGCACCGCGTCGGGCAGCCCCAGGGGATCGGGCCGCGCGTCCGGCAGCCGCTCCACCAGCCGCACCATGTCGTAGCCCAGGTAGCCGAACAGCCCCGCCGAGGCCGCAGGCAAGCCCTCGGGCAGCGCCATGCGGCACTCCGCGAGCAGCCGGCGCAGGGCGGCGAGCGGGTCGCCCCCCATGTCCTCCCAGGCGTCCTCGTCGTAGCGCGCGGCGCGGTTGACGCGGGCGGCCGGCCCCCGGCACTCCCAGATCAGGTCCGGGTTGAGGCCGACGATGCTGTAGCGCCCCCTGACCTCGCCGCCGGTGACGCTCTCCAGCATGAAGGCGTGCCGCCCCGCCCCCGCGAGCTTGAGCATCAGGGACACCGGCGTGTCGAGGTCGGCGGCGAGCCGCGTCCAGACCACCTGGTTGAGGCCCCGCTCGAAGCCCTCGCGGAACGCCTCGAAGCCCGGCCGCAGCGCCATTCAGCGCATCTGCGCGAGCACGGCCTGCCGCGCGGCCTCGTCGAGCCGCACCTCGGTCGTCGCCTGGAGCGCCGTCTCGAAGCCCTGCAGGACGTCCGACGCGAGGCTCTGGGAGAGCTGCGACAAGAGCATCCCGCGCTGGGCCACGACGCCCTCGTCGGCCGGGTCGGGCTCGGCCACCGCGTCGAGCCGCAGGACCACCGCCCCCGCCCCGCCGGCCAGGGCGCGCGCCTGGCCGACCTCCATCCCGAAGGCCGCCTCCAGGAAGTCTGGGGGCGTGCCCTCCACCGGGTCCGCGCGCGTCAGCGGCGGCTCGGTCTGGGGCGCGAGCCCCTGGGACTCGAAGGTTGCGCCCCCGGCGACGGCCTCGGCCGCGGCCTCGGCCCGCGCCAGGGTGGCCTTGGCCGCGGCGTCCGCCGCCCAGGCGGCCCGTACGTCCGCCTCGGCCTCCTCGAAGGGCCGCAGGGCGGGCGGCGTGATCCCGTCGAGCTGCAGGACGAAGATGCCTCCGTCCTCCAGCTCCACCACCTCGGGGAAGTCGCCCTCGGCCGCGGCGGCGGCCGCCGCGCGGAAGGCCTCGTAGGCGGCGATGCCGTCCGTGACGCCCTCGCTCCAGTCCATGGCGCCCAGCTCCAGGTCCGTGCGCCCCGCGAGGTCGTCGAGCGTGGCGCCCCCCGCCAGGAGGTCCTCGACCGCCGCCACCTGGTCGCCGATGACGCGCCGCGCGCGCTGGTTCTGCAGCTCCGCCCGCAGGTCCGGCTCGGCCTCCTCGAAGGTCGTCTCGTCGGCCGCCAGCACCGCGTTGACGCGCACGAGCGCCGGGCCGAGGTCGGTGGCCACCGGCCCCACCACCTCCCCCACGGCCGCCCCGAAGGCCGCGTCCCCCGCCGCCCCCAGGGCGTCGCGCGTGACGTCGCCCAGGTCTATGTCCGACAGCTGCAGGCCCTGCGCCGCCACCAGCTCCTCGAAGGTGGCCTCCCCCGCGTCGAGCCGCGCGCGCGCCGCCTGGGCCGCCGCCTCGTCGGGGAAGGCGAGCCGCTCCACGAGCCGCCGCTCCTCCTGGACGTAGACGTCGCGCCGCTGCTCGTAGAGGTCGCGCAGGGCCTGGTCGTCCACCGTCAGCGAGCCCTGGATCATCTCGGGCGTGAGCCAGGCGTAGCGGAGGCGGCGCAGCTCCGGGGCGGTGAAGAGCGCGGGGTTGGCCTCCCAGAAGGCCCGCAGGTCGGCCTCGGAGGGCGCCGCGGGATCGGCCGCGTCGGCCGCGACCGGCGCCCAGGTCACGGTGCGCCTCTCGGCGTTGTAGCGCAGGAGCGCGTCGGCGGCGACCGTGGGCTCGGGCAGCGCCCCCACCACGGCCGCGCGCAGCAGCGTGCGCGCGGACTCCTCGCGCAGCGAGGTCTCGAAGCTCCGCTCGTCCAGCCCCTCGCGGCGCAGGGCCTCGCGGTAGGCCTCGCGGTCGAAGCCCGCGACCCCCTGGAAGGCCGGCACCCCCATCACCGCGTCGCGCACCCGCGCGTCGCCCACCGACAGGCGCAGCCGCGCCGCCTCCGCGTCGAGCGCCCGCTGCCCCACCAGCGCGGCGAGCACGGCGCGGTCGGTCCCGTCCTCGACCAGCTGGGCGGTCGTCACCGCCTGCCCGGTCTGCTGCTGGATGCGGCCGACCTGGTCGCGCAGCGCGTTGGCGTAGTTCTGCATGGAGAGGTCGAGCCCCCCCACCGTCCCCAGCGAGTCGCGCACGCCGCGCAGCTGCGTGGAGCCGAAGCCCGCCATGGCCGCCGCGATGAGCACGAAGACGACGATGGCGCCGATGCTCGGACCCTTGCGCGCGGCCATGCCCCGTCCCCCCCGGCCGCCCCTGGGCCGGCGCCTTCCCTAGACGCCGCCCCCCGGCCGCGCAAGCGACACCGCCGCGAGCCGCCCGACCAGCGCCCCCAGGCCCTCGACCCCGAGGTTGGCGAAGGCCACGCGGACATGGGCGCGCCCCTGCGCGTCCCCCTCGGGCGTGAACATGGTCCCCGGCAGGAGCAGCACGCCCGCCTCCGCCACCAGCCTGCGGGCCAGCGCGTCCGAGCCCTCCGCGAAGGGATGGCGCAGGTAGGCGAAGTAGGCCCCGAGCCCCGCGACCGCCCAGCCCCGCCCGGCCAGCGGCCCGAAGCCGTCCCGCAGCGCCGCCCGGCGCCGCAGCACCTCGGCCCGCTCGCCCGCGACCCATTCGCCCAGGTGCCGCATCCCCCACAGCGCCGCGTGCTGGCCGAGCTGGGGCGGGCAGATGGTGACGCTGTCCAGGAACCGCTCCGCCTCCCGAAGCCGGGCGGGCGAGGCGAGGAGCGCGCCCACCCGGTGCCCCGTCAGCCGGTAGGCCTTGGAGAAGCTGTAGAGGTGCAGGAGCGTGCGGTCCCAGTCGGGCTCCGCGAAGAGGTCATGGGGCGCCCCCTCGCGCGCGTCGAAGTCGCGGTAGGTCTCGTCGAGCACCAGGGCGATCCCGCGGCCCCGGCACAGCTCGAAGAAGGCCCGCACGAGGCCGCCCGGATACTCCGCGCCCCCGGGGTTGTTGGGCGTGACCAGCACGACCGCGCGCGTGCGCGGCCCGATCAGCGCCGCCGCCCCTTCGGGGTCGGGCAGCATCCCCGGCCCGGCGGGCAGGGGCCTGACCGCGATCCCGGCCATGTCGGCCCACATCTTGTGGTTGAAGTACCAGGGCGTGACCAGCACGACCTCGTCGCCCTCGTCGCACAGCGTGGAGAGGGCCGCGCAGTAGGCCTGGTTGCACCCCGCGGTGACCGCGACCTGATCGGGGCGCACGACGCCCCCATAGGCCGCGCTCCAGCGCCCCGCGATCTCCTCGCGCAGCGCGGGCAGCCCCAGGACCGGCCCGTAGAGGTGCACGGCGGGGTCCGACAGCACCATCTCGGCCATGGCCTCGCGCAGCGCCTCCGGGGGGGCGCCCACGGGGGCGGCCTGGGACACGTTGACGAGAGGGCGGTTGGCGGGGAAGGCCACGCCCTCGACCCAGCGCCGCGCCTCCATGATGGGCGGGTCGAAGGTCTGCGCGGCGCGAGGGATCGGGCGGAGCATCTAGTCGCGCCCCCGGTAGGGCTCCACGTACTGGAGCGCCATGTCCCAGGGGAAGAAGATCCAGGTGTCCTGGGACACCTCCGTGACGAAGGTGTCCACCTGCCCGCGCCCCTTGGGCTTGGCGTAGACGGTGGCGAAGTGGGCCCTGGGGTAGAGGGCGCGGACCACCTCCAGGGTGCGGCCCGAGTCCACCAGGTCGTCCACGATGAGCACCCCCGTCCCGTCGCCCATGAGCGCGGCGTCGGGCGCCTTGAGGACCTTGGCCTCGCTCTGGCTCTGATGATCGTAGGAGCGCACGCTGATGGTGTCCACGACGCGGATGCCCAGCTCGCGGCTGACGATCATGGCCGGCGCCATGCCGCCGCGCGTGACGGCGACGACCGCCTTCCACGCGCCCCCGTCCGGCCCCTGCCCGTCGAGCCGCCAGGCGAGCGCGCGGCTATCGCGGTGGATCTGGTCCCAGGACACGTGGAACCCCTTCTCGTGGGGCAGGCGATCGGGTCTGGCGTCGGTCATGGCGGGGCCTCAGGGACGGAGGATGAGCAGGGCGCCGAGGAGGGCGATGAGGCAGGCGGCCGCGCGGTCGATCCACCCCTTGGCCGCGAAGTAGCGCTGGCGGAAGGGACCGGCCGAGAGCACCGTGGCGAGGCCGAGGTAGAAGGCCAGCTCGACGGCCAGCGCCGTGAGGTAGACGGCCGCCGTGGCCCCCGCGCCGCGCAGGTCGGGGAAGATGCTCAGGAGCACGGAGGCGTAGAAGAGCCCGGGCTTGGGGTTGGACAGGTTGAGCGCCATCCCCGCCAGGAACCCCTGGTCCCCCGCGCCGGGCTCGGGGAGCGGGTCGTCGGCGTGGCGCCACATCTTGGAGGCGATCCAGAGGAGGTAGAGCCCGCCCAGGACGTGGAAGATGGACAAGGCCAGGGGGACGGCCGTGAACAGCACGTTGAGCCCCAGCAGCGCCAGGAGGCACCACAGCGAGGCCCCGAGCGCGAGGCCCAGGGCGTAGGGCATGGCGTCGCGCCGCCCCAGGCGGAAGGCCGCCTGCGAGACCGCGACGATGCCGGGCCCTGGGCTCAGGATGGCGACCGTGAGGGTGCCGACGAACAGCGCCAGTTGCGCGGGCGTCACCCCGTCCACGTCAGGCCCGCCCCCTCACGTCAGGGCGATCCTGAGGCCCAGGAGCGCGATCAGCCCGCCGAAGAGGCGGTCCAGGCCCGCCTTGACGCGCCCGTAGGCGGCGCGGGCGGGGCGCAAGGAGAAGACGCGGGCCACCAGGGCGTCCCAGACGACCTCGTTGCCGAACAGGATGGCGAGGATCAGGCCCCGCTCCCGGAGCGGCAGGTCGGCCGGCACCAGCCCGACGAAGATGGCGCCGAAGAACACGGCCGTCTTGGGGTTGGTCACGTTGGTCAGGAAGCCCAGCGAGACCGCCGAGAGGAGCCCGCGCGGCGCCGCGCCGGGGGCGACGTCCGGCAGGGGCTCCGCCGCGTGCCGCCACATCCCGAGGGCGATCCACAGGAGGAACAGGGCGCCCACGACCTTGAGGCCCACGAAGAGCCAGGGCGCCACCTGGAACAGAAGCGCCAGCCCCGCCATGGTCGCCGCCGCCCAGACCACGACGCCGAGCGCGAGCCCCAGCGCCACGCCCGCCCCCGCCCGGAATCCCTCGGAGGCGCCGGTGCGCAGGCACAGGACGAAGGCCGGGCCGGGGCTGACCACGGCCGCGAGGTGGATGGCCCAAAGGGCGAGGAGGGCGGCCGCCGTCACCTACTCCCCCCGGGCCACCGCGATGTCGGGGGCGTCCACGGCCTTCATGCCCACCACGTGATACCCTGCGTCCACGTGCAGCACCTCGCCCGTGGTCCCGCTCCCGAGGTCCGAGAGCAGGTAGAGCGCGGCCTTGCCGACCTCCTCCTGGGAGACGTTGCGCCGCAGCGGCGAGTTCAGCTCGTTCCACTTCAGGATGTAGCGGAAGTCGCCGATGCCCGAGGCCGCGAGCGTCCTTATGGGCCCGGCGCTGATGGCGTTGACGCGGATGCCGTCGCGGCCCAGGTCCTCGGCCATGTAGCGCACCGAGGCTTCGAGGGCGGCCTTGGCCACGCCCATGACGTTGTAGTGGGGCATGACGCGCTCGGCGCCGTAGTAGGTCAGGGTGAGGCAGGAGCCCCCTTCCGTCATCAGGGCGGCCGCGCGGCGCGTGACGGCGGTGAAGGAGAACACGCTGATGTCCATGGTCATCAGGAAGTTGTCGCGCGTGGTGTCCACGTAGCGGCCCCTCAACTGGTCCTTGTCCGAGAAGCCGATGGCGTGGACCAGGAAGTCGAGCCGCCCCCAGCGCGCGGCCAGCGCCTCGAAGAGCCGGTCCACCGAGCCCTGGTCGCTCACGTCGCAGGGCAGCACGAGGTCCGAGCCCACCTCGGCGGCGAGCGGCGTGACGCGCTTGAGGAGCGGCTCGCCCTGGTAGGAGAAGGCGAGCTCCGCGCCGGCCGCGTGGGCGGCGCGGGCGATGCCCCAGGCGATGCTCTTGTCGTTGGCGAGGCCCATGACGAGGCCGCGACGGCCCCGCAGGAGGTCCGATGTCATGTGTCCTGCCCCTCCCGGCGCGCGCGCGGCGACCTGCGCGGCGGTGTAGGGGAAAGGCCTCGGCCGGGCAAGCGGGCCCCCAGGGCCGGCCCGCGCCCGTGTTGGACGGGACCGCGCCGTCGCGTCATCCGCTCGGGTTGCGGGGTTGCGCCCCCGGGTCGAAGGGGTCTATCGCGCTGGGCCAACAACAAGAGGGACGGCGTGGGCGACAGGACCGGCATCTTCGCGGGCGACGACCCCTTCGCGCTGCTCCGCGACTGGCTGGAGGCCGCCCGCGCCAGCGAGCCCAACGACCCCGAGGCCATGGCTCTCGCCACCGTGGACGCCGAGGGGCGCCCCGACCTGCGCGTCGTGCTCCTCAAGGGGATCGGGGCGGGGGGTCTGTCCTTCTACACCAACCTGCGAAGCCGCAAGGCGCGCCAGCTTGCGCAGGGCCACGCGGCGGTGGTGCTCCATTGGAAGACCCTGCGCCGCCAGGTGCGGGCGCGCGGCCCCGTGGGGCCGGTCGCGGAGGCCGAATCCGACGCCTACTTCGCCACCCGCCACCCCCAGAGCCGCCTCGGCGCCTGGGCCAGCCGGCAGAGCGAGCCCCTGGGGTCGCGCCAGGACCTGCTCGACGCCGTGGAGGAGGCGCGGGCCCGCGTCGGCGACGACCCGCCGCGGCCGCCCCACTGGGGCGGCTTCCGGCTCCTGCCGCTGGAGTTCGAGTTCTGGGCCGAGGGCGCCCACCGGTTGCACGACCGCTTCCGCTGGTCGCGCGGCGCCGCCGCCGCCCCATGGGACGTCTGCCGCCTCTACCCGTGACTTTTGTTAGTCGTGACCCCCCCGGGGGAGTGGGTTAGCTGGTGCGATGGTGCCGAGTTTCCCTTGAAGACTTGACCCTTCGCGGCCGGGCCCCCGGGCCTCGGGCCGCCAGCGAGACCAGAGAGATGAGCGAAGATTCCGCCGGCCGGCTCGTCGTGCGCGGCCACGTCAAATGGTTCGACCCCGGCAAGGGGTTCGGCTTCGTGGTCGCCGACGAGGGCGGCCCTGACATCCTCCTGCACGCCAATGTCCTGCGCGCCTTCGGCCAGAGCACCGTCGCCGACGGCTCGGCCATCGTCGTGGAGGCCACCCGCACCGAGCGCGGCCTGCAGGCGGCGGCGGTCGTCACCATCACCCCTCCCGAGGTGCCGCCCGGCTCCTCGCTCCCGGACCTCGCCGACATGGACCCGGCGGTGCTCGCCTCCCGCCCCCTTGAGCCCGCGCGCGTAAAGTGGTTCGACAAGGGCAAGGGCTTTGGCTTCGCCAACGTCTGGGGCGCGGAGGAGGACGTGTTCGTGCACATCGAGGTCTTGCGCCGGTCTGGCTTCGCCGACCTCGCCCCGGGCGAGGCGGTGGCCCTGCGCGTCATCGAGGGCAAGAGGGGCCGCATGGCCATCGAGGTCGCGGCCTGGGACGCGGCGGCGAGGGCGCGATGAGAGCGCTCGCCCCCCTCCTCCTGAGCCTGCTGGCCGGCGGCGCGGCCGCCCAGTGCGCCCCCGACCGCGTCACGGTGAGCGGCGGCTTCGGCGAGGCGACCTTCACCGTGCAGGTCGCCGACGAGCCCGCCGAGCGCTCGCGCGGGCTCATGTTCGTGGAAAGCATGGGCACGCTGGAGGGCATGCTCTTCGTCTACGAGGAGCCGGGGCCGGCCGCCTTCTGGATGCGCAACACCCTGATCCCTCTGGACATGCTCTTCGCCGACGAGACGGGCACCATTACCCGCATCGCGCGGGAGGCCCAGCCTCTCGACGAGACGCCCATCCCGGGCGGCGACGCGGTCCAGTTCGTCCTGGAGATCAACGGCGGCCTCGCCGAGAGGCTGGGCATCCAGGAGGGCGACACGCTGCGCCACCCGCTCGTGGGCGAGGGCGCGGCCGACCCCTGTCCCTGACGACCCCAGGGCAGGCGCCGATTGTGGCGCTTTGCGGGGCGCCCGCGAGACGGCCGCGGGGCAAAGTCGCGGCCGCCGCCCCGCCGCTCGCAAGCCATTGATGCTGAACGTGATTATGGGCCGATGGGCCGCCGCCGCACGCTCCCTGTGACCGGCGCGCCGCGCCCGAGGGGAGGGGGCTGCGCGGGCAGGCGCGGCGGCCGTTGACCGGAGAGGCCGCGGCCCCCCTCTTGGCCGCCATGACGCCCGAGAGGGCGCAGGCCCCATCACGTGAAGGACCCCATGCCCAGCATCTCCTGGCCCGGAACCCCCGCCAACCAGTTCTACGCGCTCGACCTGCTCGACGGCCTCGTCGGCGCCACCATCACCGCCTCCTCGGCCAGCTCCGTGACCTTCACGCGCGGCACGTCCGTCTACACCGTGCTGGGCGGCGGCTTCACCTTCACCGGCACGGGCGCGGCCATGGAGCTCACCGGGGGCACCATCTCCTCCGTGTCCTTGGCCGAGAGCGGCACCTTTGCGGGCCGCCTGACGGCGCTGTCGCTGGGGGCGAGCGCGCTCAACGCCGCCATCAACCTGGAGGAGCCGGGCCCGACCAACGACAACGCCATCGAGAACCTGGTGCAGGGGCTCAGCTGGACCTTCACCGGCACCGCCGGCGCCGACACCTGGGCGAGCTACACCAACGCCGACGGCAACGTCGTGCTGCCCACCAGCAACGCGCGCATGAACATGGGCGCGGGCGCCGACTCGGTGATCGGCGGCACGGGCATAGATCGCATCTACGGCGACGCGGGCGCCGACACGCTCGACGGGGGCGTCGGCAACGACCTCCTCTACGGGGGCGAGGGCAACGACCGGCTCGTCGGCGGGGCGGGCTTCAACTCGCTCTACGGCGACGAGGGCAACGACACGCTGATCGGCAACGCCGACACCGACAGGCTCTTCGGCGGGGAGGGCAACGACAGCCTCAACGGCGCCTCCGGCAACGACACGCTCCTGGGCGGGGAGGCCGAGGACAGCCTCGTGGGCGACCTGGGCAACGACTCGCTCTACGGGGAGGACGGGCTCGACAACCTCTTCGGGGGCGACGGCAACGACCGCCTGTCGGGCGGCAACGATGGCGACACGCTCAACGGCGATGTCGGCAACGACTCCCTGCTCGGCGACTCGGGCTGGGACTCCATGTTCGGGGGCGTCGGCAACGACCAGCTCGACGGCGGCGCGGGCGTGGACCGCGTCGTGGGCGGCGACGGCAACGACCGCGTCCTGGGCGGGTCGGCGCGCGACTGGGTGTGGGGCGACGCCGGCGACGACATCCTCTACGGCGGGTCCGGCGACGACATGATCTACGGCGGCACCGGCCAGGACGACATGTTCGGCGGCAGCGGCGCGGACACCTTCGTCTTCTCGGCGCTCAACCAGATGGCCAACGGCGAGACGCTGCGCGACACCATCGGCCTCTTCGAGAGCGGCGTGGACCGCGTCGACCTCGACGTGCTCAACCTGACCTGGGTGGCCAACGGCGGCGCCTTCACGGCGGCCAACCAGGTGCGGTTCCTCAACGGCAACCTGGACATCGAGACCACCGGCGACGGGCTCGTGGACTACCAGATCAACATCGGCAACCGCCCCCTGCTGCAGAGCGACATCGTCTTCTGACGGCGCGCGCCGCCCAGGCCCATGGGCCGGTCCCTCCGGGGGCCGGCCCTTCGGCTTTCCAAGGGCCGCCGCGCGCCCTATGACGGGTCCGTCGGGGCGTGGCGCAGCCTGGTAGCGCATCTGCTTTGGGAGCAGAGGGTCGTGGGTTCGAATCCCTCCGCCCCGACCAGCCCGCGAGATCCGCGATTTCCGCGCGTCCGTTGCGGCCGCGCCATGGCCGGCCTTCGCGCGCGAGGCGCCCACAGGGGCCTGCACGGGGTTGTCCACGGGGGAATCGGGGTTGTCCACAAGGACTCCGATCGCCCCTAATGTCACGCGATCATTTCGACTTCTCCACAGGAAGTTTCCATCGACAAACCGGAACCTCATACCGCAGGGTGTGTTCCTGGACTGGATGCCCACTAGATGTTGGGTAGCTGACGACCGAACGACAACCGCGCGGCTCCGACCCCCAGCCCCGGAACGGGCCTTCGGGGGCTCGTCGATCCGCGCCCTGCGAAGCGAGGGACCATGAGGATCGAGCGCGC
>ERZ1066119.269-NODE-269-length-40666-cov-51.121494_pt1 | contig 40666 bp, 37 predicted proteins | sample MGYA00382766_ERZ1066119 | MGnify/ENA primary metagenome ERZ1066119 (study PRJEB33369, sample SAMEA5778349) | biofilm metagenome | biome: Industrial cooling water; feature: Water cooling tower basin; material: Biofilm | place: United Arab Emirates | collected...
AATTAAATATCCAAAATATTTCACTTTTTTTACAACTCATTTAGGATTGCTATATTAGCCTTCTCCCCTTTCCAGTCGCGACCAGCAAAAGTGTATTTATTCGTGTTATCGATTTGTAATTTGTTGTCAGGATTTTTGAGACTGGTGACTATGAGACTGTTACTGGGGGAAGAAGTGATGGTTGCCAGTGCTTCACATCCTGCAATAAGTTGAGGGGAGCGCGCGTCTATAGTTCCGAGTCTTTTCCCTTCTACAGTTACCCAGCGTGCAGTTTTGGTTGGGTCACGAGGATTTGCACCATCTTCAAATTTAATTGCAACCTGTTCACCTTTAAAGTTTATACCAGCACATTCATTAAACTGGGCGCCGATAACTCTCATGTCGGTAAATTGTAAAGAGTGAAGTTGACCTACTACTTCGTTTGGGAATATGGCGAATGCAACACCTGCCTTTTTGAGTCCCTGATAATTCTTGCTTTCCTCGGTATGGGTGATATTGTGTATTGCTGCTGCTAACTGTAGTTTCTCCGGTTCTGGCGTACTATTTCTCACCGATTCGACGTATTCCATAGTTTGCTGTTTTAAAGCATCTATCATTCCATCGCTAATGCCAAAGTGGAATTCGACTTTGCCTTGATTGATGGACATTCCGGGTTTTAGGCCATGTTCCTTCATCGATTTCATGCTGATTGTGCCAATCGTGATGTCTTTTGTTTGACCGTCGGCATTAAAATATTTGGCAGTAGCTTTTAAAGAATGTGCCATTTTTGCTGATGGCGCCCTTGACTGGAGGCGGATACTTAGTTCGGATGCTTTCCAAAATTCTGGGTTTTTAGCTACATCAAATTTAATTAAATTGGTAATTTCTAATTGTTTCCCACTTGTAGGAGAGGTAATTACAAGATAAGGACCTGGTTCTAATTTTTTTCTATCTTCTAATGCAATGCGTTGTTTGATTAACGAGTTGTATTCAGTTTTAATGGTTTGCGCTTGTTCTTGATGATAGTTGTTTAATTCAATCTCAGGATACAATTTTTTAAACTGTTCAATTGGTCTAGCATGAAGTTGGCTTTGTTCAAATATCTGGTTTGTTTGTTGAACCATTAAATCAATTGGGCTATAACCATTACATTTCATGCCTCTATTAGTAAACGCCTCTGAATTTTTCTTATCAGATATCCATTCAACTTCTTTATAGTCTGTAATAGCTTGGCAGTATGCAATAATAGAGTTATCTGGACGTAACGCACTTTTGGCGCCATCTGTAGCAATTTGCAACTCATTACCAAGTTCAGCGACACAATCTTTTAATAAATTTTTAACTAAATGCAATTTGTTTTCAATTTGCTGGCTATTTACATCAGTCGCAGTAATTTGCTTCACTTTCTGTAATATTTTATCTGGAATATTTAATTTATCTTGTTGATGATTGTGTAAAACTTTACTAAAATGAATTGATACTTGTTTAAGATAGTTTAATTTATCATCTTGCGGCATAGCACAAATTTCGCACTGTAGCGCGATATTTTTTTGAATTTCGTTAGCGATAATACCAATTTTATTTGACATTGCAGAAACAGCTATTTGCTCAAACGTGCCGATATAAGGTACTTTAGCTTTTTTGACGATATCAGGATAACGATTTTGAGGCAAGTTCTTTTCTTTAACTTCGTTTGCTAGATGAGGAAAGCTATTACTCGCAGCAAATGCTAGTAAATCACCATCAAAATCACATTGCATATTATCCATAGCTGTTTTAGGGTGAATGTAAACGCATCCGTCTAACATTTCTGGTAGATGCTTGTTCTTTAAAGTGATAACACCATTTGAGTTGATTAAGGGTGAACGAGTTACTATAATTTCTTCACCATGATTAATTGTAGGAATACATATTTCATTATGTTGTAAATCTAAACTTGGTTGAGCCAGACCAGAGGTAAACTTTATCGAGCGTCCAGTTGCTATCTCAACCCACTCTTTGCGAGCAAACTCCTGAAGTTCAGCAATTATTTTTGGATGCTCCAGAAGTTGGCAGTAACCTGATAAATCGTTTTTTAATAATGAGTATAGTAATAAATCCTTCTGTTCATAAGACAAATTTTCGCCATCAGTAGCGTTATCAACTTCTCCACCTGAATCTAAATTATCAAATATCGAAAATTTATCATCTATATCTTCTTGAACATTTGCTTCTAAACTTTTAGCCAATAATGCTTTACGGCGTTCGTAAGTTTCAATATATCGCTGTGCAAGGCGTCTTAAATCTTTCTGGTCGTGGGCAAGTTGCTCTGCTTGCTGCTTAATTATAGGTAAAATTTCTTTTTTTACAGCCGACGGGTAATTTACTAAAATTTGAGTTCCTAAGCTGTGTTCTCTATATAATGCTAATGCTTTTACACCTAAACCAATAGACAGCATATACTCGCCTGGTTTGATTGCGTCTTCTGCCTTTCTGCCTTTGAAGCAAGAAGTGGCAAGTACCATATCGTAGCCAACTTTACTGCGTAGAGTTCCATCTCTGGTATTACCACCCATACGAAAAAACGACTCACCAAATTTATCTAGCTTTGCAGGCGCCAGTGTTCCTTTCGCAATTCGCATTACTGGACTTTCGTCTTGAGGTCGAATACCAAGCCGAAATTGAAATGCGCGCGGTTCTATGTTGTTTGATGCGGCAAAAGTCTTATCAATTAACCCTTTACAATCACCAACTAGCTTTTTTGCATCACTATTTGCAATAACACCACCGTTTTCGCCTGTCGTGTCGTCAATAACTAAAATTCTCACATCCCTTAAGTCGTGAAAAGTGCGACAAGGTGTAAAAGGTAAAGGGTAAGCGGCGCCATCCGAAGGATTTGGGTATAACAAATCGCGAATAGTTGGGTCGTTTGCGAAAAACATTCTACTGCCTGCTGAAAATTGCAAGCTCATACCATTATATTCTTGCAAATCAGACGGTATTGTGGCTTTAGGGTAAGCAGTGCCAATGCTAAATTCAACACCAGGAAATAAGTATTCGGCAAGCGTATTTTCCAGTTTTTCTTGTATTCCAGTGTTAAGATTTGTTTTCGTGTCAAAGTGATTAAGTCTTAAAACCATAGTACTTCTAGCTTTCGATGTACTAAAATGGGAACTGGTATCACAGAGGTAAAAATATGGTTAAAAAGTCTGCTCCCGAACCAAGTAATGAGCCAATAACAACTAGATACCAGATAGAATCTTCTATGACCCCGGATGAACTTTTGAGTGAAGGCTACGCGGATTTTGATGATTTTTACGACCCTGATGAGGAAAAGTTGGAAGAGCTACTGAGGATTGAGCAACAGGAAACAATCGACAATACAAAGTCTGAAGAGTATTACAATAAATACTTCATCGAGATTTAACGCTAATACGCTTGTGGAAAATTTTCCATAAGCGTTAAATTTCAGTTTTAAGGACTAAACTTTCGCTTTTCAGGTGGGAGAACCCACACAAAACAGTATCCTGACTTTGCTTTGCGTCCGAATTGCGACATAACCACACCTAATCTTTGAGCATCCTTAACGCACTCTGTATTGTCTAAGTAACCTCGGTTCCAGTTGATTAAATTCTTGGCAAACTTACCTTCGTTGGACTTTGCCCATTTCATCGCGTCTAATTCGTCCCACGTCAAAAGCGTTGACTGTACCTTTGTGTACCCTCCACCAATTATTCCAGTAATCCAGGGAGGCATTAAAATACCCATGATGAAGCCGACACCCAAGGTAAAGAAGAATAAAATAGCTGCTGGATAGACCGAATTTATGAGGTTTCTTCCTTCACGTAATAAAGCTTCATGAATCAAAGCATTTGCCGCGCGGTTAATAGCTACTTTCTGCCGCTCTACTGCTACTTGTTCGACTAATTCCAAATTACGAGCTAAGTCTTTATTCCAGTTTTTAAACAGTAATTGTAAGGTGTCAGGCGCCTCTTCAAGCATCGCTTCCAAATGACCAGTAGCAATTAACACTAGAAACAAAGGGTCATCGTGAGATAATCCACTCTTAGAAGCAAAGTCCAACACGCGGCGCCTAAACTGTTCACTTTTTCCTTTCAAAGCTTCGGCAAGTAAATCTTCTGGAGTTTTCTGTGCGTTAGATGGTGTGGGTTGAGAGTCTTGCAATTGGTTCATTTAATTAACCCCGTGAGAGAAAATGCCGCATATGCTTCTTTGAGGAAATTTTTCACCCGCTGCTTTGATATGACTTTAAAATCAGGGTGTGTTGTGGCACCAGAAAAATTAATTCCCAAACGGTCAACCATGTTGCGCTCCCAAAATGGGAATTTGGGAAAGTTCATAATAGTAAATTGATGTTTTCTCTGAGCTTCTACAAACTCTGGCATTTTATCTATATAGTTCCAGTCATCGCATAACCCCATATTCTTTACAAATACGTGAGTTACATCCGAACCTAAATCATTCAACGATTGAAGGAAGAAATTCACAGAATCTACTCCGCCAGTACACACAAACCATTTAATGAAAGTAATTGAATGTTCTTTACCTAGTTGAGCTAGACTGTTGCGCGTTATCCAGTTAGTAACGTTTGTATAAACTTGAGCAGGTAAGTTAACAATTACTGATTTTTCCAATGCTAAATTGAAAATTTCATCAGCTTCCTTGGCTTGCTTTTCATCATCGCTAAAAAATGCTGATTTAACACCATAATATAGTTTGGCAATATCCTGATTACTTGTATCCGCGTCTACAATTGCAACATCCAAATCAGCATTGACGCAATATTCAATCAAAGTTTTACTAACAAACGATTTCCCGGCGCCTCCTTTCTCGCCATCTACAATATGAATTATTGTTGAATGAGTGAAATTTTCCTCTAAGTCATCAAACGGTATGGCGCCCGAACCTGATTCTAATAATTCGTCATGATAAGTATTATCATTATTATGTTCAGATACTCCATCAAACTCCTGTTCCCAATCTTCAATTGCTATGGGAATATTTTCACCTGCTGTTTGTGTAGAGGAGTTATGGAAATTTGTGTCTGAGTGCATTGTTGAGTTATTTAAGTAAGTGCTAAAAAAATTATCAGCATTTTTTCTAGGTCTGCCTCGTTTTCTTTTAGATTGTTGAAAATCCATAAATATTACCTACCAACTGTTAAACGAATCAGTATCGTAATTAAATTGCCCTATTTGCTTTTTCTGCTCCTCAATACTGGAGCAGTTTGGTGTTGAGTTAATTTTTGACTGACCATTATTATATGCTTCTATTAATTCTCTTTGATTAGATGGAAGCATATAGTTAGGTAGCTCTAACCCAACTGCTGCATAAATTTGGTTAAGTTGAATTAGCAAACTACAGCCAGCTTCTGTAGCTATCCGCTCTTTAGTTGCTTCGTCTAAATCAGGTGATTGAGCAGCAGCTAAAGGCAGCCAAAATGCTCTTAGTGCTAACAAAATCATGTTTGTGGTACTCATTACATCACTTGTAGATATGTAATCGAGCATGAGAATATCTATTTTGTTGCGTGGTTGATACCGCCAACGAAAATGATTACGAGTTTTCTTGGACACTGTTTATCACCTCCGCTTGACGTGAAAGGCACCTTTTTACAATTTCGTCAAAATATAAGAAGGCGCCGTAAACATCTGCCAAACGACTTCCAAGCGAGTGGTTATCTACATTAGTAGGAACGACTATCCCAGAGAATATGCATGGTGTTGTTCTGTAGCACGTATTTAACTCTTTTTTCAAATAGTCAGCAGTGCCACCACAAAAAATAATTTCCTCAACATCAAGTGGGATTACCTGAGAAAGCCAACTTGTTAAGGCAGTGGCATACTCATGCCGAGCAAACTTAATTGCTTGCACAAGCTTGATTAACTCAGTGGAGCGTCCCTGAGTAGTTGTGGAACGCAACGAACGTATTAAAGGGCGAGTATCAAAATCACTTCCAGAAATTGCAACTGCTCCAGTTAAACGTTCTACTGCTTGCCCCGCAGTCGCAGCAACTACCTTTTCTAGCATTCTCACCATGCCTAAATCTGAGGTTTTACCATCTCTAGATACAACACCTCGATGAGCAATTAGTACTGATGCATTGCGGAAACCAATCATTGCCACCGCACAGACTTTTTGTTTGATTGCTTCCCCAACCCGCTTTTGGTGCGATAGATATATACCTGCTCCTTCTGGTAAGCAATGAAAAATTTCACAGTTAACTTGCATTTTTCCACACGGTGCAAGGTAATCAGACAAGTTTGCACGAACCAATTGCTCAAACATCGCTTTATTCTCAAACTCTCCAGGTGGGAGTAAGACGCAAAGGGCAATTCTCAACTTACGTGGAAGGTTGAGCTTTTCTTTAATCACCCAAATAGCAGCTAGTGTTTTGTGAACCGCGCGCTCGTATTTAAGTTCAACAAGTCCAGCATTCGCGTGATACTTGCTCTGTGCCAGATATCCAACAGAAGATGCCTCGTTATTAACAAACACCCACGCACGGTTCTCTGGGTCAGTCGTTCCCATCAGGTTTTGTTCGTAATTTTTAATTGATTCGAGCGTCACCGAAACAACCTCCGGTTCCATAAATAACGAATATGCTTCAGAACTTCGATAAAGCGAATAAATTCCTTTTGTACCGCTTCCTCCAAAGTCGAGAGCAATAACAACGAGAGGGGATAAATCAGAATTATTTGTTTTTAAAGTATTTATACTCATGAAAAATCCAATAATTAACGAGAATTTGGAGGCATTTGGAGGCATTTGGAGCCTACTTATAACTAAAGCTAATAGAATTTGTATTTTTCTCTGGTAAAAGCTGGCTCCATTTGCCTCCAGTTATAATTTTGCTCCTAAAATGCTTGCTGCTTGGGTTTGAGGGTTTTTTAGGTTAGCTTGTCAGCAGGATTTTTGTATTTTTGGTAAATCGCTTGGTTTTAATTTACGAATTTTAGATTTATTTTTGAATCGTATTTTCCAGGCGCCTTTAATTAAAAAAGTGAAACACACTACACTTTGTTAAATCAATATTTCCTGAAAAATAATTCGGGTTTTACGAATTACAACTAAACTTGCCTCTAAATTCACTCCTTGTAAAATCCCTCTGACGTAGAGTTAGTGAAGCATTAGCATAACTTATCAAAGATTGAAACAATAAATCGTTCATATTTAAACTGCATCCTATTATTTAATTTCTTTCTTACTTTGTGTTAGCAACTCTAGTCTAATTACTTCAATATTGCGCTGGGTAGATTTTCTACTTCGGTCAAAACGAGTTAAAACAGGTGGTATAGAATAATAGATGCTAATATCTTTAGCTTACGTGTATTAAAAAATATTCAATTTTCTCAGTCGTTGCTTAAAGGCGCCTGTAGCTCTCGTCGTGAAAAGATTAGCTACGTATAATTACGTTTATAAAAAGTTATATATAAAAATAGTTACTAACAATACATGCTAAATAGTTATATTTTTAAGCATATATACACAAACTCTATGCTTTAAAATTGACTTGATTGGCTTACTAAAATACGCAAGCATTAATTTATATTTAGTAACCTATTTAAATTGCTTATATACCTAAATAAATAAGAATGCGATACAAATATAAGGAACAGGCGATTAATTTTCTGAAAAATAGAGGCAATTATGGAATTATGCCCTTTGCAATTTGTCGTATCCAAAAAATAAAATCTTGGGGACAACTAACTGCCCACTCTGGACACGTTACCAGAACGCGAGAAACTCCTAACGCCAACCCAGAAGTGGAAAATGTCCAAATTGTTGGCAATTTTGACAACCTCGATTTGGGTACTCTAGTTAAAAACAAAATCGGTTCGCAAAAAATTCGCTCTAATGCAGTTCTGGCAGTAGAAATGTTGCTTAGTGCTAGTGCAGATTATTTCCGTCCCCAGGCGCCACATGAGGGTGGAGTTTATGATAAACGGCGCCTGGATAATTTTGTTGATGCTATTAGTAGATGGTTAGATTTTTCTTGGGGAGACAGAGTTGTTCGAGCGGAGCTTCATCTCGATGAAATTACACCCCACGTTCATGCTTATCTCGTACCGTTGGATGAGCAAGGAAAACTTAGATGTAAAGCTTTGTTTGGAACTCATAATCAAATGTATCAGTTGCAAGATAGTTTTGCTGCTGCAGTTGCACACTTGGGAATTGAGCGTGGTATTAAAGGAAGTTTGGCTACTCACAGTCAAGTTAGAAAATATTATGCAGCAGTTAATCAAGATTCTCAAATACTCAATTTGGAACATTGCCTCCCCCAACCCGAAGCACAAGAAACAAGTGAGTCTTACCGACAGAGAGTTATTGAGATTTTGAACCCACAGTTAGAAATAATTAACAACCAACTAAACGAACGGTCGCTTATTCTTCAACAAAAAGCCACTCTTAAGCAAACTGCATCTAAAAGCGAACAGTTACGGCAACAGCTAGAAAGAGAATTACATCTATTGCAAGCAACCAGCAGTCAGCAAGATTTATCATTGCCGCTTGTTGCTTACGAATTGGGGGCAGATAATTATAAACAAAATGATGATGCACTGTCTTTGGTAATGCGGGTTAACGAGTGTCAGTTTGATGATGCTGTGGTTTGGTTACGTGACCACTTTGACGAAAAAGGAATGTTACACGCAGTAGCTAATCATGCTTTAACCATTGCACAGCATACTCCTTCGACTGTGTTTGTGGCGCCTTCTGAATCACCTAGCCAATGGAATGAAGTCCAGCGTTACCTAACACAACAACGCGCGCTTCCCCCACAATTATTGCAAACACTTCACAAACGCTCTTTAGTTTATGCGTCAGTTACAGGTGATGCCGTATTTTTAGCGCGAAATATGAAGAATGAGCCAACAGGAGCATATTTACACGCGCCTGATGGTAATACTTTCAACCTATATCCGTCGAGCAGACGTTCATGTGGTTGGTTTCATCTAAGTATAGGTGGAAAATTCAACGAACCTACAAAAGGCGCCATGTTAGTATCCTCACCAATCGAAGCATTATCTTTGGCAGTTTTGAATGCTCCTCACAAACACAAAACTCTATATCTAGTTATTGATAGTCAATATTCCCAGCTACCTAAAGATTTCCTTGAAAACGTGCCGAATGTGGTTGTGGCAACTATAAATGAAACTGCAATCACAATATGCAAAGCTTTACCAAACGCAACACGCTTAGAGCCGCAAATAACTTGGAATCAACAATTACAACAACAAGGAGGTAAAAGCCATGCCATTTTGGAATCGCAGAGAAATGTTTCTGACATCTCTTATTGTCAGCAGTAGTCCTTTTGCTTACATATTCGGAATGTTTTTGTTAGGAGCATTCATTAGAATTTACCTTTGGCTGACACCACCCAAAAAGCATGTTGAAGCACCAAAACCAGAACAACTCAAAACAGCTATCGACAATGCTAAGTGGGGTTATCAAGTTATGGAAGCAGATTTGTTAGGAATTAGGGATAGCCGCTCAAAAGCTTATAAAGCTAATTGTAAAAAGGCTTTACCCTACTTTCAGAAGGCTATTTCTTTGGATTCCAACCTTGGTTTAGCGTATCAAGGACAAGGTATGAGTCTGATTTGCCAAAACAGCAAAGTGTTGGGTCGCCAGTCACTTAAACATGCTAAAAGCCTTTATTTGCAGCAAGGAAAGAACAGAGATGCTGAAGAAATCGATTTAATTCTTAAACTCAAGAAGTAATCACATGTTTGTAATCAACGCTTGTGGAAAATTTTCCATAAGCGTGTTTTTGCTTGTCACTGTAAAACCAATATGTATACGTAATACTTTATATAACCAGAGTTGAAGTAAATAATTTCAGTTAATAGAATAATCACAATATTATTGATGCTATGTATAGACTCTAGTTTAGGAATATAGTTAAATTTAAATTTAGTATAGTTAAATTTAAAATTCAGTACCCAAGTATTTTTTATAACTGAATACTCAGATTGAGGCGCCTTATGCAACTACTGAGTGCGAACATATAATTCGCGAAACCTAATCATAGCGGCAATAACCGCAGTTATTATAAGTAGTCTAAGCTTAATTGATACTTGCATTACATACATCATTTAACCAGCTAATAACAAGCTACTAAATTGATTATAAAGTATAAAAAGAATATTTCCACGACAATTTTTACGTGTTTTTAATGAGAAACCATACGAATTTGTGTAAATAAAGTATCCAAATATTGATAAAAACAAATTCTATTTGGAGAAAAAATAGAATTTTACTGATAAATTTTTTGTTATTTGAGAAATTTTAAGCTAGTATGAACTTATCTAAGCTTTAGTTAAAGATAGATTAAAGCTTGTTGTTTCTAACATGTATTGTCCTGTTTTGATGAATTAGGGTAGCGCAATAAATCTACATTCTTATTCAGGGTGCGCTTCACACTCACATGTATTGTATCAGGGTGCAAAATATATATTCCCTTAAATCTAAAACATAACCAGACATTATTGTCTGGTTTTTTGTCACAGGCTCTCGGAATAATATAAGGAACGCGATTCAGATAGAAACAATAATTTATCAAAGGAAGTTCCCTAACTATGAATCGAGCAAGAAATACCAAACCCAAGAACAAACAAAAGCGTAAGGAGCGAAAAATGTCATCACTGCCAAAAGTAACAAATACTTATTGGCGTTGGCAAAACTATACTTGGGCAGCTTTCCAATTACCAACTGGAGTTAAGGTTATGAGTGCCAGAAAAATGGCGTTATTAGTTGACCAACCTAAACAAGAGGTGCGGGAGTTTATCAAATCAAATCAGCTAGAGACAATGACTGTTGAAGTTCCAAATGGTATACCAGTTCAAGTCTACCCTCTTACTGTAGGCGCCGTTTATTTGCGTCAATTATTGAGCAGTGACTGTATACCTAATAATTTACCCATAACTCCTTATGAGTGGGCAGAAATAGCCTTGGCTTTAACTAATCCGGAACAAGGAAACTCAGTCACTCTGAACCCCTGCTATTTCACTGGTGAATACCGAGTAGTAATAGCCCAGTCATATGAGATTGAATTGGAAAACAACATCAAACTCGAAGTATTAGTAGATTCAGATGGAGAATATCGTATTGCACATAATGAAGGGCTGAAGTGTATTAAATCCAGCCCTGATTGGTTAATCCAAAACTCACAACGAAAAGCAACCACTTTCCATACACTGGGTTTATCAAAAGACAACGTAGAATGCCGAGTACAAACTCAAGATGAAGTAAGAAGTATGTACGCACTCACCCTAGAAGAATGGTTATCCATATGGGAACACTTTGCAAATCATCACAAAAATCAAGAGGCAACTAAGGTTTTGAAAGCTTTTGCATTGAAAAATATTCAGGCTCGAATTGACTCTTTAAGTTGCCAAAACTGATGCAAGGTAAATAATTGGCAATTTGTAGATGGAAACACTTATTTACTAATAACGCTTGTGGAAAATTTTCCACAAGCGACAAAGCTCTAAGCACACTACTTACTTCGGAGTAAAGATTGTGGCGCCTTCATTCAAACAAGTAAGTAGTCACCAACAATTCACTCATACTCCAGATACAGTAAACCGAGCTGACCGAGCATAATTAGATATATATTTAATGTTCCAACTAACAGTATTAATACTTAAATAAGTAGTTGATGCTTCGCCAAGAGTATCTATTACTGCTTGCGCTTGAAGATTGACAAAGTAGCAATATAAGCATAAGCTAACAGTGTTAGCTAAACAAAATTCAAGCATTCAATATGAGTCGTCCCAAAGGACAAGGCTTAACACCAGCAGTGGTTGTAGAAGTCGCGATTGCTTGTCTTGAAGCCGAGGGTGAATCAGCCTTGGGTGTAAATAGAGTTGCAAGAGCTTTGGGAATTAAGCCGCCATCAATTTATAAACACATTGATGGTAATGCTGCTTTGCATCGATGTGTAGCATTGGAACTTTGGCGCCGATTTCTAGTAGACTGTCATCAACAAACTGACAATCTCAATGATTCAGAAGCCATAATTCGAGCAATTGCTCGTACAATGCGTTACTTTGCTCAAAGTCATCCTGTTTTATATACAGTAATGACACGAACTCAATTATCCCTCTCTGACCCAGACTTTGCACCAATTGCTCAAGAAATTTTGAGTTTTTATAACAAAGCACTGGCGCCTTATGAATTTGATTCAGCAGAACTTATTGATGCAATTCGGATGATTCATGCTGGCTTACTAGGATTTATTGAGGCTGAAAAAGCAGGCTTATTTACACTGCCACGCTCGCTAGATTTAAGTTTCGAGCGGATGTTAAATGCGCTAATTGAAGCATTACAATCAAAAGCATTTAAACCTTAACTTTTTTGAAAAAATTACTCAATTTACTCGAATCTAACCGTACAGTGGGGCATTTTTACCCTAATTATCATGAATGAACTTGTATTTTTACCTGCCTATCAATTAGCTCAAGGAATTCGCGACCGCGCATTTTCGAGCGTCGAAGTTTTGGATGCACATCTGGCACATATAGCAAAACATAATCCAAAATTGAATGCAATAGTGACATTGAATGAAGCACAAGCAAGACAACAAGCTATTTCTGCCGACGAAGCATTAGCCAGAGGTGAATCCTGGGGCTTACTACATGGTGTTCCATTCACCTGCAAAGACCTCTATGCAACGGCAGGTGTTCGCACTACTTGTGGTTATGAACCGTTAGCTAATTATATTCCCCCAAACGATGCAACAGTAGTGGCACGGGTTAGAGCAGCAGGCGCCATTCTCTTAGGTAAAACAAATCTACCCAAACTTTCCCAAGGATTTCAAACTGATAGTAAACTACTCGGTCGAGCTAATAATCCTTGGAATCTCAACTACACACCTGGCGGTAGTACGGGAGGTGGAGCAGCAGCTGTTGCGGCAGGATTATCACCATTAGAACTTGGTACTGATGGCGGAGGTTCCATACGAATTCCACCTCACTTTTGTGGTATTTTCGGCTTAAAACCTACAGAAAATCGAGTCCCACTATCAGGAGCGCTGTGGGAAATATTAGGAACATTGCGCTGGCGCCATCAGGCAACGCCAGGTATTTTGGCACGGTCAGTTTCAGATTTAAAGCTAGGATTAAGCTTAATTGAGGGAGGAGATGAACGCGACTGGCAAGTTCCTCCTGCACCACAAGAGACAGTTTTACCGCGTCCCTTATCGCAGTGTCGCATTGCTTGGACAGACCGATTTGGCGCCGTATCTGTAACAGCAGAAACACGTTCGCTACTACAGCAATTTGTCTCAAAGCTACAGGAAGCAGGATGCTATGTAGAATATTGCCATCCACCCAATTTTAATTTTGAGCAAGCAGTGGAAACTTTTGGAGAAATAGCAGGAGCAGAATCTCTAGTTACTTCCTCAGTAATTGAGCAACTGGGCTACCAAATGATGTCACCGTTGGTTTTACTCACAAAGCGACGTGGACTATTGCGGGGATTTGTTAAGAATACGGGCTTAAGTTTAAAAAAATATGCACAAGCATTGGAACGGCGTGATAGCTTTATTGCTACTATGCAATCATTTTTGACTCAGTGGGATGCATGGATTTGTCCTGTAACACCTGGCGCAGCTTTTACCCATTGTGATGTTGGTAACGGTTTTGGCGCCTCGTTACCAGTGGATAATCAAAACTTACCATATTGGACATGGGGCACGACCTACACAGCTGTAACACGTCTTACCACTAACCCAGTAGTGACAATCCCCATAGGAAAAACTGTTCTAGGTTTGCCTGTAGGAATACAACTAGTTGGTCAACGATGGCGGGATATGCAATTGTTAGCAATAGCTGAACAAATTACAGAAATATCAGGCTCTTGGGAGGCACCCTTCGGGTTCACCAGTTTGTCTACCCTTCGGGATAACTTCGTTAACGACAATGTAAGGCAGGACGGAAGCCGACACCCTTACGGGTTCGCCAGTCCGTTACGGAGGGAAACCCTCCTGCACGGCTGGACTCACCGCCAACTGGTTCACCACCTGGCTTTTGAGTTGGTGGGAAGATGAATTTAGGGTATCGGATACAGTATTCATTAGCAGTAATTGTATGTATAAGTACTAGCTTTTTATACTACCATTGTAAAAAATTGTTTATTATTTTAAATAAAACTAAGCTAACGGCATTAAAGCTATCTATTGCTAATAAACTTCTTGAAGGGGTGCAACAGGCAGGCTACCTGTACCCTGTAATAGCTTAAGGAGCGCATTTATGGCAAGCAAAAGTAAGTCCTTAACTCGTAAAGGTGCTGGTTTCGGTGTCAAGAACTTGGCGCCTGAACTCCAAAGAGCGGAAGCTTTAATGAGAAAGGAGAAATGGCTTGAAGCAAGTTTAGTTTTAAATGATTTAAATCGAACTTATCCAAATAATCCAGATATTCTCTTGCATTTGGTTAACGCCTGCTATGAATTAAAGGATTTTCCTAGCTATGAACATGCTTGTGAGATGTTGGTTAAGGCTGACCCCAAAAATGCAGATGTTGCCTACTCACTTGCAGGCGGGCATTATGCTAATATGCACCCAGTATTAGCATTACAGGCTTTTCAAAATGCTGTAAATCGTTTTCCAAAACATGAAAAGGCTAAGGACGCACGGGGAATGATAGCAGAGTTAGAGAAGGAAGTTGACGGATTTTTGGCTAGTATAAACTTGACGCGGACTGATGGTTGGGAAATTGCTGTTTTACACGAACGCGCGCAAGTGTATATGTCACGAGGAGAGTTTGAAAAAGCAAAGCAAGCTGAACAAGAATTACTGCGGTTACGACCCGATTTTGTTTCTTCCTACAATAACTTGAGCTTAATTAGCTTTACAGAAGGAAATTTAGAGCAAGCGCTGGCTTATTCACAAAAAGTTCTAGAAATCAAACCTGATAATATTCATGCACTAGCTAACTTAACACGCTACTCTTTACTTCAAGGTGATATCAAGCAAGCAGAAGGTTTTTGCGAAAAATTACAAAATTCTGAAGCTGAAGGTTGGGACATTTGGACTAAGAAAGCAGAGGCACTTTCATTTTTTGGCTTGGATGAGGCTATTTTACAACTTTACGAACAAGTAAAAGCAAAAGAAGAAGAAATTAAGTATGCTTTTTTAACAGGTTATTTCCCACACTTCGTTGCAGTAGCGTTAGCACGTCAGGGAAAAATTGATGAAGCGCGTAAATTATGGCGCGAAGCACTTAAACAAACTAAAGCATCAGCATTAGCACAGCAAAACTTAGATGATTTGAAAAAACCCATTGGAGAACGTCATGCTCCTTGGTCATTAACATTAAGTAGCTGGATAACGAAAACAACTCTTGAAGAACTATTAGAACTACCATTTAACTCGAAATCAAAAGATGAGCAGCAAACAGCTAAAACTATTAAACGCTTTTTTGATCAGCATCCTTATTTCAATAATCTTGTACCGATGCTACTTGATAGAGGTGACCCCCAAGGACGAGAATTTGCTTTTCGTCTTGCAAACTTTGCTAAAACTCCCGAATTATTAGCAGTACTACGAGATTTTGCACTCAGCCAACGTGGTCCTGATAGAATGCGTTATGAATCTGCTATTGCAGCGTCCGAAGCTGGACTATTGCCAAAATCAAATGTAGAGCTTTGGATTCAAGGCAAGTGGCAAAAAGTTAATTTATTCAGTTACGAATTACACTCAGAACCTACGGCTACACACTCACCGAAAGTCAAGCAATTAGCTGCTCAAGCTGTATCATTAATGCAAGGGGATGATGTAAAAAAAGCACAGACAGCAGAAGAAATACTTAAGAAAGCCATAGAAATAGAGCCAACACCTGATTTACTTAACAACTTAGCAGGCGCCTATCAAATTCAAGGTCGCACAAAAGAAGCATACGCGCAACTAGAAGAAATATGTGAAAAGTTTCCAGATTATGTATTTGCGCCCGTCTCGTTAGCTCGGTTAAAAATCACTGAAGGGAAAATAGAAGAAGCAGAGGCTATGCTCAAACCATTGATGCAGCGTAAACGCTTTCATTTTGCAGAATATGAGAAATTTTGTAATGCTCAAATCGAATTACTTGTGGCGAAAAAAGATAAAGACGGCGCCCTTATGTGGTTAAAAGTATGGGAAAATCTAGACTCAGATAATCCGGAATTACTCAGATGGAAAATTCAATTAGAAGGAGAGAATATTTTGAAAAAGTTATCTCAAATGGGTAAATTAGGATTGTTTAATAATTGATTAATATTAGAGAGCAGGTTTAAATTATAGTTTGATAACGTAAACCTGCTCAACTTCCAAATGTTTTGATAATTGTTGTTATAATCACCAAACTTGAACCACTTGGCGAATAGATTCAGAAGCAACCGAAATCGATTCAGAGCGAGAACCCTGAGTTACATTATTTGCATAGATAAACTGGATTTCCTTTATACCAAAAGAACCAAATATAGTTCTTATGTATGGTTCATGAAAATCAAAGCTTGCAAGTTGGGAATTTGGGCTATAGTCGGCGCCTCTAGAAGTAATTACAAGCATCTTTTTTCCTTCTTTAACTAGTCCACGCAATCCAGTTTCATCAATAGTGTAAGTACGTCCTGGTCGAATCAGATGCTCAATATACGCTTTAAAAACAGCGGGAACGTTAAAGCCATACATTGGGATGGCAAAAACATAGCGGTCAACTGATAAAAATTCCTCTAAAATTACTTCTGACTCTTTCATCGCTTCTTGTTGAAGAGGACTATATTCTTGGGGCTGCAAATCCATCGCTTTTACCCAAGTAGAGTTGATATATTGCACTGGTTGTTTTGCCAAATCTCGATAAACTATTAAATCTTTGGGGTGGCATTCTTTCCAAGCATTGATAAACTCTGATGAAAGCAGCCGTGATGCTGAATTACTACCGCTGTAACTCGAATCTATGTGTAAAATTTGCGACATAATTTTCTCTCGATGAATGAATGAACACACTGTATCGAAGTCGCATATGCCTTGTCGTGCCTATTCTTGCTAACACAGTCACATTCTTGCGGTTTTTAGAAATTTTCTCTAAAACTTGTTGGATTTACCCCTGTCAAACGTTTAAAATGTCGATTTAGATGTCCAAGGTGTGCGAAACCACAAGTTAAAGCAACTTCGGTAACTGATAATTCGCGCTTTTGAAGTAATACTTTGGCTTGTTCTACACGCTGATAAATTACATATTGATGCGGTGTCATGCCTGTTGTTTGCTTAAATAGTCGTGCGAAGTGAAAAGTGCTAAGTGCGGTTGTAGCTGCTAATTGAGATAAGCTGAGGTTTTCTGACAAGTTATTAAAAACGTATTCGGTTACTTCTTTAATCTGTTTTTGGGAAAGTCCGCTAGTTTTGGCTAATTTTGGTGGGATATTACAACGGCTTAATAAATGAAACGCTAGAGAACGTGCCATTGACTCAGCATATAATAAACATCCGCTTCCATCTTCCAAAGAACTTTTTAAAGATAACGCCATTTGCAACACTAATTTATCAGAGTTAAGTAAAAGTGGAAATTCCCTAAAACTATCTTTAAGCTCAAGTTCGACACTAAGCGTTTGTAAAAATGATGGCTCAAAGTATAGCTGTAAAAATTCTGTTTCTCTATCCCACTGAAATGTTTGCCACTTCCCGGCATTATAAAAACTCATATTTCCCCAAGTTGAGCAAGCTTGAGCAGATAAACCGTCTATACATTGTTCTAAAGTAACGGCGCCACCAAGGTTAATACAAATGATGTCATACTGTGAGCGATGAAGAGGTATGGATGCTTGTTGATGCCGAAACAAAGCTAGTTGTATATCCTTCCACCCAGCATTTTGGCTCGATAGTACAGGTGCTTGTTTTAATCTAAATGGTAAGTCATCTACTGTGAACATCTTACAGTACCTCCACGTTCTCCCGTTTGGAGAATAATCGTATTGTAACGAATAGATTGATGCCCATTTTTAACAGGCTTGTAGTTTTGTGCGATAGTATTTTAAATCTGGCTTTGATTAATCCACACGGGTAAAAGCATGGGTAAAAATAAGCTGATAGCTTTTGGATGGTACGGTGGTAAATTTAGTCACCTTGATTGGCTCTTACCCCTTTTACCCGAAACAGTGCATTACTGTGAACCATTTGGTGGTTCAGCAGCAATTTTACTCAACCGCCAGCCAGCAGGGGTGGAGACATATAATGATATTGACGGCGAAGTTGTAAATTTTTTTCGCGTACTACGCTCCGATAAGGAAAAATTAATAGAGGCAATTGGCTTAACTCCGTTCTCCCGCGAAGAATTTGAGGTTGCAATTTCTCAAATTACTCCCGATGTATCTGACTTTGAACGAGCAAGGCGATTTTTTATTCGGGCAAGGCAGGTAAGAACAGGTTTAGCACAAACAGCTAGTTCAGGGTTCCGGGGCACATTGTAAACTAACATCTCGCGCTGGCATGGCAGGCGCCGTTTCTAGATGGTTGGGAAGTGTGGAGGATTTACCAGAAATTGTGCAGCGACTTTTACGAGTGCAAATAGAAAACGATACAGCGATTAAAGTAATTCAACGTTACGATTCAGAAGATACATTATTTTATTGTGACCCTCCTTACCCGCATGGTTCAAGGGGAGATAATCAAGCATATGCTTATGAGATGACTGACGAGCAACCCAATCGAACTTGCAGCAGTATTACATAATGTTAAGGGTAAAGTAGCAGTTTCTGGCTATAAATGTGATTTAATGGACGAACTTTATAGTGACTGGAAAGTAATTGTGGCGCCTGAAAAAGTCTGTCATTCGACAAAAGGACTGCGAACCGAAGTATTATGGGTTAATTATGATATTAATAATATTTATCTAAAAGCAGCTGCATTTGAAGATAGAAACTTATATGCTATTGGACATTTGCAAGCTAGTTTGATAAAACAGATTAGATGAATAGTTTTTAAAAATATGGCTAGCAAGCAAAATAAGTCTAAAGGATTTAACCCGAAAAATTTTGTATTTTTATTATTTACAATTGTCACAGTCACTCTTGTTTTAATTGTTGCCGATAAAGTATCGTATCAATTTGATGGAATGGCTACTTGCCAATCAGATAGGATGTATCTTTTTAGAGGGATAATTCAAGAGTACCGCAAATCTCATCAGAACCAGTTTCCAAGCTCACTTACAGATGCAATAAATAGTTTAGGCTATAATACCTATAATTTGCCAAAATGTACTGGTTCACATAAACCTTATGTTTATATACCAAATTCTCTAAAAGTTGAGTCCGAGAATATTATCGTAATGTGTCCCCTTTCAAGTCATGGGTTTATAAGAAAATTCTCTCATGGACTTATTTATGAGAATAACAACTGGAAAATTGTCAAGATTGATAGAAATAGTAAAATTATCAAAAGTCATATTATCAATTAATTGTCAAGTCATTCAAGCAAACTTTTTGTTTATTAATATATAGTGATTAAAAATGGCATTGATATACAGTGACCTATTATCTACCATCCCAATTTAAAGAAATATAAACCAATTCCAGATTATGATTTAGTAGAGTACGATTATAAGATGTTGTACAACAAAGCCTTCGATGGAAGTAATTACACCTGAATTTATAGCTAATCTAAGAATTTTGTGAAACCAGAACTGTATTGCGAGAATTATATAGGACTACTATTTGATTTTTGAACAAAATTAGGTATTGTACCTATGTACTAAATTTTTGAGAATAGTACATTACGCAGTCGCGAAGGCGCCCTATTTATCTACGTATCTTTAAGCTCAAAGCGCAGGCTACGCCAACAGAAATTAAACAGGATTCCTATAGTTCCGCAATAACACTTACGGAAGAACCGGATAAATTAAGTTTTGCCAGTACGGTTACTTCCGTCTGGCATTATGGTATCACAGAAGACTGCACCTTCAAACCAAGGGTTTTCGCTTGTTTCGGCTCGGCTTAAGTTGCATCGAGTAAAGTTGGCATTGCCCATACTAGCACCTTTGAGATTGGCACCAATCAAACAGGAATCACTCAAATTCGCGCTATCGAGAACAGCAAGGCGTAAATTAGCTTCACTTAAATTGGCTCTAGAGAGGTTGGCGCCATACAAGGAAGATTGCCCAAAATTTGTCAGTTGAAGGTTAGCCTCGCTTAAATTAATTTCATCCAAAAGCATTTCGGCAACAACAGCATTACTTAAATTAATACCGCTTAAATCAGTCCCAGCCAACTCATCAGAGCTTTCAATGTAGACATTGCTAAAATCTCTTTCTCCTTTTTTATATCTTTCCAAAAATTCAATTGCTTCAATCAATTCTTTGCTCATACACTTTTATATGACCGTATGTTCAAACACATGATATCTCTAGGGTTAGCAAAAGTCAGGATTTAAGCAAAAGTTAAAATATTTAGTTTTTTACCTCGCCCCAAAAAGAGGTAATGACAGGCGCAAACTCGGAAACATCTGGACTTGAAGCGGGTTGACAAATATATTTGGCTTTATTCTCGATGGCTAAAATTCTATCAGTGTCGCGCACGTACAAAGGCACTATTTTATCTCGTTGTTCCAATAGTTCTACTACCCCTATTTTCATTTCTAGCTTTTGATGGAATAACACGCGCGCTGCTTTTTCTACCATCCGCGCGAGTTCTGCTCCTGTACAATTAAGTGTTTTATTGAGAATTATCCGCCATTCTTTCTCGGTTAAAGGGTCATCCTGACTGTAACGCTCATCAAATCTAGCCAAATGCGTTGTCAATATTTCCTTACGCTCTATAGCTTGAGGGAAACCTACGTAAAATATCTCATCAAATCTTCCTACCCTGGTTAACTCTGGTGGTAGGGCATCAAGTCGATTAAGTGTCGCTACTACAAATGTTGCACTTGTTTTCTCCTGCAACCAAGTTAGCAGCGTTCCCAAAATCTGCCGTGAGCCAATATCTTCACCTGACTCGTTCGATGCAGCAAATAACTTATCAAACTCATCGAAGTAAAGTACGATGGGGGCGCAAGCTTCAACACGTTCAATTAATCTTTTCAGGTAACTGGCGCCCCCAGCCAAAACTGCCGCTGTGTCAACACTGACTAAAGGAAAACCTAAATTTTTAGCACTGACATGTGCTGCTAAAGTTTTCCCCGTTCCTGGTGGTCCCACTAACAAGCAACCTTTGGGAAGGGGAATATTGGCGCCTCGTGCGTTCGGTAAAAAGTCTTGCTTCACTTGAGCGATAAACTTTTTGAATAAGTCTAAACCACCAAATTCAGGCACATTTGGCTTGGCGAAAAAATTTAAGTTGAAGGAATTGAAGCGACTAATTTTGTATGAGAGTAAATTTTCAGCTACAGAATCAGTATTAATCTTCCCTCCAGAACGGATTGCGATGGCTAACCCTAAATTAATCTCCTCAAGAGTCAACCCGGTAGCAATATTAACAAGATTAGAAACTTTAAGTTTAGTATACGATTTGCCCACCAATTTTTGTAAAGATTGCGTAATTATATCGTGTATCTCGTCAATAGATGGTAAAGGTGTCGAAAGGGTTGGAATCAAACTACTCAAAGATTGTGGTAGTTCTATATCTTCAGTTGCTAAAATCACTAAGTATTTTGATTGATTACTGTTTTTCAAATACTCATGTAGGTTGATTAGATGCGAGACAATTTTAGTTGAATTGCAATTACAGTATTTTTTGAAACTAGTGCTAATCAAAGATGGTAGATTTTCCAGAATATAGATTCCATCCGATTCGCTGTTTAATAAAAAATCAAAAGCTGTAAAAATAGTTCCATCTTCTGGCTGGAAGCTACTTTCATATGAAGAAAATGTTATTGTACCTGATAAATCACACTTGACTTGATTAAAATAACCCCAACCTTCATTCCATAAATAAAGAGGAAGATTTTTATTAGTTGCACATTGATAGTAAATATGTGTCAGTACAGTGATGCGTTCCTGTACTGGTGCATTTACACATATAATTTTGCTACCAGAATCGATTAATAAGTCTAAGTCAGATAATTTCATGGTCTTAAAAGGTAATGGGCAGTAGGCAATCGGCAATCGGCAGTTGGTGGAGAGTAGTAGGAAATCAGACCGACTGCCCACTCACTACTGCCCTTCGGGTTCGCAAGTTTGCTTATGCCGGGAAACCCGTCCACCCTTACGGGTTCGCCAGTTGCCTACGGAGGGAAACCCTCCTTCAGCACTGGACTCACCGCAACTTGCTCACTGACTGCCTAAACATCTATCTTGATAACTGGTTATTTGCGGCTTTTTGTAATTGAGCAGTACTTGCCTCTTGTTGTTTACGAGCAGGTTGCAGTTTCGGAAGAATTTGCTCGAAATAAATTAAATCTCGTTCGCTCATATTAGTATTAAGCTGTCCTCCAGATTTCTCCAACAATGTACCGCGTCCATCTTTGGCATCGATACTTACTTTTCCATCTGGACTAGCTTGCCATGTATAAGAGAATACGCCATCGATTTTTACTTCTTTTTGTTGGGCAACGGCGTACTGAACAAGAGCATTTGAAATTTTATCAACGCGCGCGAAATACTCAGCTTCTTGTTTACCAACAGGAGCAAAGGATGTGGGTATAGGTTCATTTTGTTCTAAAGAGTGTTGCAAAGCGTTAATATCTTTTAAATGTGTACTTTCTAAATTGCCTTTTTCGACCTTTACACCCAAGGGAGTTGAGCGAAACTTCATGATTGAGGCGCCTGTAGCTAACTCATTGACTTCATACAAAGAGCCATTACGGGAAATTTGATAATCACCTGCTTGGTAATGATTTGCTCCTGGTTGTGCTTGAAGATGAAATAAATCTCTAAGAGTTGTAGCGATAGTGCGTTTATCTGAGTTATCTTTATACTCACGTACACCCATTCTCATCGCAGAGCCAATACTACTCAATACAGTTACCATATTATTAATACTTTCCTGCCACCATGAAGTATTTTGTGGTTGCTGTAATCTTCTGTCAATTAACCCTTGATATTGATTACGTTCTTGCTGCAATGCTTTAATTTCTGCTTGTAACTGTTGAATAGATGTATCCAGTAAGGTTTTTAATGGACTATCTTCTAACGCTTGAAGTGATGCCAAAGCGCGCGTTGAACCTGGAGTAATAGTTTGTTTATTGTCTGTCGGCGCCTGCAAATAAGCATCGCGAGCTTTTTGAGATTCTTTTGTTTGAACAGCTTCTTGCTGTAATAAAGTATTTACTACAACTTTTCCATTTTCATCAGACTGTAAAACAACTTGCCCATCTAACTCAACCCTCTTATTTGCTGCTCCTTCTACGACATCACCTACTTTCGTTGCGCGTAATTGTTGAAGTTCAATAATAATTTGAGGGTTAAGAAGCTGCCCAGAAAAAGATGAAACTTCATCACGAAATTGATTCACCTCTCGTCCGTAAACTAGCCTGTCATTATCAAAGATTTGCAAGCCCTGTTTATCGTTATTTTTCTCTTTGGCATCAAGTAGGGTTCGTAACAATGCTTCAATGACTTGCTCATAATGCTGTTGAATTGCCTTGGCATCGCTTGCTTCAACTGTAAATATATCAGGCATTACAACAATCCTCCTAGTGCATGTGTCAGTAATTGAAGTCGATTAATAAGTACCTCTGAACCTACATAAAAAACCACTAATTCTCCATCGACAAACCAAGCAGTAAAATCACTCTCTTCTTCAACTGTTCGAGTGCATTCATAAGCAAACTTACCTTGAACTTTTCCAGCTAACAAGCCATGTTGGTCAAATACTTCAATGATATTTGGAAAATAATCGCTATCTATAGGCGGTTTATCAATGGTTTCAATAACCATTTTTAGCCATTCAGGATACCGTGATAAAACAGAGAAAACTTCTTGATTAGAATCTAGCTGTAAAAGTTGCATTTTTTCTCCTAAAAAACATTTGCTAATTCTTCTGGAGATGGCAGAGAATTTGATTGAGATGGTACTGGAAATAATTTCTCTGCTAACTCACGACGCTCTAAAAATTGTTGCGAACGTTCAAAATCACTAATTTGGGCAGAATTATTTTGAATTAATCTATGAAGTACAAAGTTCCACTTTGACTCTGACCAATTCATTTCAGCTATATCAGCAGCAGGAACTTTTACTTTTTGTAGTAGAGGAATATACGCTTCACCAGCGCGCGTGTAAGCTGGGTTTATAATCACTGCTTTACCAGTACCCATTTTGGCGAACTGTGCTGGCTCTAATAAATGGCGTTTTTGATGATGGTCGTTAGTACTGTGAGAACCACCCCCTTTCCCAGTACTGCGGGACTTAGAACTAAACTTAATCTCCATTTCCCCCAAATAGTCGCTAAACAGCTTTGCAGATTCTGGGTCTTGAGGGTTAAATATAAACTTGGTTGCGGTACCTCCCAAAATTGCCCGTGATAACTCTTTGCCGTATACTTTCTCAAGCTGGGCAATGTTTTGATATCCCAAAATCCCCACAAATCCATCTTCTCTATTTTCGTTGAGCCAATTTACCAACGCTGGTAAGTAAAGAGTTGGTAATTCATCTAACGCCACCACCAAAGGGTCTAAACGCGGTATTGTCCGCGATACGTTGCGTGTAACAATCATATGCAAAATAGCAGCCAGCAGTGGACCAACAATATCTCGGTTATTTCTATCTAACCCAAACACAATTAACTGCTTGCCGTCCAAGTCTAACGGTAGCGTTGTTTTACCACAAAAGGCGCCGACATAATCACGTTTGAGAAAGCGTTGAAACATCCTTTGCGCTGTACCGATGATAGATGCAGCCGTCTTTTCTGAGTCCTTGAGGCTGATTAATTGGGAAAGCGGGCGTGAAGTCCATACTTTTAGTTTTTCAGTAGAGGCAGCTTCCAATCGCGCAGGTAAATTTGGTAAAGATAAAATTGCCTGTGCCATCATCAAATCACAGTATTTCTCTTCCCCAGTCAGAGTTTTAATCGCCTTTGTCACAAGTAAAATACCTTCAACCAAGGAGTCTCCCGCTTCCTCAAAAAACTTATCGCTACTAGCATTACCTCCACGGTCAAAGTTACGCGAAATTACCTGCGTAAGTTGTCCTGCTGCAATTGCGTCTTCCTCATCTGCTAGCAAATCTAAAGGATTACAAGTTTCACTTTCTGGAAAACCTGGCGCAAACACACGCACAGTGTAACCCCGTTTCATGGCATAAGCTACAGCCCGTTTAGTTTGAGCCGGAAACTTAAAATCATAAAGGCACATCGGAAAACCCTGGTCAAAAGCGCTACGAATTAAAGGGTCTATCACCGAAAAAGTTTTACCCGAACCAGCGGCGCCGATAACAGCAACACCTCGTTGAACATCTGGAACATATAAAGTATGATTCGATGAAATAAGCTCATTAAAATTATTTCCAAAATTTGTTTGCGTTTGAAGTAATCCGAGACGGCGCCATTCAGTATTTAAACGAGTACGCATTTGTGAAGGAGTACCAACATATAACGCTACAGAGTTACGAGTTGGTTGAGCAATTTGCTTTTTAGCCTTACGTTTAGCGCGCGCTTTCTCACGGTTGCCACCCCAATAACTCGTAGCTACTTTTCCTTTATAGTTAGCTCCTGATAAAAGCTTAAAAATACCAATAGCAACAAAACAACTTAGTAATACCAACCCAGATTGTGATTTCATCAAGTTGGCTAATCTTTCTATTTGTAAAGTTGATGATGTGGTTGCTAGATGTTGTATTTGAGAATAATTTGAAGTGTATTTGCTCACTTTTTTATTCCTTTTACTTCACTTGTTACTGCCGTTAAAGACTCGTTAAAGCGCGCGTACTTTTGATTTTGATAGCAATACAAAACACTTGTAACCATATTTTCTTTACTTGCACCTTGTATAATTACCAAGCAGGGAAACTTCTGATTAACAGTATCTGAAACTTGAATCAAATTTGTAAGCGGTGGTAGATTAGGGTTGGCGATTACCTGTAAAACTAACTCACCTGCTGAGGTATACATTGAGTAAATACAACCCTTTGCTCCACAAAGTCTTGGTGAGCGGTAGTCAAACAAATATAATTGACCTGCACCTCGTGATGGGATTTGCATTACTTTGACTAATTTTTTGTCAATTCCAACCGTCATATCTACAGACAATACTTTTTTAAGTAATGAAGCTGGTGTATTATTTAATGCGTTTTCCCAAGTAGTCGCGCGGTTGTTGAAAGCTGGGCTGAACTTGAAAAACAACATTATAGTAAGAATTGTAATAATTGCCGCTAAAGCAATTACTTGATATTTAGAAAGTTTTAAACCCAGAGGTTGCCTTAATATTGGTTGCATAAATAGACTTATTATGTGTATACATTGTTTGATAACTTTTGTATTTTCCTTTGCGTCCTTTGCGTCCTTTGCGGTTCGTTCAAAAATAAACCACATAATCCGCAGGATTTCCCGCTTTCTTAGGCACAAAGGGCACAAAGGAAGAGGGGTATGTTTATTAAGTACAACCCATTGTTTGCAAGGATTTAGAATACTGATTAGTAACATTACTACCGTATTCTCGGACTGATGACTTCTCACTAACATCGCTAACTGCTGCATCAACAGGAATACTGGCGCCAGCAAAATACATTTGACCCGCACGTTCAACTAAACGTTCTCCAGTAAAGGCTTTTCCTGTAGTTGGGTCAATTTGCTTCTCGCTTTTATTGAGTAATTCGTTAACATCAGATGCGATTAAGGTTTGCTGCTCAGAGGGTGAAAAATACTGCGTCATTTCCTCACCTGTGATTTTATCTCCTTTGTCTAACTTGGTAAGGAATTCTGTCCCACCAGATTTACTTGCGATAATTCTCCGTACATCCGGACGATATGACATCAATTGCATGGCGCCTAATGGACGACCACAATTACCTTCTAAGTCACACAAATAATTCCCTACCGAGTTGTAATTACTTTCTGTTCCTGATAGCGCTGTACTTAAAGCATCAATATTTGTACCCGATGAATGTTCCTTAGAACAATTACCTTTAACTTCTGGTAATAAATTCGATACGCTGCTACTTGAAACAATTGGCGCCTGATTAAAAGTAAAACCGCTACTTTTTAAGCCTGTGGGAGTAGAAGTAGAGTTATCGGCGCCTTCTGTAATTAAGCCTAAGAAAATAGGGTCTTTTTCTCGGTAAGTCATAAACGGGACGGGACCAATGAAATATGGTGTACACCCTAAATCAATAAAACTATTACGCATACAAGCTCGGAAGAATAAAGCTTGAGACATCATTCCATCAACTTCTGATACGTCCCAAACTGCAACTTTGAACGCATCTCCAAATGGATTTCTACCCGTAGGTTCCTTCCCACCGTTGACTGAACCAAGAATTCCCGAACCACCCTTGACTAATTGGTACTTCCCACTCACCCAAGCTTTTCCAGAAACAGCATCAGAACCTGATAGCTCTACATGAGCGCAATCTTTACTGCATTGCACAGCAAACCCTTCTTGCTCACTTCCTGAGACAGTACGGTTACGCAATTGCTCATCAGTGCCAAAAGCTATATCAACAATACCTACTTCTGAACCAACCGAGTTAATTGGATTGGGGAATTGGGAGAAAGAAACATTATTTAACCCTGGTATTTCATCAATATAAACTCCTTGCCACTTTTCAAATGTACCAATTGGAGTGATTAATAATTCTGGTATGGAATCTACATTGTAAGAGGTTAAATCTAATTGATTAAAATCTAATTTACCTAAATGTGGAGATTGCTGTAACAAGTTACCAATGGTTTGGTTTGCGTCAACAAATGAGCTAGATAAATCTTGAGCAAGTAAATCATAAATGGGTTTAACTTGAGCAATGGTAATTGTTTTTAAATCGGGGATAGCTTTAACCAGACTTGATAAAGTTTGCTTTTTCATAATCCCAAAACTATCTAAAGTAACTTTATTCAAATTTGAATTCACGATTTGAGAAATATCGTCAAGCGAAAACTTTTGCAGTTCAAAAGAATCTTGAAAGTCACCTAACATTGTAAACGAATCTTGAGTTTGTCCAGCATTCCAATTACGAGAAGGGTCATATCCCAATTTTTGAGTTACATCTGAAGGTGCTTGAAAAGACCCTGATTCGCTAATAGCTGGCATTTTTGCAAAAGTTATTTGACTCCAATCAGGTATACGAGTATTTTGCCAAGCAACTGTAGGAATTTGGGTTTGAGTTGGTGGACTAGATATACTTTGCGCTTGAGATATGAGTATTATTGCACAAAATATGAGTATTGATAAGCTGAATTTAGATATTATGTGAAAAGGCTGGTTTAATTTTTTCATTGTTATTATCAAAAAATGATGTTAATGTAACGAACCGCAAAGGCGCGAAGGGCGCAAAAGAAGAAAAGAAGAGTTTAGTTTTAGTTTTAGTTATTGATTACACGCTGTTTAAAATTATCAAATTCCCTATTTTGACCAAGTTGACTTAATCGATTAACTAGCTGCAAAGAAATCCCGCTTTGCTGGGCAGCGTTTTCTATTGATTCTCCAGCTTTTACAGTTATCAAAAAGTTTTCAATACGGCGCCATAACCGAGAATCAGGCGAAATTAAACGCTGTTGTTGGGCTACTTGTAACCCTCTGGTCAAGACCTGCAAATTCGTAATATTTGTGGTACCAGGGAAAATAATGGTTTCCGGTTCTTGAAGTGTCGGGATGACTTCTATTGTGTGGTATTCAGGTATTGCATCACCCATCACGACTCGAAATACGTATACCTGGCGTGACTCGCTACCTTTTGCGACTACGGTTAACAAGCTGGTATTGGTTTTGGGTAACTGCGGTACTTTGAGCGGGTTAATTCGCCGTAGATGTAATACTGTTGCACCTGGTGTTTCGCAAGGGCGCCCTAAACCAGATAAGCAACCATCAACATCAAGTGAAGCAATAGCAGGATTATCTAACCATACTTTTTCTACTACCTCACCACTTTTAATAAAAGAGACGTTAACTCCATACCCAGGTGATAATTCAATTTTTGGTATTTCTCCCTTACTATTTCCTGTAGCTAAATCTTGTGAAATTTGGCGTACTCCTTTCAAATTAAATGTTTCTGCTGATGCTAAGAAAGGTTCGGCAAGCAGCGTTATAGCAGATGAAGCAATAATTACCATGCTTTTTACACAAGCTTTCATAATTAAAACTCAAATGATTTATTAATAAATACTTGAACATTAGTACCAGCTTTGATATACCAAACTTGTTCTTGCTGTTGAATGGATGTTAACGCGCGCTGATTTCGTTCTAACATCTGTTGCGTCAGTGGCTCAAATCCACCCTCTAAAACTGCCCCTAAGATATTGGTACGATTTTGGCGATTAGAAGAAAAAGTAGTTGTACCCCCAAAACCGCTTGAGTTAAAGATTTGTTCTTCTTTTGGCTGATTAAGGACTTTACCTACTTTTGCCAAAGAACCAACGACAAATGTTTCCGCATCGCGCGAGGCTATTTCTCCTCCTTTATCTCCCCACTTTGATGCTATTAGTGGCTGACCAGAGCTACCACGAATACTTATTGCTCCTGCTGGAAGAACATATTCTTTACCTTCAATTACAACCTGTGTTGCTTGAAGTTGTACAAATCCAGATTTTTGGATGTTGTCCACAGAGGCAATTACTTGAGAACCTTTTGGTAACGTAGTCAAACCATCCTCAGTAGTTAATGGTTCGGTAAGCTCAACAATAAACTTTTCTGCCTGAGTTGCAGTAGTGGAATTTTTATCAGTGTTATTGTTAGAATTTTTACCCCAAACTAAAGGAGTAGTTAACTTTCCAGATGCACTGGTGCCTACTGTTAATTGTTGTATGGGGGCGCCGTTTATTATTGCTGCTTCTTCTGAATGAAGCGGTTCAAGGGAACTACTAGTTTCAACTGTTTCGCTCGACACTGTTAAAACAGGGGTAGCATGAGGAATTGTAATTTGTGCTGGTTGTTTATTATCTACAGTGTTATTACTTGGCTTATTGTTATTATATGTATCAGAGTTGTCAGCAATTTCACTACTTCCATAACTTCCCAAGCGGTTAATTGCCGTCCATTCTTCCATTGGGTCAGTTGGTTGCTTGGTAGGAGTCGGCGCCGATACAGTATTTTTAGGAGCAACTGTTGGGGTCTTACTTACTACTGGTTGCCATCCTCTACTTGAAGCAATACTGGGAGGATAGTATCTAGCGGCTTGATAAGTAGGACGAGGAGGATTATAAACTGGGAATGTACGCACTGGTGATGGACGAACTGGTGTTGAAGCTATTTGGTTAGAAGCACGATTTATTGGCTTTCGCTCTTTCACAGGATTTTTACGATTTTTAGAACTCTCCACTGACTTAATTTTTTCTGCTTGACTACCCAAAGCTAATTCTGCTTTTAGTTTTCCTGTAAGAGCTTCTTGTTGATTGACATTTGGGGCAATTTCTAGCTGAGGTTTTGAATTGCCTAATGCAGTAGCTTTAGGCGCCGACTTCGGTCTACCAGACATAATTGTATTTAAAAATGTCGCTCCAGCAGCAAATACTACTAGCATTACTAAACCCACGGCGCCGAATTTAGCGAAAGGATTAGTTGCAAAAGTTGGTTGTGTTTTACCTAATTGTGGGTCATCAAATAGCTCCGACTGTGCAACAACATTATTTGAGACTTCATTTGAGACTTCTTGAGTGTCGTTCTCTACTGCTTCATCATTCGATGGTGTTGAACTATTGAAATTAACTTCTTCTTCACTTAAACCTAACAATCGAGCAAAGCTTTCTGTATCCCAATTTGAACCCTCAGAAACTTCTGGTTCTACTGGATTTATTTGATTGTCGTGTTCTTTTGACTGCATTATAAATTCTCCTGCGGTAAATCTCGAATGGCATAAACTTCTAACCCGCTCGAACGAACTTGATAAATTACTGCTGCTATCCCATCTAGTTTATTGGGAGATACGGGTGCCTCTACTGCTCGTACAAAGATTTCTTTATTAAAAGGAATCACTTCTCCTAAATTACTACCTTGGTCAAATATGGTCAGGTTAGCAATCATTTTTACTTTCCATTTACCCTCAGCTATTTTGACAGGTGATTGAATCGATAGCGGAATTAAAACTACTTGCGTTTTTCCTTTAAAAACCCCAGGTGGAGTAATTTCTGCAAGCATTTTTAAAAACTCTTTACGGAAATCCTCAGATAAAGTATAAGATGCTTGCCAAGCTCCAGAAGCAACTTTACCTCGTGAATTAGTAAGCGAACGAATATCTATACCAGGGTCAGGTTTTGGTAGTCTTGTTTCTTCTGTTGTAGTTGCTGGTAACGTTCCCGACCAATTCATCATCAGCGTCATCGTATCCGAAACAAAACGCAGGATTACTTGGGGAGTGCGTTCAAGACTACCAATAGGTGCCACTGCAACAGATTTACCTGACTCTAATTGTACTAGGCTAGGAGGCGCCTTTCTACTAAGTTGAGAATACGAGCCGTACAGTAGTAAAAGTATAAAGAATGTAATGATATTTAACCCAAAAGTACCAACGGCAAACAACGCCAAAGTATCGCCAGTTGAAAACTTTTTTGACGTGCGATTTAAAAATCTAAGTCGCTTATTCTCTGTACTCGTATTCAGCTTTGTATCTACATTAGTCATAATATACATATGAACGTTGATTACAATTTATTAACCATCCTGGTAACTAATGCAGAAAATCCAATGCTTGCGAGGCTAGAAAAGCTATTAAAAACTGCCATTCCTCCACCTGCGGCTAAAACTACAGATAAAATTGGAGCAAGAAGACCAATTGCAAAAGCAAAAATCATTGGGTCATTATTTTCAGAATTAAGCACCATAGTGGCAACTAAACCAGAAATTATATTGAAACAAAGCTTTATCATTCCAACTGAGAAAAAACCTACTAACCATGCAAAAATAGCTTTTTGACCTACAGGCAGTAACGAACCTCCCACAGCAAGTGGTCCAAGCAAAGCAGTTAGCAGCAAACAAATTTCCACAATCCACTGAAAAGCAGCAGCAAGCGCTAGTAACCAGCCACGTACAGCTAATTGGAAAATGTTAGTGTTAAAAAAATCACTAATACTTTTAAGCCAGTCAGGGCGGTTATCATTATCGAGTTCAGATTCAATCTCTCTGGCTTGTTTTGAAGCATTTTGCAAACACTCATTTTGTTGTGTAGGGTCGGCAATTGCATCACACTGGCTTATTAACGAGTTAATTGCGTCTCCTTTCCCTGTTTTGAGCATTACTTGCTGATAAGCTTCTTGAAGTTGTATAGATGCCGATGTTGAAGCTAATAAAGTTTGGTTCGTCTGATTAATTATTCCCCTTAATCCTTGAGTTGCAGTCGCTAATGGTTGACCATTATTTGCGAGTAAAACAATTACTATGACTATCCAAATCAACTCCGTAAAACCTTTAGAACTATCACCGTCTATCATCTCCCGTGTCCACTGGACGATAAAAATTAGTAAAGTACCAACAGCAAAGAATATTCCAACATTGGCAATCGTGCCATATAATCCACCACTCAACACATCACTCCACATTTTATCCATTGCTTGCGCTACAGCTTCGCTCGCGGCTAAACCGTCTTCCGTAATAGTAGAAGCTGCTTGACCAGGGTTAGGAGGTTTAGCTTGAGCCTGAGCAAATAGAGAAGGTAGTAATTGTAAATAGAGAGAAAGAATCATATATAACAGTCCTTAACCAATTACGAAAATCTTCTTTACACTTTCTCTCTTCCTTTGCGTCCTTCGCGTCCTTTGCGGTTTGTCCCCTCAAAATAGTCGCGCTTGCGCTGCAGTGCGTAAATTACTAAAACCTTGACCAACACTTTCCTTCTGACGCGCTTGATTTTGACCATCTAAAGAACGGGAAATATTAGTCAAATTAAGATTTGCCAAATTTTGAGATTGCTGAGACTTCAAACCATCAGTTCGCATCGCTCCTAAAATAGCTGCTGTTTGGACATTTTGTTGAGCAATACGCTTCATAACATTTTGCGTAACCACCTCAGAGTCCGCAGCAGAAGCATCTGATTCAACTTGTTCAACCGAAATCTGAGTATTTTCAAGCTCCTGTTTAGTAAGTTCTTGACCAGCTTTGCTCAAAGTTCCGTTAGTATCCGCGCGCGTAATTTGACGGTCTACTTCATTTGTTGCTCGTTCAACACCATTAACAGCAGTATCTGAAGTTGCGACAATATCTTCAATTTTTTCTCTTGCTTCTGTAGAATCTGGTAATCCTAACGCTCCTATTGTATCATCAATAGCTACTGACAAATCTTCGTTTAAAGATTGGCTTAAAGATTGCATCTTCTGAGAAAGTATTGACGATACATACTGATTTAAAGAAGTTAACTCTTGTTGCCATTGCCCAAATAATTGAGTTAATGGATTATTTTTTACAAATGGTATTTCCAATGCATAAGCACTTTTTAATCCAAAAGTAGATATTACTAAAGCACCGAAAACACCATATGTAACCTGCTTAATTTTTTTCATAATTACCCCTTCACATTGCTAATAAAAGGCAGTCGGCAGTGGGCAGTAGGCAGTAGGAAAGAATTGTTTTATCCATACGCTAACAGCATCTTTTTCTTTACGAAGGTTTGAATCCTATAATTGTTACGACTGCCCATTGCCTACTGCCCACTGCCCTCCTTCACATTGCCGCAATCAATTGTTTTGAAAACTCTGTTAAAGCTACAAACTTATCAGGGTACTGCGCTAAAACAGCAGTTCGTTGCTCTTGTTCTTGAGGATTATTTGCAACTGCTGCCAACAAGTTAAATGCTGGATAATAACGGCAGAAAGTGTAAATTCCGTTATCATCCAAAAGCCACTGCGAGTAAACACCCTCCTTTTTTGGGAAAAAGCTTTCTGTCGCGTTACGAGAAATAATTTCTTGTGGATACTTCAAAATAGTTACAAAACTATCAATTGCAGTTGGTTGAATACGTCCAATTAATCGAGTCGTTAGGTTTTGAAAAATTTTAGCACCAGATGGAGATTGAGCAATTGTATCCGGGTCTTGAGCAGATAAAATTACTCGTATTCCAGCTTTGGCGCCATTGGCACATAACCTACCAACAAGTGCAGCAATCGAATCGTATTCAAATAAAATTGGGCTTTCATCAATAAAGAATATACTTGCCGGGGCTGCTAAAGCTCTACGTAGTGCAGCACTATAAGCGCTCAAACTTAAAATTGCCGCATCTTCATCATTAGATAAGTTACGCAAAGCAAATATTAATAACCGCGCGTTACTTCTAAAAGTAGAAGGTTGTGCTAAAGCTTGCCCAACTCGTGATGACAGCCAAAATCTCAACCGTAAGCGAATAGTTTCTAACGCAGCTTTGGTATCGCCTGTTAACGAATCAAGTCGTAAACGTTCGTGCGAGCAGAAATTTAAAAAGTCATGCAAAGTCGGCATTGTAGCCCATTCATCGGAACCAAAGCCGTTGATGTATGCTGCTGCGTAACGGTCTCTAATTAAATCGTCACTGAAAAAAGCTTTGAGTGCGAGCGCTAAAATAGAACGCACCGTATCGGTAATTACCTGTGACTGGGCGCCGCTATAGCCACGACGATTACCAGTTATCATTGCGAGTATTGCTGTAGCAAGAAAATCTTTGTAATCTTCAAACCTTTCTTGCTGGAGTTTTGGGGGAAGGGAGCGTAAATCAGGTAACTCAAACAAATTACTCGACTCAGATCCAATGTCAAAGTATGCTCCATCCTCACCCATAAACCGAGTGTAATCGGTAAAGGTACTTGTTCCATCCGGTTTTGGGTAATCCATTGCCACCACTGGCATACCATGAGCTAATGCTTGGGTTAGGATACCTGACGCTAGTACACTTTTGCCCGCGCGCGTGGTTGCAAACAATCCTAAATTCTTGTGCTGAGTGTATAAGTTTATAAATACGGGTGTTCCTCCTTCTTCCGCAATTAATTCCAAACCCCTATCATCGTTGGATTTTGTTCGTACCAACGGCATTAGTCCAGGTGCCTCGCTACTGAGGTAAACTAGGCGCCGATTAAACGGAGCAGTCATCAAACGTTCCCAAGTTATAGGAAAAGTTTGCAGCCAAATCCGCCAAGGATATTCTGTTTCTCTGACAATCCATGCTGGACGTAAGAAGCACGATTGTAAGTAACGACAAGCTTCGTCTAATTGTTCACGGCTTTGGCGATAAACTAAAAACACAATACCTATATGGATAGGAACAGCACCTTCATAAAGTTCTTCCTGTGCAGCAATAGATTTTTTGATATTAAGCAAGGATTTAACATCAACCGAGTTTTTCTCTTGCGCTATCGTTGCGGAAGTGTTTGCTTGTTTAGTGAGACGCTGCATATTAGTTTTTACAAGCGTCTCATTAGCCCGCATCAGTTGACAATAAATCGAAGTGTCGTAGACTCGTTCTCGCGATAAAACAGACCATAGATAGCGCATTTGGCGTTCTTTATCTGCCCAACCACTCGGTTTATCTACCCATGTCATAGCTCCAACATATTTAGAACCAATATGCACCCAGCGTTTATCAGCAACGGGGACCGATGACTCAGATTCCATTAATAAAGATGTAGGAGCAACATCTGAATAAATTTCTTCTCGTAGTCCCGAATCATCTAAAATCAATAGTTGGGGAATAGGACGAGGAACTGTGCCATTAAACCGTTGCCAAACTTCTTCCCAAAGCTCTAAAGCATTTAAAGGGCGATTATCAAGCCCCATTTTGTTTGACAGCAATTGTTCCCATAGTTGAAACCCGTCAGTAAAAGATGCGTGTAATAAGCGTTCAATGCCAATAAATTGTAATTCGTTGATTTCTCCTGTAAACGATTTCCATCCTCGTTCGAGTTTAGACAGTACTTTTTCAATTAAATCAGAAGTTCCAGCACTATCGGGTTCAATGGTATAAGTGCAATATAACCGCAGGATTTTTGGTTTACGAACCCCCAAGTTAGTTAATTGCTGAATCCGATGACGCTCACCCATTAGTAAATATTGCAGTTCTTTATTTGGTGCGGTTTCTATTAACTCCTTTAACTGTTGTTGTCTCGTTGTATCGTCGGTAAATGAACCCAAATGAATCGTTAAACGCTCACCTTGCGGTAAGTCTTTCAATCCAGATTCAATCGCATCAAAAACAGGGTCAATTTGTTCGGTGCGTAGCGTTGAGTGAACCCCCGTACACTCAAAACCAAAGTGAATCAGAAAATTATCGGTTCCTTTTCTTAGCACATAGGCGCCAATTGAACGTCCCTGAAGATTAATTTGCAACATCGTCACTAAGAAGAATGCATCTTCTACAGGCGTTAAACTAACTTTACTTTCACCATTATCAACAATGCGCTTACCGACTTTTGACTTTACCATTAGCCCCTGCTCCTGTTTTTAGCTTTACGGGCTTTTTTGACGTTAATGGGTTTGACAAGCAAAATTGGCTGGTATGAACAACGCACTCTAGTCCAATTAGGTGTTGCTATAAACTTCGATAAAATTCTCCAAGCTCCATTAGCAGTTAATATCCACCAAGTAGAAATTCCCCAAGCTGCAGAAGCTACAGTCCAAACCCAGTTAAGTTTTAGTAAACCATGACACAAGTAATAAGCAAAAGCGCAAATTATAGCCCAAGGAATTAATTGGTCGGCAGGAAATGGACCAATATTAGGCAGCTTTCCCAAAGTCGCGTTGACAGTACGGTGTTTTGATTTATTAGACTCCATACCTTAACCTCCACCAGCACCACCGCCACCAGCGGCGCCACCACCACCAATAATCAAATTTGCCAGAATATCGCCCATAGTTACCGCAATTAAGATAATCATCGGAGTACGGGCTAAATTCGTCCAATCCTCGTCCTGGCGGGCGGCTTGAACAACTCTTACTAAAGAAATTCCCAAGTAAAGTATGAACAATCCTCGCAGTACGTTAAAGGATAGAGTGATAGCCTGGTCTGCACCCGTAAACTGTCCAGTCATCCAAGTTTCTGCACTTTGAAAGAACTGTGCATGTGCAGGAGTCGCAGAGGCATCAAAAAACAAAGCCGTTCCAATCAATATTAGTGAAGTACTCGTTATCTTATAACGATTGTTAAACGTTACCAGATAATTTAAGCATTTATTGAACTTACGGCGCCAAATTATCGCAACTCCACCAATAGCAAACATGCCTAACTGTACAACACCAGCCAAACTCTGATTAATGCTTACATCCAATATCATTACTCCACTTGCTATCACGGATAAAGGATAAATTGGATATTTAAAAAAATTAAGTTTCGGTTTAAGCGAACTTTTGTTGTTTGCGTCTGAGTGCATAGGAAACCACAACAACGAGCGTAATACCTATCCTTTTACCTTGCTTAATAGTGAATAAAAATCAGCCAAATGTCAGATATTGTTAAATCATTTTTCTCTGGCTAAATTATATAGAATTAAGTTCTTTTTGTTACTATAATTAAATCTTATTATAAGTAATAACTTGGGTTTAAATAAACTAACTAGTATAAAAAATAGCTTTATATTACGCATTGAGACTTAAACAAAGTAATTTAAATATCAAATAAGATTTGCGTAGTATACATAGAAAAATATAGTTTTCTTGTAACTTGGTAACTAATCTTATTTACTCAGTTATCTTTAATTAGTAACTGCTGTAATCCTGATACGGTAAGACTTATAACTATTTATTTATTTTAGTTACTCTAGTTACTGATTAAAAAGATAAGTTATAAGTAAAAATAAATGCAATTTTTCCTGATTTTTATAGACTTTAAAATATCGGCACCTGTTATTTTTGATTTAATAGATGTTTCAATCGCTATAAATGCAAAAAGCCCCTATATAAGAGGCTTTCATGCGTCACTACAAATTTAAACAATTCGGTAACTGATTATTTGAACTAGGTAGAATGATTTATGTCAACAACAGTTTTACCGGAACCCTTATTTCTGGAAACGAAACAGGATTAACTTCTCCATCCACAAGTGTTACTTCGTTTGTATAACTTCCGTTAACTGGGTTACGAAAAACTTTGAGAACGTGATTTTGTAAATCTACAACCCAATATTCTAAGATGCTAGCCATTGCATAAGCATTTTTCTTCGTGTCTAAGTCTTTGTTTAAGCTGGTGTTTGAATACTCAATAATCAAAAAGACGTTTTCAGGGTATGGGTGACGGGTTCGATAAAGCGTTCTCAGTGGTTGAACAATCGCCACGTCAGGTTCAGGTTCCGAGCCAGTTGCAGGTATTGTAATCGGCTTTGCATTACGTACTATTGCTTTCTCTCCAAGCAGGGGGCGCAGATAGTCACCTGCATCTGTACTCAACTGAGCATGTTCGGGACCTTCTGGTGGCATCTCGACAATTTCTCCGTTTAGTAGTTCGACGTGACGGTCTTTCAAAAGACCGACTTGAATCATTAGATGATAGTCATCAAGTGTCCACTTGGCAGTAGTCACAGTCATATAATGCCAGTCCTTCCTTGTTTTGGAGATTCTACCAATATTTTACTGTTCTTTGTGGAGGGTAGGAGAAGGATAGTAACTGTAGTAACGAAGAAGTGGAAAGTTCTTAAAATAATTGTTGTACATGCATTACAGCAGTTACTGTGTTGTGTGCTATTGTCGCGCTAGTTACCATCTTTATGCAGGCGCCTCCCAAATCTAACATTACGTGTGGCGCCTGGTGTTAAGGCATTCAGTAATAACTATACCTTTAAATTGGTTGCAACCAAAGTTCGTACATTGGAAACACCCGCATTTGAGAATGAACTAACATTCAACGTTAATGTTATCGCTGCAAATAATGCACCTCAAATTACTAAAATTCAAGAGGTGTTTTTGCTGCCTCTACTTCCATAACTTCAAATATTGTTTCATACCATCTCAGGTGTTGAACTGTTTTATCATGCCCCTTCGCTGTACCTAACGTCAGGTGTGAATGCGGCTTTCCTTTCTCAGTCGCAAGATAATCAGGATTACCTTCTGGGTTACGAACTTGAAAACCTTGAAGAGTAAGAAGCTTATTAACTCGCTGTGGGGACCAAGTTTCATTAGTACGAAGAGCTAATTTTTCGCCTAATTGTCTCGGTGCCAGTAATTTATCCTCTACTGGTACAAGTAACATAGATTTCGCTTCTTCTACTTCTTGGAGTAAGTGAGGATATCTTTTACCTATGGCGTTTAACTTTGCGCCTGCAACTAGGTTTGGTTCTAGCCCAGCTTTCCCTAATGTTAAATCAAGTAAGGTTGAGATTTCTTCTAGAGATGGTACTGGGAGTATAGATTGTGATGCTTCCACTTCTATTACTCTCCGAGATGAAATTAGCTGACGTAACGCGCGGTTTGCCCAAATACGAAACTCAATGTTTACCCACTGCGCGCAGTCAATTGCAACTTCCGGATGTGCCCAAGTGCCTTGACTTTGTTTGTCATAACCACCTTTAATTGTGATGATTAACCCCGAAACGGGAATCCCCATATCGACTGAAAGTCCTTCTAGGAAAGCTTTTGTGCTTTCAAGACGTGAGTAGTCGCTAAACTGCTTCTCGTGAGCCTGACACATTTGAGTCATGTTGACATAAGAAGCCGGAATATCATATTTACCTATTTTTGTGGCTTCTGTTAGTTGGCAAATTGCGTGATTGTTCCAGTTGTGAGTTAACATTTTTACTCCTGCAAAATTGTTTTTGTAAATTGTTGGAGGCGTTTTGTATGTACTACAAATTTTTATGTCAAAATGTCGTTAGCTCTCATCGTCTGAGTTGTGTAAATCATGATTAAAATTTCCTTCAAAACTACTTAATCGTTCCCTCAAAAAATCGATTGGAATTTCTACACAACTACGAACTACCATTTCTGGTGCTTTCGGCATAATAATCTCCCCGTTTATGTCCGCCTTGATATTTACTTTCCAGCGTTGATAAGTTATTGAAGAATCGCGGTCACAATGAAACTTCTGTTTACTATAGGTTTTCCCTCCTACTTTTTCAATCTGCTGCCGAATCATTTTTTGGCTATAAGGCAGGTCATTTTTAAAGTAACGCGACATCAACGACCAAACACCATGTAAATAAATAGCCAAACATTTATAATTTCGGTTTTCTTGATTGTTATCCTCTGTTATTAAACGACAGTTCCATTCACCAACTTCCGTTTGAGAACGAAGTACAAGCAATTTATCAACAAAATCATCAAGCGAAGATTTCCTTGAATCATCTTCGTTAGCATCACTACATAACAACAACAGATATTTCCAAACTTCTGATGATGAAACGGCGCCACTGAGTTCAGCCAACCGAAAAGCATAGTAACCAATAAGCGCCAAACTTGATGCTAGTCGAGCGTGTGAAGAAGGTAATTTTGTGATTAGTTGTGATTCCAAATTCTTAACTTCTTTTTGAGGATAGCCGAATTTGATTAAATCAGGTAAAACACACGAACAAATGTTAGATACTGACTGTAATTCGCTAAAATTAACCGGTAATGGAGTTTTTTCAAAGACTAAACGGATTAATCTAGACAGAACAATTGGGTCATCATCCCCAATTGAATAATTAGAAGCAACCATTAAAGCACTGTGGGGGTGAATGGCACTTACTTAAGCATCCCCTCCAAGGTAAACGTATTGGTATGATAGGC
>ERZ1066119.276-NODE-276-length-40131-cov-103.897620_pt1 | contig 40131 bp, 31 predicted proteins | sample MGYA00382766_ERZ1066119 | MGnify/ENA primary metagenome ERZ1066119 (study PRJEB33369, sample SAMEA5778349) | biofilm metagenome | biome: Industrial cooling water; feature: Water cooling tower basin; material: Biofilm | place: United Arab Emirates | collected...
CTACTGTACCCTTATTTGCAGTTCTAACAAGTTTTGTTGTACCCCTTGTCCAACGACAATTACGCAAAAAAGCCGAACGCTATGCCGACACCCAATCCTATCTTGTAGAAATACTTACTGGCATTCAAACCGTTAAGGCACAAAATATCGAGTTAAAATCTCGCTGGCAATGGCGCGACCGCTATACCCGTTATATCAGCGCAGGCTTTAAAAATGTACTGACTGCCAGCACTGCCAACTCTATCAGCAGCTTTTTAAATCAATTCTCTAGCTTTGTATTGCTTTGGGTAGGAGCGCATTTAGTCATCTCTAATCAACTTAGTATTGGACAACTGATTGCCTTTCGTATCATTGCTGGTTACGTTACCAGTCCCTTACTGCGTCTAATGCAATTGTCACAAAACTTCCAAGAAGTGGCATTGTCTATCGAACGTTTGAGTGATATCTTAAATTCGGCGCCGGAAGTCCAACCAAGCGATAAAAACAATATTCCACTACCGCAAATTCAAGGAGCAGTTAAATACACCAATGTTTCCTTTGGTTTTAACCCCGACGATACCTTACAACTGCTTAATATCAATCTAGATATTCCTGCTGGCGCCAAAGTGGGTATCGTGGGACAAAGTGGTTCTGGTAAAAGTACGTTGACAAAATTATTACCTAGGCTCTACGAACCTTTATCAGGGCAAATCCAAATAGATGGCTATGACATCAGGAAAGTAGAGTTAAATTCTCTACGGTGCCAAATTGGGGTAGTGCTACAAGATACCCTCCTCTTTGAGGGAACAATTCAAGATAATATTGCCCTAATTTGCCCAGAAGCTTCTACCGAAGAAATTATTGCTGCTGCCAAAGCTGCTGCTGCTCATGATTTTATTATGGCACTACCTAACGGTTACAACACTGTTGTCGGCGAACGCGGTTCTGCACTTTCCGGTGGACAACGACAACGCATCGCAATCGCGCGTACAGTGTTACAAAATCCTCAATTATTAATTCTCGATGAAGCTACAAGTGCTTTAGATTACCAGTATGAACAAGAAGTATGCCGTAATCTCATGGAAGTTTTCCACAAAAAAACTGTCTTTTTTATCACGCATCGCCTTAATACTGTTAAAAATGCTGATGTCATCATTATTATGGATCGGGGTGCGATAGCTGAAATGGGAACTCACAAAGAACTTATGGCAATGAGAGGACGTTATTACTGTCTTTATCAACAGCAGGAGTCACAGTTTTAAGTAGTATTCCATGTCATTAAATTTAGGGAGTTGGTTAGCAACGGATACAACGGATGTAACGGATAAGTTATTTGTGATAAACAAGGCTTGGTTATTTAAAATTACCCATCCGTTACATCCGTTCATCATCCGTTGCCAATATTTCTACCACCCAGAATTAATGACACAGACCAATAGTATTCCATGTCATTAAATTTGGAGAGTAGGCGCCAACATATAACTCACTTAGCTCAAGTACTCTGTGGACTCTGCGTCTCTATGGTAAAAATATACTATTAATATTAATGACATCAAGCAGTAGTGTTGTGTTTGTTTTTACGATTATACGAGAAATGGAATTATGCCTGATTTATCTTTGTTAGTGCTTGCTTGTACACAAAATTATAAAGCATCAGCTAATGTTTCTCTTACAGACGCTCATCGTTGCCAACAAATTCGTCATCAGGAGATTACAACTCAAGCAAAGTCTGATTTTAATACTGGGGTTAGCGAACCAGAAAGGATTGACACCCACTTCACGGCGCCGTTTAATTCTGTACCTAACTTTCCAATAAAAGTGCAAATGCTGTTGCCGATGGGTGGTTTTTTGTTCTTGTTTGCTGTTGGGGGAATTTTATATATTTGGAAGCGTCTGCCAAACTCAAAACGTCAATGGCAACTGCTTTTACAAGGTAACTCCGGTATTGGCTTATATCAGGATACAGAGGAGTTCGACAGACCTGTTATTTTAAAACAACCGCGCGCTTGGTCACATGCGATTATTTGGAGTATCGTTGGTGTTACAAGTTTTGCGGTGATTTGGGCTTGTACTGCTACTATCGATGAGTCTGTTCCAGTGCAAGGTAAACTTGAACCCAAAGGTTCTGTGAAAGAAATACAAGCTCCAGTGGGAGGAGTCGTTGCTAATATTCATGTGCAGGAAGGACAAAGGGTTAAAAAAGGCGATGTTTTAGTCAGTTTTGACCGTACAGTTGGACTTGCGAAATTAAGGTCTTTACAACAGGTGCGCGCGAGCTTGATGCGTGAAAATCAATTTTACCGTCAAGAGTTGCAATCTCCAACAGCTAATTCCACATCGCAGCAATTCCAAAGTTCGTCAGAGATAGCATCGCTAACAAAAAATCGTGCCGTTTTGGTGCAGGAAATTCAACTTTACCGTACACAATTAAATGGTGGTAAAGCTATCGACGAACTTAATGCCCAGTTACGACAACGCTTACTTAATAGACAATTAGAGACAGACTCGCGCATTGATGCTGTGCGTCTAGATGTTGAACAATTAACTCGACAGTTAAATCAAGTTCAAGTTCAACTAACTAATGTTCGGGGTAGTCTTGCAACAAATTTGGAGATTGCGAATAACATAGAAACTTTGGTTAAAGAAGGTGCGTTTGCCCGCTTACCTTATCTAGAGCGACGACAAGCAGCAAATACTAGTCAAGCTGAAGTTAACCGTCTGGAACAAGAAGCAGAACGCATACGACTAGCAATTGTCCAAGCACAAAAGAAATTACAAAACGCGCGCGCTCAAAATAAAGAAGAATTACTTAGCAAAATCGCCGAAAACGAAAAGCAGATTGCGGATATTGATAGTCAACTTACTAAAGTCATTATTGAAAACAATAAAAATATCCAGGAAATTAACAGTCAAATCAGCGAACTCACCTTAAATTTGAAATACCAAGAACTGAGGGCGCCGCATGATGGTATTGTTTTTGACTTGAAGCCGCGCGGTCAGGGTTACGTCTACAACACCAGTGAATCTATTCTCAAAATAGTGCCACCAGAAAATTTAGTAGCCCAAGTTTACATTACTAACAACGATATTGGTTTTGTAAAAGCGGGAATGCCTGTCGATGTGCGTCTTGATTCTTTTCCCTATACAGAATTTAGTGATATCAAAGGTAAATTGATTCGGATTGGTTCTGATGCCTTACCTCCAGATCAAATCCATCCGAATTATCGTTTCCCAGCAGAAATTCGCTTAGAAAAACAATCGATTCAAGTGAATGGCACAGAAGTACCTTTACAATCGGGAATGTCTTTGAGTGCTAATATTAACGTTCGTAAGAAAACTGTTATGAGCATTTTCACAGAGAAGTTTTTAGGGAAGATGGAGAGTCTGAAATATACACGTTAGTTTTCAGGGTTCAGGGACGGGCAAGGATGCGAATGCCACAAGAGCCATCCCACAAGAGCTTTAGTTGATGCAGTAAATTTACTTAAACTTAAAGTGTATTGAAAAGAGAATTTTTCAGTACTTTCCCAACCGTTGAAAAAAGTATTAAAAACTATACTGGTGCTGATAGTAGATATATATATAGTTATGGTGCCAGCTAAAATCGCTTTAAAAACAACAGAAAACCAAGTCAAGACTCGCCTTTTACTCAGTTTATGGGATTTAGGAGGTGCTACGCGGGAAGTGAAGCGTGGCGAATTGACCAAACGGATAGTTTCTAAGGGTAAAAAAGTTGCAGATTATCAAGAAGTAATTACCCAGTTAGAGAAGGAAGGTGTGCTAGTAAGTTCTAAAAATGGTTACTCATTAGTGGCGCCAAAGGGTTTGGAAGCGTTAAGCGAAGGATTGAAAAGTGCTGCTCTCAAGTTTGAAGGCAATATTGTAGGAACTTGGGCTGCGAATGCATTGCTAAAGTGGATAAGCGAAAGCGGCAGGGCGCCAGTTGTAACATCTATATCCGTAAATGGGAATGGCAAGAACAGCGATATTAAATCTTATGACGAGTTTAAACAAGTAGCTCTAAATGTCTACGAACAACTCAACCGCGATTACAACCTCAATCATTTAGTGCCAATTTATCGAATTCGTAGAACAATAGGCGAAAGAGTTAACCGTTCTGATTTTAATGAGTGGTTAATAGAAATGCAAGCTGATGATATTTGGCAACTACAGGGCGGAAGTGTTGAGGATAGCGCTCCAGACAAAATTGAGGATTCTGTTACAACAGAACTAGATGGCTTACGCTGCTACGCCAGAAAGCTATAACCTTAAAAGTTATTTGATGTTTGACTTATTTACTCCATATACGTTATAGCTATGAATACATTTACCATTGATGAGCTAATTAAAAGTAAAAACCCATTTGCTGGGCATATCGTTGTTAGACCTCAACAAATATGGGGTAAAAGCTTTCCAGATGTTCCTTCAATACATGCTCACGCTTCAAATGCAGTGTTTGATGCAGTTGAAAAAGTTAAACAAGGGCAGCGTGAAACTGTTGGTATTACTATTGAAGCTGAAAGAGGGTTAGGTAAAAGCCACATTATTAGTAGAATCCGTCATGGTGTGCAAAGTGATGGTGCAGCATTATTTATATACATGAGCAAGTATGACAACTTGAATCATATTAAATATGAATTTTGTCAAACAATAGCTTCTAGCCTTAGAGCTTATGGTAAAAATAATGTAATGCAGTGGCAGGAAGTTGCAGTTGCTTTATTGAATGAAGCAAGAGGTTGGAACTATACACCAGGGCAGTACATTAAGCAAATTTATCCAGCTTGGTTAAATAAATATTCGACTTCGGTAATTAATAACATAACCGAAGCTGTTCTCAAAATTAAACCACATGTTATTAATCCTTATATAATCAGAGCAATCTTGTGGACATTATCCTCAGTCCACGCTACTTATGCGGTTTACTGGTTATCTGGATTAGAAATAACACAACAGCAGGCAGACATATTGGGGCTTCCTAATTCTAAACCAACTAATAGAGAAGCTGACGCATTAAGTATGGCACGTCAGATTCTAGATATCGTTAGTGATTATAAAATACCAGTAATTTGCTTTGATGAATTAGATGCTATAGATGTTGATGATAATGGCTTTTTAACAGCGCAACTAGTTGCTAACTTAGTTAAAGACTTATATAACTCTCTCAAAAAGGGAGTTTTTTTACTTACTATGTACCCTGATACTTGGGAAGCGCAAATTAATACTTTACCCCAGGCTACCGCAGTCATTGATAGAATAGTTAGCGAACAGTCAGATAGGCGACCTGTTAAACTTAATCATCTTAATCCTGACGATGTAGTTTTAATTGTGCAGCAATGGTTAAAAGATTTTTATGAAGAAAACAAAGTAGTTCCAACTCATCCACTATATCCTTTTAAAGAAGATAAACTAAGAGAACTGGGAAGGAAAAATAAACCTACTGTTAGGTCGATTTTAAAATGGTGTGCTGAGAATTTTTCTATTCCTTCAGGAGTTGGAGAAATACCCCCACCTCATCCTGTCGAGGCGCCTTTCCTTCAGGAGTTAAAAAATGTTGAAGTTGATATTAACTCTTTAATCGAAGAAGAAGCGACTATTGCTAATGCACTACGTCTTGCCTTCGATAGTTTGATTGGAGAAACATTAGAGGGAGTTAAAATTGAAGCCGTTGAGAACGTGGAAGCTAGTTCAGCAGATAAAGGTTTTATAGATTTTAAAATAATTGGTAATAATAAAACTGTCAAAATTGGAGTAGATGTTGTTCAGCAAGCAGGTGGAGCATATATTGGAGCAGCGTTAAAGCGACTGATAGATTACAAAAAATTTGACTTGACCCGTGGTTGTTTAGTGCGTTCAAAGCAAATTAGTTTGGGAGCAGCCGTAGCAAGACAGCGTTTAGAAGTGCTTTTGAAACATCAAGGCGGTGAGTGGGTTAAACTACGAAGTGAAGATATTAAACCACTTATTGCCATCTTTTTTGTTTCCAAGTGTGAAAATTACGAATTGACTAAAGAACAAATTTGTAATTTTGTCAACAAGAAAAAACTAGCTATTGATAACGCTCTGATTCGTGAAATTTTAAGTGACCCATCGGGACAAGAGCCTGATAATCTGACTGACGATGAATTACCAATGCGAATTCCTCAAGCAAGTTTCAATTTATCTGAAAGCCTTGAACCTGAATTAGTAGCGAAATAAATATGGGTAAGATACTTTCTATTCAAACGGCTTTGTGTCTACCCACCCCTGATATTGAAGCATTAATTCAAGGGCGCCTAATTGTTGCTTTACCTCGAATGTTTCTTCGTCCTGGACAGGTGTTTGCTCTTTACCCAGTAGATACAGCAAGTCAACTACCTTATGAAAAGTACTACCGCACGAGTTTTTTACCTGTGGCAAACAATGCTGCAACTCACCAAGGAACTTTACTTCAACCTCGTCAACTCAGCTTGCTTACGCAAACCGAACAGTTACAACTTCCTCTGTTGGTAGATGAAACAGTGCAAGTCAAAGCAATAGCACGCTGCGAGTGTTGTGAAATCCTTGATAACACAGCATCTTTGGATGTTCTATCAAAGTTAACTATCTGGGCACCTGAAGCATTGCAAGAGATACTCCAACAGCGTCAAAACATTTTTTTAGCTTACCTGCGCGTTTATCAGTTGCCGCAACCTCTAGATGTACCTGTTAATCTCAGTCAAAAAGAAAAGTTAGGAAAATTTATTGGTTTACCAAGCTCACTCACACTTCCAGAAGCAAACCCAGTATTGAGTGATAATACTTTTACTATCCGCAAGCAGCAACTCGAAAAGCGTCAACCTCCATTACACGAAGAATTAGAGGAATTACTTTGCGCCTTAACACCAATTACAAACCCTGCTGCTCTTGAGTTAGAACAAGATATTCAAACATTTCTAGGTTGGAGGCGCCCATTACTAGCAGCATCCAATGATATGGATTTAAGCTGGATACATAAAATTGCTTCCGTTGGAAACTCAAGCGATGGACACAGCTTTGAAAAACTCGTTCGTAAAAGCTTATTAAAACTGGGCTTCACTGGTTCTGGACTTAACCCTGAAGGAGCGGGTGGCGCCGGAGGAATGGACTTTTATTGCGAATATCCATACCCAGTAGTCGGTGAGTGTAAAGCAACTAAATCAGAAAAAGTACCTGATAGTACTCCTGCACAACTTCTGAAAATAGGTATGAATCATTTGGGTAAAACGCAGTATGAAAGCGCGGTTAAATTGATTGTGGCAGCAGGTGAGCTAAATTCCTTTGCAAAAAGAACAGCAACTGAAAATGGTATGAACGTAATTACACCAGAAACATTACAAAAATTAGTTGAGTTACAAGCTAATTATAAAAACTCAATTAATTTATTAGAACTTAAAGAGTGTTTGCAGCAGGCGCCATTTGGTGTTGTTGATGAGAAAGTTAATAAATATATAGATAAAATCAATCAAGATATTAAACTGAGAGCGCAGCTAGTCCAGCTTGTCAAAAAATATCTGGAAAATACAGGCTACGAACGTGCAAGTGTTGATGGACTACATGGTTTTGTTACTGGAGTATCAATAAAAATTCAGCCACAAGAACTACATTACATCTTAGTTGAACTATCATCACCACTTGCTGGTTATTTGGGACGAATTAAAGGTGAAGACTGGCGCCGTGACAGGTTTTACTTTCTTCGCGATTTACTAATCTCCTAGTGTCAATATGCCTGCTTGATAATTTACAGTTAAAGGCAAAATTTTTAACCACAATGAACCTAACAAAACTTCTGTGATATCATCTCCTGCATAAACAGGCAGTTCATACTCTTGCTCATCTAATACTATTTTTCCCAGATATTTTTCAAGATGCACTTGCCCTTGTGGGGTCACCATCAATTCATTACCATTGAAAACCCAGCCGAAACCATCTATATCTTGTTTATTTATAGCTAAAAAGCCAGTGAAACCAGTATCTAGCATAGCTTTCATAGGCAAATTTGAAGCGTTTGAAGCAACTAATTCAATTTCAAACAATATGTGCCCAACCTCGTCAAACTTACCCTGTATCATATTCTGCCAACTGCCCCTGTTTCATTCAGGCAAAAAACACAGTGGTTAGGATTTGGATACTTTTTAATGGCTCTACTATGAGCAGATTCAAGATTCTGGTCAATTAAATATTCTCCGCTATCTGGCTCTACAGCTATATACCAACCGTAGTATTTATCTATCAACTCAGGACGTACACGGTCAAAAATGGCTCGGCAGCGCTGGTTATAGATTTCATCTTCAGCTTTTCGCCGTGCTAATTCTTCTGGTGATAAAATGCGTTCAGGAAAAATTCTTCCTCTACGTGCGTGCGGTTTTTGTACGGATTCAGTCATAATAATCTCAGTTTGTGGGCTATATGTATTATATATTGTAATTATTTTAATATTACTATTTAGTAATAATATTTTTATTAAGCTCCCAATTTAAAGTAACTAAATCTTGTTTATTAATAGCTAATAAACCTGAAAAGCCAGTGTCTAACATAGCATCCACAGAGAATATTGAACCATCTGAAGCAATCAACTCAATTTCAAAAAATATATGTCCAACATCGTCAAGCTTACCTTATATCATATTCTACCAGTAGCCCCAATTTCATTGAGACAAAAAGCACAATGTACTGAATTTGGATGCTTTTCGCAGTTTATAATACAATTCAAAGTGAATCGGTATCGGCTCAATAAATAGGGGTAGCGGCAATACACAAGCGCGCGGTGCCAAAAAAATATAAAGTAAACTTATCATTATTAAAGGCAGTGATATTGCCCTATTGTCCAGGGCATTCAAGGAAGGCGCCGACAGCCTTTGATGACGGGAATTGCGTCATCAAACGAACGAGAGGATTAAAAAGCGCCACATAGACAAGCGCAAAACTCGCACACTATGCAAACTATAAATTTAAAACCATACAAACTTTATTGGGCTTGAGTGCATGTACACATAGGCATTTTACTCTCAAGGCTGTGGTTGGGGTTTCAAGCAATTTGGATGTTAGTCAAAATTTGAGGTGGCTCGAACAAAGCGGATATGTAGTATTTAGCAAAAAAATAAAAAGATTTATTCGGTAACATGGCGCCGTAGAATATAAGGCATGACGCAAAATCCTCTTAGCAAAAAAATAGTACCAGACTTGCTGCAAAGCATTGACCCAAGCGGAATTGCAGACCCTTCATTGCGGCAAAGTATAGAAGTACTTCTGAACTTAATAGAGGAACAAAATTTAAAGATAAAAAGTTTAGAAGAAGAAATTCAAAAACTTCGGGATGAAAACAATCGTCTTAAAGGAGAGAAGGGTAAGCCAGACATCAAAGCCAATAAAACGAGCGGATTTAAGAAAGACCATTCGTCAGAGAAAGAACGTAAAACTCATAAAGGGCATACTAAGAGCAGTAAAAACGCCAGTATTAAGATAGATCGAGAATGGATTTTGGAGTATCCAGAATCTGAGCTACCAGCGGATGCGGAGTTTAAGGGTTACGAAAAAGTAATTATACAAGATATCTCACTTGAAACCGATAATGTACTATTCCTGAAACCAAAATTCTACTCAGCTTCTGAAGGTAAAACATACTTGGCGCCATTACCAACAGGTTACGACGGAGAGTTTGGTCCAGGAATTAAAGCTTTAGTCATAAGCCTGTACTATGGAGGCAATATGACTCAAGGTAAATTATTAGAATTTTTAGAAGATATTGGTATTTCAATGTCAGCAGGCTATTTGTCAAATCTGCTAATTAAAAATGATTCTGGATTTGAATCTGAATATAACGAAGTATATATATCTGGGCTAGAAAGTACTACTTGGCAGCACTTAGACCAAACGTCCGCGCGTGTTAAGGGCATAAATCAGACTACGAATGTTGTTTGTAACCCATTGTATACAGTTTATTCAACGACTCTAAAAAAAGATAGATTAAGTGTACTAGGGGTATTACAGAATAAACAAAAGCTTGAGTTTGTTCTCAATGAGCTTACCTATGAGCTATTGAATACTTTGAATGTACCCGTAAAGTGGAGTAATCAACTTAAATTATTGCCTCAAGAAACAGTTTTTACAGAGTCAGAATTTAATTCTCTGCTTGATACGTATTTGAAGAAACTAGGTTCTCAACATCGTACTCGCGTATTAGAAGCGGCAGCGATTGCTTTTTATCATCAGCAAACCAACATTCCAATAGTACAAACTCTCGTATGTGATGATGCTCCTCAATTTAAACTATTGACGAATAATTTAGCTCTATGTTGGGTACATGAAGGGCGCCATTATAAAAAACTGACTCCGTTTGTTGCCTGCCATCAAAAAATTTTAGACGACTTTCTTTCTGAGTTTTGGGATTACTACCGGGAACTGCTTGCTTATAGCGATTCTCCTTCTGTAAAGAGCAAACTTTGGCTTCAGTCAAGATTTTGGGAAATCTTCGGTACTGAAAGTGGTTATAAGCAGTTAGACGAGCGAAAAAAGTTAACAGCAGCAAAAGTTTCCGAGTTACTTTTAGTTCTAGAGTATCCTGAACTGCCGTTACATAATAACCCTGCTGAACTAGCTGCCAGAACAATGGTGCAGCGACGCAACATTAGTTATGCGACTCAGACGAGTGAGGGTACTAGAGCTTGGGATATATTTATGTCTCTTGTTGCCACTACTCGAAAATTAGGAATAAGCTTTTTCAAGTACATACAAGACCGTATTTCTAAGAATTATGATATCCCATCTTTGGGAGATGTTATTAGAGATAAATGTGTTCAAAACCATCAGCCCTTGTTTTGGCAAGATGAACTATTTTGTATGTCAGGGTAAACACTCTTAGATAACTCGTTGGTTAAATTAAGAACTCACTGCATTTAAGGGTTGGTGTGCATGTATTTGTGCTGCATCAAAATTTCTTCGTTTGCCAATGTAGGTAATACACGCTGGTTGTTGGTGCATTTAAAAGTGCGTTATTCAAGAAGTGCTATTGTAGTTTGTATTTTTTATTGTTATATAGTTAGCTCTTCCACTTCGTAATAAATAGGAACGTGGATATAAATTACTGTTAGCAACGTTCTGTGGCGCAGCGGGCGCCCTGCGCCCGCATGGCTTAAGTGATTTGTATGAATAATAAATATGTCCAACAACAAAGATAATCACTATTTACCCCGACTTATTGAGCCGATACAAAATAGAACACATTTAATAATGCATACAAAACATTAATTAAACTCTTGTGGAATGGGCATCCTTGCCCGTTCCTTTACAATAAACTATAAAAACAGATTACAACTTTACTTTTAGATAAAGTTAGAATTTTAAGATGCTACCCTGCGGTAAAACTGCGTTTACGTGCCTCAGCATGACATTATTGAGATGCTTCGTGCCTCAGCATGACATTAAAACTTGAAATTTGATTTTATAATATTCATACCTGCTGCTGCGAACCTTTTATATGCTTCATCAGCAGCTTGGGTATAGTCAACCACATCTTTAACTACTACAGGAGAGGAGCAATCTTCTAAAAGGTATATTTTCTTAGCTAAATTTGCATCTGTTTGCTTAATCTCTGTTAACAAGTCGTCGATTGTCCAAGCGACACAATGGCTTTTTGCTTGTCCACCAATTATTACAATATCATATTGTAAAAGCTGTTTAATCAAACGAGTATTTTTTTCTGCAATTGTACGGTTATCAAAGCTTGTCGCTACTTCTGGACGTAATACTGAATAATTTTCGGTTAAAGGATTATTTCCTTTGATTTCAAACTGTGTTTGACTGCTACGCGCGATTGAATGAAAGAATATTGCTTCTTCTACTGCTGATACTAATGCATGACCGATACCGCCTAACATTGAATGATAAGGCCAAACGGTTAGAGGATATTTGCCGTTTTGTGTTAATTGCTTGACGTAATGATATGCGTGTTTTTGTAGTAGTTCGTAATCCCACCCTAAGCTAAAGGCAACACCTGGGTTTACTTTCCATATGCCTTTGTCTATATCTGCGGGAGTAATATTTGTTGCTGCTGGTGTTGGGTTTTGTCCGTTGTCATTTACCCAAAATATGGGATGAAATATTTGCATTGCTGTATGGGTATCTAGCGTTGGTACAATTGTTGTGATTGACCCTAGGTTACGATAGATAAATTCACATAAGCGGATGTTGTCTTCTACGGCGCCTTTACCAGATTGTCCTCCTACGAATAATTCAAACCCTGGAAGACAAAATGTATTTTGTACGTCTATTAATAGTAAGCATATGCGCTTTTTGTCTTGCGATGCTGGTTGGATTTTATGCTTTTTTGCCCACTCGTTTGCTTCGGCGCCTAAGATTTGATAGGGGACACGGTAGACTTCGCTTACTGTTTCTGGTTTGAAGTGAGGAGGGATGGGGAGTTGGCTTGCTGGGGTGTTCATGAGTGATTTTTGCTACTGATAAAAATAATTTTTAACCTGCTAAACGTCACCATGATAACGTTAGAACGGGCAGGGATGCCCGTTCCACAAGACAATGTAATCTACAAGACAATTTACAATGTAATCTACAAGACAGGATATTAAATGAGACCGGAGGCTACACGTTTAAGGGTGGATGATGCATCCATTTTATCTAGGTGGACATCGAGTATACAAAAACTTTCTGTGTGCAGGGCTGCTTCTTGGAGTGCTATTTCTAGTTCTCCTTCGGTTTTGACTAAAAAGCCTCGTCCTTTACCTAATAGTTCTGGTAAGCGGCTATAGTTCCACCGTAATATGTTGTTGAATGAGCCGTCGATTATGTAACGTTCAGTTACATAGCCGTCGTTGTTGAGCAGGATAACTATTGGGTTACAATCAAATCTTGCTGCTGTTGATAGTTCTATTCCTGTCATTTGAAAGGCGCCATCACCGACTAGTACTAATGGACGCAGATGGGGTTGCGCTTTTTGGACTCCAATTGCTGCTGGTACGGCAAAACCTAAAGATGCATAATACGCTGGTGAGAGAAAAGCAGCGCTACGATGTACTGAAAAATCAGCGGCGCCAAATAATGCATCACCAACATCAGCAATGACTATTGTGTCTTTTCCTAGAAATGTATTCAAGCGTGTGAATAGTCTTTCTGCTGTAACCGGCTGATTTGGGTCTTGGACTTTGTAAATTGGCGCCAGCTTGCAGTTTGGCGGACAATGTAATTCGCGCGGTGATAAGTCTGGTAATGTTGCAAGTGCGTTTATAAAGTCGGCAAATTGTACATCTTCGTAAACATGGTAGCCAATTGAAAGCTTTTCACTAAAAGCATGGATGCAACGCTCACGTTCCAAACGCGCGGTGTAAATGCCAAGGTTCATGTCTGTCATCATTACACCCAACATAATCACGCAGTCGCTGGACTCTACATATTCACGCACATCTTGCTGTCCAATACCTCCTTGATAAATACCCAAGTAAGCTGGTTCGACTTCATCAACTACAGATTTTCCTAGAATTGTTGCTGCAACAGGAATATTTGACTTGCGAATCAAATCAAGCAAGACATTCTGTAATCTAAAACGATGAATTTCTTCTCCTGCTAAAATTACAGGCTGCTTGGCGTTATTGATTAAAGTTAAAGCTTCTTTGATAGCAGCTTGCAAGGTTTCTGGGTCACTTTGCGTTTTGGCATGAGTAGGGGTATGGTAACGTCTTCCTGTCACCATTACCATGTCACGCGGTAATTCTATATAAACTGGTCGCTTAAACCGCAATGCTGCTGCTAATACACGGTCAATTTCTTCTAGTGCTGTATCTGGGTTATCTAGGACAGTGGAAGCAACTGTCAATTGTTCGAATACTTTTTTCTGAGTATCAAATTCACGCACCTTGTGGTGAATTAAGGGGTGTCTTAAGCGCTCCTCAATTCCTGGGGCGCCGCTAATTACTACTACAGGTGATAGTTCTGCGAATCCTTGAGCGGTTGTGTTGGCAATTTTTAAACCTCCAACACCATAGGTTACACAAACTGCTCCTAACCCCTGAACCCGCGCGTATGCATCAGCCGCAAATCCGGCGCCTTGTTCGTCACAGGTGTTGATTAATTCTAATTCACTCTCTTCAATTAAAGTCATGAATTTCAACACGAAATCACCAGGAACGCCAAATATATGGCGAACTCCATGTTCGTGTAGCTGCTGAAGTAGATATTCGCCGATAGTAATTTCTGCGTTCATAAATTTAGGTATTAGTAGATACAAGTAAATATGTACGTTAGCTAGTAAAAAAGCTGAACATCTGAAGAACTGAGTAATTACCTCAATCTTAAATGTTCAGCTATAAAAAATTGTTGCAAAAGCAACAAATATTGACTCTTTGTGATATGTACTTTACACGTACTATCCCATAGATACAGTTAAACTGTTGGGTTCACCTAAGTTACCTTGCATAACTACACCGCGATTATTTGCCGACATGTGTCGCAAAATAATGTATATTGACTCAATGTTGTCACTGGCGCCTGCTTTGTCAGCAATTTGCGCTAATGTCATAGGTGCTTTTTCGGTTTGCAATACGTTGATGACTTTTGTTTGTAAGTCCAATATGACTGCCGCAGCTTTTTTACCTGCTTCTACACCTGGTTGATGGTAAGCGTTTATGTTTACCAAACTTGCATAATAACCAACCGTTCGGTCATATAATGCAATTAAGGCGCCGACAGTACGAGGGTTAACTTCGGGAATTGTGACGGTAATTGAGTCACGATGGTTTTCGTATAATGCAGTACGCGAACCTTGGAGGAAACCAGAGAGGTAGTCACCAGAGGTAATACCTGGTTCGAGTTCAGGAGATGCTCCCTCACGGTCTTTCAATACTTCAATAAAGGTAAGAAAGAAGTTTGGCACCCCTTCGCGTAACTGTTGAACGTAAGCGTGTTGGTCGGTAGAGCCTTTATTACCATATACAGCAATACCCTGATGTACGATATTACCGTCAAGGTCTTTTTCTTTTCCTAAAGATTCCATGACGAGTTGCTGCAAGTAGCGACTAAATAGCAGCAAGCTGTCTTTATAGGGTAGAACGACCATATCCTTCTCACCCTTCCCATTCCCTGCGTAATACCACGCTAAAGCTAGCATTGCAGCAGGATTTTTCTTGATATCGGCAATGCGTGTGGCATCGTCCATTTCTTTGGCGCCAGAAAGCATCTCTTTAATATCAATGCCTTGAAGTGCAGCAGGTACTAACCCAACGGTAGACATTTCCGAAGTGCGTCCACCAACCCAATCATACATTGGGAAGCGCATTAGCCAGTTTTCGTTTTTGGCTTGGTCGTCTAGCTTACTACCTGGCATGGTAATAGCAACGGCGTAATTCGCAAAATCTAAATTTTGTCCCGCATAAGCCTTTTTAACTTCCAACATGCCGTTACGCGGTTCGGGAGTACCACCAGATTTAGAGATTACTAAAACTAAAGTACTAGAAAGTTTATTACGTAGATGCGTGAGAATCTTGTCGATGCCAGTTGGGTCTGTATTATCGATAAAATGAATTGCTAAAGGAGGAAAATCGGGGGCAAGGGCTTCAGCGACAAATTCGGGACCAAGTGCAGAACCACCGATACCGATAGAGATAATATCAGTAAAGCGTGCAGCTTTGGGAGGATGAATTCCACCAGTGTGAACTTTTTCGGCGAAAACTTCGATTTGTTCGATTGAACTCACAATTTCTTGTGTCAGTTCGGGAGTCGGCGCCAAATCAGGATTTCGCAGCCAGTAGTGTCCAACCATGCGGTCTTCGTCGGGGTTTGCAATGGCGCCCTTTTCAAGCTCCGCCATCGAAGCGAAAGCCTTCTCGAACTTTGGTTGCAACGCCTCTACGAACGCATTATCAAAGCGCATCCGACTAATATCGAGGTAAAACCCCAATCCTTCGTGGTAATATAACCATTCCTGGTATCGCTGCCAAAGTGTCGAAGCGTCCATAGGGAAATCTCAAGTAAGTTTTATCAACAACAAGTTTAAGGTAAGGACTGGCTTATCCCATTCAACCTTATACAGTTTTAAGTCTTATGCCATCTGCTCGTCCTTAACATCTGGCATAGGTATAACTCGCAGAAACTTAACAATTTCACCCCGTAGCTCAATACCAATAAGGTATCTATCGAGGCTAAATCGGTAAAATATGCCTTCACCATCAATTTGCCGTAACTGTGGTAAGTAGTGCAGTTGCCCTTTTTGGGGAAACTCCACAAACGCTAAATTATACACTTGCTGGTAAATAGTAGGTTCCAAACGACGTAAATCGTTTAAGAACGACCGCTCATAGCGTACTTCGATATTCACACAAACATTTCCCCTTTCTACGTCATTGTTAGGTATCGCACCGCTTCCTCATGCGTTAATGCATCCCACGGTTGCTGCAATTGTTTAACGGACTGTATCGCTTTGAGAACTTTGTAGTCACAATGCAGCGCATACACTACACTCCAAACTAGTTGGAGTTCGTCATCGGTCATTTGTTCTATTAGTCCATGCAACTGGGGTCGCAGCACACTCATAAATAAACTCTAAGAACGTAACTAATCTTTATAATTCCCAAAAAATGCATAAAAATAAGTCTTGTTATTCTAAAGATAATATGTAATGATGAATGGTTTTTACTAGAATCGATACCAACGTAGACGATATTGAATTTGACATTTAAATTGCCAATGTTAATTTCTGTATCTTTACAAAGTCTATTTTTTGGATACTATTCTTGATAACGTAAAAATTCTTATGTTTAATAAGGCTTCATAACCCAGTAAACGTAAAATCAGTATGCAAAACATCGAAAAAACTAGCTTTAACAATCGTATCAAGTCAAAACAAGGGTTTATTCGCAGCAATATCCTCTTTATGGCTCTTTGTAGTATTGGGTTGTTTGTAACTGGATGTGGTGGTGGTACTAACACGGGTGGTACTGGCGCCGCAAATCAAGATGCTTCAGGAGGTGCTTCAGGAGGTGCTTCTGGCAACACCGTTAAAATTATGTCCAGCTTTCCCCTAACAGGTAGTTCTGTCGGTCAAACCCAAACAATCGTCAACAGTATCAAACAAGCACTCGACGAGACTAACTCAACAGTTTGTGATGGTAAGCTCAAAATTGAATATGAGTCTTTAGACGGTGCAACTGCCGCAAGCGGAAAATGGGATGCTGCTAGAGAAGCTGAAAACGCAAATAGAGCAGTCTCAGACCCCAATGTTGTTGCGTATATCGGTACTTTTAACTCCGGTGCCGCCAAAATTTCAATTCCCATCCTCAACCAAGCCAACTTAGTAATGGTCAGTCCAGCAAATACCGCTGTGGGCTTAACTAAACCAGGTGGAGAACCAGGGGAACCCGAAAAATACTACCCCAATGGCAAGCGAAATTATGCGCGCGTAGTTCCTGCTGATGATTTACAAGGTTCTGCAGCAGCAAATTGGGCAAAATCACTCGGAGTCAAAAGAGTTTACATCCTCGATGACCAAGAAGTTTACGGCAAAGGACTTGCTGATGTATTTAAAGCTACTGCCAAAAAACTTGGTATCGAAGTTTTAGGACACGAAGGTATTGACGCCAGAGCAACAGACTATAGAGCATTGATGAATAAAATCAAAGCCGTCAACCCAGATATGATTTATTTTGGTGGTATTACCCAAAATAACGCTGGGCAGTTAATCAAAGATATGCGTAACGTTGGGATGGCACAAGATAAAGTCAAATTTATGAGTCCTGATGGTACATATGAACAAGCTTTGATTGACGCAGCAGGGAAAGATGCAGAAGGTGTTTTAGCAACCTTTGGTGGTATTCCACCCAAACAGTTAACAGGCGCCGGTAAAGCATGGTACGACAGCTATAAAAAGAAATTTAACGCTGAACCTGAAGCTTATGCTGCATATGGTTACGAAGCTGCCAAAGTAGTTATTAATGGTATTGGCAAAGTTTGTAAAAATGACCGTGCGGCTATTCGAGATGCAGTTTTAGGAACTAAAGACTATCAAGGTATTCTTGGTACTTGGAGTTTTGATGCAAATGGTGATACAACTTTAACCACAATGTCGGGTAATACCGTCAAAAACAGCAAATGGGAATTTGTTACCTTGCTAGACGCTAAAGCCAAATAAGTTTTAACACTACGTAGGGTGGGCCGAAGCCCACCATACATATAGATAATGACTAACACATAAAACAACTATGATAAAATCACTCCAGAAAGCATCTAAAAGTAATTCGCTAGGTAAAAAATCATTAAGCAGTTGGCAAAAAATTATTTTATATATACTTGTAGCTTATTTAGTTTTACTACTGGCGCCAATAGCAGGGTTCGATTTACCAAGAATTATAGGCGAAATCAAAAGTAACCCTGCTCTTTTAGTACAACAGCTATTAATCGGACTTGTGAACGGTGCAATTATTGCGATTATTGCATTAGGTTACACAATGGTTTACGGCATCATCGAGTTGATTAATTTTGCTCACGGCGATTTATACATGTTAGGTGCATTTGCATCACTAACTGTTATTGGTGCTTTTGGAATTACTGATGGTGCCTCATTTCAAGCTAGTATTGGGGCTATAATAATAGCTTTGATTGTTAGCTGTGCTTTATGCGCTTCCTTAAATATACTAACTGAGAAGTACGCCTATCGACCATTACGAAATGCCCCACGATTGGCGCCTTTAATTTCGGCAATTGGAGTTTCGTTCATTTTTCAAAATACTGGACTGTTCTGGGGTGGCTTAAAGTCATTTATCCCTATAATGGGTGTAAACGCAGCAGCACCAAAGAACTTCCCAGACTTATTACCGCGTGTAGATATTTTCAAAGCATTAGGAATTGAAACCAGTATTCAATTCACAACTAAAGACTTAATCGTATTAGTGACTGCACTAGTTTTAATGGTGGGGCTACATTCATTTGTACAGTTTACATCTTGGGGTAAAGCAATGCGCGCAACTGCCCAAAATCGAGATGCAGCTAAAATGATGGGTATTAATGTAGATGGCATTATTATACTGACTTTTTTAATTGGTGGTTGTTTAGCAGGAGCAGCAGGGCTATTAGTCGGACTTTATAACAATACGATTGTATTTACAATGGGTTTTACCGCTGGGTTACGAGCATTCACCGCAGCAGTTTTAGGAGGAATTGGTAATATTGTCGGCGCCATGTTAGGGGGAGTATTAATTGGACTACTCTCAGCTTTAAGCGACCAATATTTTTCTAGCCGATGGACAAACGCTTGGGTGTTTGCCGTTTTAGTGATAATTTTAGCGTTCCGACCAGGTGGTTTACTTGGTGATAGCTCACAAGAAAAGGTTTAACAAGATAGATATAAGTAATCACCATGAAGAAATTACTAAATCAAATTATCAAATCAATTGGGGCTTTGGGAATAGTTGCTGTTATTACTGTTTTAACCTTTGGTGGTTGGAGTGGCGCCATTATAAGTTGGCTACTTGGTACTGCAGTAGGAATTACCCAAACTCAAGGTAAAAGAATTAATACTCCTACGACTGGTGCTAGTAATGGTGCTTTTTCAGGATTAAGCTTAGGTATTTGCGTACTAGTCGCTAGTTTAATTCAGGGTTTGTTATTATTGCCAATTTCAGGGCGCCCAGCAATACCATTCCCACAAGCATTATTATTTGGAGTTAGCGGTCTAATAATTGCGCCATTATTTGCCGCTGTTACTGGAGCTATACAAACATTAAATCCCAAACAGCGACAACTAGGAATGTTAATCGTTCTTGGTTTTTCAGTAATTTTATTTCCCTTCGTAGATGCAGTCGCGCAGACTCGTTGGATATCAACAGTAATTGAAATCCAAATTTTTGTTCTGTTAGCACTGGGTCTAAATATTACTGTTGGCTTTGCTGGACTGCTTGACTTGGGTTACGCAGCTTTTTTTGCAATTGGTGCCTACACAACAGGTTTACTGTGTTCACCTCAACTTAATATTCACTGGAACTTTTGGCTAGTAATTCCCATTGCAGCAGCAGTTGCAGCGATGTTTGGCGTAATTCTTGGAACTCCAACATTAAGGTTGAGAGGTGATTACCTAGCTATCGTTACCCTTGGTTTCGGGGAAATAGTTCCTGTTCTTTTTCGTAACTTAACGCAAATTCGTATCGAAGAACCAATATCCAAAATAATTGGTAGCTTACTTGGGCGCCCAGAAATGGCGATTTGTCTTGTTGGATGTGACCGCGCGATTAATTTGACTGGTGGTGAACCAGGAATTAACCCTATTGACCGACCCTACCTACCAATCATCGGTAGTTTCACCAGCAGCAATCCTTTTCCTTGGTATTATTTGATTTTATTTCTCGTAATTTTCTCTTACTTCGCAATTAGTAGATTACGAGATTCGCGTTTAGGAAGAGCTTGGACGGCAATTCGCGAAGATGAGCTTGCCGCAAGTGCTATGGGTATAAATCTTGTTAGAACCAAATTACTGGCATTTGCAATGGGAGCAGCTTTTGCAGGATTTGCAGGTTCATTTTACGCCGCTTATATTAGTGCGATTTTCCCTAGTGTATTTGACTTTTCAGTGTCTGTAATTATACTGTGTATGGTGATTTTAGGCGGTTTAGGAAACATGACAGGAGTTATCTTAGGTGGCATCATTATAATGGGTGCCGACCGACTATTTCTACCTCAAATCGCCAGAATATTAGAAGGAATTCGCACGACAACTTTGCTACCGCTAGTTAGCAATCCACAATGGCAAGAATTTATTAGAACCAGCTTAGACCCAACACAAATGCGTTTATTTCTGTTTGGTTTAACTCTTGTAATTATGATGTTAGTGCGTCCAGAAGGACTAGTTCCCGATAGACTGCATCAAGCTGAATTACATGGAGTTTCAACAGATAGCGAAGCAGCAACTTAAGAAACCAGGTTTCTTTAAGAAACCTGGTTTCTAATAGTCAAATTTACTTAAAAAGAAAGTATATATGATGGCAGTAGAACCCAAAGTAGCAATATTAGAAGCACAGCAACTGACAATGCGATTTGGTGGCTTAACAGCAGTAAATCAAGTTGATTTTGTCCTAGAAAAAGGAAGCATTTCTAGCCTTATCGGTCCAAACGGCGCCGGAAAAACAACATTCTTCAACATGCTGACCGGAATTTACAACCCTAGTGCAGGTAGATTATGGCTTTATGATAGAGACATAACAGGCTTAAAACCAGACGAACTAACCAAACTAGGAGTAGCTAGAACTTTCCAAAATATCCGTTTGTTTAACAACATGACAGTACTAGATAACGTACTAGTTGGGATGCACTCCAAACTTAAAGCTAATTTAGTTGGAACCTTACTACGTCCACCAGCAGTTGTGCAAGAAGAAGCAAGCGCCAGAAAAAAAGCCTTATATTGGTTAGAATACGCAGGTTTAGCCAAATCTAGAACATTTGAATTAGCAAAAAACCTATCTTACGGTGAACAAAGGCGCCTCGAAATAGCAAGAGCATTAGCATCCGAACCGCAATTATTGCTGCTAGATGAACCAACAGCGGGAATGAATCCCAAAGAAACAGGAGAGTTAACGGCGTTCATGCAACAAATTCGCCGCGAACTCCAACTCACCATATTACTAATCGAACACGACATGAAACTAGTAATGGGAATCAGCGACTATATCACCGTACTAGCAAACGGTAAAAAAATCTCCGAAGGAACACCCAATCATGTACGTCAAGACCCCCTAGTCATCGAAGCCTACCTAGGCAAAGAATAGTAAGGTGGGCACTGCCCACCCTACGTAACTACGCAAATAGTAAGGTGGGCACTGCCCACCCTACGTAACTATGTAACTAAACTAATAAAATATTATGCTAGAAGTAAAAGATATACACACATACTACGGTAATATACAAGCCCTCAAAGGAATCTCAATAAAAATCAACCAGGGCGAAATCTGCACACTCATCGGCAGTAACGGCGCCGGAAAAACCACCCTTTTAAGAACCATCCAAGGGTTAATACGTCCCCGCCAAGGTACGATATTATTTGAGGGAAAACCAATCGAAACCGTATCACCGCAAAAAATTGTGCGCGAACTACGAATAGCTCAAAGTCCCGAAGGACGAATGATTTTTCCGCGCATGACAGTACTAGAAAATTTAGAAATGGGCGCCTTTTCAAGAAAAGACACCTTATCAATAAAATCAGACTTAGAATATGTACTTAACTTATTTCCCCGTTTGCGAGAGCGAATAAGCCAAAAAGGAGGAACACTTAGCGGAGGAGAACAACAAATGCTATCAATAGGACGGGCACTGATGGCAAAACCTCGCTTACTACTGCTTGATGAACCAAGTATGGGTTTGGCGCCTAACTTAGTGCAAGAAATATTTTCTCTAATTAAACAAATAAACAAAGAAAGAGAAACAACTATTTTATTAGTAGAACAAAACGCCCGCCAAGCATTAGATGTAGCAGTACGCGGTTATGTACTACGAACTGGCAAAATAGAACTAGAAGGTCGAGCTAGTGACTTACAAACCAACGAAGAAGTCCGTAAAGCATATCTAGGCGAAGGTTAAGCATCATAATTAGACACAAAAAAAACCTCGGCTACCGCACCGAGGTATATTTTACTTTAAACATTGATGGGAGATACTATAAAACCGATATCAAAGGGTGGAATACCTCTGATATTAAGTAATGTAACGTTTTATTTCAAAATCGTCAAACTCTAAACGGTATAGAAACCTGGTTTCTTACATATCCTACTTTTGAACTAATTCCTTGGCGATAGCTAATGCGCTACTGGGAATTTGAGTAATTAGACGGATGGGAAATGCTTGTGTAGAAGCAAACTGAGCATAGTCCGCAGTCAAAAACACTTCATATTTTTTGGCTTCGGGTGTAAGTTGAGCCGCAGATGCTAGTACAATACTCTTTACATAATTGCGGACATCAACTGCTTGGTCGCCAACGATTTCACCCCCACTGATCGGAGTATCGATTTTGCCGCGTTGGTCAAGAGTTGCACTTGGGTCTTTTACACTTAGGTGAGTGGCACCTACAATACCAACTAAAGATTTAGGATTCGGAAGTTTGTCAAAGCTAATTACTTGTTCGGTTAGTGCGGGTGTTGTTTTGTCAGCGGAAGCAGCAAGTATAAGCGTAGGAACTTGTACTTTAGATAAACCAGTATCGCCAAATAATAAGGATGTGGTGGGGTTTAGTGCTATAACCCGTTTGATTCTAGTGTCGCGAAAAGAATAATTGTTTTCTGGTAATTCCTGGGCAATACACTGCATACCTTCACCGAGACTAACAACAGCAAGATTATCTTTACACCGTTGTTTAAGAAATTCTAGCTGATACTCGGCGCCACCAACAGCAAGCGCAGTACTTCCTCCAAACGAGTAACCAAGAATAATTACATTATTAGTAGCAAGTTTGCCAGTCAAAGCAAAAGACCCATTACGGTTACTCGCATCAAGTTGGTCTAAGACAAAGCTAATATCTTGAGGACGTTCTAAAAATTCTTGCGGTTTCATAATTCGGTTCTTACCAACAAGTGCCGAATTTACATTTGCTTCGTTACTTCCAGGATGCTCTAATGTAACTACTGGATAACCATATGATGCTAAATGCTCCGCCAAATATTTTAATTCTGTGCGTACAGACCCCAGTCCATGAGAAAAAATAATTATAGGTTTACTCGAATTAACCTCTTTTGACCAATATAAATCAATAGGTATTTTTCGTGTCCGTTTTTTATCATCCAAATTCAACTTCAAAATTTGAACTTCTGCTGACCCAGGTTTAGAAGCATCAAGTGGTAACTTTAATTGAACTTTGCGACTGCTCAAACGAGGTTCTATTGCTGCCATGAACCGTTGCGTCTGCCAAAATGCAGTATTAAAACTGCCTGCAACTTTAAAAGCTTGTGGTAAATCTATTTCTAGCTGTTTGCTAGGATAATTAGCTATAAATGATAATACAGATAAACCTTGAGGCGCCGTTGAACCTAAAACCAATGCACCACGCACAGCTTGAAACCTCGCATCATCTCGGCGCCGAATTACACTTGACAAGTCATTTAGAATAGTCGAACCAATACGTGTACTTAATAAATTATTCATCGTCACAACGCTAATTGGCACATTTGTCCGCAGTGCTGTAACAAGTTGCTGACGCTGCCCAAGCGATAACCTATAAGTATAAATGTCATAGCCACTAGGAATTTTACCCGTTTGTGCTATTTGTTGCAGTTCCGAGAGCGTAATCGTCTCAGTAAATGGCCCATATCTCACCACTAAAGTATCAGCAGCTTGAGCGGCGCCAATTCCTAAAACCTGTGTTGTTGCAAATGTACCCAATAAACACACAGCTAACTCAATCATTTTCCGGTGTTGCGCCATAAATATTGTTACCTTATATTGTGGTAATAACCGCAAAAATACTGTGAAATTGGCAAAGCACCGGAATTATATAATCACTACTGCGCTTATGTCTAGGTTAGATTTACTAGTTTTGATTGGAAGAATTGGCAATGGATACAACGGATGTAACGGATAAATGATGGGAGACAGTACTAAGATGCTTCACTGCGTTCAGCATGACATGAAAGCTCCGCATGACAATGAAAAATTATCCGTTACATACGCTCTTATCGGTTGCCAGGGTTACTCTTCTGCTAAGGATTTTGCAGTCTTAGATAGTAATTTACCCAAACGTTGAACAGGCCCCTTAAATCCTCTTTTTGCTTCGTGAGCAGCTTGTTGAGTTTGCTCACCCAAACGAGTTAATACTTCTGCAATATCAGTAGCTTTAGGTTTGCTACGCTTTAATACTTGCTTAAGTTCTTTCAACTCGTTGGCAATTCCTTTAATACTTTCGTCTTCTGAATTATGCAGCACTTTATACCAAGTATCAATGGCGCCTACAGAAGTTTCGCTATCAACTTGGGTTAAGTCACCATCTAAAGTATCTATTAAGCCATCGATTTCTTCGATTTGCTCATGTTCTTCGATTTTACCTACAGTGTTACCAACTTTAGTTAGTTGCTTACCTAGTTGTCTAACTGGAGTTTTAACTTCTTTTTCAGCGTCCCCAGCATAGTTAGCTGTTTGTTCGCCAATTTCTATTAAAACTTCACTAATTTCATGTCCTGTAGCTTTGTTGCTTTTCAGGAGTTTTGCTAGTTCTTTCAGGTGCGAAGCTATTTCTTTGACTTCGGGTTCTTTGACTTTTTGCAGTACACCTTGCCATTCGTTAACTAGTTCAACTGCTGCTTCTGTTTCTAGGTCGGTCAAATCACCACTAAGTGTTGAACGCAACTCATCTAGCTTCTCTAATAATTCATTATCAGCTTTTGAAGAGGCGCCATTTGCCAAAGCAGGTTGCTTTTCGTCTTCGTTATGGTCTGCTTCCTGCTTACTTTTTGCTTGTGTTTTGCCTGCCATAATGTAAAACTTGCTACAGAATTTTGTAAATGTATAAGTTTTAGTTTACGAATCTACAATATCAGTTCCCTCATTCTAAAGAGCCAAAATCAAACGAATGTATTATTTATCGTTTGATAGAGGCTTTTTTATTTTTTATGATTATTCAATGAATATCAATTCACAGGCAGGGATGCCTGTGCCACAATGAAGCTGTTAAAATTAAGGTGCCAGTCTGCTGAGTACTGACATATCTTCTTCGTCTAGCTCGACAGGAATACCGCTACGAATAAGTTCGGAAAAATCTTCGTTTGGTACCATGATTGTTAAGGTATATAAACGTGAGGTGCCTGTATTTTTTATCATGTGAGTACCTGTTGGTGGTACCAGTAAACTATCTCCTGTTTTAATTGAAACATTTTTGCCATCACAGATAGCTACTCCTTCTCCTTTAAGCACGAAAAACATTTCTACTGCCCATTGATGACGGTTGGGTGGAGTTTTTCCACCAATATCAAAAATTTCTACGCAACAGGTTAATGAGGTGTTGGCACTAGCGGTGTCGAAAACAATTGCTAATCGATTTGAATCATGGGGACTTATGCGATAGACTTGATAGTCTTTGGGAGATTTAACGACAGGAATAACACAACTCTTCACTTGCATATAATTATCTCCTATTGTAATTTTGAACTCCTAACTGCTAACTCCTAACTGCTAACTCCTAACTGCTTCTTCGATTGCTTGGGAGTTTGTGACAAAACCAAAGCATTGTTTGACGTTATATATAGTTGCTTGCCAGCAATATTCAGGTGATGTTGTCGCAGTACAGTCTTCTACCAATATGCAGTCGTATCCTAAAAAGTTTGCATCTTGAAGTGTTGCCATGACACATTGGTCGGCATTTACTCCTGTAAATAATAGTGTCGTGCGTCCTAGGTTCTTTATGATACTATCTAAAGGCGTATCCCAAAACCCTGACATTCTATACTTATCGACGCGAATATCTGATGGCGCCACCTCTAGTTCATCTACCACTGCTGCTGCCCAACTTCCTGCCATTAATACATGGGCGCCGTTTTTTGGTAGTGGGTCGCCTAAACCTACTCCTTCACCTGTAGGATTATATACATGTAGCACGTTAGCACTTATGTTCATTAAGTCTTGACGATTACCCCAATTTACCCAAAGTACAGGAATATTAACTTGGCGTAATATTGGTAATAATTTTTGTAACGGTTTAATTGGTTGCCGTGCAGGTGTTACATCTACACCAATATGCGCTAACCAACCATCTGGGTGACAAAAGTCGTTTTGCATATCGATAACGAGAATGGCTGTTTTCGCTAAATCGATACGTAGCTGCTTGGTAGCAGTTGTTAAAATCACAGGTTGTGGAGATAGTGGAGGACGAGTAATATCAGCAACCTCGTGATTTACAGACCAAGCGTTTGGTTCTACCCCTAATTTCCGAAGTGGTAAGTTCATAAAGAGATTTATATTGGGAAGGGGAATTGGTTCGCTACTTCCCGTACCTTACTTTTTAACTCGAAAATTCACTATTAAGTCTAATTACTTAATTAAGGTTAAAATCATGGACTTTACTATTGAGAATGCTTTAATTGCAACAGAGGATGATTATGTAAGCACTAAAGTGCTTATTACGAGTGGTCGTGTTGCTGGTATTTCTTCACAACTTGATACTGTTGGTACGTCAATAAATGCTGACAATAAACTTTTACTTCCAGGTTTCGTTAATGCTCACACTCATTCTTCCGAAATGTGGCAGCGTGGGATAATGTCGATGTTTCCCCTCGAACTGTGGTTAGCTGAATTATACGACTTTGCACCACTTGATATTGAAAAGGTTTACCTAAGCGCTTTGGGTACTGCCGTTGAAACTTTACTTTCTGGTGGTACTACCGTTGTAGACCATTTAGTTTTAATTCCTGGCAAAGAACTCGAAACTATTGCGACCGCAGTGCGTGCGTATCAAGAAGTTGGTATTCGCGCTTTTGTTGCTCCTCTTATTCAAGACGAGTCACTTACTGCTGGAATACCATCTGGAGATACCAAGCAAACTCACGAACCTTATTTTCGTTCCACCCAAGCAACCCTTGATATTATTGAAGAAGCTGTTAAAAAGTTTCATTGTCCTGAAAAAGGTATTAATATTGCTGTGGCGCCTACAGGTATTCAACTATGTAGCGATGCTTTATTTAAAGGATGCGCTGAACTTAGCGATAAATACGACCTTTGCCGACACTCACATTTACTCGAAACCAAAGCACAAGAAAAACTTGCTAAAGAAAAATACGGTTGTACTGCGGTTGAACATCTTGAGCGTATAGGCTATTTAGATTACCGTACTTCTTTAGCACACTGCGTCCACCTTACCGATAAAGATATAGCAATTCTTGCCCACACTAAATCTACTGTCGTTCACAACCCTCTTAGTAACCTACGCTTAGGTAGTGGTATTGCCCCTATCCTTAAATATCGTCAAGCTGGTGTAAATGTTTCTTTTGGTTGTGATGGTGCATCAAGTAACGACTCGCAAGATTTACTCGAAGCTATCAAAATTGGTTCTATTGTACATAATGTGACTGATTTTGATTATCAACACTGGATTACACCACATCAATCTGTCAAAATGGCTGCATTAGGTGGCGCCACTGGATTAAATATGGCTGATAATAATGGTTCTCTTGATGTTGGTAAAAAAGCTGACTTAGTACTTTACGATTTAACCAGCTTATCATTATTACCCCGTACAGACCCAATTGGATTACTAGTACTTGGGCGCCCTGTCAACGTAGTAGATAGTGCTTGGGTAAATGGAAAGCAAATAGTGAAGAGCGGAAATGTTACAACAATTGACGTACAGAACCTACGGCAAGAACTATTAAAACATAGTCAGTGGCAAAAATCACGCAAATCAAAAACAGCAGCAGAGTTAGAAAAGCATTATCGGTTAGTAATGGGCCTGTAAAGGTACGGTGGGCACTGCCCACCTTACTTATTGAAACTAATGGTAATATTAGTAACTACACAGTCAGCATAATTAACGTTCCGCCTTGTTGACTGAAATACCTGATACGGCAGCAACAAGGATGAAGCGAACTACAATCAACTCAATTATCGAGACTTTTATTTTAACTATTTTAGCTTCTTGTAGTACGGTGCCTCGGTGTTTGGCTCAGGTAGTTCCCGATAATACTATTCCTACACAGGTAAAAACTAACGTTGATATCAACAACTTGCCAAGTGTTGTTATAGATGGAGGCAGTATTAAAGGGAATAACCTTTTCCACAGCTTTAGTGAATTTAATGTGAATGCTGGGCAAGGTGTTTATTTTATAAACCCGAATGATGTTACTAACATATTGACTCGCGTTACAGGCGCCAATATTTCAAATATAAATGGTACGCTTGGTGTGTTAGGTAATGCTAATTTATTTTTGCTTAATCCTAATGGAATCACATTTGGCACCAATGCACGCTTAGAAATGAATGGTTCTTTTCTTGCAACAACAGCTACCAGTATTAATTTTGCAGACGGTACGAAATTCTCTACTACTGATAATATATCTAACCCGCTGTTAACTATTAGTACACCTATTGGTTTGAATTTGAATAGTCAAGGAGCAATTCAAGTTAATAATGCAGGGAATACAACAACAAATCAAGGTTTATCTATTGCACCAGGGAAAACTCTCGCTTTAGTTGGTGGAAATATTCGCTTAGATGGAGGGTTAATTACAGTACCATCAGGAAGAATAGAAATAGGTAGCGTTGCAAATGGAAGTGTTAGTATTAATTCTGTTACCGCTGGTTGGAGTTTAGGGTATGACTCTGTAGATAAATTTGGAAACATTGATTTGTTGAACCGTGCGAATATATCAAATATATCAAGTAGCTCACAACCAAATGGCGCCGTTCAAGTTCAAGCTAGTAATATAACTTTAAGTACGAGTTCCCAAATTTCTAGCTTAACCCCAAGCACTCAACCTGGAGCAGATATAAATATTAAAGCAACTCAATCTTTAAATATTGGTGGTAGGAATAATATTCAACCAATAAATTCTCAAATTAGTAGTACTGTTGCTCCTGGTGCTTTGGCAATGGGTGGTAATATTTCAATAATTACACCCCAAATTAATATAACTGATGGGGGCAGAATTGAGACGGCAAGTCTAGGTAAGGGAAACGCAGGAAATGTAAACATAAAATCAGATACAATCAATATAAATGGATTTTCGACTATTCAAAGTCAAGAAGATGCAAGTAAGTTTGCTAGTAGTGGTATTTATAGTGCAATTACAAATGTTGGCAATGGAGGCAATATTAATGTATCATCAAAAAATATTACATTGCTAAACGGTGGTTTTATCAGTACATTTGCAAGTCCAAGAGCAACTGGCGCCTCTGGAAGTATAAATGTAAATGCAACAGAAAGTATTATTGGTAATGGCACCAACCTTTTAACTCCAATTTATAGTAGTGGCATTAATGCAGTAAATTTTGGCGCCAGTGATGGTGGTAATATTCGTGTTACGACGAAACAATTAAACGTGCAACAAGGAGCGGGAGTTCAATCTTATGCTTATGGAAGCGGAAAAGGTGCAAATATATATGTTAATGCCAGCGAGTCAATTTATGCTTCAGATGATAACCCTTTAATAAAAGGTGTATCTAGCGGTATTGGGACTTCTACGTTTGGCACTAGCAATGGTGGAGATATTCATATTTTAACCGATAAATTACAGTTATTTAATGGTGCTGATGTTTATTCATTCTCATCAAATCAACCGCTTGGTGGAATTTCGGTACCTAGTTCTGGAACTGGGAATGGCGGTAATATTATAGTTAATGCGAACTCAGTGGAAATGGTAGGAGTGAGTGCTTTAGCTCCTGACACTAATAGTGGTTTATTGAGTGTTTCTTCTGGTTCTGGACGTAGCGGTGATCTTAAAGTCTCTGCTCAAAGCTTTATAATAAAGGATGGCGCCTCAATATCAACAAGCGTAATAGTTGGAGCTTTGAGTTTAGGAATTCCTGATTTAAATGCCGGTAAAGGAAAAGGTGGTAATTTAATCATAGATGCTAGTCGTATTGAAGTATCGGGAACAAACAAATTCCTTTTTACCCCTAGCAACATTGGTACTGCTTCTTCTGGCGAAGGCAAAGGAGGAGATACTTTAATTAATACCCGTCAGTTAATTATTCAAGATGGCGCTAAAGTTGGTTCAATAGCAGCTGCCACAGGAAATGCAGGCGCCATAAAAGTAAATGCAGATACTATAAAAGTATCTGGGGTAAGTAATAATGGAATACCATCAGAAATTTCCTCGAATGCCCTTATTTTTAGTGATGAAGTACGGGCATTTTATTTTTTACCACCTGTACCAACTGGCAACACAGGTCAAGTCAATATCAATGCAGAAAAAATAATTGTTAATGATGGCGCCAGAATAAGCGTACAACATGACGGTACTGGAGATGCCGGAAAATTACGCATTGCAGCAAATACTTTAGAATTAGACCACGGTAGTATTCAAGCAACTTCAAACTCTGGAGAAGGTGGTGATATTAATCTTCAAACTCAATTATTACAAATGCAAAGAAATAGTACTATCACAGCTACAGCTAAAAATCAAGGCAATGGCGGAAATATTATAATTGATGCACAAGCAGTTGTACAGCTAGAAAACAGTGATATTATTGCCCAAGCATTTAATGGTCGTGGTGGAAACATTCAAATCAATACTCAAGGACTTTTAGGTGGTCAATTTCGTTCTGACCTTACACCACAAAGTGATATCACAGCAAGTTCGCAGTTTGGTGTAAATGGTATAGTAAATTTAAATGTTTCTCAAACTGATATTACTCCAGCAATAAATACTTTTACACTGAGTTTTTTAGATAACAATACTCAAATAACCAACACCTGTAGTGCTGTAAACGAAAATAGATTTACTATTTCTGGACGAGGTGGTTTTCCAGCATCACCTATACAACCATTACAGGGTGAAACTATTTGGCAAGATTTTCGCAACACTGATAACTATAATTCTTATCCTCAGAAGAGGCAAGCTTCTAAAGTAAATAATAATTTAGATTTAGTTGAAGCAACTGGATTGGTGGTAGATAATAAAGGTAAAGTTGAGCTAGTCACCGATAAAGCTTCACCTACTCTTCAACGCAATTGGTATTCGGCACCAAATTGCGGATAATCAATCACGTTTGTACCTAAAATTGTATGCAACAATCTAATTCTAGTTCTCATCAAAGTATTCTTTTACCTCTGGCAACTCTTGTAGCTATTATTACTGCATTCGTTGTTAATGTCTGGTCAAATATTTTTCCTTTAGGTGGACTCAGTATTGGTGAAATTTCTAATACTGTCTTTAAGGATGTTTTAATTATTCCTGCAAATTATGCTTTTGCTATTTGGGGAGTAATTTATCTAGGTTTATTTGCGTTTGGAGTCTATCAAATTCTACCTCCACAGCGAAACAATCCATATCTACGCAAAGCCGGATTATTTTTAATTGTTGCGAGTATTGCTCAATGTGTATGGGTCTATTTATTTTTGTCACGGATGTTTACTTTGTCGGTGGTCGCAATGCTTTTGATTTTGCTACCACTTATCGGCGCCGTTTTACAGTTAAAATTAGTAAACCCTGCAACTCGTAGCTACAAATGGTATGCGCGTATTCCCATGAGTATTTACCTTGGTTGGATAAGTGTTGCTACAATTGTCAATGTTGCTTCTGCGCTTGTTGCTTCCGGTTGGAATGGTGGAGGAATTTCTCCAACGACTTGGACTATTATTATGGTATTGATTGCTACTGGTTTAGCATCTATCATGACGACAAAATATCAAGATATTGCTTATACTGGAGTCACAATTTGGGCATTAATTGCCATTGCTATCAAGCATTCGAGTAATTTGGCTTTACTAACTGTAACAACATCCGCTGCCGTTGCACTGTTAATTTTAATTGTTTTGGTTCTGCCTCGGTTAAATACTCACCGTTTGTAATTTATCTAAACCTTGTTTGATGTAAATATCTCTTGATGGGTTGGGAATCTCTATTTTTTCTATAACAAATGTCGTAACCTATGCATAAAAGCAGAAACATTACAAGGCACATTAATATAATCTAAACATCCTAAGTCTAATGCAATTTCTACATGATTAGATTGAGTTGCTAACCACAATAGCTTTGTACGTTGTGTTACTTTACTACGCTTAAATTCTTTGAGTAAATCTAACCCATTTACAATGGGCAAATTATCTTCTAATAAAATAATTTTACCGTATATACTAGGATTATTTACGATTACTGAGATAGCACGCTGCCCATCTTGTATCCAATGAGTATGATAACCTCTTATTTCGAGGGCGCCCATTATTTTATGCGCGAATTCTGAGTCACAATGTAATAATATTACATCAAAAACTGGAAGTGGATGCGTCTTTAGCGGTTGCCACGTAGCTGATAATACACGACATCCAGATGTTTTAGCTTGTTCTAGAACCGATACAGCTTGTTTATAAAGAGATTGAATATTTTTACCGTCTTCGGGATACTGAACTACACCAGCACTAAATGTATTAGATATTTTATACTGATTGTCGTTTTGATTATTTTCTATATCAGATACAGAAAATTCAATTTGCCGCAATAATTCCAACACTTCTGCTAACCAGTCTACACTTTCACCACGATTTAAACCATACATGCCAATAATAAATTCGGCGCCGTTCCAACGTGAGACAACATCTTCACTTCGCAGTTTTTGACGTAAAAGATGAGCTAACTTACGCAGCATTTGGTCGCCGAGTCGATGTCCATAATCACGGTTGATTTGCGATAATTTATCTAATGTTACTACTGCTAAACAAAAAGGCTGTTGATAATGTGAAGCTAAATGTATAAACTTGTCTATATCTTGACTGGAACGGTGACGATTTGGTAGACCTGTTAAAGTATCTATTTCTGCTTGCTCGCGTAATAAACGCGCACGTTCTAAACGATTAAATATACGAGTAATTAACTCCGGCGCCACCACAGGTTTACTGACATAATCATCACCACCTGCCGCAAACACGTTTTGAATTGTTTCTGCGTCGCGTTGTCCTGTTAAAAATAAAATTGGTAGCCATGCCCATTTAGGATTATTACGTATAATTTGACATAACTCGATGCCATTTGTGTCAGGCATTTGCACATCAAGAACTAGTAAATCTGGTATTATAGCATCTAATTCTTCCCAAATTTGCTGTGGGTCGTTAAGAATTGTAACTTGTAATCCCCAAGGTTCTAACAAAGTTCGCACTAAACGCGATACTAATTTATCGTCATCTACCACCATCACCTTTGCTTCAGGTTGTTTGGGAGGTTTAATATTTTGGTTTAGAGATTGATTATGATTATCGTATGTATTTAATATATTTGATTGAGTCGTAGATTGAACCAGACCGTGTAACACATCATTACGTGGTGTTGGACTGGATTCTGCTGTTAAGGTGTTAGTTTTTGAGATGAGGACATTAATTTTACTCTTGTGTGCTTTTTGAAAAACAGGGTTGAGACGATACCCCATTCCATATACAGTTTCTATTAAATCGGAGGCGCCAACCGATTTAAGTTTTTGACGTAACCGTTTAATAAGTGCCCTTAATGTTTCTGAACTAGGTGGTTCATCTTCCAACGACCATAATTTACTTAGAATACTCGTTTGGCTATGGATTTTTTGGCTATTTTGCATGAACAATTCTACTAAGCCATATTCTTTTGCAGTCAAACTGAGTAAAATTTCTCCGTATAATACCTCGCATTTACTAGGGTCTAGCTGTAAATCTCCCCACATCAATACAGGAGTTCCTGTGTTAGCTTTGCGACGCAGTAATGCGCGGATGCGTGCTTCAAGTTCTGGTAGCGATATCGACTTTACCGCGTAATCATCGGCGCCTGCATCAAGACCAACTATCTTATCATCGCTAATACCCCTAGCAGTTAAAAGCATGACTGGAACTTGTAAACCCTTCGCGCGCAACTTGCGACAGAAGCTAATACCATCAAGTTTCGGTAACATGACATCCAAAACAATTAAATCATAATTAGCAGCTTCGATATAATCCCAACCTTCTATTCCATCAAAAGCAACGTCAACAACATAATTCTGCTCAACCAAATTAGCTTTAAGCAGTTCGGAAAATATATCATCATCATCAACAAGCAGAATTCTCATTGGGTCTAATCAACTATCGATGCTTAATCACAGTGTTTCTAAGTAGCCTAAGCTAAAAATTATATTAAATCCACCGTAAAAACAAGGAAGTTTTATAATGATAATGATTCGATTTATCAGGAACATTTTATGCAATACTTCCCCGCTTACGTGCTTCTTTATACGAAGTTCCAACATTTCTCAATCCAGCTTTAATCATTTGGCGTTCTAAAACCGAGAAAAAGCGAGCTTTATCACCACCTTTAACAACAGCTTGGTTGTGCGCTTCCGCAATAGCGACAGGATAACCATAACCTTTTTGCACCTGAGCCAACATCAAACCTAGTGACTCATCGAATAACTGTGTATCTTCTGCAACCCATCTAGGTATTTCAATTCGTGCAATCTCAGTACCAACGTGAACATAACAAAAATAAATTTGCTGGTCTTGGTACAATTCAAGAATTCGAGCATTACTACGCCACAAGGGTCCACGCTGTCCAGGTTGAAGTTGGGTTGCCCAAAGAGTACTGTCTCGTAATGGGTCGAATACTTTACATGGAACTTTATCGTTTTGATTAGGACAAAAGCTCGCGCAATCTGGCACAGGATGAGTACAAGCAAGCAAACGTAAAAAGTTAACCCCTTCAACGTTACGCGAAGCACTCAAATAACCCATTAAAGGAGCGCGTGCTTCTTTCATTTGACCCCATGCTTCTAATATTGGCGGCAAAATATGTTCGCGTGCTTCCAAAGGTAACTGTTCTAAAAACCAATAAATAAGTGAACCATCAACCATTGCCAAAGTTGGAACGCGAGGGTTTAGCTGATTCAAAAGTGGAGTTTGCTCACCTACAACTCCACAAGCTAGCTCTGCCAAAACCATCGCTTCCGAAGCAGTACGACGATAACTCATCCATTCCTCAGTACGTATTCCCCACTTACGTGAAGCATATAAATCTTCGGGACGGTAAAACACTTCGGGTAAACTATCGAGGAGTGGATGTTTATTTTGTCCGTAATGTAAAACGACTCTGCCAATATTAAGAAGATAACAGTAAGCGATTTCGTGATGATTCGGTGCTATTTGCGAACCATCAGTCGCAATAACAGTGTGTACCTTTGGTGGAACTGGAATCTCAACACGAGTATCAAGCGGTTCAATAGGAGTTGCATTAGCGAACACAATGCGGTCTTTCCACTTCTCTTGCTTCTCGACAAACTCCTCTTGACGAGCGAAAGCATCAACTAAATATTTAGAAGCTAATTCTAGACGTTTTTGACCTGCGACAGCTTCTTGCGTTAAGTGCTGACTCAAACCTTGAATTTGACCAGCGAGTTTTGTGATGTCAAGCATAAAAATGAGTAAAAAGTGCTGAGTGCTGAGTAGAAGTAAAAAGTGCTGAGTGCTGAGTGCTGAGTTTAAGAGAATGTTTTAAAAGTTAAAGAAATTATAAATTGCCATTAGTTCAAGAGCGAAAAATCTGTATGTAATAACATATCGCGCTTACACCTTAATAATGACTCCAAGTATTCACGTACAAATGCACTCTCTTCATTTTTAAGCAAATTCTTCGCTTCTGCAAGTACTTCGTCACCTATTTTTACTTCATCTAAAGCATAACTGATTGCCTCTAAAGCAGCATATCTTACTTCCGGTTCACGATTTTGTAACAAAAGTTTAACTATTGAAGCTGCATCTTGTGAATATAAATTAATTTTTTTATAGGCGCCATAATTCGTGTAACAGCTTGTAAACGTAACGAATCAAACTTTGTTATACTGTAATAGTGATTACGCTACAAGCCAAGAGTTAGGAGTAAAACACTTCACTCTTAACTCTTCCACTCAGCACTAAGCACTCAGCACTCTTTTCTTTTACACCCAATCTGAAAAGTCTTGTGAGTATTGTGCTAATGATAACAAATGCATACGGGCATCGCTGTGGGCAACTAGACGTTCTGATGGAGTATTATAGCCCCAGTCAGCTAGAAATAAGGTTACATCATCTAAGTCGCTTTGCTTTTTAACTAATTGTAAGGTGTTAAGACGGTCTTCGATAAACCAAATATTGGCGCCTTCTGTCGAAGCTTTTAGTTCTCTCAATATTTCGTATTTGGGTCGTTTGGTTTCTTTTCCAAATATAACTTCGCGCGGTAAATCTATTCCTTCTTTTTGTAAGAGTTTATGAGCAAATCTACCTTCTTTGGTTGTAACAATATATATTTTTACGCCGCTGGCAATCATGTTTCTTATTCTGTCTGCAACTCCCGGATAAAATCGATGTAAGCTCATCCAATCTTCTAAATCATTCTCAATCCAATCATCACGTAATGAGTCAAGTTTATGTGCAACTTCTGATGACTGAAGATTAGATTCTGCTAAAATTCTTTTAGTGATATTTGCCCAATCTTTTAAGATATTATCCTCAGATATACCTTCTACTATTGCTTTAATCAAAACAGGCATTTCCCAACCCGTTTCTATTACTGGCCGCAGACTATAAAACATTGATGCATAATCATCGGTTGCTATTTGTTGAGTCGGCGCCCATATTTGGCAATAAGTTCGCCAAGCAACCTCAAAGTACTCGACCATACCGTCACAAATAACACCGTCAAAATCAGACGCTAAAATAGTTGGAATACTCACTGTCATTTTTACCGTACCTAAAACTTTACAAAACCTGCAATTAATTAAAATTAATTTTCTTTAATAAAATAGTAATCCAAAAATCATTGTTGATTATATAAATTGATTTCTATAAACATTATACTGAAACTCCATTCCTAGCTTCTTAAAGAAGTAGAGAATCTCGTTCACAGCAATAACATTAGTAGATATATAATAACCTGTGAATAACGATAAATAAAATAAATATATTTGTTTATAACAAATAACTTATCCGTTACATCCGTTGTAAACGATGCCACAAAATAGCAGCCTATTAGGCTGCCATTTCAAACCTACTATATAAATTTCTGCAAAAGTGAAAAGGCTTATGCGATACTTAGACTTTCGCCAATTCTGGAGCGGGACGTTTGCTGTTACGGATAGCTTCGATAGCTTGTGCATAGTCAGGAGCATTATATACCGCCGAACCTGCTACAATCGCGTTGGCGCCTGCCTCCAAAACCTGCCAAGTATTATTCGCTTTTAAACCACCATCAACTTGAATCCAAGGGTCTAAACCGCGTTCGTCACACATTTGACGCAACTGACGAATTTTAGGCACCATCCCAGGAATAAAGCTTTGACCCCCAAAACCAGGGTTAACGCTCATAATTAATACTAAATCGACAATATCAAGCACGTACTCAATTAAATCCAACGGAGTTGAAGGATTTAGTACCACACCAGCTTTTTTGCCATGCTCTTTAATCAAACCAAGGGTACGGTGCAGGTGCGGAGAAGCATTATGCTCACAATGTACCGTAATATGGTCGGCGCCAGCTTTAGCAAAATCTGCTACATATTTTTCTGGCTCCACAATCATTAAGTGGACATCGAGTGGTTTTTTGGTAACTGGACGAATTGCTTCAACTATCAGCGGACCAATGGTTATATTCGGAACAAAGCGTCCGTCCATTACATCAACATGTATCCAATCAGCTCCTGCCTCATCTACGGCACGAACTTCTTCTCCTAAACGGCTAAAATCTGCTGATAATATAGACGGAGCAATTACAATGGGCTTGTCGGATGGCGTATGGGTCATGGCGCTTCGCTTATAGGTGCTTGAAATTCTGTATTCATTGTAACAAAATATGAGCCGAGACTCATCTATCTAATTTCATCCTACAATAACCCTTTACATTTATTTACCTTTTATAAAGATTAACAAAAGACGATGGCGAAAAAACAAACCTGGATATTTTGGGGATTGAGTACACTTGTAGTAAGTACGCCAGTTCTAGCTATTAAATTTAGCAGTTCACTAGATAGTTTTGGAATTGATGCGCTGAAGTTACACAAACCTCCTTACAATTTAACTGGGCGCAAAATCGCCATTGGTCAAGTAGAAATTGGGCGCCCAGGAAAGTTTGGTGTAGATAAATCAGTTTCTAATAATCGTGCGTTGTCACCTGTAGCAGTATTTGCACGAACTATTCCAGCCAAGTCGAATAGTGGTGTAGACCCCCACGCACATAATGTTGCGGGTGTAATGGCAAGTAATGACAAAGCATTTCCTGGAGTGGCACCAAACGCGCGACTATATTCTTCGGCAGTGGGTTCAACAAAAAGCCAAGGTCAACCCGAAGAATGTTTATCAACGCAGCATATTGCATCGCAAAATGGTAATGATGTGCGCGCAATTAATTTTAGCTTTGGTGAACCACTTAATCGTGACCCACGTCCCGACCCTGTTCTCGACGGCAATGCATTATTAACTATGTGTGTTGACTGGTCGAGTAGAGTTCATAATACCTTATACGTGATTGCTGGAAATCAAGGTAAAGGTGGAATTCCTATACCCACCGATAACTTCAACGCTGTAAACGTCGCCTTTTCTTCGCGTCGTGGCGATATCTTTACAAAAGTTGACGTTTCCAACTTAGCAGCAGCGAATGAAGGCGCCACAGCTCGGCTAGCAGGTAAAGAAATAAATATTGGAGTTCGTCGTTCGGTGAATATTCTTGCTCCTGGCAGTAATATTCGGATGTTAAATCCTGATGGCAAAATAAATAAAGTTACAGGCACAAGTTTTGCGGCGCCTCATGTAACAGGAACAGTAGCTTTATTACAAGAATTTGGTGATAGACAGATACGAAAAAGACAGTCAAATTGGAGTATGGCTTCGCGGCGCCACGAAGTCATGAAAGCAATATTACTAAACTCCGCCGAAAAGTTAAAAGACAATGGTGATGGTTTACGCTTAGGCATGACGAGAACTATTATTGATAAGCAGAACTTAGACTGGCTAGCTTCCGACGCTTATAGAGACCCCAAAATACCACTTCATGCTCAAATGGGCACCGGACATATGAACGCATCGCGCGCACTACAACAATTTGGCGCCGGACAGTGGCAACCAAACCAATCGGCGCCTGCTTTAGGATGGGATTACAATACAATTACAGCAAATACTAATGTAGATTATCAACTTAAAAAACCACTCAAAGCAGGTAGTTTCGTTTCCCTAACATTGAGTTGGAATAGATTAGTTGAACTCGAAGACAAAAATAACAATAAAATGTATGACGAAGAAGAAAACTTCCGCGACCGAGGTTTAAACAATCTAGATTTATATTTAGTCCAAGACACACCCAACGGTTCGACATCAATAGCATGTTCATCAGTTAGCGAAGTAGACAGCGTAGAACACATATTTTGCCCAGTTCCAACCGCAGGTAAATATAAAATTCGCATTCAATATAAAAAACAAATCAACGAAGCAAAACAACCCTATGCACTAGCATGGTGGACGGTACAGTAGAAAGTGCTGAGTGCTGAGTGCTGAGTGTTGAGTGCTGAGTGTTGAGTGCTGAGTGCTGAGTA
>ERZ1066119.279-NODE-279-length-39960-cov-9.961960_pt1 | contig 39960 bp, 43 predicted proteins | sample MGYA00382766_ERZ1066119 | MGnify/ENA primary metagenome ERZ1066119 (study PRJEB33369, sample SAMEA5778349) | biofilm metagenome | biome: Industrial cooling water; feature: Water cooling tower basin; material: Biofilm | place: United Arab Emirates | collected...
TCAGCCTGGTAGAGCACTGTGTTCGGGACGCAGGGGCCGGAGGTTCGAATCCTCTTTCCCCGACCACCTCGCCGCTCGCACATGAGCAGCGGAGCTGCTCATGAGACGAGCAAGAGCGGCCGGCGGGTCGCGCCAGCAGACCCGTCCGACGTCACGACGCGGCTTTGCCGCGGCGATCACCTAAATTCTACTGGTAGTGCTCCCGCGAAGGCGGGAGCCCAGAGCTTCTGAGCGTTACCCGTCCCGCTCTGGGCTCCCACCTTCGCGAGAGCACGGGGCAGGTTCAACCGCGCGCCGCCAGCATCGCCTCTACGGACGTGAATTTCTCCCGCGGGCTCCCCTCGCGCGCCGCGGCGACCTCCGCCTGCTCGATCCGCTGCCAGTCGCTGAAGGCGACCACGTCGACGCCGCGCGCCGCGAGCAGCCGGTCGAGCCCCGGCCCGCCCGCCTTGCCGCTGTCATCGGGCAGGTCGGCGGCGATGTGCTCTGCGATCATGAAACCATCGGGACGGTTGGTGCCGATCGTGCCGGTCGGGCCACGCCGCGCCCAGCCGACCGCGTAAAGGCCAGGACCGAGCCGGCCCTCCGTGTTGGCGAAGCGCCCCAGCTTCGCGTCGTAGGGCACGCCTTCGATCGGCGGGGTGCGGTAGCCGATGCAGCTGACCACCAGCGCGGCGGGCAGGACATAGGTCTCTCCCGTCCCATTTGCCCGCCCGCCATCGGTCAGGGCCGTGCGTTCCACCACCACCCGCTCGACCCGCCCCTCGCCCTCGATCCGGACCGGAACGGCGAAGAAGTCGAAGCCAATGGTCAGCGGCTTGACCGGCGGACTGGCCGCAAAGGCGCGCAGGTGCGCCATCGACTTGCGCAGGCCCGGCTCGAGCGCGGCGTCGGCGTCTGGCGGGGGAAGGTCGGCGGAGTCGATGAACGGCGCGGCGCGGCTCAGCTGGCCCAATTCCCCCAATTCCTTGGGTGTCATGGCGATTTGGTGCGGGCCGCGGCGGGCGAGAATGGTGATGCGGTCTTGCCTGCCGCTCGCGAGGTGGCCCAGCGCATGGGCGACGATGTCCGACCCGGCGAACTCCTCGGGCGTCTTGGCGAGGATGCGGGCGACATCGAGTGCAACATTGCCGGCTCCCACGATCACCGCAGGGCCCCCGAGCGGCGGGTGGAGGTCGGCGAAGTCGGGATGGCCGTTGTACCAACCCACGAACGCCGCCGAGCCGATCACGCCGGGCAGGCCGTCGCCCGGTATGCCCAACGGTCGATCCGCGGGGGCGCCGGTCGCGAGCACGACGGCGTCGTACAAATCCAGCAGCTCCGGGATGCTCACGTCCGGCCCGACGGTGACGTTCCCCACGAAGCGAACATTTTCGGACAGCGCGGTCGTCTCGTAGCGGCGCGCGACCGCCTTGATCGACTGGTGATCGGGGGCGACCCCCGTCCGGATCAGTCCATAGGGCACCGGCAGGCGGTCGATCACCTCCAGCCGTACGGCGTCGCCGAACCGCTTCTGGCAGGCTTCCGCGACGTAATAGCCCGCCGGTCCCGACCCGATCACCGCGACATGGCGCATCTCAGCGCGCCGGCTTGACGGCGAGCGGCGAGATGGCGAGCCCGTCGCCATTCCTCCCCGCCGGCAGCCGCCGCAGCACGCGGCCGGAGGCGAGGTCCACCTCCGCGACGTGGTTCGTGCCCGTTTCAGCGGCGTAGAGCCGCTTGCCGTCGCGCGAGAGCAGGATGGTGACCTGCATCGTCTCGGGCCTGCCGCTGACCGTCAGGGTGCCTGCGGGCTCGAAGGTGCGGGCGTCGAACATCGACAGAGTGCCGGCGCCGGCGTTGGAGACATAGGCCCGGCTTGGCGTCACCACGACGCGGATCGGCATCCGCCCGGTCGGCATCCGCGCCAGCTCCTTGCCCGTCCGCGTGTCGATGACGTGAACGCGGTCGCCGTCCCGGTCCGCCACCCAGAGCGTGCGATTGTCGGGCGACAGCGCGATCCCCTCGGGAACGCCGCCCACCGGGATGGTGTCGGTCGCAGACCGGCCGTCGATGTCTATGACACTGACCGACCCCGAGCGCATGTTGGCCACGTAGGCCAGCCGACGATGCGGGCCGACCGCCAGCATGTGCGATCCCTTTGCGCCCGTCGGAAGAGCGCGAACCTGGCCCGGAACGTTGCCCCGGGCCGGCATGACCACGATCGTGTCGCTGCCCTCCGCCGTAGCGACGAGGCGGCCGTCGCTCAGCCAAACGAGCCCGTGCGGGCGCACGTTCATGCCTAGGTCGATCGACCGCAGCCTGCGCGCGGTCGCCACGTCGAGGAGGTCGATGCTGTTGCCGCCATAGGCTACCACCGCAGCGCGCCGGCCGTCGGGCGACACGGCGATCTCGTGTGGAGCTTTGCCGGTCGCGACCCGAGCCACCTCGCGTCCCGAGGCGAGGTCGACGAAGCTGACGCTGTCCTCGCCCTTGTTGCCGATCAGGAGCGTCTGCGCGCCGGCCGGCAGCGCCCAGATCGCCAGCGCCATCGCCACCCATGCCCGCATCGGACAACTCCTCTCGTTGGCAAGCGTAACCGGTCGGGGCCGGAGGGCAAGCGCTTGCCGGTGCAGCGTGGCACCGATAGCGCCGCTGCCGTGTCCCCGATCGAACTGATCGCGACGCTGCTCGGCGTCCTGTGCGTCGCGTTGGGCGTGCGGCGGAGCGTGTGGACCTTCCCGGTCGCGATCGGGTCGGTGCTGCTGGTCGGCTGGGCGGTCTGGCAGGCGCGGCTCTATTCGGACGCGGTACTGCAGCTCTTCTTCGTCGGCGCGAACCTGTACGGCTGGGTGAACTGGCGACAGTCGCAAGCCGACCAGGGCGATGTGCTGGTCGAGAGCATGAGCACGGAGGCACGGTGGCGCTGGGCCGCCGGAACGGGGCTGGCGACGCTCGTCTGGGGCGGGGCCATGGCGGGCTGGACCAAGGCGGACTACCCCTGGTGGGACGCCGCGACGGCGGTGGTCAGCGTCGCCGCCCAGCTGCTCATGGCCCAGCGGAAATGGGAGAACTGGGTGCTCTGGATCGCGGTGGACCTGGCCCTGATCCCGCTCTACCTCGCCAAGGGTCTGACGATGTTCGCCGCCCTATATCTCTTCTACCTGGCGCTCTCGATCTGGGGTCTCGTCGCATGGCGGCGGTCGTTGACGGCATGACGCTCCGCTCCATCTGCCTGCACGGGCCGGAGTCGACGGGCAAGTCGACGATGGCGCCACAGCTCGCCAAGCATTTCGGCACCCGCTGCATCGACGAGTTCGGGCGCACCTATTGCGAAGCCTATGGCACGGACCTCACCATGGCGGACCTGGTCGTGATCGCCCGGGCGCACGACGCGAAGGCGGTGGCCGCTGTGGCCGATGGGCCTCACCCGGTGATCCTCGACACCGACCCGCTGATGAGCGCGGTCTGGGCGGACATGCTGTTCGGCCGCCGCGATCCCTGGTTCGGCGAATGGCGCGGCTATGCCGACCTCTACCTTTTGTTCGACATCGACCTGCCCTGGGAGGAGGACGGAACGCGGATGTTCGGGACCGAGGCTGCCCGCCGCCGCTTCTTCGACCTCTCCCGCCGCGAGCTGGAGCGCCGCGGCGTGCGCTGGGCGCTCGTTTCGGGCGAGGGCTCGCGACGCTATCTGAGCGCGCTCGCCGCCATTGAGACGGCGAGCCGCGGCTGACCTCTACTGGCTGGGGGCGAGCCGGGTGTTGAGCACCCAGCCGACATTGTCGTTCTCGTCCGCGACCTCCCACCACAGGCCGTTCTTGTTGCCGGTCGGATAAACCGTGGCGCCGGCCGGCAAGGTGCGGATCACCCGGCCGGCCGCGGCGGCGCTGGAGCGCAACGCCACCGGCCCCTGCGCGGTGAAGGTCTTGGCAGGCGCCGCCTCCGCCGTTCCCGGCTGGATGCCCCCCAGGCCGTTCACGAGCTTGGCATAGGCCTGGATGAACGACAGCGTCACGATCCGGCCCAGGTCCGTGTTGTCGTACCCGCCGCCGACCGCGCCACCCGCGCCGAAGAATCCGCCTGCCGCGAAGCCCAGATTGTTCTTGGCCGCATAGCCGTCCTCGGTCGCGATCGTCTCGGTCGTGCGGACGTTGGTGAGCGAGAGGATGGTGTTGGCCTCCATCTTCTTGCTGCGCATCCCTCCCAAGAGCCCACCCGCGCGCCCGCCGATCAGCGCGCCGAGCCCGCCCGCGACGGCGTTGCCGCTGACATTGCTGTTCGCGCCCTGGATCTCGGCGAGCAGGACATAGTCGGCGGCCTTGATCTGGCCTTGGCCTACATTGGACCGGCGCTGCAGACCCAGGTTTGCGCCGATCTCCCGTTCCCGGCTGGCCGCGATCAGGCCGCCGCCGCGATCGACGAGGTTGAAGCAGCCGGACCGCTGCACCAAGACCTTGAGGAGGCGCGAAGGCGGGGCGAGCCCGGCGGCCGACCAGACGGGATCCTGCCCGTCCTCGATCGACACCGTGCCGAGCTTGCGCGTGCACCGTGGCACGTCGTTCGCGGTCGACTCTTGCAGCTTCTGGCCGGACGAGGGCTTGGCGAGCTTTTGCGCGGTCGCGGGCGCGGCGGACAGCAGGACGGTAAGCACGGCGAATCGAAGCATGAATGGTTCCCCTTCACGACCGCCGCCTTCATGAGCTTGGCGGTCGAACCTGCGCGACCCGTAACTTCCGCTGTCTAGCACCGGCCCGGTTGCTGGGCTAGGCGCTCGCGCCATGTCCGCCTCGCTCGACCGCATCCGCAACTTCTCGATCATCGCCCATATCGACCATGGCAAATCGACGCTGGCCGACCGGCTGATCCAGGCGTGTGGCGGATTGTCGGAGCGCGAGATGAGCGACCAGGTGCTCGACAACATGGAAATCGAGCGCGAGCGCGGGATCACCATCAAGGCGCAGACGGTCCGCCTGAACTACCAGGCGAAGGACGGCCGCGCGTACGAGCTGAACCTGATGGACACGCCGGGGCATGTCGACTTCGCCTATGAGGTCTCGCGCAGCCTTGCGGCGTGCGAGGGGGCGCTGCTGGTGGTCGACGCCGCGCAGGGCGTGGAGGCGCAGACGCTCGCCAACGTCTACCAGTCGATCGAGCACGACCATGAGATCGTGCCCGTCATCAACAAGATCGACCTGCCCGCGGCCGAGCCGGAGAAGGTGCGCGCGGAGATCGAGGACGTGATCGGCCTCGACGCGTCCGAGGCGGTGCTCGCCAGCGCCAAGGCGGGGATCGGGATCGGCGACATCCTGGAGGCGATCGTCGCCAAGATCCCGCCGCCCCGGGGCGACGCCGACGCGCCGCTCAAGGCGATGCTCGTCGACAGCTGGTACGACCCGTATCTGGGCGTCATGATCCTGGTCCGCGTGGTGGAGGGCCGGCTGAAGAAGGGGCAGCAGGTCGCCTTCATGCAGGCGGGCACGACGCATCTGATCGACCGCGTCGGCTGCTTCCGGCCCAAGATCGAACAGCTGCAGGAGCTGGGTCCGGGCGAGATCGGCTTCATCACCGCCCAGATCAAGGACGTGGCGCAGGCGCGCGTCGGCGACACGCTGACGGACGCGAAGCGCCCCGCCGCCGAGCCGCTGCCCGGCTTCAAGGAGGTGCAGCCGGTCGTCTTCTGCGGGCTCTTCCCGGTCGACGCCAACGACTTCGAGAAGCTGCGCGACTCGATCGGCAAGCTCCGCCTCAACGACGCGAGCTTCTCCTTCGAGATGGAGACCTCGGCCGCGCTCGGCTTCGGCTTCCGCTGCGGGTTCCTGGGGCTCCTCCACCTGGAGATCATCCAGGAGCGGCTGACGCGCGAATACGACCTCGACCTGATCACCACCGCGCCGTCGGTCGTGTTCCAGATCGAGCTGACGCATGGCGGCGGACATCTGGAGCTGCACAATCCGGCCGACATGCCGGACCCGAACCGGATCCAGACGATCGCGGAGCCCTGGATCGAGGCGACGATCTATGTCCCCAACGAGTATCTCGGCTCCATCCTGAAGCTCTGCCAGGACCGGCGCGGCATCCAGAAAAACCTGACCTATGTCGGCGGCCGCGCGCAGGCGACCTATGAGCTGCCGCTCAACGAGGTCGTGTTCGATTTCTACGATCGCCTAAAGTCGATCAGTCGCGGTTACGCCAGTTTCGACTATCACCAGATCGGCTATCGCGAGGGCGACCTGGTGAAGATGAGCATCCTGGTCAACAACGAGCCGGTCGACGCGCTCAGCATGATCGTCCACCGTTCGACCGCCGAGAGCCGCGGGCGCGGCATGTGCGAGCGGCTGAAGGATCTCATCCCGCGCCACCTGTTCAAGATCCCGATCCAGGCGGCGATCGGCGGCAAGGTGATCGCGCGCGAGACGATCGCGGCCCTGCGCAAGGACGTGACCGCCAAATGTTACGGCGGCGACATCACCCGCAAGCGCAAGCTTCTGGAAAAGCAGAAGGAAGGCAAGAAGCGGATGCGGGAATATGGCAACGTCCAGATCCCGCAGGAGGCGTTCATCGCCGCGCTGCGGATGGGCGACGAGGGCTGATCATACGTCCGGGCTCCACCTCGCCGTCATCGCGCCGCCGACGCCGGGGCACCTCAACCCGCTGATCGCGCTCGCCGCCGCGCTGGCGGCGCAGGGCCATCGCTGCACCTTCGTGCATCAGGCCGACGCTGGCCGGCTCGTGCAGGGTTCGCAGCTCGGCTTCGCTGCGCTGCCGGGCGGGGGTGCGCTGGACGACTATGTCCGCGTGCTGGCGCAGGCGACGGGGCCGCTGGGCCTCCGGCGCATGATCGTCGGCACCGCCGCCAAGACGAAGCTGCTGCTCGACGAGGCGCCGGCTGCGCTGGCGCGGATCGGGGCGGACGCGGTGCTGGCGGACATGGCGGAGGCGGCCGGACCGGTGATCGCGCGGCGGCTCGGGCTGCCGTTCGTCACGACCGTCACGGGCTTGCCGCTGATGGGCGAGCCCGAGCTGCCGCCCCCCTTCGTGGACTGGCCCTATCTGCCCGGCCCCGTCGGGCGGTTCCGCAATCGCGGCGGCTACGCCGTCGCGGGCGCGCTGATGCGCCCGATCACCCGGGTCGTGGCGGAGGCGTCCGCGCGCTGGGCTGTCCCGGCCGAGCCTGCAGCGGACCAGATCTATGTCGCCCAATGCCCGGTCGCGCTCGACTTTCCACGGCGGGAACTCCCCACCCGCTTCCACTACGGCTCGCCCTGGCGCTTGCCGGAGGAGGCAGCGCCCGAGCTGCCCGACGATCGGCCGCTGGTATTCTGTTCGCTCGGATCGCTCCAGGGCGGGCGCAAGACCCTGTTCGCCGCGATGGGCGAGGCGTGCGCCCGGCTCGGCGCGCGCGCGGTCATCGCGCACGGGGGCGGGCTGTCCGATGCGGAGGCGGCCGCGCTCCCCGGCGACCCGCTGGTGCGCGCTTGGTGGCCGCAGTGCGCGGTGCTGGCGCGCTGCCGTGCCGCGATCCTGCATGGCGGGTTCAACACGGTGCTGGACGCGCTGGCGGCAGGCACGCCGATGGTGCTCGCGCCGATCGCCTTCGAGCAGCCCGCGACCGCTGCACGCGTGGAGGGGGTCGGGGCCGGGCGGGTGGTACCGTTCCGGCGTGCCGACGCGGATAGCCTGGAACGGGCGCTGCGCGAGGTGCTGGAGCGGCCGACCTACCGCGACGCGGCCGCGCGGCTTGCCCGGTCGATGGCGGGCCGCAACGGCGCCGCCGATGCCGCGGCGACGATCAGCGCCGCCCTCTCCGGCGCAGCGCCGGCAGCCGATGCCACGGCGTCCCCGGGCTCAGGTGATGCTCGTGGTGATACCCGCCGAAATGGAAGCAGGTGAGGAGGGAGGCGAGCGGGCTGAGCCGGGTGCTGCGCGCATGGTGGTGGTCGGCGAAGGGCGCGTCCTCGTGCCGGTGCGGCAGGTAGGTCCCGAACACGAACAGCTGCGCCAGCGCCAGCAGGGCCGGCACCGCCCAGAAGAGCGCGATGTTCAGGAGCGACGCGCCGAGCAGCATATAGGCCACCGCCACGCCCGTGATCCGCAGGACCTGTCCATGCGTGTAATAGCCCAGGAAGAAGCGCACGAACCAGGGCACGAGCCGGCGCGGCTCGCCGGGATGGAAGTCGGGGTCGTCCGCCGTTCCCGGCGCGCGGTGATGCGCGTGGTGCTTGGGGTAGAGCGCCTGATAGGACAGCCCGGCATAGGCGGCGAGGCAGACCGTGCCGATCGCCCGGTTCCACCTCGGCCGTCCGGGCACGAGCGAGCCGTGCATGCAATCGTGCGCGATGATGAACAGCCCCGTCGACAGCCAGGCCTGCGCAAGGATCAGCAGCAGCGCGACGGGCGCGGTAGCGGCCTCCCATCGCCAGAAGAAGATGCCGCCGACATGGATCGCGAGCCACGCGCCCATGATCGCGGCCGCGAGGATCAGGCCGGTCCGGTCCGGCCGGGCGATGGCGTCACGCGGCGTCATGCGGGCGCGCCAGCAGCGCGGGCCGGTAGCGTGCCGCGGCGGCTCCCCGGTCGAGCCGCGCCTGCGCCGCCCGTGTCAGCGCGATCGCCGCCGGTGCGAGCGCCAGGCCCGCCAGCACCTCGATCAGGTAATGCCCGCCGAATACCGGCGTCGCCACGATCGTCAGTACGGCCCATGCGCTCAGCCCTACACGCTGGCGGGGCAGGTCGCCAGCGGACCAGATGAACAGCGCGGCGAGCGTCGCGTGGTATGACGGGAAGCTGACGATCCCCATCAGATGCGTCAGGTCGAGCACTCGGCCGGTCCCGTCACGCAGCCCAGCGATCAGATCGCGCTCCAGCCAGGCGATCGACGGCCACAGATGCCGGTACTGGCCGGGATCGAACAGGTTGCCTGCCGCCGGCATCGCGAGCGAAATCAGGATGGTGACAAATCCCGCCAGCACCGCCGCCGCGACCGTCATCCGCAGCGTCTGGAACTGCCCTGCCCGAGCAAGCAGCAGGATCGTCACGACCATCTGGGCCGAAAGGCCATGATAGGCGAGGCCCAGGATCGACACGACCGCGGGCCAGCGGTCCAGCGCGGCCAGGAGCGCGGGCCAGCGCATGCCCAAGGCTCGGTCGGCTGCCGCCAACCGATCGTCCCAGAGCGGCCCCGCATGGGCGGCGATGGTGTAGGCGAGCACTACGCCAAATAAAGTGAATAGCGTCATCTGCGCGAACGCGGTCGCAGCCGCGACGCCGCGCGGCTGCTCCTTCCGCAAGCAGGTCGCTCGGACTACGAACAGGCCGTACACGGCAGCGGCCGGCAGGAGCGCCCGTGCGCCGTCAATGGCGAAGCCCTTGCCGGCCGCGAACCCGCAACAGGCGAGGGCCATGAGCGCCAGCATTAGCCAGGTCAGGCTGTCGAGCGTGGCACGCCGATCCAAACGCAACATCCGGTCCGCAACGCGCGGGCCGCTGGTAAGTGCCTGACCATGTGCGGCTTACCGGTTCCGTCTTCGCCGACGGCTGGCTAGGTTGCCGCCGTGCGGTGGTTGCTGATCCTCCTTGCGTGGCTCGCCGCGCCCGTCGCGGCGGACCGGCGTGGTCCGCTGGTCTTGGCAGCCTCCAGCCTGACCGACGTCATGACCGCGGCCGCGGACGCTTGGGCGCAGGCGGGCCACGCGCGTCCGGTACTGAGCTTCGGGGCGAGCTCGGACCTGGCGCGGCAGGTGCGGGCGGGGGCGCCGGGGGACCTGTTCGCGAGCGCCGACGAGGCCTGGGTCGACACGCTCGTTCGCGAGCGTCTGGTGCGATCCCGCACGCGCGCCGTGCTCGCCGGCAACCGGCTGGTCGTCGTGGCGCCGAGCGCCTGGCGAGGCACCCTGACCCGGGCAACGCTGGCCAGGACGCTTGGGGCGGGGCCGCTCGCCATGGCCGATCCTGATGCGGTGCCGGCCGGGCGATACGGGCGCGCCGCGCTGACATCGCTGGGCGCGTGGCCGGCGGTGGCGCCCAGGGTCGTGCGCGCGGCGAACGTGCGCGCGGCGCTGCTTCTGGTCGAGCGCGGCGCGGCGCCGTTCGGAGTCGTCTATGCGACCGATGCCCGCGCCTCTGCCGGTGTGCGGATCGCGGGCGCCTTCCCCGCGGCCTCGCATCCGCCGATCCGTTATCCGATCGTGCGCCTGGCGGCGTCGCGCGACGGCGAGGCGGAGGCGTTCCGACGCTTTCTCCTGTCGCCCACCGGCCAGGCGATCTTCGCGCGTCACGGCTTTACGCCCGCCCGCTAGAAACGCTGTCCTACAGGGCGCAGGCGCGGCAGAAGGGTGGGCGATGCGTTTCGCCGAACCAGCCTCCTCGCGCCGAGCACCCTGCGGCGGGGCCACTCGACACCGTCACATTTCCGCGTCTTGCGGCACTTTTGGCACCTTTCGCCCGGACGATCGACCATGCTGACGACGGTCGAGTGGCAGGTGCTGCAGTTGTCGCTGCTGGTCGGCTGCGTTGCCACGCTGGTGATCTTGCCGATCGCCTTCGCCACTGCATGGGCCCTCGCGCGCGGCCGGTTCAGGGCGAAGTGGCTGCTGGACGGCCTTGTCCATCTTCCCCTCGTCGTCCCGCCGGTGGTGACGGGATGGGCGCTCCTGACCCTGTTCGCGCCGGCGGGGCCGCTGGGCGCGATGAGCGCGAGCGTGCTGTTCCGCTGGACGGGCGCGGCGATCGCGGCCGGGGTGATGGCCCTGCCGCTCGCGGTGCGCGCGATCCGGCTGTCGCTGGAGGCGGTGGACCGGCGGCTGGAAGAGGCTGCGCGGACCCTGGGGGCGGGCAGGGGCAGGACGTTCCGCACCGTCACCTTGCCCCTCGCCTTGCCGGGCGTGCTGGCGGGCGCGGTGCTGGCCTTCGCCCGCGCGCTCGGCGAGTTCGGCGCGACGATCACATTCGTCGGCAGCGTGCCGGGAGAGACCGAGACGCTGCCGCTCGCCATCTATGCCGCGATCCAACGGCCGGGCGGCGAAGCAGCGGCTTGGCGGCTGGCGGTCCTGTCGGTCGCGCTCAGCCTCATTGCGCTGGTCGTGTCGGAGGCGCTGGCGCGCCGCGCGGGGCGGGGCGTGCATGTCCTTTGATGTGGACGTGACCGGTTGGCGCGGTGAGGCGATCATCCGCGCGCGCTTCGCGACGGGGCCGGGCGTGACCGTGCTGGTCGGTGCGTCCGGTGCGGGCAAGACCAGCGTGCTGCATATGATCGCGGGGCTGGTCCGGCCCGATCGCGGGCATGTAAGAGTGGGTGCCGCGGTGCTATTCGACCTTACGCAGGGCATGGACCTTCCGCCCGAGCGGCGCCGCGCCGGCTATGTCTTTCAGGAGCCGCGCCTCTTCCCGCATCTCACGGTGCGGGGGAACCTGCTCTACGGCGCGAAGGGGCCGGACCGCCTCGCCGAGACGGCGGCACTGCTCGACATCGACAGACTGCTCGATCGCTGGCCCCGCTCATTGTCGGGGGGTGAGGCGCGGCGGGTGGCGATCGGGCGCGCGATGCTGAGCGATCCGGCCTTCCTGCTGCTCGACGAGCCGCTCGCCTCGCTCGACCCCGCGCGGAAGGAAGAGGCGATGATGCTGATCGAGCGGGTGCGCGGCGAGGCAGGGCTGCCCATCCTGCTCGTCACGCATGACGAGCGCGAGGCGGAGCGGCTGGGCGACACCGTCGTCGCGATGACTGGCTCGACGCGGTCAGGATAATGACAGGGTGGCCGCGATATGACGCCCGGCATGACCATGCTTCTCATGCTCGCGCTGGCGCAGGCCGGTGTTCCCGTCCAGCCCGCCCCCGAAACCCGCGCACAGGTGGAGGGGAGGGCGGGGGCGCTTTATGACCGGATGAACACCGACCATAAGCGCTGCCTCGCGTTCGAGGACCTCCTGGCCTTCGCTCGGGCGAGCACGCCGCCCGGCCAGTCGGCGGCGGCCCTCGACAATCCGGTCAGCCGGGCGATGTTCGCCGAATCGGACGGAAACAGCGACGGCTGCGTCGCCCGGACGGAGGCGATCGCCTCGGCGGGCCGGACCTTCGCCGCGGCCGACAGGAATGGCGATGGCGCGGTCGATGTCGAGGAGCAGGTCGCTTTCGCCAGGGGAGAGGCCGAGCGCTTTCAGCGCCGCTTCGGTCCGCCTCCCGTTCGGCCCGACGCGTCGGGAAGCGACCGGTAAGTCACCGGGATCGGGAGCTTCCATCGGCTTCGCTCGTTGGGGCGGCTCCGGTTCTCATCAAAGGAGCGTATCCGTGACCACCACCACTGCCGATCAGACCACGACCAACCAGGGCACCGCCGCCCAGGCCCGCGACATGGCGGGTCAGTACGTCAACAAGGCCCGCGACTTCGCGAAGGCCAAGCCCGCCGCCACGGCCGCGCTGGCGGGCGTGCTGGGCCTGGCCCTGCTCAACACCCTGCGCGGCAAGCGCTGAGCGTTTCCAGACGAAGAAAGGGGCGGCTCACCGAACTGGTGAGCCGCCCCCTTTTTGTTCGAGTCTCCGCCCGTTTAGCGCTTCGAGAACTGGAAGCTGCGGCGGGCCTTGGCGCGGCCGTACTTCTTACGCTCGACGGTACGGCTGTCGCGGGTCAGGAAGCCCGCAGCCTTCACCGGCGCGCGGAGCGCAGGCTCGTACTTGGTGATGGCCTGGCTGATGCCGTGCTTCACCGCGCCGGCCTGACCCGATAGACCGCCGCCCTTGACGGTGCAGACGACGTCGTACTGGCCCTCGCGCTCGGTGATGCCGAACACCTGGTTGATGACCAGGCGCAGCGTCGGCCGGGCGAAGTAGATCTCTTGGTCGCGGCCGTTGATCGTGATCTTGCCGGAGCCGGGCTTCAGCCAGACGCGGGCGACCGCGTCCTTGCGGCGGCCGGTGGCATAGGCGCGGCCCTGCTTGTCGAGCTCCTGCTCGCGCAGCGGAGTGGTCGGCTGGGCGGCGACCGGGGCAGCCGCCCCGTCCGCGGCGGCGGTCGCGGCGGCCGGAGCCTGCGCGCCCGCCTGCGTCAGGCTGGCGAGGTCGGCGAGGGACTGGCGGTTGTCGGACATTACTGGCCCACCTTGTTCTTGCGGCTCATGCCGGCGATATCGAGCGGCTGCGGGTTCTGGGCGACATGCGGGTGCTCCGCGCCCTTGAAGATCCGCAGGTTGCGCATCTGCTGACGACCCAGCGGCCCGCGCGGGATCATGCGCTCCACGGCCTTTTCCAGCACGCGCTCGGGGAAGCGGCCCTCCAGCACCTTGGCCGCGGTCACGCCCTTGATGCCGCCCGCATAGCCGGTGTGCTTGTAGTAGACCTTCTTCTCGGCCTTGTTGGACGTGAAGCGGATCTTGTCCGCGTTGATCACGACCACGTTGTCGCCGCAATCGACATGCGGCGTGAACGACGTCTTGTGCTTGCCGCGCAGGACGTTCGCGATCACCACCGCCGCGCGGCCGACGACCAGGCCGTCGGCGTCGACGATGTGCCACTTCTTCTCCACCTCGTGCGGCTTGGCCGACTTGGTGGTCTTCAGCAGCGCCTTCATGGGCGACAGACCTTTCCACGAGAGAACGAGCGCCGCCCCAACCAGGCGGCGCAGTGCGGTGGCCTCTTACGGCGGGTGCTCCGAAAGTCAACAAATCCGCCGCATTGCTGACGGGTATTATGATACCTCAGCCTCGATCCAGTCTGCGACGGAGGCGTCCGCGTCTACGCGCCACCACTCGACCGCGGGCTGTTCGTAGGGGTGGAGCGCCTTCAGGCGGTTCACCAGCGCGTCGGCACGGACGAGATTCGTCTTGAACTGCCCGAGCACCTCGCTGCCGTGCTCCACCGCGCCTTGCCAGCGGTAGAGAGACGTGCAGGGCAACAGGTTCGCACAGGCGGCGACGCGTTCGTCGATTACGACCCGCGCGATGCGCTCCGCGGTCGGCAGGTCGGGGAACGTGACCTGGACGATCGCGATCACGGCCGCGGGCGGCCGACCGCGTGCGCGGTCAAGACCGAGGCCAGCAGCAGCAGCGCGGCGTTGAGCTGGTGCCAGACGGCCACGTCGATCCGCACCCCGGTCCACAAGGTCGCGACACCCAGGGCGATCTGCAGCACCAGCAGCCCCGCGACCGCGAGCGCCGCAGGCCGCATCGCCTGCCGCGCGCGCCACGCAAGCGCGAGCAGTGCCGCCCCGGCGATGAAGGCGAGCCAGCGGTGTACGAACTGAACCACGACCGGGTTGTCGACCATCTCCGCGCCCCCGGCGCCGGCAGGCAGTCCGCCCGCCGGGAACAGGCTGTCCCCCATCAATGGCCAGCTATCGAACGCATGCCCCGCGTTCAGTCCCGCGGTGAGCGCGCCATAGCCGAGCTGCACGAAGAGCAGAACCAGCGCCACCATCGCGAGCGGGGTCAAGCGCGCCGCCGAGGCGAGGGGATCGCGACCGAGGCGCTGCAGGTCCAGTGCCGTCCAGGCCACGCCCGCCAGGATGACGAGCGCGGTCAGCAGATGAACGGTCAGACGCAGATGGCTGACATCCGTCCGCACCGACAGGCCTGACGCGACCATCCACCAGCCGATCGCGCCCTGCAGCCCGCCCAGCGCCAACAGGGCAAGCAGGCGGGGCTTGTACCCGGCGGGGATCTGACGCTTGATCCAGAACCAGGCGAGCGGCAGCGCAAAGGCCAGCCCGATCACCCGCCCGAGCAGGCGATGGACATATTCCCAGAAGTAGATCGCCTTGAACCCGGCCAGCGTCATGCCACGGTTGAACGCCTCATATTCCGGGATCTGCTTGTATTGCTCGAAGGCGAGACGCCATTCGGCTTCGCTCAACGGCGGGACAGCGCCGGTGACAGGCTTCCATTCGGTGATGGACAGGCCCGATTCCGTCAGGCGGGTGATGCCCCCGACCACCACCATGACGACGATCAGTCCTGCAACCACCCAAAGCCAACGCGCAAGCGCCAGCGGGCGGGCCTGCGTCATGAACTTCGGGCTGGGCTGGAGCATGGAAAGGCAGGTAGCGCGCGCGCCTCGTTTCACAAGGCTGGGCAGCGACATGCACGGTCCCATGATGCTCCTGGGCCGCTTTTTTGCGCCGGAACTGCAAAGGATATATTGTAACGCATCGCGCTCCCGCGCATATGGTCAGGGTGACCGCCGCGATTCGCCTGCCCTGGAGCTTCGGCCTCGACCGTCTGGCCATCGCATTGTCCGGTCTGTGCGTGGTGCATTGCCTGGCGACCACGATTGCCTTGGCGCTGATGTCTGCGGCTGGAGGTTTGCTCGCGCCCGAGATCCACGAGGTGGGGTTGACCCTCGCGATCGTGCTCGGGGCCGTGGCGCTCGGTCGGGGCGCCTTGGAGCACGGCTATCTTGCGCCGCTCGCGGTGGGCGCATTCGGATTGGGCATGATGGCGGGTGCGCTGAACCTGCCTCACGAAGGGTCCGGATCGCTCGAAGCGTTCTGGACGATCTTCGGGGTCGCGGTGCTCTCGCTGGGGCACGATCTGAACTACCGCGCCACGCACTGATCCTTGCTGGCGGCGGCGGATCGGCTTACATTCCAGACATGGCCGCGCACGCGCACCGACATCACGAGCCGGAAGGCGTCGCGCTGACCGAGGCGGCGCAGGCCACGCTCGAAAAGGCCGGTGAGCAATGGACGACCATGCGGGCGGCGGTGTTCGAGGCGCTGGCGAGGTTCGACAAGCCCGCGTCCGCCTATGACATCGCAGATGCGGTCTCCAAGGCGCAGGGGCGCCGGGTCGCTGCGAACACCGTCTACCGGATTCTCGACCTGTTCACCGCGGCCAACCTGGTGCGCCGGGTCGAGAGCGCGAACGCCTATGTCGCGAACGCGCATCCGGACTGCCTGCACGATTGCATCTTCCTGGTGTGCGACAAATGCGGGCAGACCACCCATCTGGACGACGATCGGCTGACTCGTGGCGTCCGTAGCGCCGCGCAGGCGGCCGGCTTTTCGCCCGAGCGGCCGGTGATCGAGGTTCGCGGCGCCTGCGCCGATTGCGCCGACTGAGACTCGCTCCGGGAGGAGGAAGGGCCGTTTCGTCCGCCTGCCTCCGGGCGCAGCCCTATTCCAAGCGCCGGTGAGCTCCGTTGATGCAGGTTTCCTGCAGGTTCCGTCCAGAGCCGCGCAATCGACACTCCGGCGCTTAGGGGGTAAGCTTGCCCCTTATGGTGGACCTTCCCGCGACCCCGCTCCTCGATGCCGTACGCACGCCTGACGATCTTCGGCGCCTGAAACCCGAACAATTGCGCCAACTCGCCGACGAGCTGCGCGCGGAGACGATCTCTGCCGTGGGGACCACCGGCGGCCATCTCGGCTCCGGCCTGGGCGTCGTCGAGCTGACGGTGGCCATCCACTATGTCTTCAACACGCCCGAAGACCGGCTGGTCTGGGATGTCGGCCACCAATGCTATCCCCACAAGATCCTGACAGGTCGCCGCGATCGGATCAGGACGCTGCGGCAGGGCGGCGGGCTGTCCGGGTTCACCAAGCGTAGCGAGAGCGAGTACGACCCGTTCGGGGCGGCGCACTCGTCCACCTCGATCTCGGCGGCGCTGGGGTTCGCGGTCGCCAACAAGCTTAAGGGCGCACCCGGCAAGGGCATCGCGGTGATCGGCGACGGCGCCATGTCGGCGGGCATGGCATACGAGGCGATGAACAACGCGGAGGCTGCCGGCAACCGCCTGGTCGTCATCCTCAACGACAACGACATGTCGATCGCGCCGCCGGTGGGCGGGTTGTCGGCCTATCTGTCGCGCATCGTCTCGAGCCGGGAATTTCTCGGCCTGCGCGACCTGTTGAAGCGGTTCGCCCGCCGGCTGCCCAGGCCCATTCATGAGGCGGCGCGCAAGACCGACGAGTTCGCGCGCGGCATGACGATGGGCGGCACGCTCTTCGAGGAGCTCGGCTTCTACTATGTCGGGCCGATCGATGGGCACAATCTCGACCACCTCATCCCGGTGCTGGAGAATGTGAGAGACGCCGAGGAGGGGCCGATCTTGGTCCATGTCGTGACCAAGAAGGGCAAGGGCTATGCGCCCGCCGAGGCCTCGGCCGACAAATATCACGGTGTCCAGAAGTTCGACGTCATCACCGGCGCGCAGTCCAAGGCGCCGCCGGGGCCGCCGCAGTATCAGAACGTCTTCGGTGAGGCGCTGACCCGCGAGGCGCAGTCGGACCCGCGCATCTGTGCGATCACCGCTGCGATGCCGTCGGGCACCGGCCTGGACAAATTCGCGAAGGCGCACCCGGAGCGCTTCTTCGACGTAGGGATAGCCGAGCAGCACGCGGTCACTTTCGCGGCGGGCCTCGCCGCGCAGGGGATGCGGCCCTTCTGCGCGATCTACTCGACCTTCCTGCAGCGCGCCTATGATCAGGTCGTCCACGACGTGGCGATCCAGAACCTGCCGGTCCGGTTCGCGATCGACCGCGCCGGGCTGGTCGGCGCCGACGGGGCGACGCACGCCGGCTCGTTCGACGTGACCTATCTCGCGACGCTGCCCAACATGGTCGTGATGGCCGCCGCCGACGAGGCGGAGCTGGTCCACATGGTCCACACCTGCGTTCAGCACGACAGCGGCCCGATCGCGGTGCGCTATCCGCGCGGCAACGGCGTGGGCGTGGAGCTGCCGGCGGAGCCGCAGCGGCTGGAGATCGGCAAGGGCCGGATCGTGCGCGAGGGGAAGACGGTCGCGATCCTGTCGCTCGGAACGCGGCTGGCCGAGGCGCTCAAGGCCGCCGAGCAGTTGGAGGCCAAGGGGCTGTCCACCACCGTCGCAGACCTACGCTTCGCCAAGCCGCTCGACGAGGCGATGATCCGCCGCCTGCTGACGACGCACGAGGTCGCGGTCACGATCGAGGAAGGCGCGGTCGGCGGGCTGGGCGCGCATGTGCTCACCATGGCGAGCGACGAGGGGCTGACCGACGCGGGGCTGAAGCTCCGGACCATGCGCCTGCCCGACCGCTTCCAGGACCAGGACAAGCCCGAGGTGCAATATGCGGAGGCCGGGCTGGACGCGGCGCATCTGGTCGAGACAGTGCTGAAAGCGCTGCGGCACAACAGCGGTGGAGTGGCGGAAGCCCGGGCGTGACCGGATGGGAAAAGGTGATCGCCGCCACGCTGCTGGCGGTGATCGGGCTGATCGGCCTCAACCTGGCGATCTGGCGCCGGGTGCGGGCAGCGGCGCGATCAGGCCGCGAGATCGAGAATAAAGGTCAGCGCGACATCTAAACGGCTGATGTCGGCATCGCTCAATCGGCCGATCACCTCAGCTATCCGAATGCGCGGAACCGGGCCAACCTTGTCGGCCATGACGTAGGACGTTTTTTTCAGGCCGTTCCTCTCGCTTGGCTCGAGCACGGGCCGGTAGAACTCCGCGTCGACATAGGTCGTCGACAACGGGCAGACCAGGATTTCCGACGGCGTGTCGACCCCGTCCGCCTGGACGATCACGCCGGGCCGCGGCTTTCCCGTGGCGAACAGGACGACATCTCCACGCCTCAGGGCTCGCGATCCCAAGACTCTTGCGTAAAGCGCACCATCATCTCGGCGGCTTCCCGCTCATCGTCGCTTCGGTCCAGCAAAGCAGCTTGACGCTTGGCTTCGGCCAGCACCTCGGGCCTGCGGAGGTCCGGTATCCAAAGCCGCACTTCGCGCAGACCGGCGGCCTTCTTGCGGGCGCGATAGGCTTGGAACTTGCTCTGCTTGGGCGGGGCGTTCATGGCGGCCTTATGGTAGCGCGCAACCGGCTTAGGGTCCATGGCTAAAGCCCGGGTCGACCAGCTGCTTGTCGATCGCGGGCTGGCGGAAAGCCGGACGCGGGCGCAGGCCCTGATCATGGCGGGGCTGGTGTTCGCGGGCGAGCGCAAGGTCGCCAAGCCCGGCGAGCAGGTCCCGGCCGATGCGGCGCTGGAGGTGCGCGGGCGGGATCATCCCTGGGTCTCGCGCGGCGGGATCAAGCTCGCGCACGGGCTCGACCATTTTGGTTGGGACGTGAACGGCGTAGTCGCGATCGACGTGGGGAGCTCGACGGGCGGCTTCACCGACGTGCTGCTGCAGCGTGGGGCGGCGCGGGTCTATGCGGTGGACAGCGGCACGAACCAGCTCGCCTGGAAGCTGCGGCAGGACCCCCGCGTGGTGGTGCTCGAGCAGACGAGCGCGCGGGTGCTGACGTCCGAGCACATTCCCGAACCCGTCGACCTCATCGTATGCGACGCAAGCTTCATCGGGCTTTCCAAGGTGCTGGATCGGCCGCTCGGCTTCGCGCGCGCGCCGGCCCGGTTGATGGCGCTGGTCAAGCCGCAGTTCGAGGCCGGGCGCGAAGAGGTGGGGAAGGGCGGCGTGGTCCGCGACCCCGTGGTGCGCCAGCGGGTCTGCGAGGAGGTCGCCGCCTGGGTCGCCGGCTTGGGCTGGCGCGTGCTCGGGGTGGCGGAGAGTCCCATCACGGGACCGGAGGGCAATGTGGAGTATCTGCTCGCCGCGACGCTCGGTTGATCGCGCGCGGCGGGTGGGGCAGGAGCGCCGGCTCGGGGGAACGGAAAGGAACGGGCGTGGGCGGTATCGCGTCGAAGGGGCAGTTGCGCTGGTCGTTCTGGCGATGGGCGATCGTGACCGTGCCGCTGGTGCTCCTGCTCGGTTTCTGGTCCGGCAACCTCGCGCCGTCGGGCGACGACAACGCCTGGTACGCCGCGCTCGAGAAGCCCGCGCTCACGCCGCCCGGCTGGCTGTTTCCGGTCGCCTGGACGACGCTCTACATCCTGCTCGGCCTGGCGGTCGCCCTCGTCGTCAACGCGCGCGGGGCCCGCTGGCGCTGGCCGGCGGTGGCGATGTTCGCCGTCGAGATCGCGGGGTTGATGGTCTGGAGCCCCTTGTTCTTCGGCGCGCACAAGGTGCTGGCCGCGTTCGGGCTGATCTGCTTCCTGGTGCTATGGGGTATCGCGACCACCGTCGTCTTCGGCCGGGTGCGGACGCTCGCGGCGTGGCTGATGGTGCCGTTCCTGGTCTGGATCAGCTTCGCGGCCGCGCTCAACCTCGGCGTCCACCGGCTGAACCCCGACCCGGAGGCGGTTGCGCCCGCGGGCCGGACCACCCAGATGCTGTGAAAGGCTGGAGCAGATCATGCAATCCGAGAACCGGGTTTTCGACGACATCGTGAAGGTGCTGAACGGCGCCGCCGGGACGCTCGCCGGCATGGGTCGGGAAGCGGAGGCGGGCGCGCGCAACCGGGCGCGCGAGTGGATCGGCGGGCTGGACTTCGTCAGCCGCGACGAGTTCGAGGCGGTGAAGGCGATGGCCGTCGCCGCTCGGGACGAGGCGGACGCGCTGCGCGCCCGGCTCGACGCGCTCGAAGCGCGGCACGCGGTCACCCCCGACGTCGCCTGAGCTTATCCACACTTTTCTCCCCAGCTCCGTCCACCGGGGTTGCGGGGCGTTTCGCCTGGGGTCACCCTCGCGCGCGAGGACGATGCCATGTTGAACACCCATGATCTCGAGGCCGACGCGGCCGCGCCCATCGACATGCTGGAGGCCTATTACGCCGCGCATGGCTGGGAGGCCGAGCGCCACGACGACGAGATCATCGCGACGGTCAAGGGAAGCTGGACCGGCTATGAGCTGCGCGCGCTGTGGCGGGAGCACGACAGCGTGCTCCAGTTCCTGGCGTTTCCGGACATCAAGGTGCCGGACGATCGCCGCGCGCAGATCTACGAGGCGCTGGCGCTGGTCAACGAGCAGATGTGGATCGGCCATTTCGAGCTGTGGTCCGCGACCGGCGTGCTCCTGTTCCGCCATGCCGCGGTGATCGACGGCGAGGAGCAGGGCACCATGTCGCTGGCTGCGGCCGAGCTGCTGGTCGAGAGCGCGATCGACGAGTGCGAACGCTTCTATCCTGTGTTTCAGTTCGTGCTGTGGGGCGGCAAGAGCCCGCGCGACGCGCTCGCGGCCGCCATGGTCGAAACCCAGGGCGAGGCGTGACCCCGAACGACGCCGCCGGCCGGCTGTTGCTGGTCGGCTGCGGGGCGATGGCGGGGGCGATGCTCGGGCGGTGGCTGGCGACCGGCCTCGATCCCGAGCGGGTCACCGCGGTGAGCCCGAGCGGGCGCGCCATGCCGCCCGGCGTGCGGGCGCTGCGCGAGATTCCTGCGGAGCCGTTCGACACCGTGCTGCTCGGCTTCAAGCCGCAGCAGCTTCCCGTCGTCAGGCCAGGCCTCCACGCTGTTGCTCCGAGGACGCTCGTTTCGATCCTCGCCGGTGTCGAGCTCGCGATCCTGCGCACGCTGACCGGGGCCGGCGCGGTGGTGCGCGCCATGCCGAACCTGCCCGTCGCGATCGGGAAGGGCGTGGTCGCGCTCCACGGCGATGCCGACCCCCGCGTCGAAGCTCTGATGCAGCCGCTGGGCTTGGTCGAGCGGATCGCGGACGAGCGTCTGTTCGACGTCGTGACCGCCCTGGCAGGCAGCGGTCCGGGGTTCCTTGCCCGCTATATCGACGCGACCGCGGCCGCTGGGGTCGCACTCGGATTGCCCGAAGACCAAGCCGCCCGGCTGGCGCTGGCCACGGTCGAGGGATCCGCGATCCTCGCCGCCCGGTCTGGCGAGAGTCCCGCCGCGTTGGCGGATCGGGTGGCGAGCCCGGGCGGATCGACGCGCAAGGGACTGGATGTGCTCGACGCCAACGATGCGTTGGTCCGGCTGGTCACCGCCACGCTGGCCGCGGCGACGCGGCGCAATGCGGAACTGGCGAGCGCGGCGCGGGCGGGCTGAGCTCAGCCGCTGAGCGCCGCCACCTGGCTTCGCGCCTCTTCAGGGATCAGGCCCTCCAGCACCGCCCAGAAACCCGACACGGCGTGCTGTCCCGCACGCGCATAGGCAGCGGCGATCTTTTGCCGCCCCTGCTCGAACAGCTCGTCCTCCAGCTTCGCGCCTGCGGACGTAAGCCGCAGGAGGCGCTGTCGCCGGTCGCGCTCGCCCGTCCGCGTCTCGACCAGGCCGCGCTCGGTCAGCTCGTTCAGGACGCGGCCGAGCGACTGTTTGGTGATCGCCAGCAGCGAGAGCAGCTCGCTGACCGTTAGGTCGGGCTTGCGGCCGATGAAGTACAAGGCGCGATGATGGGCGCGTCCCAAGCCTTGCTTGGCAAGATCGCGGTCGATCGAGCGAGTGAGGTGCGACTGTCCGAAATACAGGAGCTCGAGGCCGCGGCGCAGCTCGGGTTCGCGCAGGAATTGGGCGGAGGCGGACGGGGCTGCGGCAGGCATGTTGACCCGTCTAACCAGCGGTCCTACGCCACGGCAACCCTGTTTCTCCAGAGAGTTGGACCGCAATGCACGCCCCCGCCGCCCCGGAGTTTCGCCTGGAGCCGCACCCCCGGCCCGTGGACGAGGCGACCCGGGCGGAGCAGCTGACGGACCCGGGCTTCGGCCGCGTGTTCACCGACCACATGGCCGTGGTCGGCTACAGCGCGGACCGTGGCTGGCACGATGCGCGGATCGTCCCACGCCAGCCGTTTACGGTCGATCCGGCGTGCGCCGTGCTCCATTACGCGCAGGAGATCTTCGAGGGGTTGAAGGCCTATCGCCAGCCGGATGGCGGCACGGCGCTGTTCCGGCCGGAGGCGAACGCGCGGCGGTTCCAGGCGTCGGCGCGACGCATGGCGATGCCCGAGTTGCCGGAGAGCCTGTTCATCCGCTCGCTAGAGGCGCTGGTCGCGGCGGATCGCGACTGGATACCCGATACCCCGGAGGGCGCCCTGTACCTGCGTCCGTTCATGATCGCGAGCCAGGCGTTCCTGGGCGTGCGGCCGGCCTCCGAGTATCTCTACATGGTGATCGCCTCCTCGGTCGGGGCTTACTGGAAGGGCGGGACGCGCGCCGTGTCGTTGTGGGTCAGCCACGAATACACCCGCGCCGCGCCGGGTGGGACCGGCGCCGCCAAGTGCGGCGGCAACTATGCCACCTCGCTGGTCGCACAGGCGGACGCCGTGCGTCGCGGACATGATCAGGTCGTGTTCCTTGACGCGACCGAGCGCCGCTGGGTCGAGGAGCTGGGCGGCATGAACATCTTCTTCGTCGGCCGCGACGGCACGATCCGCACGCCGCCGCTGACGGGTACGATCCTGCCGGGGATCACGCGCGATTCGTTGATCCAGCTCGCGCGCGACGAAGGCTTGACCGTGCGTGAAGAGCCCTATGCGATCGACCAATGGCGCGCGGATGCCGAGAGCGGGGCGCTGGCGGAGGCGTTCGCCTGCGGCACGGCGGCGGTGGTCACGCCGATCGGGAGCGTCGCTGGACCCGACTACGCGTTCCGGATCGGCGGCGGCGACACCGGACCGATCACCGCGCGCCTGCTCGCCCGGCTGAGCACGCTCCAGCGCGGGATCGGCGACGACCCGCATGGTTGGCGACACAGGCTATAGGGAAGGGCTTTTCGTTCGCGCCTGCGCCGCTATAGGCGCAGCCCGGGCCGATGGGGCGTCGCCAAGCGGTAAGGCAACGGTTTTTGGTACCGTCATACGCAGGTTCGAATCCTGCCGCCCCAGCCACCCTCGCTATCTCTCAATGAAAATCATGGCTGCGGATCGGGATGACGTCCTCGGGGTCGCAGCCGGTGCGGAAGGGCGGGTGGTAGAGGCTGCGGGGCTTGGGCTTCCACCCCGGCTCGCCGCGATCGGGTGAGCCGCCGCTGCCGGGCCGCGCCAGGCGGGGCATGTCGATATCGCCGACCTGGCGCAGCATGCCCGTGTAATCGTGGATGTGGTCAGCGATGACGTGGATGACTTCAGCCTCGCGCTGCACCTTGCCCACCACGCTGATCATCGCGGACGACATGACGACCGTCCGCTGCTTCTCGAACCGATCGGGCCAGAGAATGATATTGGCGACGCCCGTCTCGTCCTCGATAGTGATGAACAGCACGCCCTTGGCGCTGCCCGGCTTCTGGCGGACCAGGATGATGCCGGCGACCTCGACACGGCGGCCGTCCTTGATCGACTTGAGGTCGGCGCATGTGCGTATGCCTCGCTCAGTCAGCTCCTCGCGCAGGAAGAAGAGCGGGTGCTCGCGCAGCGTCAGCTGGGTGGAGCGATAATCCTCGACCACCTCGCGCCCCGCGGTCAGCGGGGTCAACTCCACCGACGGCTCGCGCCGTTCGACCGCATCGAGCAGCGGCAGCGGCTTCTCGCCCAGCCCCCGGATCGCCCATAGCGCCTGGCGGCGATCGAGCCCGAGCGCATGGAAAGCGTCCGCCTTGGCGAGCTTCTCCAGCGTCGCGAGCGGCACCTGGGCCCGCCGCCATACATCCTCGACCGAGGTGAAGGGCCGCTCGGCCCGCTTCGCGATGATGCGCTCTGCATCGGGCGTAGAAAGGCCGTGCACTACGCGCATGCCGAGCCGTACGGGCAGCATCGTCTCCTCGCGATCCACCCAGCCGCGGGCGCGCAAGGCGGGGTCCGACACCTCCGCTTCGGTCAGGAATGTGGAGCGCCGCCGCGGTCCGGGCTGGTCGGCCAGCAGACGCGTGTCCCAGTCGCTGTCGTTGACGCACACCGGGCGGATATCCACGCCGTGCTCGCGCGCGTCGCGCACGATCTGGGCGGGCGCGTAGAAGCCCATCGGCTGGGCGTTGAGCAGGGCGGCGCAGAAGACGTCGGGATGATGGCACTTCATCCAGGACGAGGCATAGGCGATCTTGGCGAAGCTGGCGGCGTGGCTTTCCGGGAAGCCGTAGGAGCCGAAGCCTTCGATCTGCTTGACCAGCCGCTCGGCGAATTCGGGGCCGATGCCGTTGCGGGCCATGCCGGCGATCAGCTCCTCTTTGAACTGGCCGACGCCCTGCGTGTATTTGAACGTCGCCATCGCCTTGCGCAGCTCGTCGGCGCGGGCAGGGGAGAAGCCGGCGCCCTCGATCGCGACCTTCATCGCCTGTTCCTGGAACAACGGCACGCCCAGCGTCTTCTCCAGCACCGCCTTCAGCCGGGGGCTGGGATAGTCGAACTCGATCGCCGGGTTGGCGCGCTTCTGTTCGCGACGCTTGAGGTAAGGGTGGACCATGTCGCCCTGGATGGGGCCGGGCCGCACGATCGCGACCTGGATGGCGAGGTCGTAGAACTCCTTGGGCTTCATGCGCGGCAGCATCGCCATTTGCGCGCGGCTTTCGATCTGAAAGGTGCCGAGCGTGTCGGCCTTCTGGATCATGGCGAAGGTCTCTGGATCGTCGATCTGCAGCGCGGCCGCGCCGAGCGTCAGATCGACCCCCTTGTGCGCGCGCAGCAGGTCGAAGGCGCGGTTCATGCAGCCGAGCATGCCCAGGCCGAGGATGTCGACCTTCATCAGGCCGAGCTCCTCAATATCCTCTTTCTCCCATTCCACGACCCAGCGGTCCGGCATGGCGGCGGGCTGGATCGGCACGATGTCGTGGAGCGGATCCTTGGTGAGCACGAAGCCGCCGGGATGCTGCGACAGGTGCCGCGGCGTGCCGATCAGCTCGCGCGCCAGCTCCAGCGTCAGCGCCAGGCGCGGGTCCGAGCGGTCGAGGTTGAGCGCGTCGACATGGCGGTCGGCGACGCCTTCCTCCGACCAGCCCCACACCTGGCCGGCAAGCGCGCCCGTCATGTCCTCTGGCAAGCCGAGCGCCTTGCCGACCTCGCGCACCGCGCCGCGCGCGCGGAAGCGGCTGACGACCGCGGTCAGCGCGGCATGGTCATGGCCATAGGTCCTGTAGATCCACTGGATCACCTCCTCGCGGCGCTCATGCTCGAAATCGATGTCGATGTCGGGCGGCTCCCGCCGGTTTTCGGAGATGAAGCGCTCGAACAGGAGCTTGTGCTCGATCGGGTCGATGGAGGTGATGCCGAGGACGTAGCAGATGACGGAGTTCGCCGCCGAGCCGCGGCCCTGGCACAATATGCCCTGGCTGCGCGCATAGCTGACGATCGAGTTCACCGTCAGGAAGTAGGGCGCGTATTCCATCTGCTCGACCAGGCGGAGTTCGTGGTCGAGCAGGTCGATATAGCGCTGGTCGGGAACGCCGTTGAAGGGGGGCTTCTGGAACAGCGCGTGGAGCGCGTTGCGGGACAGGGCGTCGAGCGCGGCCTGCGGCGTCTTGCCGCTGATCACGATCTCTTCGGGATATTGGTAGCGGATTGCGCGCAGGGAGAAGGTGCAGCGTTCGACGATGGCCTCCACGGCCGCGAGCGCTTCGGGGTGTTTGGCGAAGCGCCGCGCCATCTCGGTGGGCGGTTGCAGGCATCGGTCGGCGGACCGCTCGCGCCGAATGCCCAGCGTGTCGATGGTGCGCTTCTCGCGGATGGCGCTGACCACGTCCTGCAGGCGCCGGCGGTCCGGATGGTGGTACAGCACGTCGCCGGTCGCGAGCGGCGTCAGACCAAAGCGGCGCGCCTCGGCCGTGAGGGCGTGAAGTCGCTTGGCGTCGCCCGGCCGGCGCAGATGCGTAAGGCAGACATGGCCCCGATCCGCGCCGAAGATGTCGGCCATCCAGCGCAGCTCGGTCTCGCCCGCGCCGTCGAGGTCAGGGACCAGCGAGGCGACCAGCCCATCGGCATGGCTGGCCACGTCCTCCCAATGCAGGAAGCACCGGCCCTTTTCGCCATGCTGCGTGTCGGCGCGGGCGTTGCCGCGGGTGAGGAGCTTCACCAGGCGCGACCAGGCGGCGAGGTCCTCCGGCCAGACGAGCAGGGAAGCGCCGGTGACGAGGTCGAGCCGACAGCCGACGATCAGGCGGATGTCGATGCCCTGATCGCGCTTGATCTCCTCGGTCGCATAGAGCGAGCGGACCAGCCCCGCGACGGAGTTGCGGTCGGTGACGCCCAGCGCGGGCATCCCCATCTCCGCCGCCGTCGCGAACAGTTCCTCCGGGGAGGAGGCGCCGCGCAGGAAGCAGAAGTTCGTGGTGGTCTGGAGCTCGGAGTACTGCATCGCGGCTCAGGTCAGCGTGCGTGCATGAACCAGCGCAGGTCGCCGGTTTCGGAGCGTAGCCCGTCGCCTCGGCGGTAAAGCCAGAAGCGGTCGCCCGCTTCATCCTCGACGCGGAAATAGTCGCGTACGGCCAGCCTCTCGGCCGTGCGGCGCCACCATTCGCCGGCGATGCGCTCCGGGCCTTCGGCGCGGACGATGCGATGCGACTTGCCGCGCCAGGTGAAGCGGCGGGGCGGTTGATCGGGTAGTTCGGCGATGACATGATCGATCTGCTCCGGGCGGCGCAGCAGGCGCGCAGGGCGGGGCCAGCGGGGGTGCCAGGGGTGGTCGGGCTCGCGCGCGTCCAGGCGGCGTACGTCATCCGGCTTCATCGCTGGGACTTGGGGCGCAGGCGGATCGAGTGCGGGGACCTGGGTCTGGCTGCGTTCAGGCACGTCGCTCTCGACCGGAGCGAACCGCCACAGCCGGGCCATGCCGATGCGGTTGGCGAGCGTGTCGACCAGCGGGGCGAGGTCGGGCGCGGTCTCGTCCGCCAGCGCAGGCGCGAGCGACTCCGGCGCGAGCGGATCGGCGCGGCGGACGCGGAGCGCCATGGCGTCGATGCCGTAGCCGGGCTCGATCTCCTCGATCCGGCGCAGCGCGAGGCGCAGCAGGTGCGCGGCGTTGCGGGTCGGACGTGCGAAGCCGAGGTGCAGGCGCTGCGGCACGCCGTCAACGCGGGCCGCGACCAGCTCCACCGCGCGGGCGCCTTGCCCGGCCTCGGCGAGCGCACGGCAGAGGCGCGGCATCAACTCGCCGAGCCAGTGCTCGATCGCCTCGGGACTGGCGATCGGCTCGGCGAAGCGCTGCTCGACGACGATGGCCGCCGGCGGGATCACGGGATCGAGCGGCTCGGGCGCGTCGTCCAGCGCCTGGTCGAGGCGCAGCGCGATCGCCTGGCCGAAGCGGCGGACCAGCGGCGCGCGCGGCATCGCCAGCAGCTGACCGACCCGGTCCACCCCCAGCCGCGCCAGCAGCTCCAGCGCAGCCCCGTCGAGCCGGAGCGCAGCCACGGGCAGGAGGCTGACAGCTTCGCGTTGTGCGCCGGGCTGCGCCAGCGTCACCGGACCGTTCGCGCCATACCGCGCCAGCGCCCACGCCGCGCCGGCGCTGTCCGCCACCGCGATGCGCGCGGTCACGCCGCGGCGCGCCAGGAGACGCAGGAGGCGACGGGCGAAGCGCGCCTCGCCGCCATGGAGGTGCGCGACCCCGGTCAGGTCGATGAACAGCCCGTCGGCGTCAGAGATGGCGACGCAGGGCGCCCAGCGGCGCGCCAGCAGTTCGGCGAGACGGCGCAGGTCGGCGGCATCGCCCTCCGGATCGGCGTCGCGCACCTCCAGCCCCGGCACCTGCGCGCGCGCCATGGTGAGCGCGATCCCGGGCGTCAGGCCCAGCGCCCGCGCGGCAGGATTGACGGCCGCGACCTCCACGCGCGAGCCGGTCTTGCGGGCGGTCACCAGCGGCGGCTCCTCGGGCGGCACGTAGAGCGGTTCCGCCGGCATACCCTCGTCGCGACACACGCGCCCCACGACGCTGCCCAGCGTGCGGCCGGTCTGGAAGAAACGGCCCTGACCATAAGTGGGCGCGGTCGGCGCGCTTTTGCCGTGATTATCGGGGTGCGGCCCTTCGCCCGGGAACTGGACGGCGGGCATGGCGGCGAGCTGCGCCAGGCTGGGTGGGGCGATATAGCCTGCCTCACCGCCATGCCCGTCGCGCGCGCTGCGCCGCGGGCTCTTCATGGCCCGACGCACCAGCACGTCCTCGCCAGGTCCATGGACGGGCGGCAGGGCCGCGGCACGGGCGAGCGACAGCGGCGCGGGCGGCGCGTCGTTGCGGTAGCGGTCGCGTTTCGCCTCACCCCGGAGCGCGGCGCCGCGCTTGGCCTTGGCGGGGGCGTCCTCGCCGGGGAACTGTAGCGGAGGCAGGGCGGCGCGCTGGGCGAGGCTGGGCTTCACCTCGTCGGACGGCATCGGGCGGAAGGGGTGGTCGATCACCTCGCTCTTGCGCGACAGCTCGCCCGAGCGAGGTCGCTGGTGGGCGGGCAGCGCGTCGATCGCGCTCTGCAGATCCTCACCCATCCAGCCGCGCGTGCCTGGCCGAAACAGCGGCTCGGCAGCCTCGGTGCGCCGCGAAAGCTCGCGAAGGGGAGAGGGAGGGGCGACGCGCTCCTCGGGCGGGCGGCTTAATCCCTTTCGAAACGGATTGTTCGCCGCGACGCTGGTCCGGCCCAGTTCGCGCTGGGGCGGGCGCTGGTGGTGCGGCATGGTCCCGATCGCCGCCTCCACCTCTTCGCGCGTGTCGGCGAGCCCGCTGCCGGCGAGGTCGGAACGCGCCCACCGCGCGCCGGGGCGCCAGCCGCCCTCCTTGGGCACCGAGCAATGCTGCGCGCGCTCGGCCGCGGCCTCCGCGCCCAAGGCTTCGTAAAGGGCGCGGCTGTCGGCTTCAGCCGACGGCGCGTGCCGGCGCTCGATCCGCCGCAACCGGTCGATCGACCAGTCGGGCAGGTAGAGCGAGGCGACCCGCTTCATCCGGAGCCTCCACGTTAAGTTCAAAGGGATCACCGCCACGCTGGCGGATGCATTGCAGCCGCCAGCAGGCAGGGCCGAGCCCGTCCCACGGCACAGGCAGGGACGGCGCGCTCGCGACGCGCCAGCGGGTAACGGCGGCCGAGGGCACTGTGAACGGATCGTCGCCGTCGCGGGCCGGACGCTTGAGCAGCAGCGCGACGGTGCGCCCGCCCTCGGCCGCGAGCTGGAGCCGACGGGTCGATGCCATGGCGACGCGCTTCGCCTCCCCGATCACGGCGGCGAGACCGCGGTGGCGCAGCCCGTCCTCCATCACCGCGAGCAGCTCGGCATCGTCGCGCGCCTCGGCATAGAGGACGCGGGAGGGGTCGAGCCCCGCCTGATAGAGCCCGGGCGCGAACAGGTCGCGCGATCGCACCGCCCAGAGCACGGGGCCGGTGGTGCGCGCGACGATCCCGGCGATGAACAGCACCGCGGCAGCATCGTCGCCCCAGCCTGCGCCTTGGCCCACCATCTCGTGCAGCGCGTCGAGCCGGATGCCGCCATCAGCTAGCCTGCCGTCGAGGAGATCGAGCCCGAACGGCAGCACTGGATGCTCACGCGACCCGCCGCCATCCAGGGTGCGCAGCGTCTCGCGCAATTCGGCGATGGAGGGCACGGGTAAGGACACGACACGACTCGCAACAGCAATCGTTCGTGATTTGTTCCTTTCCGCCCGATTGAGTCAATCGGGTGCTCGCAACCTTTGTTGCGGCCTCGGCTAGGCTGGGTAGCGCGTCTTCAGCACCGACCAGGCGGCGCGCAGACCGAAAGCGTCGCCGCCCTTCGGTCGCCCCGCCCTGGCCGCCGGACGCCAGGCGAACACGTCGAGATGCGCCCAGGCGATCTCCTTGGGCACGAAGCGGCGCAGGAACAGCGCGGCCGTGACCGCGCCCGCCATCCCACCTTCGGGCGCGTTCTGCAGGTCGGCGATGTCGGACTTCAGCATCTCGTCATAGCCGTCCCACAACGGCATCCGCCAGAGCGGGTCGCCCACGGCCGTCCCCGACGCCAGCAACGCGCCCGCGAGCGCGTCGTCGTTGCAGAACAGCGGCGGCAGGTCGGGCCCGAGCGCCACGCGCGCCGCGCCGGTCAGCGTCGCATAGTCCAGGATCAGCTCGGGCTTGCTCTCCACCGCGCGGGTCAGAGCGTCGCCCATGATCAGGCGGCCCTCGGCATCGGTGTTAGTGTTCTCGACCGTCAGCCCCGCCCGGGTGCGGAGCACATCCCCGGGCCGAAAGGCGGCGCTGCCGATCGAATTCTCCACCGCCGGGATGAGCATGTGCAATCGCACCGGCAGCCGCGCCGCCATGATCAGGCCGGCCAGCGCGAGCGCATGCGCGGCTCCGCCCATGTCCTTCTTCATCAGGCGCATGCCTGCTGACGGTTTGATGTCGAGCCCGCCCGTGTCGAAGCACACGCCCTTGCCGACCAGCGCGACGCGGGGGTGCGCGGCATCGCCCCACTCCAGCTCGATCAGGCGCGGGTGCCGGTCCCTGGTCGCCGCCTGACCGACCGTGTGGATCATCGGATAGCCCTGCACCAGGGCATCCCCGCGGGTAACCGTAATTGTCGCGCCGTGCCGCTTGCCCAGCGCCTCGGCGGCCGCCTCCAACTCGGCGGGCCCAAGGTCGCTGGCCGGCGTGTTGACGAGGTCGCGCACCAGCGCCGTCGCCTCGGCGATCCGCACCGTCTCGTCGAGCCCGGCCGCATCCGGGGTGAGCAGGATCCGTCCTTCGCCCTCGCTCGCCTTGCGGTAGCGGTCGAAGCGGTACTGGCCCAGCAGCCAGCCCAGCGCCCCCGCACCCGGCTCGCCGTCCGCCAGCCGATAGCTTCCCGGCGGCAGGAAGCCGCCCATGGACGCGAAGCGCCAAGGGGAACTGGGCGGCTCGTCGCAGACCAGCAACGCCGACCAGTCCTCAGCGCCGTCGCCGGGCAGGATCGCCCGGTCGCCCGGCTTGCCCGTCAGTTGATGGGCGGCGACGCAGGTGCGGACGCGCGCCGGCTGGAGAGCCAGCCAGCGCTCCCAGTCGTTCGGCGGGACGACATGGATGGCACGCGCGGGCTGGCCGCGATCGGGCTGCAGCAGGGCTGTGAAGGCGCTCATTGTGCGGGCGAGACCATGAACTGCTCCCAGCGGCCCTGTGCGCCGGGTTCGGCGAAGGTCGCGATCGTCAGCGCCCGGCCGGGATAGGTCACGCGGAAGCGGCGCGCGACGAAGCCGCCGCGCAGCCGCGCCGGACCCGCCTGGGTGAAGCTGAGCGGTTCGCCGAGCGGGCTCAGGCTCGCGCTATAGTCGGCGAGCGCAGTCGGGGTGAAATAGAAGCGGGCGTTCTCGGTCAGCCGGGCCGCGTCGGGCGCGCCGTCGCGGAGCTGGTCGAAAAGCATGCGCGCCGCCGCCAGCGCCGCCGCATCCTCGACGTTCGCGGGCGGCAGCACGATGCGCGCGAGCCCGTTCGCAATGCGGGTCGCCGCGTCGGAGAAGGAGCCGTTGGTCAGGACCGTGACCGCGGCCTTCTGTTCCGGATAGACCATGTTCTGCAGCAGGAAGCCGACCGCGCCACCGGAATGCTCGAGCACGCGCCGGCCCTCGCGGTTGGAGATCATCACGCCAAGACCATAGCCACTGCTCTCGCCATTGGTGAGCTTGACCGGCGTCTCCTGCTCCGCCCAGTCCTCCGCCGGGAGCAGGGGCGCGCGGGACAGGCGGGCGACGTTCCATTTCGCGAGGTCGCCTGCGGTCATGGCGAGATCACCCGCGGCGTAGAGCCAGCCGCGCGCCGCCGGAGGCTCGAGCCGCACCGGCCCGAGCGCGAATCGCTGGTAGCCCTGTGCGTAGCCGGGGCCGACGGCATCGTCCTGATCGACCGCGCGGATGCCGAGCGGGGCCAGCAGGCGCTCGCGCATGAGCTGCAGGATCGGCTGGCCGCCGAGCTTCTCGGCGATCCGGCCGGCGACGACGTAGCCGGTGTTCGAATATTGCCACTGCGCGCCGGGCTCGAAATCGAGCGGCTTCCTGGCCCAGCGATCGAGGATACCCTGCGGCTTGGTCGCGCTCGCCATCGCGGCGAAGCTGTAGTCCTGCGGCCAGTAGTCCTGCAGGCCGGAGGTGTGGCTCAGCAGCTCCCGGATCGTGATCCGCTCGCCGCCGCTGACCCCGGGGAGATGCTTGGCGACGATGTCGTCGAGCGACAGCTTGCCCTCGTTCTCCAGCTGCTGGAGCACCGTCGCGACGAACTGCTTGGAGATGGAGGCGATCGGGTAGATCGTCTCCGTCCGGGCGACCGGGATCGCTTCCGCCTGCTTGCCATACGCCCTGGTGAGCACGGTCGCCCCGCCGCGCACGATGGCGATCGAGGCGGAGGGGACACCGGTGTCTGCCAGCGTGGTGGTGACGAGCCGATCGACCTGGGCCTGTTCGGCCGGCGTTAGCGCCTGAGCAAGGAGCGGGGCGGGGGTGAGGAGGGCAAAGGCGAGGGAAAGATGGCGGAGCATAGCTGAGCATAGCCACGCATTCCCGCTCTCGTCACCCCGGGCTTGACCCGGCGTCCCGGTTCTTCGGCCGGTTCGGGGCAGCGGGATCCCGGCTCAGGGCCGGGGTGACGACAATTGGTGGACGCCGTAAAGGTCGTGCTCGTCCGCATCCTCGATCGCGACGGGGACGATATCACCGGGCTTCAGCCCGGCGGCGTCGCGCAGGAACACTTGGCCATCGATCTCCGGCGCGTCCGCCTGGCTCCGGCCGGTCGCACCGCCGTTGTCGTCAGCCTCGTCGATGATGACCTCGACGATGCGCCCGATCTTCGCCTGGAGCTTGGCGGCGCTGATCGCGGCGGTCTTCTCCATCACGCGGGCGTAGCGCTCTTCCTTGACCGGCTCGGGCACATGGTCGGGCAGGTCGTTCGCCGCCGCGCCCGCCACGGGTTCGAACCGGAACGCGCCGACGCGGTCGAGCTGCGCCTCGTCCAGCCAGTCGAGCAGATACTGGAAATCCGCCTCGGTCTCGCCGGGAAAGCCGACGACGAAGGAGGAGCGGATCGCGATGTCGGGGCAGACCTCGCGCCACCGCCGCAGCCGCTCCAACACCTTGGCGTCGTTGGCGGGGCGCTTCATGCGGCGCAGGACTGCGGGCGCCGCATGCTGGAAGGGGATGTCGAGATAGGGAAGCACCAGCCCCTCCGCCATCAGCGGAATGACACTGTCGACGTGGGGGTAGGGGTAGACGTAGTGCAGCCGCACCCAAGGCGCGATCCGGCCGAGCTCGCGCGCGAGGTCGGTCATCGCGGGTACTACCTCGCGACCCTGCCACATCCGCGGCTCCCGCCGGATATCGATGCCATAGGCGGACGTGTCCTGGCTGATGACCAGCAGCTCCCGCGTGCCCGCCGCGACCAGCTTTTCCGCTTCGCGCAGGATCGCGTCGGGGCGGCGGCTGACAAGGTCGCCGCGGAGCGACGGGATGATGCAGAAGGCGCAACGGTGGTTGCAGCCCTCCGAAATCTTCAAATAGCTGTAGTGGCGCGGGGTGAGCTTGAGGTCCGTGTCTTCGACCGCGGCACCGGGCACGAGGTCGAGATAGGGCGAGCGCGCGGGCGGGGCGGCGGCATGCACCGCTTCCACCACCTGCTCGTACTGATGCGCGCCGGTGATCGCGAGCACGTCGGGGAAGCGGGCGCGGATCGCGTCGGCCTCCTTGCCCATGCATCCGGTCACGATAACGCGGCCGTTCTCCGCGATCGCTTCGCCGATCGCTTCCAAGGATTCCTCCTTGGCGGAGTCGAGGAAGCCGCAGGTATTGACGAGCACCACGTCCGCCCCGGCGTAATCGGGGGACATGCGGTAGCCCTCCGAGCGGAGCACGGTCAGGATCCGCTCGCTGTCGACCAAGTTCTTGGGACAGCCGAGCGACACCATGCCGACGCGCGGCGGGGAGGGGAGAACGGTGGCCATGGGAGGCGGGCGACATAGGCGAAAGGCCGCGCAGTTTCCACCCGTTCGCCCCTAACTTGTCGACGCGCGTCCTTCGCTCGATAGGGCAGGGCGGCCTACGACCACTTCAGGCCGAACGGAGGAGAGGTGCTCTATTCGCTACGACCGCATCCCGATCACCCGCCGCTGACGGTGAGCGGCGTAGCCGTAGACGTGCAGCGTGACGGCGCTGCCTTGCGGCTTCGCTACGCGGTTGACGGAGCGGACCGCGTCGTCTGGCCGAAACCCGCGTCGCCGGAGCGCGGGGACGAACTCTGGCGCACCACATGCTTCGAGCTATTCCTCCGCTTCGACGACGACGAGCGTTATGTCGAGTTCAACTTCTCCCCGTCCACTCGCTGGGCAGCCTACGCCTTCGAGGCGTATCGCGACGGGATGGCGGCCCTGGCGCGTGAGCGACCGCCGATGGTCGAGCGTCTTGGCGACGGCGTGGTGGTCGACTGCGACCTGGGCGGACTGCCGCATGGCGAGCTCGCGATGGCGCTGACCGCGGTCGTCGAGGAGGAGGGCGGCGTGAAGTCGTTCTGGAGCCTCGCTCACCCGCCCGGCGCGCCCGATTTCCACCATCCGGCTTGCTTCGTGGCGCGGCTGCCCTCACCAACGGCCCCATGAAGTTCGGGATCGATCGGCTCCTCTCCGAGCCGGAACTGCTGACATCGCTGCAAGGTCGGCGCGTGGCGCTGCTCGCGCACCCCGCCTCGGTCACGGCGGACCTGACCCATTCGCTCGACGCGCTGGTCGCGGCCGGAGTGCGCGTGACGGCCATGTTCGGCCCGCAGCACGGCGTGCGGGGCGACCTGCAGGACAACATGATGGAGAGCCCGGACTATACCGACCCGGTCTACGGCGTTCCCGTGTTCAGCCTGTATGGCGAGGTGCGGCGGCCGCGCGGGCAGTGGATGGGCACGTTCGACGTACTGCTGGTCGACCTGCAGGACGTGGGCTGCCGCATCTACACTTTCGTGACGACGCTCCTTTATGTGCTGGAGGCCTGCGCGGAGCATGGCAAGGCGGTGATCGTGCTCGATCGGCCCAACCCCGCAGGGCGGCCGGTCGAGGGCACGACCTTGCGGGGGGGTTGGGAGAGCTTCGTGGGGGCGGGTCCGATGCCGATGCGGCACGGGCTGACGCTGGGCGAGCTGGGGCGATGGTTCGTCCGGCATTTCGGACTCGACGTCGACTACAGCGTGATCGCGATGGAGGGCTGGCGGCCTGACGACGCGCCGGGTTGGGGCTGGCCGCCCGAGCGGGTCTGGATCAACCCGAGCCCGAATGCCGCGAACGTCAACATGGCGCGCGCCTACGCCGGCACGGTGATGCTGGAGGGCACGACCTTGTCCGAGGGGCGGGGCACGACGCGGCCGCTGGAGCTGTTCGGCGCGCCCGACCTCGACGCCCGCGAACTGCTGGCGACGATGGAGCGGATCGCGCCGCAGTGGCTCGCCGGCTGCACGCTCCGGCCGATCTGGTTCCAGCCCACCTTCCACAAGCATCAGGGCCAGCTCTGCGCCGGGCTATTCCTCCATGCCGAGGGCGCGGCTTACGACCACGCCGCGTTCCAACCTTGGCGGCTCCAGGCGCTCGGCTTCAAGGCGATCCGGACGCTCCGGCCCCACTACGAGCTGTGGCGCGACTTTCCGTACGAGTACGAGTTCGACAAGCTCGCCATCGACGTGATCAACGGTGGCACGGAGCTGCGGGAGTGGGTCGACGACCCAGCGGCCGCCCCCGGGGACCTCGACGCGATCGCCCGCCCGGACGAGGAGGCGTGGGGAGAGGAGCGGCAGGCGGTGCTGCTATACTAGTCCGTCATGCCGGCCCTGTGCCGGCATCCACGGTGAAGTTAGGGCTGACCTCTTAGAGAGAGGTTTGCGTCAAGGACGAGGGTGGACCCCGGCACAAGGCCGGGGTGACGAGAATCAGCCCTTCTTGGCGCTCTTCTTCTTACCCTGCTTCTTTTTACCCTCCTCGCCCTTGATCGCCTTGGCGATGGCCGGGCCGCCGACGATCGCGGCCGCGCCTGCCAGCACGGCCGCGCCGATCGCGGCGGCGACGCCGGGCCGCTGCTTGATCGTCCGCTCGGCGTTCTCGATCAGCGCGTCGGCCTTACCGCCGAACAGCTTGCCGCGCCCCTGGGTGTCAGCGGCGTCGTTCGCGGCCCCTCCAGAGCTCGGCTGCGCCACGGCCGGGCCTTTCTCGGCGGCATCGTCGCCGCCGCGGTCGGACGATCTGGTCGCCGCAGGTTGAGCCTGGGTGACCTCGTCCTGCCCGTCCTCATGTGCGTGGGCGTGCTTCATCGCGGTATTAGGGATGCTCGACATGGCTTGCTCCGATGATCGAGGTTACAATCGGATGACAGCCGCCAAGGTTCCTATTCAGATGGGGCGTCGCGTTCGCACGGCTCGAAATCGCCAGTTTCCAGATTGCGGATGAATGCTGACCCAATCGGCGCGTCCACCCAGCTAAGCCAACTATCGTCCCTGTTTAGCGCCGCGCCGACTGCAACATATTGAACGGCGTTGTCTCGCTCCTGATCGGCAAGCGTCGCTTCCTCGCTGGCGCGCACGCGCCAGCCGCTATCGGGAAAGCGGTCGCCCTCATGAGTCATGTCGGGTTCTTCCCGGTAGATGTAATCGACTGAGCATTCTCCGCGCAGGATGCAAGCATCTACAAGGCAGCGCTCCCAATATCCGCGATGGGGTGGCGCGGGCGGCGGAGCGCAGGACCGCTCGGCGGACCAGTCGATGTCGATGACATACGAACGGTGAAATTTGATTGGAGAGCCGGGGCGCAGTTGCGGCATGTCCACGGGGTCATTCGCCAGCTTGCCGATCAGCACATCACCATTGATGCGAAGCACTTCCACCCACATGCGCTCTGCATCCCACTCGTCACCTGCCGGGATCGACTGGATAGTAAGCTTGACCAAGTCACCTGGTTCGATCGCCAGCAACTCGTTCTCGGACGGCAAGAAGAAAGTATACGGCGCGCCTGCGGCTATGGGACGCGGATCCTCGACGCGATAGCTGCCCAGCCAGCGGCGCAACCGCCCTCTAAGCCAGCTCGCTGCCATCAATGCTTGCGCGTCAGCTCGCGCATCGCGTCGTCCAGCCCTTCCAGCGTCAGCGGGTACATGCGGTCGTTCATCAGCTGGCGCACGATCTGCACCGACTGCGAATAGGTCCATTGCTGCTCGGGCACGGGGTTGAGCCACACCGCGGCCGGATAGGTGTTGGTCATGCGCTGGACCCAGATCGCGCCCGCTTCCTCATTGAAATGCTCGACCGAGCCGCCCGGATGCGTGATCTCGTACGGGCTCATCGAGGCGTCGCCGACGAAGACGAGCTTGTAGTCGTGCCCGTATTTGTGGAGCACGTCCCAAGTCGGAGTCCGCTCGGTGAAGCGGCGGCGGTTATCCTTCCACACACCCTCATACGGGCAGTTGTGGAAGTAGAAGAACTCCAGGTTCTTGAACTCGCTGGTTGCGGCGCTGAACAGCTCTTCGCAAAGCTTCACATAGCCGTCCATCGAGCCGCCCACGTCGAGGAACAGCAGCAGCTTGACCGCATTGTGCCGCTCCGGCCGCATCACGACGTCGAGCCAGCCCTGGCGAGCGGTGCCGTCGATGGTCGCATCGATGTCGAGCTCGTCGGCCGCGCCCTCGCGCGCGAAGCGGCGCAGCCGGCGAAGCGCGACCTTTATGTTGCGGGTGCCGAGTTCGCGCGTCGAGTCGAGGTTCTTGAACTCGCGCTGGTCCCAAACCTTGATCGCGCGCTTGTGCTTCGACTCGCCGCCGATTCGCACGCCTTCGGGATTATAGCCGCTGTTCCCGTAAGGCGAGGTGCCGCCGGTGCCGATCCACTTGTTGCCGCCCTGATGACGACCCTGCTGTTCCTCGAGCCGCTTCTTGAGCGTCTCCATGATCTCGTCCCAGGAACCTAGCGACTTGATCTGCTCCATCTCCTCGGGCGTGAGGAACTTCTCGGCGACGGCACGCAGCCATTCGGCGGGGACCTCCGCCTCCTGCTGACCCCAGCTCTGGGCGACGCCGCGGAACACCTTGGCGAAGACCTGGTCGAAGCGGTCGAGCAGGCCCTCGTCCTTCACGTAGGTCGCGCGGGCGAGATAGTAGAAGTCCTCGGGCGTGCGCTCGATCACGTCCGCCTGAAGCGCCTCCAGCAGCACCAGATGTTCTTTCAGGCTGGCCGGGATGCCCGCGCCGCGAAGCTCGTCGAGGAAGCTCAGGAACATGCTCCCGCCATAGCGGGCGCGGGACCGCTTGGGAAATGGGCTAGGGCGCGGTCGCGTCGGGCAGATAGGCGTCCATCAGCGCGCCGACCATGTCGGGGCTTCGGCCGGTCAGCTCGGCCGCCGGGCGGCCGCCATAGATGAAGCCGGCGATGGGATAGATTGAGCCGCCTAGCCCGGCGCTGTCGCGATACCAGACCTTGACCACGCTCCAGTCATTTTCGGGCGATACGTCGAACAGGGTCACGTCCTGCTCCGCATGGCCCTGCTCCCCATTCTGACGCGACCAGTTGGCGTGGGTGAGCAGCACGACGCGCTTTTCCACCACGCGCGATACGACGGCGACATGTCCGAACGGCAGGCGGCTCGTCTTCTCGAACACGATCACCGCGCCGGGCTTCGGCCTGGAGCCGCGGGCGTAGCGGCCCTCGGCCTGCTCCCACCAAGTCCAAGCGTCGCCGTAGATCTGGATGCCCGACGCCGCGCGCGCGAACGGCACGCATTGGCCGACATAGTCGAGCAGCGATCCGACGCGGGCGTGCGCGGGGGTCCAGGCCAGCGCCAGGGCGGCCGTGAGTCGGAAAAGCGTCGCCATCCGGACCACGTTACACCCGCCATGCTTACCGCCGCCTTGCCGAAGGTCAGGCCGGTATGGGTTCGGCGCGGTTCAGGGGCGGTTGGCCTGACGCTTGGCCATGAACGCCAGCCGTTCGAACAGCATCACGTCCTGCTCGTTCTTGAGCAATGCCCCGTGGAGCGGCGGGATCGCCTTGGTCGGGTCGCGGTTCTGCAGCACCTCGAGCGGCATGTCCTCGTGCAGCAGCAGCTTGAGCCAGTCGAGCAGTTCGGACGTCGATGGCTTCTTCTTCAGGCCCGGCACCTCGCGGACGTCGTAGAAGATGTCCATCGCCTTGGAGACGAGGATCTTCTGGATGCCTGGGAAGTGGACGTCCACGATCGCCTGCATCGTCTCCCGATCGGGAAACTTGATGTAGTGAAAGAAGCAGCGGCGCAGGAAAGCGTCGGGCAGCTCCTTTTCGTTGTTGGAGGTGATGACCACGATCGGCCGCTCGGCCGCGCGAACCGTCTCCTTGGTCTCGTAGACGTGGAACTCCATTCGATCGAGCTCCTGAAGGAGGTCGTTCGGGAACTCGATGTCGGCCTTGTCGATCT
>ERZ1066119.281-NODE-281-length-39747-cov-23.807619_pt1 | contig 39747 bp, 34 predicted proteins | sample MGYA00382766_ERZ1066119 | MGnify/ENA primary metagenome ERZ1066119 (study PRJEB33369, sample SAMEA5778349) | biofilm metagenome | biome: Industrial cooling water; feature: Water cooling tower basin; material: Biofilm | place: United Arab Emirates | collected...
TTTTTGGTGCCGCGCGCTTGTGTATTGCCGCTACCCCTATTTATTGAGCGGATACTGATTTACTTCCAAATTATAATTAGCCACAGCATAACGATTTAAAAACTCAGATAAACTCAAAATTGAACTAATTTGAAGCGAATGTGCTTGTCCATCTTCTGTTCGGCACGATATAAACATACTGGTTTTCCCGCTGCATTTGTTTCATTACTTTTCAAGGCGTGAGCCTGCGAAACAAAAAAGCTCTACTTGAGTGGCGCCTACTATTTGCGATAGATAGTTGCTACTGTAATAATTGATTACCTATAATATGGTGCTGATAGCAATGTATCAAATTGATGGTAATTCTGTGAAATTTTCGGTAGTTAACGGACAATCTGCTATTGAATATCAGGGTGATATTGGAATGTATGGTTACACACTTTTACTTACTTGCTATTGTCGCACTCGCCGTTATAATTTTATTAATATACCAAATCTCAAATAGAAAAAAAGGTTATGATATTATCTCTGAAGGGTGACAAAGGCGCCTAAACTGCAATTTTAAGGCATCACGAAAAGCGTAAATAACTTTTATTGACTACTAAAAGCGCGCTGATTACTAACAATCACAAGTGACATTAGTTAATAAATAAATATTTCAATACGTACTAAAATTAAAAAACGGTGCCTATTTTGGGTTAGAATTGATGTAATTTAACATTGCAGCATTAGCCCATCAGCAAAAAGTTAGAAGTTGTCACATTTTGATGACAACTTCTGGAGGCTAGTTGTACAAAGGCTATTATTGCTTTGTGAGGATTCTTTTATCTGCAAAAACCTTAGTAGCTTTTCCTATTTAGAATTTCAAGATAAATTAGTTTAAGCATAGTAATTCTTCCTCACCTGCTATTTCTGACTCTGCTAATTCGTCACAATAGCCCAGTGGATAATCAAAAACGATTGTGTAATTCCAGACGTTATCATCATCAAGACGTAATCCAGTAACTCTACCAATAGCCCACTTACTTACTTGGCAATTGCTTCTCATGCCGAGGCGCGAGTTAAATGTGTATTTTGGAGATTTAGCGCAAAAATGAGCGAATTGTATTGTAACAAGGTTCATATTTTTGTGTGATGAAAAGACAAAAGTATTCAATTGAAATTCCGGCGTGAGCCTTAATATATATTTTGAGATTACGCAAAGATTGTATTTGAATCGTTTGACACACATCTTCACTATTTTAATTTATGCAATTACTCAAATGCGTATAAATTTTAATTATTCAAATTTATTACATATTTTTCAACAATTATTAATGATATAATTTCATATGTATATTATTTTTAGTTAATAAAAGTGTGATTAAATCCATTGCTAATTATCAAATTTAAGAATTTTTTTCATATCTATATCAGTACTTTACAATATTTAAATGTTGAGTTAATTAATACTTTTGCACTATGCGTTGAATCAATATTGCGGCGCCGCTTATCTTGTTTAACCTACGCTGTTGTTATCTAATCTTGTGCAAGATATAAAAATTTTTCTGAAGGTCAAAGCTTTTTGTTAAGGGAAAGTTTAGCTTGACGTTAGCTAATGTAACCAAGTTCAACGAGAGCGCTATAAAGTTCTTCTTCAAAACGCTGGTAAGCAGGAACCTCTCGTAATCGCTCTAACCGCACCCGTTCACCAATTGCATCATAAAAATCAGCGGCTTTTGTTTTGGAACGCCGTTTACCACCAGCAACTTTTACATAAGCTTGCTCAAATATTTGCTTTGGGTCAAGTATTCCCTCTACCTCACGAGCTTTTGTTGGTATACCCAATGCTGCATTATCTAAAACTGTGCCAAATGCACTTCGCAAAGCATCACCGTCCGCCAGTGTCCAAGCTTCCATTTCTCTAACTGGCACAACTCCTACAATCCGCTCATTCTGGCTGCTCAATTCTAAAATTATGCGTTCAGCAGCAGGCTGAATTCGTTGTTCATAGGCTGCTGCGAAGTCCCCTGCTCCATCAGTATGGACAAATAAAATGTTAAAAGCTCCTTCAGCTTCGCGCGCTGCTTCTAAAATTTGAGTGGCGAGGTCAGCGTCACGGTAATCATTGGGTGCATAAAGTCCTAAAACTTCTCCCACTTCGGTGCTAGAGCGACTTCTACGCAAACACAAATCTTCTGTGGCGCGTCGCAACACTGGTGTAAAAAATCTATAGTCAGTTGGTCCTTCAGCAAAAAGAGCGAGTCCTAAATAACGCATGTTTCTAGCTTTCCCGTTCTACACTTTGTAAATATCGCTCAACCTCAAAACGACCTACATACTCCGGCGCCATTGCACCTGGCATTACAGAAGTTGCCACAGGTCGAATTCTAGTTTTACGATTTATTACACCAGCTTCTGGGTTAACCACACTTACCAAATCAGCAAACATTGCTTCCCCTTCTTCTAAACAAGACAAAACTACTGGGGAGTGGCTATTAAGTAATATTTGAGATAATGGCTCGGTTTCATCTACTTCTTCACTGGTTATATCAGTTACCCCATTACGTAATTTATCTATTAAAGTTTTCAAACGTCCGGGGTGGACTCCATTTTCTGGTTCTTCAAAACATATTAATCCAGAATGTTTTGGGTCGTATAGGAGAGAAAGAAGTGCCAAAATTCTTAAAGTCCCATCGGAGACAACACGGGAACTAAAAGGTACACCGTCTCGATATCCAATTTCAATTTGATACTCTTTATTTTTATTATCCAGAGAAATATCTATATCAATTACTCCTGGAATGAGAGAAGCAAGTGCAGCGGCAATATCGGCTATGGCGCCTTTTGGTTGACTTTCACTCGCAGTTTGTGCTTGTATCCTTGCTAACACAGTAGCTAAGTTTGCCCCATCTGATTCTAATTCTAATGCTGCAATAGTAGGGCTAGGACGACGCAAAGAAGCAGGGTCAAGCTGGAGAAAGTGCCAGGAATGTATTTCTTCGCGAATAGCGTAAAGATGAGGGTATTCGTTGGTAGTAATACTTGAAAGTATTGTAGCTTCAGCATTAGCTGCTTTTCGAGTACGACCAGTAGCCTCACTATCTGGCATAATTTGAAAGCTACATTTTCCATCTGTTTGAGTTGTAGTTAACCAAGGAGAAGTGCGTCCATACTTGAGGAAGGTTTGTTTCCATTGTGCCGATATTTCTTTTGATTGTAACCATGAATCTGTTTCGGGTAGTATCGGTAAAGCAGTTTCTTTTACAACTACCAGTTGTTCTATTCCTTGCTTATCTTGACGCAGTTCAATTTCTACTTCGTAACGCGCGCGCGAGTGAGAAATTCTTACCGTTTCTCCCCAGGCATCGCTTAACTCTGGTTTTAAAAGTAGCTCGACAGCAAAAGCCATGCGCTTGCTTCTTGAACCATCTGCAAGTAAACGAAATAGCTCAATTGGTTCACCACGTAAACCTGTGAGTGAGGAACGCAAATCATTCCTAGCTAAATTTGCAAGTAAGCGAATCACATCAAATAAATTTGATTTACCAGTTGCATTTGGTCCTACAATCACCTGCATTGGCGCCAAATCTAGACCGAAATTCTCAAATGTTTTAAAACCATCTATTTCAATACGTGTTAACATTGGTCTCAGTAAATTAAAAGCTAGTTTATAAAAATTAAATATATTATTATACAGCAATAATTTGGCTATACTCGGTTACTGCATCATATTGGTCAGCCATACGCGAATATCTTGCAATCAATTCTATATCCAAATTAGGTAGCAAAGCACTTTTTGTAAATTTTTTATATCCATCTGCTTGTAGCGAATAAACTGATATAAGTCCCGAATTCCAATACCAAACTTCTGGAACTTCCAAACGCTTATATATTTCTAGTTTATCGATACCACCGCTAGTAACTGTAACTTCCAAAATTAAATCAGGAATAGGTTTCTTTGTTTCTAAATTATATGACTCATGCGGTTCGCAACGACCTTTATTGTTCTGTCTACCGAGCGTCGCACTTCCTCGACAATAAAACCTAATATTTTTAATTCGCATGTATGCTTCAAGCAACATTGCAATTGTTTTCTTTAAGTCTTCGTGTTCAGACAAAAATGGAGACATAATTTCGAGAACAGCATCTAGATAAGTTAATTGGGCGCCTGTTCCTGCAAGAGTAATATCAAGTTGTTCTAGTTGTTCCCAACTTACGTCATGCAGCAAGACGTAATTACTAGACGGTGCTGTTTTGTTTTCGACGGCTGGAGAAGTCAGGGTCATAAACATTTACCACGGGAAACTTGTTTATATATTATAGCAAATGCACGACAATTACGTTTAAAAACTATTTTTAAAATAGAGACTAAATAAAAAAATAACGCTTCAGGAAAATTTTCCTGACCCGTTAAATATTCATTATTGTGTACATTACTGTTGATTCACATATTTTACAAAATTTGAAACTTTCCAGTTTAGCCCGTGAACTCTATCAGCTATATTTGGTTTGGATGAACTGCCGTCACATAAAAAACAGTCTTCACATCGGGTTCTGTCATCTTCTGCATTGCGGCAAAGAATCTCATTATTATTCAAAGGTGCATTGGTAGCTATAATTCTAAAGGTTCTCCAACCTTGATTTTGAGCTTGTTTTGCTTCTGAAGAGGTTTGCACTGATGCCATTAAATATTTCTTCCACCGCTCATCACACTTTGACCAAAAATGAGAATAGCCTGTCCACTTGCTCGATGCTAAAATGATTGGCTCCCATACATCAAACGGTACTGCTGCTGGGTCTCCATAAGAACCAATTCTAATCGGATAGCGATAATGTGCGACAACAATCATAAGTTGTCCAAAATGCTCATTTAATGCTTGTCTTTACTAATGGTCAGTTTATGCTTGTCTAAAATTAAATGGTAAATTGACCTTGGTCTAAACATTTAAAAATGCATAGATGTGAGCAATTCAGAAAAGATTTTATTTGTAACCCAACTCGTGTAATATTTCAGACAATGTTGTTTGAGCCGTTTTATCTAACATGCGTCCTGGGTTATTTAAAAATTTATTAATTTTTGCGGCGGTAGGTCTCATACCTTGATTATGGAGTTGTAAAGCGGCAAAACGAACCTGCTGCCGAACTTCTTCTTGCCTTTGCAGCGCAGACTCATGTTTATAATTAGTATACTTAGCTGCAATTTCATAGCATTTTTCAGGAAAATGTTCGTATAATGCTCGGACACCTATTCCTATTCTTTTAGCAACTTCTGTCAAGCTAGGCGGAGGATACTCATCTTGATTTACTTGAGAAAGTGCATTTTCTATTTGCTGATGTTTATCTTGTTTACGGTATAAAATATAGTTTGAAGAAATTTGACGACAAATATCAGAAAAGCAGTCATATAAAATTGACTTAGATTTTAGTCCCAAGCGTTTCCGAATTTCTGTTACAGATTTTGGAGGGTACTCTTTCAAAGCTTTTAATAGTTCTTGCTTAATTCTACCTGAACCCAGAGGTTGTCTAAAGGACTTTTCTTTAGTTGGGACAATTTTTGATTGTTGATGAGACGCTAACAAGGTAGCTATTGTGTCATTAGATAGTGACACAATTTGTCCATTTAATAAATGTATCAATTCTATTTTTAAACATGAACAAATTTGCAATGCTGTAGTTAATGTTGGAATTGACTTACCAGTACGCAATTTACCCAATCCTTCTGAAGATATTCCACAAATTTGAGCAAAATCTGCTTGATTTACTGAAGTTAATTGATTCATATAATCAATGATTGATCTGGCAATTATTTCTCTTTTAGGCGCAGAAGATAAATTCGGAGCTGTTGCGATCAACTTTCCAATATTGTTGATTACCCAAAGTTGCCATTCTATTTCATGAAGAGGTGATCCTTGACTTTCTAACTTCTTAGGAGTTCCAAGCCATTCTCCGCACTTTGAACAGTATCCAGGTCGAGAATTCCATTCTATAAAGTGCATACTTTTTTGACAATGAGGGCAATTAGTTTGTAAAGATTGGAGATGGTGCTGACAAATAGTAACTTGCTTAAATGACCAAATTAAAGGCTCAAATAATACTTGCCCTGTCATCTGCCACTGTTGATAACAAACTGGGCACCAAGCTTTAAAAGATCGGAATAAATCTTTTGGATACAAAACTTCTGTAAAAATCAATAGCGTTAGAAATTGTAGTTGATTGCATCCGGTTAAAATTTGGAATTGATTAACAAATTTACTTGCCATCAAACCTGTACAATTATATGCTCTACTTTCTTGTTCACTAACAACAGTTTTATATACATCTATAGCATTAGAAGCATATTCTGGTTTTAAAATTGGTATTAATTCGCGACATATTAACTGCCCAGTAGGCATACAATGTGTTTGAGCTAAACGAGCAATATAACCAGTTAAACTCTCTACATTAGATGTTGAAACACCAATAGGTTCTAAGTTGTATAGACGACTACGTTTGGGAATATTTGGCAAACTTAAATCATATATTTCTAACGGTTCTAATTTTAAATTCATATCTTTTCTCTCAGGATTAATTATGATTTGAAAATCTTTGTTGAAAATGAAGTTTGAATTCTGCAGTACATTGTAACAATTAATAAGACCTAGACAGAAATATTTACAGACGGTTTTTTGGCTGGATAAAGGTTTCAGGTCTATCTTGCGTAATTAACCCTGTCTTGTTAATTAAGACCTTTCAATCAATGATTTTAATATTTGATTTATGACATTTCTGGTTTGCGACCTCCGACTTGATCGCGTTTTGGATTACGTTGAAATGGTTTTATTTTTTGTTTTCGTTTTTGATTATTAAGTTCTTTAGTTTCATTACTATTGGATTTATCATGCTTATCAATTTTAGTCTGACTATCATCAAAACCAAGAACAGTACGTAGGCTCTTGCTTGTATGTTTATTATCTATCAGTTTTTCTTCTCCCCATATTGCTTCAGATGCCATTTGCTCACATTCACGAGCTGATTTAGCTGTTTCTTGAAGATGCTCAAATGTAAGAGTCGTCGCATTTTCAGAAATACATAGGTCATATGCATCTGTCAGCCAACCAATAAGAGTGCCAATATTACCAATACTGCGTTCGTAGCAAAATTCCCAGTATTTCTGCCGCAAAGGCGGAGTTTGTACAAGTGGCATTTTCAATTGAAGATGTTCCAGTACTCGTTTAAATTCATGAATATCTTCATCAAAATCTAGACTATAACGCGGAAAATGGATAATTTTAGTGCGTCGTGAAAGTTGTGGACTTAACTCTAAAAAGTTAAGTAATTGGTAAGTACCAAATCCAGTCCAAGGCACTTTAGTTATATTGACTGCTGATTTCACACAGTCCATGTGCGCTTGTAACAGTTCTGTACTAGCTAGCTTACCAATATGTTGAAATTCATCAACTGCTAACGTATAAGGATGACGATTAGTTAAGGCTTTTTCCATAGAAAAACGTAAAGAATCCTCCGTTGCTTTCAACCCTACAATTAGTCTTCCCTGATGATTTCGACTAATACCATCTGATTCGTAATCAATTTTTTGGTCAATACTTGGTTCATCAACAGCTAATAATATAGTTTTGTAAAAATTTTTCCAGCGAAAAGTTCCTTTTCCAGGTGCAGGTGCTTCAACACAAACAATTGGTATCCAGCCAGGGTCAGCGGACATTTGTTGTATGCTTTCAAGCAATATCTTCTTTTTGAGCAGTGACAGTAAGGTTGATTTTCCAACACCTGATGGACCAATGACTAGAATTATTGAGGCTCCTCCAGGTTCATGAATAGTACGAAAAACCCTGTCAAAGGCTATTTTCAATTTCTGGTGCATAATTGCAAGATTAGGATTTTTAAAATAAAGTAATCTTTGCTCCAGTGGTTGCTCAAGCAGTGATGGTGGAAATCCATATTCATTAGTCATTACCATTCCTCCAAAGGTTCAAAAGTTTCGTTGACGACGGAAGATGCAGCAACAACTTCTTCAATAAGTTGTGCTTTAGTTTCTATTGTGTCTAATATCGGTTGTTTTGGATGCGACTTTTCTTCTCCCAATGCAATTACTTGTTTTAATTCTGCATCTTTCAAACGTTGCTGTTGTACAGTTTTTTTGGCTTGAAGCCAAGCTGGTGTAAGAAAACCCTCTTCCATTTCGATACGCTTAAAGAATGCAACTAGTTTTTTAGCTGTGACATCACCAAACTGATAATTTTGAAGTTTGTTAAGCTTTCTAAGTTCTTCTGCAGCTATCATCAATTCTCTTACTGAGTGCCCAGATAGTTCCCACAAGTAGCGAGATTGACATTGAACCCACTCACCTTGTACGTAAGCGTAAGCGACTGTAATATCAAATGGATCATATTTTACATCTACTTTGTTTCTACGAATTAGGCTAAATGAGGGATGCCAGTAGTAGAGATAGTTGATTTTTACACCATCAATTGTTACCGTTCTTTTACCGCCAAGAGTAGTTAGTGATGGCAACGCTACCAGGTTAAACTCTTCTGTGTTAATAAAAGTATGCTCCCGACTACCTGCTTTTATATGTCCAATACTGAAAGCTTCGCTGGGACTCATTCTTAAAGCTGGGTGCGGGCAAATGTCATACACAGTATAGCAATACTCACAGAAGTAAGCATACAATCTGGGGAGTGTCCATATTGCATGATTTTTCGGATTTACTGAGTTTGTAACTTGACGAACGTTTTTCATTATTTGGGTATTTCCCATTAGATTGTGCCAAAACTCTTTGTCTGCGACTCCAAAAAAAGATTCAATTACTGAACCATAACGAGGTTTAGCTGGAGGTCTTTGCTTTTTAGTAATTCTGAAGTAAGCCAAGAGTACTTCAAAGTCTGTGCTATCAAAATCTCGTCCACCGTCTACCACAATAATTTGAGGAAGTCGGACGTATCTGGAAACGCAAATTCTCAAAACCATCATGTCAGAAAGGTAAGAAGGGGGGTCAAAGCTCATATAAACAGCCAGTATCCGGCGTGAAAAAGCATCAATCATCAGCGTTGCCCAAGCCCTTCCCATATTTATATTTTCTTTCAACTCCGAACTCCCATGCTCAAGCATAATTGAACTAAGGAGTTCAACATCTACTTCGGTATGATCGATATGGCAAATTTCCCAAGGACGATCTCCGTGAATTGGTGTTTCTTCTCGGTACAAATACCAATAAAAAGGCTCTTCTTTGTAAGCTGCTCGGCTACCCATACGCTTTAAAATCAGTTGATATTGGGACTGCTTTCTAACTGCTTGTCTATATGTTTCTTTTGATGGGGCTTTGAGTCCATTGGCAATACATTTTTGTTTAAAATTTTCGTATGCATGGCGAATTGAAGGTTGCTTAATATTTTTATAATTTTCTTCGATGTCTGATAACATTAGTTCAAATACCTCTGTTTCAATTCCTTTCCGGCGCCATCCCTTGTTCCAATGCTTAGGAATAAGTCCGATAAAGCCTCTACCATATAGCTTTTCAGCAGTTTGATAATTTTTTATCCAGCGTCTTTGTGTGCGAGTGGGTAATGTACAGGCAATACCATTCAAAAATTTTTCAATATCTTTGAAGCGATTATTAGCTATTTTTAAAGCTTCTTTACTTGCCTTTTTAAGTATTTTATCAATTTCTATATTAATACTTGATTCCTCGTTTGTAGATATTCCAATTATTTTTTCCAATTTAATTAAATCGAAAAAAATATTATGAGATAGTTCCACAAAACTTCCATCATCTCCAAGTAATCCAATTGATTGTTCGCCTGGGTTAATAATTTTCCATTTTCTGCCGTCCCAGTCTATATATGTTCCAACTTTTACAGCTACAGATAAATTTCTATAAACAGGTGTTGCAGAAGCGTTTAAAAATAAATTTTTATAAGTTAATGCAGATTCATAATCTAAATAAGCTTTTACTACATTGGGTTGACCTAAAAAAGCTGACTCCATATCAACATATATTTGATTTTTAGCTATTAATATATTTAAATAATCAACACTTGCATTTTTAACTAAGTTCATTACCTCAGCTAATGTAATTCCCGGTCGAGCTACTAAAAGAGCATGGATTGCTTCAATTACTGTTGGAGGAACCGACAAGTCCTCACTTTCGATAAAATAATCTGATAGCCAAACAAAGTTACGCAAAAATGTGGAGCTTATTTCTGCTTCTGAACTCACTATATAGTAAAGACCAAACTGAGCGGCGTAAACAGAGCCAGGAGGACTAAACCATTTGCCTGATTCTGTTCGCTGCCAACGATTTGGACTTTCTTTAATTTTTTTTAGCAACTCTTTTTCTGTTTTATATTCTTCCCAACCAGCAGAGTTTTTTCTAATTGCGAAAATATCTGGCGTATGACTATGGTAGTTTCTTCGCCCATTCTTACTAAGGTAGTCTAGAAAAATAGGTGGTGGCTGGTCATAATATTCAAGTACGTCTTCGTCATATTCTAATTTATAAATGTGGGCTAATTCATTACGATGTGACTCGAATTGGATAGTTACTCCCATCTTTTGACTTGGGTAGCGACCACAAACATTATTTTTACCCCCACCCACACGGCGTGATGGCTCTGATAAGCGAATTTGTTTCACTTGATGGCGTGTCTGCTCGTTTAAGTTAAGACGGTCACACCAAATCTTAAATTCAAGGGGAGTCATCATTATTGATTCCTCCAATTTTTATGGCTAATTATTACACACTACATTGAAAAAGCTTTTATTTTCGCCATCAGTCATTGTGACTACGCTTGTATAAAATGCGTATCCACTCCTACTGTGCTTGATTTTTCTTCAATTTTTCTATTACATCCGCATTTACTTCCTCACTCATATATGCTACAGCTATCCAGGCAAATATGTTCTAAATTTTAATAAAAGTTATTCAAGCTTCCAATTTCCAGTCAATGTATAAACGGCATCATGTTTTCGGCTTTCGAGCGAAAATTTATGCCCAGACCTTGTATTCGCTAGCGAATACAAGAGTGTGTAATCGGTTTCCTCAATTTGACAATTTATGCCTAACAACCCGTTTTTTGGTCATTTTATTGTTGCTACTATCTTTTTTAAACTCTAAGTACTATTCTATCAACTAGCAGGGTAAGCTAAAAGTGGTCAACTATTACTTGTCATGCTTGACCACTTGTCATTGTTGTCGCAAAGAAATTCTTGTTGCAAAATCCATGATTGTAATAACCTTCCAGTTCTGCGGTTTGGTGTAGGGTATACAAAACCAGTTAATACTAGAAATATTGGGGAACCATTTATTAAAGATGCCCCTTCCCAGACAAGGTAACTATTTTCTAACATATGTTGAGGGATGATTTTAAGAAGTTCAAAGGGTGAAGCGATTAAAAAACGTCGATTAACAGCAAAAAGGGTGACAAATAAAGCTTTCTCACCCGGATATTTACAAATATTGAAGTGTTGGGATGGAGAGATGTTAATACTTCAACACACAAGTATTGAGTTGTAATAAATATCCTCCATACAAAGATTATACTGGAGGATATTTAGCACAAATACAAGGACAATGGCTCAGAAATAATTAGTCTCGTCAATGATTTCTGACTGGTGGTTGATATTTGTGCGTTCTGCGTATTGCTGCCTGCGCTGCCATGATATTTGATTTTGTACGATTAAATCGGCGAGGCTTTTACCAAATTTACGGCTAGCATATTCAAGCAATTGTTCTAGAGAATAGCGCTTTTCTTGAACTTTACCAAAATCATTAGAAAAGCGCTCTTTAAAATCATTCCAATCAAACAATTCTTTTAAGGAACGCTTGGCAACCAGTCCAGAAAGCTCACGGATAGCGTAGTAGACTTTTGAGTACACGCGCACTTGATAATCAACAATAGCGTACTCACCCAAAATCGAACCGTCGATTGCTTGGAAAGACGGCGCCGCAGATTTTTGCTTAGTAGGCATATTCAAACTCCATTATCTTCATTTTCGTACAGGGCGTAAGCCCAATCGTGTTAGTGTTCGCACAATTACATTCGTTTACCACCAAGCTGAGTCATCACAGTCAGCCATCAAATCTTTCTTATCACAGTACATCTGGTACTCATTCTCCAATTGTTCCAAATCCACATCTGTTGCAAGAAGGCGCACTTCGGACATTATTTCTTTGATATCAAGAAGCTCACTTACCCCAGCATAGTAACTCTTGACAAATTTATCGGCTTTACCCAGAAATTTTTCGAGATTGGTTACGAAAGTTTGCTCACAGCTAATTTGCTGAATCATACATGTTTAACCAAATTAGTTTCCAGCTTGATGCCGGCGTGAGCCGTTCTGAGATGGCGCCTACTATTTATGCACGCATTATTCAAACACAATAACGAACGTTTGTTCATTAAATATAAAATAGCGCGTTTCATGTCCAATTCGGTGATTTGTATTTCTGCTAATTAACAATAGAGGAGGTCAGCGATTATCCAGTGAATGTTGAAGGTGGGGTAAAATAGGGATTATGCCTTGTTAACTTGTTAAGTGGGTTATTTATTTTTAAATATGTTGATATATAAATAGGACATATTTGATAGAAGCACGTTGGATACCTTCAGGTGCAATGGAACCAACTTTACATGGTACTCCAAACTTATGGGAGGCTGACCGAATTTTGGTAGATAAGTTTATATATCGCTTTCAAGCACCACAAAGAGGCGACATTATAGTTTTTAAACCGACTGAAGAACTCCAGAAAGAAAACTATCAAGATGCTTTTATTAAGCGTATTGTTGGACTGCCGGGAGAAAAAGTTGAAATAAAAAATGGAAAAGTTTATATTAATAATCAGCAATTGCAAGAAAATAGATACATAAGTCCAGGGCAAACTACATTAATCGATGTTTGTGGTTCTACTCCGTCAAAGCCTTATCTAGCTGATAAAGTTACGATTCCTGAGAATTCTTATTTAGCATTAGGAGATAATCGAACTCAAAGTTATGATGGTCGTTGCTGGGGTGTTGTACATCGTAAATTTATTATTGGTAAAGCTGCTAAAATATGGTTTCCTATCAATCGTACATCCGGTTTATAATCTTGGTAGTAAATTTTATCAGTAAGAGTATTGAGAAGTTGTGCTTGGTAGGCGCCTGCCAGTACAAATAGTATTTAGTTTGAAACTAACTTAAATCTTTACCAACTTGTTTCAATTTTTGTTGTTTCGCTGATTTAGGCGGGTTTTGCCAATACTGCTGTTCTTCTATAGTCAGCTTATTTATGGATGCTTCCTGGTTCTTAGCAGCTTTATAAATTACTTCTTGATTATCATTTACAATTGACAAAGTTTGTTTTTGAGCATGATAAATAGCTACATACTTGGAATCGATTATGCCAGTTTGTAGTACTTCGTCTTTATTGATAGGATTCTCTTTAATTGCAGCGAAGCTCGCATTGATTAAATTTTGCTCCCAATTTGGGCGCCTTACACCAACTGCTTCTTTAGAGTGAGGGTTAGGGGAACTTGCTGCTTTGCTCGACTCTTGTTGATTCGTTTTATTCGCTTTTGGGTTGTGCTTCTCTGTGGCAATATCAGATTTAGCAGCTGTAGCTTGGTTGTTATGAAGCTGCATCTGGCTTTCTGCCTTACAGATATTTAGAAGCAGTTCATCCAGGGGAATGGCAATAAACTTTGTTCTCTTAGAGTTTTGCAACTGGTCGTATTCCAAGGGAAAGTTGAGAGTGTCAGTAATCTGAGTTGTGTTAGTTTGGTTTGAGTGCGTATTATTTAGATGAGAGCAAAAGTACAGTTCTTTCTCAGTCCCTTTCTCGGCAATGGCGATAAAACTTTCTGTGCCAAGTTTTTTGTTGATTTCTTTAGATAGCTGTTTTAAGGTTCCTAGATTATCTGGTATCAGGGTTTGTAGTAAGTCGCTGTTAATTGGCACTGCTTTTAATAATGCCTCGTCATCATGTAGAAGCGCTTGATTATTTTTTTGCTTGTACTCTTCCTTGAGAAGCGGTTTGAGAAATTCCAACAGGGTTGGTTGCTTGTTTCTTACAGGAGGCGCCTGTTCGCTCGTCCAGATTTCAGGGTATTTAATAGTTTCAGCGTTTACCTTGATGTTAGCTACCGTTGCAGGCGCCGAATCGAGAGTTGCTTTAAATTGAAAACCTTGAACTTGCCTGCCATGCGCGCGTAACTTTTCGCTCAAGGTCGCAAATGATTCTGAATCAATGACTCCCAACGGTTTGCCATCAACTAAGGCGATGGGTTTGGCAGCATTGGAGTTTTGAGAATGGTTAATCGTGATAGTACCTTGTTCTCCTTTCCATTCAAGGTCAGCAAAAGCATACTTTTTTAACTGCCCTACTTTCAACTGATTACCTTGAGTGCTGGTGATGATAACTGAAGCACTTTTTAGCGAGGTAATTTCTGCTTCAAATGTAGTACCGATAGGTAATTGGGCTGATTCGCTGCGAAATACTCCCAGTTTTTTACCTTCGACAACCAACCAACGCTTCGACATTTCAGGGTTGGCTGGGTCAGGCGCCTTTTCGATGCTGCATTCAACTTTTTCACCAACCCAGGAGCGTCCTAAATGCTCGTTACATGGTTTGTGGGTTCCTACAACCGCAAAATCTGTGAACTGTAGAGAGTGCAATCGTTCTACTAACTCCGCTCCAAAAATTGCGAAAACTGCTGATGTTTTTCTAAAACCCCGTTCTGTATCTTCTTTAGAAGCTGTTGAAACTTGCCACATTGCTGCTGCCAATGCTTCTTTATCAGAGTCAGGAATACTTTGTGCTGTGGTGTCCGCAAATTCTCGCACTTGTTTAAAAGCGGCTCGAACTTGGCTTTGTGTTACACCTGGTACAATTTCTGCCGTCAGTTCCTTGAATTCCTGTTTCGTAATTTCTGGATAATTTTTTGCGCTTTCTTGAGAAATATAGCCCAAGCGCTTGTATTTCTGTTTATTATCGAGTTTCAGTTCTGGCTTGCCATCAGCCTCAAACACTGGAGCAAGTGCTATCCACTTATTTCGGGCGCCTTTAAGAGAAGGGTCATTATTTTCAACAATTAGTAAATCGAGTTTTCTGTTATCAAAGGCATTAGGATGTTTAAATTCTGCCAAGCCTAGTATTTCTAGTTGGTTGCCTTTTGGACTGGTTGCAATGATTCTTAGTCCCGGCGCCTGCTCGACTTCACGACCAATTTCAATTGCCCGATTTATCAATGTGTCGTAGGTTTTCTTGATTTGTATGGCGTTCTCTCTTTGAGATGCGGTAAATGTAACTTGCTTGAATAAATCTTGAAACTGCTGTGTAGAGCGCGCTTGGAGAGAATTTTCTGTAAATGCTTCGTTCGTTTTAGTAGCCATGATATCGATGGCGCCGTGACCATTGAGTTTTATACCTCTAGTTGTGTACACATCATCAACTTTCCTCTCCTCTACCCAAGGCGCCACGTCAAAGCTTTTGGTAATAGCGCTGCAGGCGTTTATAATTGCTGGGTCGGAACGGTTAGCGCTTTTTCCCCTGTCAACCTCAATTTGTAGTTGCCCTCCCAGTACACTAACTAAATCGTGATAAAACTGCTTGCATTTTTCTAAAAATTTATTTACATCTTCTGATGACAGTAAAGGTAAATTCTTCTTATCTCGAATTTCGTTATATTCATCTAGCGTCTGAGTTTCACCAATATTAATATTAATTTTATTATTTTCTACGCAGAACTGTGCTATGGATTTGATTTGTTTTCTAATATTATCAGGATATTGAACTGGCTTATACTGGTTAGATTCTGCAAGCAACATTTTCGCCGCAGCGCAAGAAATATCTTTCATCAACGACCAAGCATCTGTACTGGGAATCGATACGCATTCATTTTCAAGCGCGATGCTTTTCATGCATAAGTTGGCAACTAAACCAACTTTATTTTCCATCGCGTCTAAAGCGATTTGCTCAAAAGAACCTGTATACGCTTTTTTATCAGGTTTGACAATTTCTGCATAGCGTTTATGACTCAGTTGTTTTTGTTTAATTTCTGCTGTTGTGTGGGGAAAGTCACTTGCAAGCGCTATAGCCATGCGGTCGCCATCACAATCTGATAGCGAATGCTTTAGTCCTTGTGGCGCCATCTTAATCGTGCCGATATCGTTTGGTTCGTTTGGTAAATGGCGATTAATGTAAACATCTACGGTGTTCGAGTTGGCAACTGGACTGCGATAAACAATTAATTCGGCGCCATTAGGTTTGTTCGGATAGCAAACTTCATTTGGAGCTAGGTCATGACAAGTTTGTGCCATTGCTGAGTCAAATTTGATAAATCTACCTGTTGCACAATCCATATATGAAGAGCGCCAATGTTCAGCAAGCTTATCTACAATTTTGGGATGTTCTAGTAACTGGCAGTGTCCTTGTAAATCGGCTTTGAGAACGCGATAAATTACATCTTGGTCGAGAAAGGCGCCAAAAGCATCATCAATAAGTTTTTCTAATCCCTGTAAACTTAAACTGTCAAAATCAATAAAATCTTCTTGTTCAGCTTCTCTTTTTATCTGGTGTTTATGTTTATCATCCATTGATTCAATATAATCAGCAGCAATCTTTCTAGGGTCACTTGCCATTTGGGATAATTCTTCTAGGCGCCTTTCTAGTCGTGGTAGTACATCACCTTTTACCCCTTCTGGAAATAAATTCCAAAATTGGGCACCTGTTGATGTGATTCCGTAGTACGCATCGGTTTTATTACCAATACCCATCGTCATCAAGTATTCACCACTCTCACGCTCCCCCACTCTTCCCTTAAGTTGGTCGGTGGAGATAATTAGGTCGTAACCATTCCCGATATTACTTAAATCGCGCGGGGCGAATGTACCTTTACCTACTTGCCATGTTTGATTTATTGGTTGGGCATCATTGTCTGGGTCAAGTCCCGCGCGTCGTTCTTTAATGCCAAACCTAGTTTGAAAAGGAGTTTCTGGCTCATTACCTAAACTTTGATGTAACTGAGCATCAATTTTTCCATCTCCGTCACCCACTAATTTAATTGCTTCTGAATTTGGCATTACTCCACCGTTGGCACCAGTGCTAGCATCAACTACCAACACTCTCAAATTTTGACGCTCACCGAAGCTTTTACACGGAGTAAACATGTTGCTGCCATAAGCGGCGCCGAAGTGTGGTTGGTCGAATACTTTTTCTCGCAGTGCCTCATCCATAAAGTAGAAGCGGTCATCAACGGCAAACTCAAGGCTTAAACCTTGTTTTGAAAACTTTTGTAGGTCTGCTTCTGTAGTTAAGCCTTGGTAGACGGCGCCTAATTTAAATGTGGAAGAAGATGCAAAATATTCTGCAAGACAATGTTCAATCGTTTCTGTCAACGGTTTACCATCAATAAAGATAGTTTTTCCAGTTTTTGTGCAGAAATGTTCTAAGGTAATTGACATAATGCAAGTGCTGCAATAAAGTCAATTACAATTTTGTTTTCTGCTAGTTCCTGGCTAATAAGTCTTAAGACAGAAGTTTTGCTATCACTTAAGTGTTAAAAGGTTATTTGACGTAAAATCGGATTAAGCCGGAGGTAGTAGATATGGATAATCCACAACCACAGCGTAAGTATACTTCACCATATAGTTTTGATACCCAGAGTGAATTACTAACTCAGGGTATAACTCACATTGATGATTTAGCTGCAATAGCAGGCTTACGAATGCAACAAGAAGAAGCTTTTGAAGAATCTGAGAGGTTGTTTGAAGAATGGTTGGATGCACAGGATTTTCCTCCACCTTCAAAAAGGAGCGAAGAAGAATTTTAAGGAATGGCGCCAGTTATGGAAGGGTGTAGTTGTTGAGTTGCTGTTTGTGTAGTAACAAGCGTTGTGGTTTTTATTTATGTTTCTTAACCAAATGCTCCCAACTACACCTACCGCGTTTGCCAGGAATAACTTCTAATTGTTGGCGCCTGTAATAGAGAACTAAACGAGTACCTTCAGCAATCCCTGGTTTGTCTTTGAAGTAAACGAGATAATCGCCTGTAGGTTTGTAATAAGAATCAACAACTCCGATATAATTTGTTAAATCTAACCAGTTATGGCAATCGTACCCACTCACCCGAACTTTTGTACCCCTTTGAATTACAGAGAAATCAAGCTCTAGCTGGGTTATGCTGTTTTTATTCATAACTTTAACGAATGGATTGTTGGCGCCTGTATTGATTGGTAGCTAATATTCGCTCGGTAACAGCAATACTTTTTCTATCAGGTAAAGTTTGATACGAGGCAGAGGAAAATTAGTGTATGGAATTTCCTGCCGTAAAACTTCTTTGCCTACGTCCCACTCGCAAATTAAAACACCAGATTTTTCTTGTACAACTAGGCGCCAAATTTGGAATTCTCGAAGTTGAGGTAGGGATAGTAAATTGGCATTTTGGTGTGAAGCGATAGCATCGAGCAACCAAAAGCATTCAGCAGCTTCAGCAAGATACTTAATGCCTGAAGTATATTTGATGCCTAACCAATGTTTGTAAATTTCATCGGAGCCAACGAACCGCTTAAGTTTGGCATTAATTTGTTCAGCACTTTCCACGACTGTTACCTCTGTATATATTTCACATAGCTAGAGGCGTGAGCCGTAGAATAAAACTGCTTATGTATAGATATCAACAATTGATAAATTTATATATTATAGTATCATATTTCGGTTTGAAAAATAGTTATTCGCTATAGTAATTTCTACTATTAGATAGCAATAGCATACAAATAAAAGGAAAACACAAAATATTTTAGTAAAATTACAAATTTAGTATTTTATAAAGTACTATATTGACGGAGAATATTCTTCATAAATTCTCTGAGCCGTACTTAAATACTTGTCTAATAAAGAACGATTGGATACATCAGGAAGTAATAACTCAACAACCATAGCGATGTCTCTTGCTCGATACTTACCTTCTTCGTCTCCATATTTAAAGCTAATAGAACCCCACAGTTGAGCTACAGCAGTTTGTACATCTTCCCTTTCTGGCAAATACCATATCTCTCGACTGATTTCAACACACTGTGAAGCAGTTAAAGCATCTCGCTCGTCTATTTGCTGAATATATTTATTCATCTGAGATAATTTATCCGGGTTAAATTCATATCCATATATTTTGATGCACTCTATTGCCCATTGAATTGCTAAACTATAGTTATATTCTTGTAGTTTGAGTGCAATTGGGTAAGCCCAAAATATTTTTGATGGCGTTATATTTTGCTTAACATCATCTATTATTTTTTTTATCATTTATAAAGTTAACCAAACTCTACTATAAAATCGCGTATAACTATTTCAGAATTTAGCCTGAGAACAGATTCATTTGTAATTTTGTGGTCAGAATCTGAAATCAAAACCACAAGGAAAGGATTTTTCGTTCCAAACACACCATTATGTGAGGCAGTCTCTAAACCTCTAACAATGGCTTCAAGCAAGGCATCTGAATGAAGTATTTCATATTCATCCATTATATAATTATCCTCATCACTTGTATGCATACTTGAAAATTCAGCGTTTGCTTTTTCCAAGAGCTTGTTTACAATGTCAAACCCATCGTATACCCAGTGTGACCATTCATCTACACCGTATTTATAGTACCGATACGCTTCGTGTTCGCTACTAACCTCAATATCTGACTCACGATTGAAAGCTACAACAATACTGTTGATGTCGTAAGGTTCGCCAGGTAAAAGAGCATAACCGTAGAAGTCAATTCCTTGAGAATTAAGTAAGGATACATGGTTGGAAATTGATTGAGCAATTGCTAATATCAATTCTGTCCGTTCTTGAGATAGCCACTTACTTAGAATAGCATTGTCTATATTCATACTTACCATGCGTTGAAATCAACAACGTTTTTGAATTCCAGCTATCGGTAAAAAGAGATATTCTTTAATTTCTTCAACTATTTTTATGTGTTTAGAATCGACTCTATCTAAACATTGAATTAATAAACTATTAGAATTATAGTAGTTTACTATCATTTCTCTTTCTTTTAAGGAAGATTGCTTATTATAAATCATGTCTCCTATTATATTTTGTTTAAGACTCTCAGACCATGTTTTGCCATCACGAATATACCAGTCTTTAATATTTTCATGTTGATAGTTTTTAAATAGGGAATTATTGGCTGCTATCAAATAATCTTTTAATTTTATGTCTGAGCATACTTTTATTGCAAGATTTGCGTAGTGATTGCCAATCGAATAAATCTGATAAGGTTTGTGTTCGACAAGTCACCATTATCTGCACCTGTGGATAGACACGGGCAAATTGCTTGATTTTCTTGCTAATTTGCTTTCCTGCTTCCCCCGTCACTTCATCCAACCCATCCAGCAATGCTAATGTCCTGCCTTGATTGAGCAGTAATTGGACATCTGTATTGCTCAACTGCCAAAGCTGCCCTAAAAACTGCTCTAGATTATAGCCAAACTGGCGCCCATCGTCTACAAAATACCGTAGTTTAATCAACACAGGAATGCGGTGTGTTTGTAGCTTGCCTGCATTACATTCCGTTACAATTCGCTGTAAATAAGTTGTTTTACCCGAGCCAGGTTTACCCACGACCATCAGGTTTGTATTCCGCTCAAGTACTGCCAACCCAGAAACACGCTGCTGTTGGTTACCTAACCCAATTCGATCTAAACTACGATAGTTTGAATTACCTGTTGTAAAATCTTGCCACAAATCATCCAGTTCTGACCTGCGACTGCTGTTAAGTGACTCTAGGATATTTACATCTACAAACAAATCTCCCAAAGGCACTGGATGGTTAATTCCCCATAGTGGCATTGTACCGTGTAAACTTTGGATGTCATCGTGGATGTGCGCTCGCACTTGTTGCACCAACTCATTAACCGATTTGGGCGGCGTGGAAACACAATGAACAGAGGTTTGCAGTTCTTGAAGCGAGCAAACTATTTCCCGAATTGCTTCTGCATCCACACCTTGATAAATCCGCTCACCAATATGAATTTCCTTCCCTTCACTAATATTAATATTGTACTTGCCTAACTGGATAAAACTTTGACTGTTACCTTGGCGATTATCTGAAAACAGTACCTCACGCAAAATAGCTATGTCTTCGTCAGTGTATTCGCCACTGGTGATGCGATTAATTATACTTATTACGTCATCAGGATTCGTCATCTTGAAAAAGTTTTAGCTTTATTTTAGACAATAAAATTTCTAATGTACTTAAGTTTTTCTTAAGATTTTTACTCTCAAGATTTATCTGAGTTTCTAAAGCTGGCTATTTTTCCAAGGGCATTGCTGCAAAATGTTCTTGTATTAATCTATGAATGAAGCGATAGCGTCCACCAACACGCTGGAGAAGAAGGCGATCCGTACAGTAGTCAAGAAAGCGGGCGTAATTCCAAGGAATGTAGCCATTGTGATAGAGGATAAGACGAAGGGTAAAGTGTTGGATGCAAGCTTGTCCACCGCCTATCAATCCAGAAATTGCGCCACTGGGTAGCCCAAAAATTAGCCCAGAAATTAATCCAAAATTCAGCCCATAACTCAGCCCAACAATCACACTAATAATCAATCCAATAATCAACCCATTAATTAACCCATTTATGCAAGCATTTGCTGCTGACTTCCAAATGCCTTGATTAGGGATAATTTTTGTTTCTATACTAGAGCTACTGATTCCACTTTTTAAACCAACACTTAGTCCGTAAATCAGCCCAATAATTAGCGCATTAATTAGACGACCACCCATTGTTAACTGCAAATCATTAAACAGCGATAAACTTAACCCAAAAAGCAATCCAAGAATTAACCCAACAATTAATCCTGTCCTAGCTTGTTTCCAAGACCATTTCAGCGTTTCAACTGTTTTTATATCGTTACCCACCCTTCTGCTCAATCTAATCCTTAGATTAAGATTTAACATTGGCTTATAATAGGGGGTATAAGTCGGCTCCGAATATAAACTTCCGTCCAGAAAGATAAAAGGTAGACCAAAAAGTAAACTAACGAATTCAAATATCCATTTATAAATCTTTTTCTGACGGCTAGTTATTAACCAAGAAGGCTGTATCTCTTCAATCAAAAATTCAGTTTCTGATGCTCGCTGTAACTTTTGTGCTAAAAACACTAACCAATAATGTATTAACCTATTACTAGGAATCTTTAGCTTCTCATATGCCCAACTTCGCAGTTCTCGCTCCAACATTCGGCGAACATAAGCATCCAGTAGCCACTCTAATCGCTGTTTAGTAGACCCTAATACTAACCAATCTCTAACCTGCAACTCCTGCTCAGATAATACCAAAACACTTAGCCAAAAAGGAGTCTGCATCAATTTTAACAGTGTTTCATCTTGCTGCAACACCTCCCACAAATCCCTGCGACTCACTTGCAACAGATAATCCCGTACCTGTCGCTCATTCAAATCCCGTAAACAAATAGCTCCATGCAATTGTAACTTTATCCCATAATTGCCATACTCCTCCTGACGACTGCACACCACTAAAGACTCAGGACGATAATCGCTTTGCAAAAATTCATTAATTTTTCTTACACAATGTTCCTGACGCACCGACTTAAGTTCATCTAACCCGTCCAACATCGGTAACAACTTGGCATCCGAAACCCAATTTGCAGCAATATCTTTTCGCACCCCATATTTGGACTTCAGTTCTTCTATTACCCATTCACGTATTGACTGTTTGTCATTCTTCCAAGTTGAGAGATTAAACAACACCGGAATTGGATAATCAGCGTCTTCCTCTGCTCGTGCAACCAATGCTTTGGCTAAGTCTAGCATTGCAGTAGTTTTGCCAGCACCAGGATTACCTAAAATTAGCAACTTACCAGCTATTTCTTCTTGGTTAAATACCTCCAAAATGCTTTGTTCATTGGAAGTAGATTCGCGTTTGCTATCCCCTATTTTGATATCTGAATTCCAAGCACGTTTTACTTGTTCTGGTTGTGCTTCCTTGCATAGATTTATCAAGACCGCATTGTGCAACGATTGCTTAAGTCGGGCAACAACTTCTTCTTTTACAGCAAAGAGCAGTACTTTCTCATTACGAGGACGTTTAGCTTTTTGCCTCTCTTGTAGTACTAAGCGCAATGCTTCTTTAATCGCTTCTGCGTCTGCACCATAGTAAGTATGGTCACCTATTTGAATATCCCTCCCCTCACTAATATTAATATTGTACTTGCCTAATTGCACAAGGCTTTGACTGCTGCCTCTTAAGGCGCCAGCATTTAAGATTTGACGTAAGTTTTCTATATCTGCTTCTGTGCAGTTACTGCTGATAATGCGGTCAAGAATGCGACTAATGTGGTTAGAATCCGCCATGATTCATAAGTTTTTAGTTTCATTTTACACAATAAGATGAATTGAATACTTAAAGTTTTCTTTAGCTTTTTTGTAGTTGGAAGCTAGTAAATTTAAATTTTATGTCATATTTTTATAATTTATGACAGTATCTTTTTACTCTTGCTTCGTAATAATTATACTTACGAACTCATGAAAATTCACGAATTTCAGTATCTACCTTTGTAGGTTCTGTTTATGAAAGCTACATGCTTATTAATTCAAAACGGAGGTTTTAACTCAGGAGACGGCGCCTATAACTGATGAACTAACCTCTAAGTTTGAATTGCAAAACTTTTGCCAATTGTTCAAAACTTTGGTATAGTCAACCGAATAAATAGAGCCAGTAAGTATATTAAATTGTTTTCAAACTCGTTTTATCCTAAAAAATAGGTAATCGCATCTAAGTAGCTTTCCTTTCTAATTATTGTAGCTATTGCCTGATTTTATCGCTTCCAAACTTTAATCGTTTGATCTCTTCCTCCACTAATTACTGTCTCTCCATCTGGACTTATTGCAATAGATGTGACACCTCTAGGATGTTGTTGAGGAAAACTTCGTGATTCTTTTTCAGAGATTTTCCATTCTACAATTTTTCCATCGTTACCTCCGCTCACTAAAGTTTTACCGTCTGGACTAAAAACAAGACAGGTTACAGCATCGGAATGTTGCCGAAGCGTTTCAGGCATCTCTCCTGCATTGAGATTCCACAATTTGATACTATTATCGTTACTTCCACTCGCAATTATTTCTCCATTTGGACTAAACGCAACAGTATATATAGCGTCTTGATGTGCTGAAAGAGTGCCTAAACATCTTTTTTCAGCAATATTCCACAGTTTGATGGTTTTGTCGTAACTACAACTCGCTAGAATTTTTTCATTGTTAGGATTAAAAGCCACACAAGTTACTTTATCTGAATGTCCAGAAAGTTTGACAATTTCTATTCCTGTTTCTACATCCCATAATTTAATATCTTGGTTATCATTTGCCGCTAATACTTTGCTATCTGGGCTAAAAGCAACTGAGTCAAAACCGGAAAAATCAAACAAATTACTAAAAATAGTTTTACCAAATGTATAAATAGCAATTTCTTCACCTAAACGCCAAATTTGTATTTGGTACTGTGTACAAGCGGCAATGAGTTGAGAGTTAGGACTAATTGTTATAGAAGTAAACATATCTAAGTTATTCGGAATGGGAATTTCTTGTAATATTTCCCATATATTTATTTTCCAATGTTTGATGATTTGATATACAGCAGTTACAAAATATTATTGATTATAATTAGGACTAAAAGCTAACTTCACCCCATAGCGCATCACCGATTGTTGAGAAAAATCAGTTAATTGTTTGGCTAATTTATCTATAAAGCTAATTCCAGTTGATTGATTTTTCACTTGAGTATAATCATTTTCAGTTAAACTAGCTACGCATTGCCAATTGACTTTTTGAATAGCTTTAACTAAAGCTTGAATCGCTTGTTCATCCCACTGATGGTAAATGTGATCGCCTATATGAATTTCTTTTCCCCCTATAATATTGACATTGTACTTGCCAAGTTGTGTTACCGCTTGAGTATCGTTAGAAGAAAGCACCTCGCGTAAAACTGTGATGTCCGCATCAGTGTGTTTGCCAGCAGCAATACGATTAATAACGTTGTTTATGTTTTCAGGGTTCGCCATCTCTCAGAAGTTTTTGTTTTATTTTAGACAATTAAATATTTAATTTACTTAAATTTTTCTTAAGGTCAATAACGGTTAATAAATTGTCAGAGTCAGGCATCGCTAGGACTGCTACTAAGTAATTTCACTATAACTTAAGGAGCTTCAATCAAATGACTATTGATTCCGGAAAAACTATAACTTCCGTAATATTAGACGCTTTTGCTATAAGCTCTCTATAATTTATGTATATTTTAATGCTTTGAGTAACAAGCCAATTTCAACTAATTAGGAAAACGCGATGGCTGACTCGTGGGAGTTACTAACGATACTAGATTGCATCCTCAATGGCAGTGCAAATGAGGGTGATATTGCCCGATTGCGTCAATCCCTCACAACTAGCGATGGTAAAAATGTCGTGCAGTTGGGGAAGTACAACGTTAATATTGCTGATGCTAAGGATATTCATATCGGTGATAAGGTTTATGAAGGCGCCGATGCCGAGACTATTCGCACCATTTTGCGGGAGGTATTTTCCCAGAATACCCAGCATGTAGAAATTAACTGGCACGATATCAGTCAAACCATGCTGTCCGAACAGCAGCGACTCACCACAAACCCGCTTACATCAGTTGAGGGAATTAGCTATAGAACCGAACAAGTATATGTACCGTTGGGATTGGTGGAGCGGAAAAAGCAGACTCGACGACGGGAGGATGTATCACCAGAGCAGGGTTCGGAACTTTACCGGGAAACTGAAATTACCCAAACCTTCGAGCATGAGAAGTTTCTAGAGCAGGTACTCAAGCAAAGGCAAAGTCCCAAAAGTCAGGGAAAACGCATTGCAATTATTGGCGAACCAGGAGCGGGGAAAACAACGCTGTTGCAGCAAATTGCTCGATGGGTGTCTGTGGAAATGACGCCGATGGTAATTTGGGTATCTCTGGCTGATTTGCATGGACGGGAACTGGAAGCATATTTGTTGGAGGTATGGTTGCAAGCAGTAGCCAGAAAAGTCGGACAAGCCGAAGCATCTACCCAAATTAAAGATGATTTTGTGGCTCAATTTAACCAGGGTTTGGTGTGGTTGTTGCTGGATGGCGTTGATGAAATGCAGGCGATAGTGGGCAACCCGTTAGGAGAAATCGAGCGGCAAATTCGCACGGGAACTTTACTACAACAGGCTCGGATATTGCTTTCGTGTCGGTTAAATCTTTGGGACGTTGGTAGTAACGCCCTGGATTCCTTTGATAACTATCGCACCCTGGAGTTTTGCTATCCCCAGCAAGTGGAGCAGTTTATTGGCAATTGGTTTGGCTCTCTACCTTCAGCAGAAACGCAGACAGGGCAACAGTTGTGTGCAGCGTTGAGGGTATCGGGTCAGGAGCGAATTCGAGATTTAGTGAAAAATCCATTACGGCTGACGCTGCTGTGTTTCAACTGGTATTTGGGCGAGGGGAAATTACCAGAGACGAAAACGGGGTTGTACGAGCAGTTTGTGGGGGATTTTTATGAGTGGAAGAAGGGGCAGTTTGCGACGACAGGAGAGCAGCGTAGGCGGTTGAATGCAGCGTTGGGAGAGTTGGCGCGGGAGGCGATTGATAAGGAAGCAACGCGGTTTCGATTGCGGCAGGAATTTGTGTGCAATTATTTAGGTGAGCCGGATGATGCAGATTCGTTGTTTGGGTTGGCGTTGCGGTTGGGATGGTTGAATAAGGTGGGGGTGGAGACGGGGAATCCCAGGAAGGGGGTGTATGCGTTTTTTCATCCGACTTTTCAGGAGTATTTTGCAGCGTTGGTGATCAATAATTGGTACTTTTTCCTGAATCACATTCCTGAAAATCCCAGTCATCCAGATGCGAACTATCGTATTTTTGAATTTCATTTCAAGGAGGTATTTTTATTGTGGTTAGGGCGAGAAGACGTGAAAAAAGAACAAAAGGAGGCATTAATCTATAAATTGAGCGGTTTTGAGGATGGATGCCACAAGTTTTACCAATATCAAGCGTTTTTCCTAGCAGCAATAGGTATTGGTGAGTTTAGGAGTTTCCATACGGCAGATGTAATAGTCGCGCAAATTATTAAATGGAGTTTTTGTCAATTTGATATTGAGAATCAAAGATGGCAGAAATTTATTGAGCCAATTCTTGAAGGAGCGCAAGCTGTACTGAGAGAGACTGATAGAAAAATAGCTGCATCTGCTATGATTAGAGTAATACAAATCAGCAACGATGAAGAAATTCAAAGGGAGGCTGCTGAACTTCTAGGACAAATTGACTATAGTACATCTGAGGCAGTTGTAGCCCTAACCTATTTACTTCACAGTTGTCAAAATGATTACACTCGCTTAAAAGCTGCTGAAAGCTTAGGAAAAATCTCTCCCGGCAACGCTAAGGCAACTGAAGCTTTGCTTTACCTATTTCAAACCAGCCAGAATCAACATCTTCGTAAGCAGGCTGTTGAGAATTTAGAAAATCTTGCTCCTCATAACTCAACCGTGATTGCTACTCTAATTCATCTGCTAAAAAATTCTCAAAATTGGGATATACGTGAACAAGCTGTAGAGAGTTTAGAAAAAATAGATCCTGGCAACGCTGAGATAGTTAGCACTTTGCTTCCTCTCACAAGTAACAATCACAATCGGAATACTCGTTGGCGGGCGATTGAATGCTTGGGAAAAGCTGCTTTTACTAATCCACAAGCTGTTACTGCCTTAGTTCATTTACTTCAAACTAGCCAAAAGCGTACTCAGGAGCTAGTTGTTGAGACTTTGGGAACTGTTTGTAATGGGAACCCAGAGGCAGTTGCTGCCCTGATTGACCGCTTACAAACAAGTGAGAACAGAGATACCCGTAAACAAGTTGTCAAAAGCCTTGGACAAATTGGTGCAGGTAACGCTGAGGCTATATCTGCCCTATCTAATCTGTTACATAACTGTCAGGATTGGTATAGCTGCAAGGAGATTGCCGAGACTCTGGGTAAAATAGATCCTGGTAATGTTGAAGCAGTTTCTGCCCTAATCAACTTATTGCATAACACGCAGGATGAGTATGGCTGCACGAGCGTTGCCGAAACATTAGGGAAGGTTCATCCTGGCAATACTGAAGCAATTTCGACCCTAGTCAACCTGCTGCATAATAGTCGGGACGGACACAATTATATGCGGATTGTCGAGACTTTAGAGAAGCTCGATCCTGGTAATACTGAAGCAATTGCTGCTTTATTTTATCTATTACGTAATAGTCAAGATGAAAACGAACGTTGGAAAGCTGCTGAGAAACTTGGAGAAATTTATCCTGGCAATACTGAAGCAGTTGCTTTCTTCATAGAACAAATACACTATGCTCAACATGAGTATATTCAGCAGCTTACTGCTAAATGTTTAGGAAGAAGTACTCCTGGTGTTACTCAGGCTGTTGGTGATTTGGTACAACTGCTTCAAACTAGTCAGGATGAAGATACCCGATGGCAAGTAGCTAACAGTTTGGGTAAAATTGGGATTGGTATTGCTGAAGCAATTGCTGCCTTAATACACTTGCTATATGTCAGTCGAGACGAAGATACTCGAAGCGAAGCTGCTAAGAGTTTAGAAAAAATTGACCCTGGCAACACTGAGGCTGCCGCCATTCTTAATCGGCAAATTGCGATTTTTCATGCTACCAAACCTAGTAAGAGTGACATCTGTTTGGCAGCAGCTAAAATTTTAGGAAATATTGGTATAGGTAATTCAGAGGCGATCGACACCCTAATTGAACTGTTCCATAATTCCAAAGAGGAACGAATTCAAAGACAAGTTATTAGTAGTTTGAAGGTACTTGCTCAAGGTAATTTCTTCAAGAAGATAATTTCATGTTCAAAAGGCTATCTAACAGATCAGGTTTATCAGAGTGAAATTCATCGCTATAAGCTTTGCTACTCTATTATCTGGCACTGTGTTCAAAACATGACCTATCCAGACTTCTATAGTGCTTGGTATGGTTAAATTAAAACCAAATCATTAAGCTTTTTTTAAGCTTTTTTTATTTGGTAACTGGTAAGTTTGAATTCTATGTCAAATTTTAATGATTTACGATAGTATCTTTTTATTCTTACTTTGTAACAATTCTACCTACGAACTAATCAAAATTCAGGAATTGCAGTATCTGCCTTTGTAGGTTCTGTTGATTTTCCACACGCTTATTAATGCAAAACGGAAGCTTTAACTTAGGAGATGGCACCATGACTAATGAACTAACCCCTCCAAACCCAGAAGATAGTAATGCTTTGTTATCTGACCTGTTGCAAGAGGTGCAGAAATGGGAAGGAACTCTCGCTGGTGGTACAAAACTTGGTATTGGCACAGAAGCTATTGAAAGCCTGTTTAAAACAAAGGTCAGTTTTGGCAACCCAAAAGACAAGCTAATCCGGTTGACAGAGGAGACATTCAAAAATAGCGGCGCCGAACTGATTGATATTTATAAGCAGCAGATGCGCGACCAGTTCGATTTTTATTACATGACAGTATCTGTAGATTTGCGACCTGAGCGAGGCGCCCAATTTAGGCGTTTAACCTGCGAACTCGATTTTAGACCGAAAGGTAGCAAAGAGCCTATTGTTCAAAGCTTGTTTCCGAGCGATAAATGGCGCTCAGTTATGAGTTTTGGTGTAGGTGTGGATGTTGGCTTAGGTGGTGATTTGGAATGGAGCCTAGGTATAGATAGCTCTCAATTGACTCAGTTGTTACCATCAATACCTGATAACCTTAAAGCCAGCGTGTCAACAAAGGATAATTTAAAGGCGTTTCTTGCGGTTCCAGCTTACGGATACCAACTTGGTTACTCAGAAATTATTGCTAACGGTGAAGGTAGCTCTCTGTGTTACTGGCGTATCAATGATGACAATTTACAACGAATTGGTACAGCAAAGTTTGCAATCGTTTTTAAGGCGCCTAAAGGAGCAGATTTGATAACTGTGAGAGGTACAGTATGGGCTGAACCGAAAATGAACTGGTTAACTTCTACATTAGAAGATGTAGCTTCTGCTCTATCGGAACGTTTTCAAAGATTATTGGGGCAAGGCGATGATGTTGCAAGCCAGTTTGCCCGTGGCGATGCAGAATTATGGACTTTAACTCTTCCAAAATAAACTTGTTTTACATCTCTATAATGTATATATTGCTACGGCAATGCTTAATAATGATTTCAATATGACCAAAAGTTATTATACTTACCGCATCCGTATAGCTAATTTTGAACGTGTGCAGGTAAAAAAGTGGGATGCTCAACATCAACTTTTGGGTGAACCCTCTGGTGCCTTTGATTATAAAAATAACCTGGAAGAAATAAAATCGCTCATTGATATAGTACGAAATGGCGAAATTAAAAATTCTAAACAAGCGCGTCAGGTGGGAGAAGTGCTGTTTAGCACGTTATTTGACGATACGTTGCGGCAGGACTTTGTAAATTTTTATTTCCAGGTTGTACAGCAGTCGAAGCAACTATTGCGGGTTGAGCTAGATATTGATGAGCAAGGAATGCCCGAAATAGCTGCATTACCTTGGGAGTTCATGTGCTTACCAGGTAGTGCCAACTTGGGTGAAATCTGGATTGGTACAGACCCAAATTTAGTATTTTCTCGGCGCCGCGCGCAATGGCATCCGGCGCCACCAATTCAATTAGAGGAGGGGGAAAAGTTGAGAATTGCACTAGCAATTGCGGCACCCAAAGATTTGGCGGGTGTTGAATACCAGACAGTGCAAGAAGTATTAGAGGAACTGGCAAAAAATCAACCAAAGCATATTGAACTTTTACCAATAGTTAACCCAGCTACTTCGGGTGCAATTGATGCTTTACTCGAACAGCAACCCCACATTTTTCACTTCATTGGTCATGGACGCTTGCAGAATGAAGATGGAGAGGATGTTGGTGAAATCGCTTTGGTGAAAAAAGTTTTTAACACAGTATCTTGGGTAGACGCTAGTTTTTTTAGTGGGCTTTTTAATCGTCATCGTCCTGGAATCGTTTTTTTACAAGCGTGCGAAGGTGCTATGCTTTCTGCGTCTGAAGCTTTTGTTGGCGTGGCTTCAAGAATCGTTCAGCAGAATATACCTGTAGTTGTGGCGATGCAGTATGAAGTGTCAAATATTACAGCTAGCCTGTTTGCTTACGAGTTTTACGAACGGTTAGCTAAATATGAACCCGTGGATATTGCAGCACAAAATGGGCGCCGGACAATTGCTTTAGAAACTCAATATAGAAAGCGGGATTTTGCAACTCCTGTGATATTTACGCGCGTGCAAGACGGGTACTTGTTTAGGCACCAGGATGCGGAAGATAAAATAGAGGATGATACTAATGCTAACGAATCCAATCGAAACTCAGGTGTAACAAGTGATGCTACAATTGCTCAAAATCTCCATCAGTATGGAAAGTATAATACCAACATTGGTAAAGCTGATAACTTAAGAATTGGCGATGACTATTACCTTTCAGAACCACCTCAGAAAAAAACTAGTGATAAATAAGCTACAACAAATTTAGGGAACAAAAGTGCTTAATTACAATGAGCTAATTGATATTATTGACCGTATTGTCAATGGTAGCTACACGCCAGATGATATCGTCCAACTCCGAGAATCGCTTAATATAGCTGGAAATGTTCTACAATTTGTGTCACAAGATGGTAAGTTCAACATCAATATTGGGCAGATAACTGGAGGAGAAGTTCATCTTGGTGATTTTTATCAAGGTGCTGATGCTCAGAGTATTCGCAATATTTTGCTGGAGGTACTTTCCCAAAACACACGGCAAATAGAAATTGACTTTCACCAAAATATAGTTCAGCAAGAAAATGAACAAGCTATCATCCAAATTATTCCTTCTGCTTACGATGAGGAAACCTGGGTAGGACGAGAAGAATTAGTGTTCCAATTAAGTCAAAAGTTACAAGGGCAATGTCGAATTTTAATTATCACAGGTATTACTGGTGTGGGTAAAACTACCATAGCTGAACGTATGGCAATGGTAGAGTTGCGCCCAAACTATTTAAATTATCAAGTTATAAATTTTGATAATGGAGTAGGGGTGCAAGATTTTGTTAGTACTGCTGAGAACTTACTCAATCAAATGGAAGAAAAGGTCACAGCAGATGAGCGCAAAAATTTCCAGTGGTTACAGAAACGTTTGCTACAAAAACTGCAAAATCGATATTATTTGGTGCTTATGAATTCTCTAGAGGTGTTGTTGAAAGGAAAGGGAGATAATGATATTGCTAGGAATGAGTTTGAAGATAAGCAATGGTGTAATTTTTTCAACGGATTGCTAGCGATGCCAAAGTGTCGAAGTCGTCTAATAATTACTTCTCAGGTATTACCTACTCAGTTTGATACACGGTATCAACGCTTTTGGCATGAGGAAGGCTTGCAAGGGCTGAATGAAAGTGAGCAATTTCAGTTATTTCAGAAATTATTTCAGCGTCATAAAAAAGAAATTGCACCAGTATCCAAGATTGCAAGCTATCTCAAGTCAATGAGCAAAGCTTACGAAGGACATCCGTTGATAATCCAAGTAATTGCAGGAGAAATATTGACTAAGCCTTTCAATGGGAATGTGGAAGCTTACTGGCACAAATACAGTAAAGAATTTGAGGTTATTGAACCAGTAGTTGGTCATCAACTGCTGCAATTAACAGTTAAAGATAGGGTGAGACAATCTTTGCAGCAGTTAGCAGAAGATATTCCCCATGCATATATGCTTTTATGCTATAGCTCTGTTTATCGGCGTGCTGTACCAGAATCTTTCTGGTTGGCGATGTTAGACAATTTCACAGAAGAGGATAAAGCCGCAGCACTGGAAGCTCTAAAATTGCGCTGTCTTGTTGTTGAAGAGGGATTTACACATACTTGCCAATTGCTAATTCGTCAGCATAATTTGATTCGTAATGTTACTTATGAACTGTTTAAAAAAACTTCCAAGCAGAGTTTGCAATGGCAAAATGCTCACCGTAAAGCAGTCACCATATGGAGTAAAGCATATGAGCCTCAACCAGAAGCATCTAATCTGGATAAAGTCCTTGGTTCTCTAGAAAGAGTTTACCATCTCTGTGAATTAGGAGAACTGGAGGAGGCCAGAATAATTACTTTTACTATACCTTTTGGGATTTCAGCTAAAGAACCATTACACAAACAACTAAATATTTGGGGATATTATAACAAGCAGGCTAGTTTATACCAGCAGTTTTTAGACCTCGAAAGAGACTTAGCTCCTAAGCTAAAAGCATTTTTTTTAAATGGTTTAGGTGATGCAAAATTTGATCTTGGACAAGATCGAGAAGCTAGTGATTGTTATGAAAAAGCTTTAGCCATATCACATGAGTTAGAAAATTTACAACAAGAAGGAATTGCTCTGCAAGGTCTCGGAAAAGTCTTTTGTATGAATAAAGATTATCAAAATGCTATTAATAATTTTCATAAAAGCTTAATCATTGCCAAGAAAATTAATAATAAAGAACAAATTGGAATTTCTCTTTTAAATATCGGAAATGTTTATCAAGATTTACAAAAAAATAAAATAGCTATCAAATACTATTTAAATAGTTTAGAAATATCTACCCAAATACATGACCAAAGAGTAAATGCAAAAGCACTCCTTTGTTTAGGGTATAGTTATGTGTATTTAAAAAGATACGAGAAAGCAATTAGTTATTTGCATCAAAGTTTAGAGAATTTTAATAATAATAAGAACTATATTGAAGAGAGGGAAGTAAGTTTTGCATTGGGGAAAGCTTACCAGCTTTCTGAAAGATTTGAGGAAAGTAAAAAATATTACGAGTACGGATTAAGTATTAATGAGGAACCATGTGATTTAGAAATAGAAAGTCGGGTCATTCGTGAATTAGGATATATCTGTTACTATTATCTTGATGGTAAATTGCAGCAATCGGCTCGTTATTATGAGCGATATTTAAATCTTATTGAAATCGATGATTACCAAGAAAGAGCAGATTCTTTACTCATGTTAGGAGCAATTTATTATTATCTTAAACAATTTTACAAATCATTGAATAGCTATAATAAACTATTTAATGAGATTGTAGAAATACCAGGTGATATAGCATTAAGATTAAGAGGAATTGTGTTATGTAATCTTGGTTTAATTTATAACGAACTGCGTCAATATAAGCGTGCTATTTTTTATAGTGAGAAGGCTTTAAAGATATTTAATCATAATCATGATAGAATAGGAACAAGAGCCGTTCTTGCTAATCTTGGTGTTTCTTTTCGAGAACAGTGCCAATATGAAAAGGCAATTGAGTACTTTAAGCAAGCAATTATAATAAACGATGAACCTGGTTATAACTTTAAAAAAGGTGTAATATTACGTGATTTAGGTATTAGTTACAGAAGACTAGGAATAAAAGAAAATTTATCTTATTATTTAAATAAATCATTTGATAGCCTACAACAGTCGTTGGAAATTTTAAAACACTTAAAGCCACAATTTGAGTATGATAAAACACTTAAAGAGCTTAAGTTTCCTAGTGAAATAATTCAAGATACTACAATAGATACAATTAACAATACAAATTTTTAATTATCGATTAATTACGACTTTTGACTCTCACCTCGCTTATTTTTTATAAAGCGGCAAAACTAACTTGAGAGGTGGATTAAAGGGTTAATTTCGTTTGCTAAAAAGAAAAAATAATATCAAACGAGTTTTCTAACTTTTTAGCCTAGCTCTAGCAAAGTTTTGCAGATTTAGTTTTTTTAAGATTTAGATAAATTGTTGAAAAATATAAAATATAAAGTTCTTCAGTAGTTGTTATGCCAAACTAACAATTAAAGTGCCAAGCTAATAAGCATCTAACTCGGAAATTTTCAAAATTTCTAAACCCATAAGCGGAGCGCTTAATTAATTTAATTTTATTATTGATACCTTCAACGGCACCGCTAGTCGTGCTATTATCGAAGTAAGCAATTATTTCGTCAAACCAATGAATAAAGGTATTGTTGCTATTTGAGAAATATGTTTTAGCTTTTGACAGCCACATACCTAATTTAAAGACTGTTGGATACCAATCATTAGTTTTATTAAAAATTGTTCTAACCTTTTCCTTTAATTCATGCATTACTTTTAAAGTAGGAGATACAGCTTTTACTTGAATTTATTTATTTACTTGCTCTTTATTTAAGTCCTCTTCATTTTTAAGTAAAGCAATATAATTTTAGTAATTAATAGTTTTCGTAATTATTTTAGGGATTTCATTAGATTTTTATTCGACTATTAGCAAATTCTAAAAACTCTATTTTTTATGCGCTCCCAGTAAAGTTAATGACGAGAGTAAGTTGTGAATCACAGCACATATAGGCAATTAAATAATTCAGCTTTTCCCTGACTAAATTTAAAAATTAGCAAACCGATAATATCATGTCTTGTAGCATAACCATAATAAAATCCTTGTATAAACCAGGTTAATACGGTCTCTACGTGATGGTTATTTATGGGTAAACAACTAAACATGATATAAGTAGGAAGTACAAAAACTGAAGATTTTGTACTTCATTAAACCTAAAAGCGGAATAACGGAATGTACGAGCTTAATTACCACCAAATCGGGGGTCTCGCTTAGGTGATCTAAACAAGTTGAGTTTAGGAGAATCGGGTTTAGGAGAACTGGGTTTATAATCAGCAGATTGATTGTGCTGAGTATTTGGAAGATTAGGTTTGGGTGAACTGCTTTTAGAGTAGTTGTGTTTGTATTGATTATTCTCAGGAGAACTGCCAAATCTTGGTTCTTTCGGCTGTGACATTTACTATAGCCTCTTCGATATATAATATGAGAATATATAAAAATTATAGTCACTAACATCATATCTATCATAAATAAAGGTACTTTGATAAAAAAGTTTACAATAGAAGGATTACATGCGTGTGGCTCGTTTCTAGTATGAGCATTTAATTACTAACGCAAATTTTCAACATCGAAATCAATTTGAGTTTCACTAAGAATGCTCAGGGGGTGACGAAAACCCCTGAACCTGATATACAGCAATAGTTTTAAGCGTGCGTGCCATAAAAATATAAATTGGCAGGAGCAGTTCTACAAAGGAGGAGAAGTCACAGTTCTAAATTTTACTCTTAAAACTAAAAATGGAATACAAGATGAATACAAGCATCAGCAAGCCATCAAAATAATTGCTTATATAATATAATCAATTGCAAGTGAAGGTGAGCAAGTCGTGAAAACAGTTGAGACAATTCTTACAGCTTGCTACTGGCACGGATACATGGCACGCATTATCCAGAAACAGTGGAGGAAATAGCACAAGTAGTGGGAGAAGTCAGTAAATCGTTGGATTGATTTGTTTGACTACGAACAAATCACGCTTTTGAGCGACTGCATGATTGAGTAAGGTACTCCAAAAAATGCAGAATATTTATAATTAACCGATGAGTACCCATTAACTACTCGGAATGCAACTAACATCACCTCCGTCTCTTGACCTTTGAGGCGCCGTTAAGCGCAATATTTAAACAATATTCATTTACTTTTACTCTCTCCTTGATGTTTTGGGATTATCTCTCCACGCTCTTTGGCAAGCCTGACTGATGTTTCAATCAAAAAAGCTGCAAGGTTGGCAGTTGGTCTTCCTTGAGAATCTGCCCACTGCTCTAAATCTTCAAATACAGAATCAGGTAAGGTTACGAAAACCCTTTTACTCACGGCGCCTTATAAAAAATTAATTTACCCTCCTATACTACAGTCCGGCTTCACCTTCTAAGCTATTTGCTACTTTATTGTAGCTGTTAGCTGTCAATATGCTAATAATCAGTAGCTAATAAGCTACAATAAAAATATCTGAACTAAATTCAACGAAAGCTATAGCCGGGTGCAATGCATCATATTGATGCTTCTGCTTGGAAAACAGGGTATTCGTAGCTGGGAGAATTGGGGATAATTGTTTTGCACAGTCCCTCGTCTTCTCCTTGCCTAAAAGCGACAAACTTTAACCTATAGATTAAGGTTTTGAAATAAAATAACGCATGGAGGTGATAGATTATACTAAAATTAACGCTGTAAATGTTTGAACCATTACAACCAACGGAGTTTTGCGCTAAATGGGTTCCGAGAAAAAGCAACAAAAAACCAGGAGATTACGGTTATCGTAAAGAGTGTTGTAAGTTACTTGCGGAACTGACGGGTTATAACGAAAGTAGTTGCAGCAACTGGCTAACAACTCCAAGCGATATACCAAAGTTGGTGCCAATGTACCTACGATTAGTGGATATCGTATGGGAAATGCAGAAAATACTTCCTGGAAAAGTAAATAATTCTAAAGAATAAAAATAAGTTTAACTCCGAAGTGAAATTTTATGTATAATTATTGAAATAGCAAAAACCCCCCGCTCAGACTCGCAATCGTTCGGAGGGATTTGCTTCCCATATAAGCAAAAGGGATATTTTTCATTATGCACTTGATAACACGAGACGACAAGGCGCCTATCTTTAACGTGCCATTAAACTTGGAATATAACTTTGACTACGCGCGATTTAATGAACCTAGCCTCTCTAGCACTGCAAAAGCAACTCTGGGAAGTTTCTTCGGTTTCATGCGTCAAAGCTTCGATGGTCTGCTTAGTGTTGGTTGTTCGTTACAAAATTTTTACTTCGATTGCCTCTCCCAATGTCCTGACGGAAAGAAGGTATTTTCTGAATGGCTCAAAAGCGAAGATTGGGGTAGCTCTCGCTACGTAGCCACTTCGGCGATGGAAATATGGGCTTGGTTTGAAAAGCTCTCTCCAAAAATACAGCGTCTTGTGCGTCAAAACGTTCAAAAATGGAGCGTCTCAGCACTTCGCCAATTAACCAAAGTCAGCACCGACTTAATCAAAGAATTAGTACGCACAGGAAAGAAAACAGCACAACAAGTGAAGAAGAGTGGGGGAGAGGAAGAAAGGGAGAGTGGGGGAGTAATAGCGCAACAAAGCCTACAAAATGCTAAAAGTCAATTGAATTCTCCCACTCCCCCACTCTCTCCCTCTCTCCCTCCTCTTGCTCCTGGAGTAAGAGTAGTAGTAACGCACGATAAAACTTGGGCTGGTTATCGCGGCATTATTATGTCCCAGCAGGCTAATTCATTTTGGGTGTTACTAGATAACACAGTGGCTCAAGGGATGGATATCAAAAATTTATTCAAAGAAAGCCAATTGCAACCAGAAACACAACAAGGTAATAATTCCACTACTTCCGAACAATTATTTACGCTCGAACAAGTAGAAGAAAAAATTGCCTCTGCTTTCGCACAACGAGATAAAGAAAAAGCTGAAGAAGAACAGGGGCGGTTTATAAAAATTCGGGACGCAGCATTACAAGCAGCTAAACGCGAACTCATTGCAGCCGAACAACATGTTCAAAAATTGGTACAGCGTTCGCAAGCATTAATTGAGCAACTCGCAGCTAAAGAAGAGGAACTACAATCCGTCCGCGCGCTACAAATCGAAAACCAAAAATTAGAACAACGAGTTGCTGAGTTAGAAAAAGCCTTGGCAGGCGCCAGTGCGAACAACTGGGATAACACTTTTAACGCCCAAGCTGCGAAAGTTGTTAACTCAGACTTAGAAAAAACAATTGCACCACTAATGGCAAAAGTCGAGCGACTAGAAAATGTTGTCGAGTTAAAGGATAAGGAATTAATCCAACTAAGGGCAATTAGCGTCAAGCAACAAGAAGAATTGAAAGCACTACAACAAAACACGGTATCGGCGCCAACTGATGAGGAAATTATCACAACATTCGGAGAGGTTGGAGAAAAATTGGGTTGGCACGGTTGGGGGCGCCGAGGTTACCGGTCAGAAGATGGGACGTTACACACTGGTATTGATGCACTTGCTGCTTTTATTTCAGATTTAACGCACTCCGATAACCTGTGCCCTGAAGTCGCGTTTTAAATAGGCGCCCTAAGTACGCATTGCTCTCTTAGCTGTGCTATTCAAACAATCAACTATTTACGATGACGGCAAATATTTACATGCAATGTGAAGAAAAGCAATCTCACCGTGCTAAAGTTCCGCGTTGGTTGATGAAATTTATCTTGTCCCAAGTACAAGAGCAACTAAATAACCAGCGAATATTTTTAGCACTTCTTGAACCAATGGCGCCATCTGAGTGGTGCTTAATATGGATTCCTATTATTCATCCAGGTGTTGAACTTCCTCACCAAGGAGAACGAAGTCCTCACGGTTATATGAAAGCATGTACTACAACGTTGTCAACTTTGACAGGGTATAACGAAAGAACCATTGAAGGATGGTTTTATGGCAAACCCTACCATTATTCGGTAGGAATTTTGCTACGATGCTTTCATCTCATATTTCAACTGCAACAAAAGTTAAAAAACTCTCATCCGATGTCAAACATGAAGTAGTAAAAGATACAAGTATTCATTTTCTTAATCAGAAAAATAATCAACTCTAATATCTCTCCAAATATCAGAAACCTGCCACCCTGAGTTGCTGATAGATTGAACTATGGGGTCCAGAGCGCGCTGAAATATAATTGGACTCTTGATTTTGTGTAACTATTGGTTTAAGCTCCGGATTAACTACTGGAACATCTTTAGTGTCCGGTTGAATGTTTTGTTCTTCATCCTCCATCCTTTTGATTTTAAGGAGAAGTTGCTGGTCAGATTTTCTGATTAAAGTCATATTTCGATTTAGCACCAAGAATCGAATTGAACTTGTACACCTATGAAAATAGAGATTAATTATTACACATTCCAGTAACC
>ERZ1066119.283-NODE-283-length-39399-cov-9.811585_pt1 | contig 39399 bp, 36 predicted proteins | sample MGYA00382766_ERZ1066119 | MGnify/ENA primary metagenome ERZ1066119 (study PRJEB33369, sample SAMEA5778349) | biofilm metagenome | biome: Industrial cooling water; feature: Water cooling tower basin; material: Biofilm | place: United Arab Emirates | collected...
AGGACAGCGAGCTCACCGCGATCATCAACCCCGAGGCGGTGCTGTTCGCCAATCCCTTGGCGCTGGCCGCCTGCGCCGCCGATTGCGCGGCGGCGACCGCGAAGCTTCCCATAGACGAGATGTTCTGGTGCGCTGGCTGCCAGGGCTCGATGTACCCGATGAACGGCAATGTCTCGGCCTCGATCGGGCATGTGCAGGCCTCGCGGCTCGTGCTCTCGCGGTTCGCCTACAAGCTTCACCGCGAGCTCGTCTCGTGGGGCACGATGGGCTCGAAGGGGTTGTGCGGCAAATATCTGATGCCGGTGATGCGCAAGCAGCAATACCGCTTCCAGGCCACCAATCCCAATCCGGCGACGAGCGGGCGCTACGCCTGCCCGCCGATCGGCACCTCCACCACCCTCCAGGAGCCCGGACAGGTCGTCCCCGCCATCGGCGAGGACATGGGTTACCTCGTCTGGCGCAAGAGGAACTGCTGCGCGCTATGAACAAGCCCCTCCTCCTTGTCCCGCTTGTCGTCGCCCTCTCGCTTGGCGGCCTGGCGCTCGCGCAGAGCGCATCGGGCGACCTCGATCTCGATGCGATCCGTGCACGCGCCTCCCAGCATGCCGGCGATGCCGAGGCGCTCGCCACCGCGGTGCGAAAACGCGCCGATGTGCTCGCCGAGGCCGCGCGCAGCACGCAGGACGCCTCGCAGGCCAACCGCGCGGCCTATTCCCGAAGTGTCGGCACTGACCTCACTGCTGATCCGCTCGATTTCGACGCCATGGTCCGCGCCCAGGCCCAGGCCGAGGCGGCATCGCTGAGCGAAGGCCCGCGCTTCATTGCCTTCGCCTCGCTGTCGATGCCGCCCGAGGCCCTCAAGGCGCTGGTGCGCGACATGGGGCGCGCGGGCGGCGTCACGGTCCTACGCGGCTTTCCGCAAGGAGACAGCGAAGGCTTCAAGAAGCGACTGGCGGCGATCTGGAGCGACGGCAGCGAAGCGGGCTCGCTCGGCATCGATCCAAGGCTGTTCCGTGCGTTCGCCATCGAGGCCGCGCCGAGCTTCGTCATGCTCAGCACCAATTTCAGCCCGTGCGACGGGTTCGATTGCACAAGCGCGGTTCCGCCGCACGACCGCATCGCGGGCAATGTCAGCGTCGCCCATGTGCTCGAAACCTTCGCAGGAGGTGGCGGGCCGGGGGCCGCGCTTGCCCGGCTCCACCTCGCGCGCCTCGAAGGAGACCGGCCATGACGCGGATGATTGCCGCCGCGCTCGCCCTGATCCTGGCTGTGCCGAACGCGAGCACCGCCCAGACCACCGAAGCGGCCAGGGCTGACGGTAAGCAGACCGCAGGCGGCCTGCTCGAAACCGCGCGCGACGCGGCTTCGGCGCCGGTCGATGCTACCCGAGTGCCCAATTACGATCCGCAAGCGACGCGCGGCTTGCAGGACCTGGCGCAGAACCCCGAGCAGATCGAGGCCCGCGCACGGGCCACCGCAACGACAAACCCGGCGCTGCGCGCAATCCGCGACAGCATGGCCATACGGGCCGAGTTCGACGCGCAGGACATCTCCGACATGCTCGCGCGGAGCCGGACGATCAGCGAGACCCCGCTCGACTACACCAGCGGCATGGCGGTCGGGGGCGCGCAGGGAACCTGCGTACCGCTTCCTCCCGGCGCGGGGTCGGCAGGGACTTACACCGCGACCTGTAATACCGGCACGCGGATCGACCGGAGCGCCGGTCAGTGCGCGGTGCCGCTTGTCGCCACCATCACCCGTCGCCAGCAGTACCATTACGTCTGCAGCAGCTTCGGCGGTCTACGACAACAGACCTGCCAGATCTTCGAAGATGCGGGGTGCCGCCACACCGGATACCGCGAGGGCCCCTGCCTGCAATGGGGCGGCACTCGCGAGAACCCGTGGTGCACCGAACCCGGCGAGCCGCTCAACGAGATGGCTTGCGATGCACCGGTCGCCGGGGAGACGCCCTACGCAGTTACCGCCGACACCAGCATCAATACCGCGCCAGACGAGAGCCAGTGCACGGGTTTTGCCGGCAACGGCGAGTGCACGCTCGACGCGGAAGTCTGCACCGACAGCGATCCGCAGACCCGCACGATCGACGGTGTCGCGGTCACCCGGCCCTGCTGGGCCTGGCAGCGCAGCTACAGCTGCGTCACCCGAAGTGCGGCCAGCGACTGCTCGGGACTCGAAGACCAGGCAAGCTGCCGTTTCATCCGAGAGGAATGTCTGAGCGGCGCCGCGACATGCGAGACCTGGGAGCGTGTCTACGAATGCCCGCTTCCGGCCAGCGAAACGGGGGGTACGCAATACGTTTGCGACGGCGACGTCTACTGCATCGACGGTTCGTGCGAGACGATCGAGCGCAAGGCGAACGACGAATTCAAGGACGCGGTGACCGCGCTCCATGCGATGAACGAGGCGCGCGGGCAGTTCGATCCGGACACGCTGACGCTGTTCCGCGGAACCCGCGACACCTGCTCGTCCAAGGTCTTCGGCATACTCAACTGCTGCAAGGGCAAGGGATTTCCGCTCATTCCCGGGATCAGCCTGCTGGTGGCACTCGGCTGCGATCGCGAGGAGGTGCTGCTCCACGAGCGCGATGCGCAGGGGCTGTGCGCCTATGTTGGCAGCTATTGCTCAGACAGCTTCCTTGGCGTGTGCCTGACCAAGAAGAAAGTCTACTGCTGCTTCGAGTCCAAACTCTCGCGGATCCTGCAGGAGCAGGGCCGTCGCCAGTTGCCCAAGCCGTGGGGCAAGCCGAAGACCGAGACCTGCCAGGGTTTCACGCTCGACGAGTTCGCGCGGCTCGACCTCAGCCAGATGGATTTTTCCGAAGTCTATGCCGAGTTCACCGACGCCGCGCGGCTGCCGGACGAACTCGAGACCAGCACCCTCATCCAGCAGAAAATCCAGGACTACTACGCAAGGAAAGCACAATGATGCGCGGCGCCCCCAAACTCGCGCTCTGGGCGGCTGCGGCCCTGTGCATGGCCTGCCCCGTGGCCGCGCAGAACGCGGGCGCCACGAATGACGCCGCCGACGCGCTCTACTGCGCTAAGCGCAAGCTCGGCTACTGGTTCTACTGCGTCAGACCGGCGCCCGCGCCGCAGGGTGCAGAGCCGCAGCCGACGACAAGCGCCGCCGAAGAGCTCGACGCGATCACCGGCGAGCTGCGCGAGCTCAAGGCGCAGGCGATCCTCAATCCGACACCTCGAAACGTGGCTGCCTACATCCGCTTCCAGCGCGAGCAGCTCGACCGCGCCTCGCTGTTCTCCGACGTCTGGCAGCGCGCGCTGTGGCAGGACCCGGCGCTCGACTACACGCTCGAGCGCCCGGTCGGCGCGCTCGCCAAGAAGCAGTGGCAGGATACGCGCGCCGCCGAGCGCGACCTCGCGATGGCTCGGCTCTCCGAACGCTACGGTCTGTTCTATTTCTTCGCCCAGACCTGCGGCGCCTGCGAGGTCATGAGCCCGATCGTCAAGGCGGTCGCGTCACGCTGGCGAATTACAGTGCGCGCGATCTCGACCGATGGCGGGCCATCGCGGCACTTCCCGGACTACAGCGTCGAGAAGGGCCAGCGGCCGCGCATGGGGCTCGAGCCCGGGATCACTCCCGCGGTGGTCCTGTGGGACAGCGTCGGGAAGCGCCCGATCCCGATAGGCTACGGCGTGCTCTCGGCCGACGAGCTGCAGGACCGCATCTATCTCCTCACCACGAAGGAAGCCGGACATGATTACTAGGCTCAGGACCATCGCGCTTGCGCTCGCCGCGACGAGCATGGTCGCCGTCCCGATCTCGGCCCCGGCATCGGCCAACGTTGGCGACAGCATGGACCGGTTCATGGACGATATGGGCGGGGCGGCGAACGTCACCGGCCCGACCGCCTTCGAAGGCCAGTCGGCCGGCTACTACAGCATGGGCAATGTCTGGACGCGCTTTCCGCAGAAGACGACCAACATCGCCAATCTCCAGCTGCCGCGCGCGCGGGCCGGGTGCGGCGGTATTGACATCTTCGCCGGGTCCTTTTCCTTCATCAACGCGAGCGAGATGGTCGCGCTGCTGAAGGCGGTCGCTAACAACGCGGTCGGGTTCGCCTTCAGCCTCGCGATCGACACGATCTGCCCCGAGTGCAACAAGATCATGCAGGAGTTCAGCCAGAAGGCGCAGCTCATGAACGAACTGTCCATCAACTCCTGCGAGATGGCGCAGGGGCTGGTCGGGGGCATCTGGCCCAAGGGCGATCTTGCCGACAAGGCGATCTGCGAAGCGATCGGCAATTCCGAAGGCATCTTCACCGACTATGCCGCGGCCAAGCATGGCTGCGGGACCCGGGGGCAGCGCGCTTCGACCAGCGAGAACGGCGGCGAGGACTTCGCCGACGTCAATCCCGGCGTCGCGCGCAACTACACCTGGCATGTCCTCAAGCAGAGCGCCTTCTTCAACCCCGGCGGGACCTTCGACCGCGAGCTTGCCGAGTATGCGATGACGCTGATCGGCACGGTGATCTACGTGCCGCCCAGGGACGAAGAGCCCGGCAAGTTCGTGCCCTTTGCCGGCGACGCCTCCTCGACGCTGGTGACCGCGCTGCTCGACGGGACGCAGGGACAGAGCGTGCGCGTGTTCCAGTGCGACGAACCCGATCAGTGCCTCAACCCAAGTTTCCAGCAATTGAGCCTGGCCAGCGCGAAGGCGATCAGGCCGCGCGTCGCTCTCCTGATCGGCAACATGGTCGAGGCGATCCGCACCGATACCGCCATTGGCGATACCGAACGGGAACTGCTCCAGGTCGCGTCGCTGCCGCTCTACAAAATTCTCACCGTGCAGGCGGCGTTCGGGCGCGGCATGGCGACCGACGACCGTGCGACGCTCGCCGAAGTCGCGAGCATAGATCTGCTGCATGCGATCCTTGAGCGGATCATCTCCGAAGCGGGCCGCTCGATGGCCAGCTTCATCGCCGCCGACGAGGCCAAGCTCGCCCTGTGGCGCGCGCAGGTGGCGGAAGTGCGCAGCCAGCTCGCGCACCGGCAGGCCAACGGCCAGGCGCGCATCACCGCGATCGTCCAGATCATCGAGAAGACCGCGATGATCGAGAACATGCTTGCCGCCTCGATGTCGCCCTCGATGGCCGCGGCGCTCGACTGGTCGCGCGGGCTGCAGTCGCGCTCGATCGTCCCGTAGGGAGCAGGCTCGTGGTCGAGATCTTCACGGTCGGTGGCGGCGAATACATCGTCAACGTCCTGAACGCAGTCGCCGCCTGGACCGGCGCGGGCGGCTACAAGAGCCTGATCCAGGTCGCGCTGGTGATGGGCATGGCGCTGGCGGTCATCGTGCTTGCCTTCAATCAGGACTGGCGCGCCTGGCTCAACTGGTTTCTCGGGGCGACGCTCATCTACATGTGTCTGATGGTGCCACGGATGGACGTCCACGTCACCGACCGCGTCAATCCGGGCCTCGCTCCAGCAACGGTCGCAAATGTCCCGCTGGGGCTCGCTCTCATGGCGAGCTTCACCAGCCAGGCCGGCGACTATCTAACCCGCTCGGCCGAGCTCGTCTTCGGGCTGCCGAGCGATCTCAACTATTCGAAGAACGGCATGATCTACGGCGCCCGGCTGCTCGAGGCGACGCGCTCGCTACGCATCAACGATCCCGAGTTTGCCGCCAATTTCGACGAGCATGTCCGGCAATGCGTGTTCTACGATCTGCTGCTTGGCCGCTATTCGATGAAGGAACTCTCGCAGAGCAACGACATCTGGGCGACGATCGCCCCGGGCAGCGCGGCCCGCGCGCAGAAGTTCGTCACCCGTCAAAGCGACGACAGCGTCTCCGCCTCGATCGTGACCTGCCGCGAGGCTTATACCGCGCTCTCCAATCAGTGGGCGGGTCTCATCGATGAGATGACGCTGGTCGCGGGCCGCCAGCTCTACCCGCGCCAGACCGAAGCGCTCGCCAGGGCCAAGCTTCTCGCCGATCTGCCGGTCGCCTATCAGTATCTGAGCGGCGTCTCGCAGAGCGCGAGCGCGATCTTCCGTCAGGTCCTTACCGTCAATGCGATGAACCAGGCGATGCACGGTTTCGCCGGAGCGAGCGGCACGACCAGCATCGACGTGTTCGCTCAGACCCGCGCCGACATCCAGACCGAGCGCACCTATTCCTCGATCGCGCACAATGCCATGAAATGGGTGCCGATCCTCAATGTCGTGCTCACCGTCGTGTTCTACGCGCTGTTCCCGGTGCTCTTCCCGTTGTTCCTGATGCCAAAGACCGGCCCCCTGGCACTCCGAGGCTACGTCACCGGCTTCCTCTACCTTGCCGCCTGGGGACCGCTGTTCGTGATCCTGCACATGATCCTGATGTTCAAGGGCGCGAGCGATCTCGCCGCAGCGAGCGGCAGCACCGGGCTCAGTCTGGCGACCTTTGGCGGAATGAGCGACGTCAACAGCGATATCGGCGTGCTTGCCGGCTATCTCGTCGCGTCGGTGCCGTTCCTCGCCGGCGGCGTTGCCAAGGGCGCCATGGCCATCTCCACCCAAGCGACCTCCTACCTCAACCCGAGCCAGAACGCGGCCGAGGAAGCCGCGCGCGAGGCGAGCACGGGCAATGTCTCGCTCGGCAATTCGAACATCGACAATTCGAGCGTGTTCTCGCGCCAGTTCGCGCAAGGCAACCTCGCGCCCAACATCGCCTATGGCGCCGGCCAGACCCGCAGCTTCGGCGAGAGCGGCACGCAGACCACCAGCTTCCCCGGCGCCGAGTTCGCGCATGTGCCGACATCGAGCTATCCGTTCAGCCCGACACTGGGACAGGATTTCAGCGGCAGGCTCTCGACCATGGCGAGCCAGAGCCGCGGGCAGAGCGAGACCTTCTCCAACCTCGCCCAGCAATCGACCAGCTCGGCGGTCACACGGTTCAACGAGATACGCGATGCGTACACGCGCTCGCGCTCGAACGAGAGCGTCAGCGGCACCTCCACCAGCGACAGCATTGGGAGCGCATTCAGCGAAGTCGACAACGCATCGCGGACGCTGCAGCAACAATTCGGCCTGTCGCGCCGCGCGGCAGACGACATCAGTGTTTCGTGGTTCCTCAATGGCGATGCGGGATTGGGTGTGAAGGGTGACAAGGGGTCTGTGCAGGGATCGGCCGGACTGCGCGGCGGCCGAAACCAGAGCTGGACGGACAGCGATATCGGGATCGCTTCGGAGGATCGGTCGCGAGTGCTCGGTGCGCTCAGGCAGATCTCGGAGAGCCAGAACTGGTCGACCACGCGCGAGGGGTTCCTGCGGGAGACTAGCACAAGCTCGGAAGCGCTGGTGTCGAGCAGCGCCTCAGGTCTCACCACCTCGCTCACCGAGGCGCAGAGCTACACCGTCGAAGCACGGCGGGCCGAGGAGCTTGCCAGCCGTCTCGAAAGTCAGGCGAGCTGGTACGAAAGCGCCACCGCGGCCGGATCGCTCAATCTCAGCCAGGCCTATCGCGAGTGGGGCATGGCCGAGATCGAAGCCAACCGGGACTATTACGGCCCGGTGCACTTCGATGACATCGAGTTCCAGATGAGCGCCCAAGGGCAGCAATTGCAGGCGCGCTTCGTCGAGAACTACGCAGACCGATTGCATGGTGACATCGCCGACCAGCTTGTTCTGCCTGCCTTTGCGCCGGTCTCACGCCCGAACGTAAATTCTCAAAGCGATGTGCGTAGCTCGGTCAGTCTCGGAGGGTCACCAATAGGACTATCAAGCTCGTCCGGCGATCGCGAGGCGATTGAGCAGGAAGTCGCGAGAGCTCAGGAGCGAGGCGCGCAACGGATGGACCGCGTTACTGATGACCTGGAGGGTAGAACACGGGACGCGCGAGGCGCATCAGCGGAAGCCGCCGACAATGTGAAAAAATGGTAGGTCAGATTAAGCCATCGTAGATCGCTACGTAGATTGCGAACGCAATGAAGAGGATCCCGAACAGGATTAATCCCGCCCTTCCCCAAGGGTCGGCCCAAGTCTTCCTCCAGGTGTAAGCCGTCAGTCGGTTCTCGGCGATCGCTCGATCGACCTCGCGAAAGCCCTGCCAATCCTGGCCGCCGGCGTCCTTGGATTTGTCAGAATCGCTCATCGACTATCTCCATCACAAGCCAGAGCCGCCAGCCTCTGCTCTTCCTGAGAGGTTGGAGGGACGGTGCCCGCAGTTTAACTTAGAAGCTTCGGGAATACGATATGCTGGACTTGGTCCTTTCCAGCGGTGATGGCAGACAACTCTCATGAAGCGCGCACTCCTCAATACGGCTTGGCTGGCATTTGCATGATGTTCCGCCGCAAATCAGAGAAGCAGCATGGCCGCAACCCGGGTGCGCTGATCTTCGATTTCCACCACGAGTTGCGCCGCCAGAAACGGGCGAAGCTCCGCGCACTCGCGATGCTTGTCGGCGGTGGCTTGCTGGCGGGAGCTGTCGGGGGGCTCATCGGAATAAACTGGCCAGCAAGTACGGCGAGCGCGCAAGCTTGGGCAGCGCATAGCTTCGCCGTGTGCGGAACAATCCGCCAGACCTGCGTGGTCGATGGCGACACGATCTGGCTTGAGGGCGTGAAGATCCGCATTGCCGATATCGACACGCCGGAGATCTCCTCGCCGCAATGCGATGCCGAGTACGAGAGAGGAATTCGTGCGCGCGATCGGCTTGTGGTGCTGCTCAACGAAGGCGAGTTCGAACTCCGCCCGATCGGAAGCCGCGACGAAGACCAGTACGGACGCAAGCTTCGCGTCACAATGCAAAACGGCCGGTCACTGGGTGATCTGCTCGTATCGGAAAATCTGGCCCGCACCTGGACCGGTCGGCGGGAGTCATGGTGCTGATGCGCGACTGGCAGACCGACGAAGAGCGTGCCGAGGATGAAGCGAACGCCTGGAGACTCCATCTCGAAGCATGGCTGATCGGGGCCGCGACGCTGTTGGCGATCGCGGGCGCTGTCGGATGGCTGATGTGACACTCACACGGGAACAGGAATGGTGGGGCGTGGCGCTCTGGGTTGAGAAGACGCACGGCAATCGCGGGCCTTCGTTCATTGCCGGAAGAATAGACGCGCTTGCGCAAAGCGGTGAAGAGGACGGGGTTCGGCTTTGGCGGGAAGTCGCTCGCCGCTTTGAGAGCCTCTCCGACGCGCAGAAAGACGGCTGGTCTTCTTAGGGCCCTTACTCTCTCTGCCGCTCTCGATCCATTCGAGATAGGCGTTCAGTCGGTCGAGGGTGCGTCGCCTCGGCTTCCTACCCAGTCTCAAGTCGAGCACAAACCGAGGATCGCCGACTGCGCGACGGCCGAAGCGCGTTGCGGAAATGCGGTAGTTGATGAGGTGCATCTCGATCCGGTCCAACAACGTCATCGCTCCTAGCCTCGACTCGCATACTGCTTGTGTTCCTGATATGTTCTTAGTAGGAAGAGTTTTGTGAGTCTAGGAAGAATCCTACACTCGACGAGAAGCGATGAAGGACCGACGCATGGAGAATGTCAGGGAAGAGCTCGACCGGCTGATCCAGAAAAACAGGTATGGCTACGCCGCGATTTCGAGGCTGCTGGGGCGCAATGCGAGCTACATTCAGCAGTTTATCAAGCGGGGGTCGCCCCGCAAGCTTGAGGATGAAGACCGCAGGAAACTCGCGAGCTTTTTCGGCGTCGATGAGCAGGTTTTCGGTGGTCCGGCTAATGTCGTGTGGGAGGGCCTCGTCGAGATCCCCGTGCTCGATGTCGAAGCGTCCGCGGGTTTCGGCGCCGTGGCGACCAGCGAGACGGCTCAAACACGCTTCGGGTTCGATGAGCGCTGGCTCCGTAGTTTGACCTCAGCAAAGAGCGCTAGTCTATCGATCGTGCGAGTAATGGGCGACTCCATGGAGCCCACTCTCAGCGATGGCGATGAAGTGCTGGTCGATGCGTCCGATCACGCATCGCGGTTGCGCGATGGAATCTATGTCCTGCGCGCCGACGACGCACTTGTGGTGAAACGCGTCGCCCTCAAGCCAGGCGGTAAGCAGATCACGATCGCCAGTGACAATCCCGCATACCCGACCTGGAGCGACATGAGCCGCTCAGAGGTGCACGTGGTCGGGCGGGTTATCTGGTTTGGTCGGGCGCTCTAGTCGAAAGCATGGATTGTCGCCTGTTAGTGTGGGTAGGACTGGCGGCGTTCGCCGCTTAGCGCGCCTGCGATTATCGCGCCACGCGCTCGACCACAGCATCCACGAACGCCACCAGCGTGGCAGTCTCACGAGTCTCACACTCCCACAGTGTCATTACCGTCCAGCCAGCCGCCTCGAGCTCAGAGGCTTGGCGCGCGTCACGTTCGACGTTTTCCTCAAACTTCCGCTCCCAAAAATCGGAACGGGATTTGGGCGTCCTCGTGTGTTGGCACCCTGGATGGCGGTGCCAGAAGCAACCGTGGACGAATATCGCCAGCTTCGCACCGCGAAAGACGATGTCCGGCCTTCCGGGCAGCTCTTTGACCTGAAGCCGATATCGTAGGCCGGCGGCGTGGAGCGCGCGCCTGAGTCGCATCTCTGGCCGCGTGTCGCGGCCCTTCACGCGCGACATCACCTCCGAGCGCGTTAGCGGCGCTCGTTTGGTCTTCACGCGGTGAAGCTCTCCGTCTCATAACGATAGCGCGTGTCTTCCTTGTAGAGAATCACGCGACCGGGGAAGACTGTTGTGCGCCACCCGGCGGGAAGCGCGCCCATGATCTTGCACAGGAGAGTGCGCGTCGTGTCTCCGTCCGCAACTTCAACCTCGGGCGCTTCGCGCTGATCGACATGACCCTTGCGATAGCTGACATATTTGTCGTCGGAGCCGGGCTTCAGGTCGGTTTCGTAGCGCAGATCATACGGCAGGTGCTGCTTGAGCTTGATCAGCAAAGGTAACACCGCGTGGCTACCCGCCTCAACGAGGTGGAGCTGGCGATCAATGTTGATGGGATATGCGTTGTCGAAGTCGGCTGGCTGCTGCCCCTCGCGGTTGTGCCCCGGATCGTTCGAACCGAATCCGCTGTCGTTCCAGGCCAGCGCACCCTCATCCGCCTTTCGCATGGCGTTGATGAGGATCGCTTCGACATCGAAGTTCGAGAAAACCAGAATCCGGATCGCCTTGAACGCGATCGTCGAAGGGTCGAGATTTTTCCGGTTTTGGATCGTGAACGCGTGGCGGTTGAGCCGGTCGCGGAAGCCGTGGCGGGTGTCAGTCTTCCCCGCGTAAACGGGATATCCGTCCACGAAGAGCACATACGCGCCCTTGGCGCCTTCCGGAATGGCGTTGACCGACGAGGCGGTGAGCGGCGCCAGGTCGATACTCGCTACGACCTCGGGAAGTTCGTTGCGAAGCACCTTTTCAATGTCGATCTCATATTCGACGTAGCCCTTGAGCTCCGGGTCGATGATGGTCGCGGCTGCGGTTTGCGATTCGGTCACGCCGCCATTGGCAGTTCACCCCTACGGGTCGTCAAGATGCCAGCTGTCCACCGGCCTATCGCCTCGGCGAGTTCGCAGGGCACGGCGTTGCCCAGCTGGCGCATGCTTTCGGTCCAACTGCGGGGAAATTCGTAGTCGTCCGGCATACCTTGGAGCCGCGCCGCTTCGCGCGTAGTGAAGTATCTAACGCTGCCGTCCGGCCGCACCATCATGTTTTCACCTCCGGGGACCCCGTGGTCACCGGCCTTGAGCGCTTTCGCCGGCTGGTCGAGCGGACTGCCCGTGTGGCCCTTGTAGACCTTCGCGCCCGCCTGAAACACGTGGTTGTTTTTCCCATTCGGCTCGCCGAGGCCACGCAGCCTGTCGCGGACCGTCACCCAGCGCTCGCAAGTCGGCTCGGTGCCCATTTTGCGCAGACGGAGCACGGTCGCCGCGTCGATCGGATCGAAGGAATCCAGGGACCGCTTGATCCGGTGCTCCTTCCAGTACGTACCGGTCACGTATTGCTCCCAAAGAAGCCGCTCGCGCGAATGGGTCGGGCGCAGCGTCGGCACCGCGCCGGTCAGCACGTCGGCTCGAATCCCGGCGATGACGACCCGGTGGCGCTTCTGGGCCGCGCCAAAGTCGGCCGCGTTCACCTGGAAAACCTGGACCTCGTAGCGAAGTTCGGCGCTCGGCTTGGTCAACCCATCAACGATCGACCGCAGATAGCCCGCGAACTTCGGCCGAACGAGGCCGCGGACATTCTCGAATAAGAAGGCGCGCGGACTTATCTCGCGCACCGATCGTATAGCCTGTGGCCACATGTCGCGATGATCATCGTCGCCGCGTCCTTTGCCGCCTATGCTGAACGGCTGACATGGAGGCCCGCCCGCGACGAGGTCCGCGCCCGCGAATTCCCGCCAATCGATCTCGCGCACATCGCTGCGAACGATTGGCCAGCGATCAACGTGCTCGATGCCCTTCGCGCGGTTGTGCAAGACCGTCTCAACGGCGTCGCCATTCCACTCGACCATCAAATCATGATGAAAACCGGCGCGGGCAAGGCCAAGGCCAAGGCCGCCACATCCAGTGAAAAGTTCGACGCTGCGCACGATCCCACTACTCCTATAGACCGGACGAGCGGCCACCATACCGGCACAAAACGCTCGCATTTCGTCTCGCCGTTATCAAGGTGGTCCCACCGTATTGAACCCAGTAATCGGCCATTACACTCGTGATCCCTTCCGCTGAGAGCAGCGCCTTGCGGAGAGCTACCTATGCGCCCCAGGCCGTAACCTAATGGATGATCCCTTTTTGTTCCAGCAGAAAACATGGTTGGGACCCGCGAAACGCGAGCCGTCAAAGATAAAGTGCCTGTGATCGACGGTTGAATCAGCGGAAAAGATGAAGGAGGAACCTTGGCTCGTAGCTCGGTAATGGGAGACCGGAATGTATAACGGTTTCCGCGAACTCGTCGCCAATTGGGCCGCGATCCAGACCGCTCTGGCATCCACGGGCTTTGGCAGGAAGCATGAACAGACGGCAGCATCCAGGATTGGCGGCCTGAATAGCTGAACGGCGATAATCAGGCGCGACCCAGACAGCGGCGTTGAACCTGAACATTCATCGTAGCTTATAGACCGATATCTACAGATTTGGCCTTCTGCCTCGAAAACTCCCGCTCGGGTTCGGCCAGCCGCCGCAAATCGTCGCCGTGGGCCGTTCCCCGCGCCGCAGCGGAAGCCAGGCGCCCAGTCACCTCCAGCGCGGACGCCTTCTCACCTACGTTGCGTGCCACAGATCCTGCAAGTTTATCGCCACTGTCGACCACCAGCGTCAGATGATCGCGCAGCCGCGTCACGGTCACCAAGAAAGTCTTCTGATTGGAAAGATTGCGCTCTCGGCTATCCATTACTGCGATGCCTCGGTCCGATGTCAGCCCCTGCGCCATGTGCGCATTGAGCGCGTAAGCGAGATCGATCCGCTTCAGCATCGGGTCTCCCTCCCTCAACTGGAACTGCTCACCGTTCGTGGTCTCGACCGTGACGCGATCACGCTCGATCGAAACTACCCTCGCGCGGTCGGCATTGAAGAGCCTACGCCGGTGATCGTTACGCGTCCAGCGGATCCGGTCGCCGCGGTGAACCTCGAGCTGGCGCGGTTCGAACAGCGCCAGATTGTCGTCCTTGCCGGACTTGCGCATCCGGGCAGGCCTGAATGCATGCTGGCGGCCGCGATCGTCACGTAGCCGAACGACACCTTTCGCCTCATCGATGCCGCGGACAGAATACTCGCCGCGCTTGAGCCCCAAGGTACGCTCCGCCTTCGCGACCTCAAGCACCATGCCGGGCCGGTAGGCAGCGAGGTAACGCGATTCCTCGCGGGTGGAGTTCACGCGGTCGAGCACCTCGAGCGCGATCTTCTCCGGGCCGATTTCCCCATTCGCCTGCAGGCCGCGTTGGACCGCCTCGTTGACCGCAGAGCGAATGTTGCGGCCCGAGGCATAGACCGCCGTGCGCTCGCGCTCAGAGGGGGGAAGCGCGAGCCAGTGTTCCGCGGCGACGATCGGGCCGTCGCCTTCGGTTTCGACGGTGTGACCGCTAAGATGGTCCAAGGCCGATCTTACGAGACCCGCCTGCGCGGCCGCCTGCGCCAGGCGCAGAACCGGATCGCGGCCGCGCAGGTTCATTGTCATCTCTGCCCTGGCGATGCCGCCCTGCTGGAGCAGCGCGAACGGCTTGCCGGCATCAACCGCACCGAGCTGCTTCCGGTCGCCCATCAGGACCAGACGATGCACCTCAGCCAGGTTGGCGATGCGGATCAACTGCTCCTTGTCGGCATTGGATACCATCGAGGCTTCGTCCAGGACCAGGACGCGATCCTTCAACGCGTCCTTTGCCTGACCTAAGTTGCTCCCGTTGCCTGGCTCGTTGATCAGCTTACCCCAATCCTTAAGGAAGCGGGCGAGCGTCTGCGAACGAATGCCGGTGTCGCGCTCGAGCATCTGAACCAGCGTGTTCTGGACCGCGAGGCCGATCACCGGATGTCCTTCTTCGCGCAGCACTTCGGCCACCGGCTTGAGCACGCTCGACTTGCCGGCGCCGGCCACGCCCTGGATGGCGATCGTGCGGTCGGCCGAGGACAGGATGAGCCGCGCGGCACCGAGCTGCCCCTGATTGAGCTTGAACCCATGGTTTATTTCGGCCGACGCCTGGACGCGGCTTTCCGCCTCGTCACCAGCAATGCCGGGCTTGATCGCGCCTTTGCCTTCGGCCGCCCAGGCAAGGATGCGCGTCTCGACTTCAACCGCCTCACGGCTGGCAACCCAGCCCCTGTGCTTGCCGGTCCCCTCCAAAAGATGTCCCGAGCGAACCAGCGAGCGGACGGCGGCTTCGACGTGGGAGATCGTCGTCGACAGCCCGAAGTCGAGCGCCGCCTTGTAAAGCGCCTCGCGCTCGAAGCCTGCCTCGCGCTGCGAGAGATGGCGCACGCCCGAGGCGACCGCCTGCGCCGCCGCGATGGCTTCGGGACCCTTCTTCAAGACATGACCCGGCACCAGCGGGTCGCGCTCGTCGCCCGAAATACGCGCGGCAAATTCCCGCAGGCGAGCGATACCGCGCTCGACCAGCGTCGCCGGGCGCGCGACCTCGCGCTCCTGCCGTGTGGCCCGCAGGTGTGAGGCTTCCACAATTGGCTCAAGGTCGAGACCGATATCCTTTGCCACCTGATCCCAGCGAACGGCGAGCGCGCCGCGATCCTCGATCGGCTCCTTCGCCGAACGGGTGGCCAGCGCGGCAATTCGCCCCGCCTCAAGTCCCGAGCCGCGGCGCGCATCGAGCACTTCCTGGCGGCGGGTGGAGAACGCCATCAGCTGTTCGCGACTGATCCCGCGCGCCTCGAAGTTGCCGTGCTTGAGCGCCGGGCCGGTCTCGTAACCGAGTTTCTCGACGCTCGTCCGAAACCGCGCCATAGCAATCGAATTGAGCAGCGTGTTCAGGGACCACAGCCGGTCATTCTTTAGCGTGCGCCACACTCCGTCGGGCCCGCGGGTCGCATTGGCGATGACCGCATGAAAATGCAGGTTGGGCTCCTGGTTGCGGTTGGTGTCGTGCTGGAACAGACCGATCGCAAGGTTGCCGGTGGCGACCGTGCGCACCTGCCCTTTCTCCACGAGCCGGGTCTCGGCGGCATTCTTTTCCGCCCAGGCGAGCGTCTCGATGACCGCTTCACGGTAGGCCTCGACGATCCGTTCGTCCTTGCCGAGGAGAGCCAGCAGCGACCAGCTCTTAGGCAGCGAAAAGGTGAGATCGGTGCCCGGCCGGTGCCATTGGCCAGGATTGCCGACGCTCGATCCATCGGGGAGGTCGCCGCGCAGCAGCGCATTGAAGGCCTTGGTCTCTACGCGGCCCTTTAGACCCAGCAGATCGGCGCCCTTGCCGATCCATTGTCCCGAACGGTCGGCATCGGCGCTGGCGTAGTAGTTGTCGGCGGCGAAATAGCTCGCCGCGGCCGAGGGCGAACGAACATTGGCAACAGAGAGCATTGGCAGCGGATCCTATTGGCCCCTCCACGCCTCCCGTCAGTCGATCAGATGTCCGGATCGATATCGCCCATGTCGCGCTCCTGCTGTTCGCGCGCGGCGCCTCCGAGCAGCGAACGCTGCTGGTCCTCCTGCTGCCGGTGGTCAGTGCGATTGCGGTCCCGTGTCGCATCCTGTGAGGCTTGCGGATCGCGGAGATCCGGGCGCGACGGCTTGTCCGCCAGGCCGGCGGGTTCTCTCGAGCTTTCCCTGGTATCGCCAAGCGGCAATTCGGATTGCGCGTGAGCGCCGGCTTGCGACCTCACGCTCGACCGGGATGCAAGCCGCGCGCTCGCCGGATCGGTGGGCAAGGATACCTTAGCCGAGGCTTGCTTCCCATTCTTGCCGGATTTCGGCGCATCCGACGGCGCCGCTTGGCTGCTCCTCGTACGCGCCTTCTGCGGATCGGCCGATGGTCGATCCTTGCGTGCCAGACGGCGCGGCTCGCCGCCCTCGTCTTCGCTCCCCGCGTGATGCGCCCCGCGAACTTCAGCGCTACCGCTACCGCTGCCGCTGCCGCTGCGGTGCGCTATGCGGGCTCGCGATGGCAGCTCACGGGCGATGAATCCCTCGGCGACACGGGGCCAATCGCGCGGGATCAGCGTGACCGGCGCTGCCGGAAATCCGTCCGGAAACTTGATGAAGCCCGCAAGGCTCGGAAGCTCCATGAACTCGTCGGGAAGGAGGAGCGGAACGACCTGCCGGCGGGGCGTCAGGCTGACCGCATCGCGGGCGTTGTTGTAGCCATAGCTGTAACCTTCCTCCATCTCGCGGACCTCGCGGTGCCCGACGACATCCGAGCACCACGTCGCGGTTTCCCGGTCGGCGGTAGCGAGGATCAGCTTGGTCCTGGCGAGCGAGGACAGCGTCATCGCCATGTTCTCGCCGTAGACCTCCTTGAGCTTGGCGAAGGCATGCACGCCGGTGACGATCGCACCGCCGAAGTTGCGCGCGGTCTGGAGGCCCTTCTCGAGCGACGGAAGGCGGTGCAGCGCCCCCAGTTCGTCGATCAGGAGCCACAGTTTGAGATCGCGGGTGCGCCGCCCGGTCATCAGCGTGTTGATCGCGGTATCGAGCCATAGCGTGAGCAGCTGCGAGAGCACGCTCATGTCGGCGTAGCGCGCGGAGAGGAACAGCAGCGAGCCCGGCTCGCATGTCCCCTTGGTCCAGCGACGGATCGAAAAAGGCTCTCCGTCCGACGGCAGCATCTGCATCGCCTTGGCGTTGACGTTGAACACCGCGCGCACCGATTCCGCCATCTTGGCGGCGCTTGGCGTAGTGATCGGCCCCGCCATCGTATCCTCGAGCAGCTTGTGCAGATCGGATAGGTCGGCGTTCATCAGCTCGTCGGCGAGCGCCTGGTTGCTGCCCCGTCCTTCCTCGGCGAGCTTGATGCAGGTCTCGACGAACATGGTGCGCGCGGCAAGCACCCAGAATTGCTCCGAGCCGCCCCCGTCGTGGGGCACCAGCGATTCCGCGGCGGAATGAAATTCGGCGCGCGAGGTGCAGTCGTTGAACACGCTCCAGCTCGGGCAGCGGGCGTCGAGCGGATTGAGAATGACGTCGCGATCCGCCTCGTAGAAGGTCTCGATGAACGCCCCGGTGAGGTCGAAGATTACTGCGCGTTCGCCGCGCTCGCGGATCTCGCCCACGAGGTCAGTGAGTGCCACGGTCTTGCCTGTGCCGGTCGTCCCGACCAGCATGGCGTGGCTCTGCTCGCGGCGCCACGGCCAGCTTACGCCGGCAAGATGCGCGGGGGCATAGAGCCCTGCCTCGCGCAGCGATGCGCGACCGGCCAGGCGCCACGCCCAGCCCATTTCGCTGCCGTATTCGCGCGCCCGCTCGCGGGCGTTGTGGCGGGCAATTTCGCTCTCGAGTTGGGGCAAAGTGGCGAGCGAAGAGCCCCGCACATGCTTCTTCTGCTTCGAGCGCTCGCCGAAGCGTTCGGCAATCCACCAGAAGGTGGCGAACAGCGGGACGAGGATCAGGCCCGCGAGCACCAGGGCGCTCAGCAGCGCCTCCCCGAATGCGGCAACCGCCGCACGCATCGGTGGGTATTGGGCGACGACCGACATGGGAAAGGCGGCGGTCTCGCCGTCGCCCAGTTTGAGGTGCACGAGCTTGGCGGGATCGAACTCCATGAAGCCGTAGGCCGAGGCGTAGAGATGCATCCAGAGGAGGTAGACCTCCTGGTCGCTGAGCGAGGATCGCACCTCCCACCAGCCCAGGCCAAGGATGACGAGCACGGTGACGATCAGCGGGCCCTTGAGGCCCGCCGCGAACATGAATCCGAAGTGGCCGAGCAGCTGGCTGCCGCGGGTGAAGTTGACGAGATTATGCTTCATGCTCGCCTCCCTTGCCGGAAGCCGGAATGAGGCCGAGCCGCTCGAGCCGGCGGTGATAGGCGGCGAGCGTGCGCTCCCTCAGCGTCTGGTCGGGATGGTGGGCGAGCAGCGCGTCGAGCGCGACCGTCGCGAACACCCTCTGCCTCTCTGGATCGGCCCCGGTCGGGCGCGGCTGCGCATCGTTGTCGCGGGTCCAGGCCGCGACCAGCAGGTCGCGCACGACAATGCTTACGCTGACCTGCCTGAGCCGCGCCTGGTCCCTGATCCAGTCCGCGATAAGCGGCGGAACATAGCTCTGCAGACTTTGATGACGTTTCACTTCTCCAAGCTCCTTGAACGATAAGGAACCTGGTTCACCCTGCGGAAGGCGAGGATCAGACTAAATCACGGCCAGCCTGTAGGAAAACGGAAAGTTCGCGCATCAGTTCAATGGCTTAGTGCACGGTGATTTACCCGCAAATCGCGAATCCGCTTCATGCATCACGGTCAAATCAGTTGCTGCATCTCGCGAAATCCAGATCTATCCCATTGAAGAAAACGAGGAAACATCCGGCAGCACCGCTGCGTACGGTGTGCCCACTGTTCCCCATTGCGCGGGCAGGACCAGTGAACCAGTGCGCTATCTTCCAGGAGGCAATTTTCCACCCTTACCCTTGGAGCGCGAGCAGCTCGGCGGTGGCGGCAGGATGACGGCCGCGGAAGAATCTTCGGTCCCCACCAACAAGAGATCGCACCTGCGAGAGAGGCGACGGCAAAGGACCATGTGCGAAGCGGCCGGAACGGGGCATGTCGTTTCGGCCCGCGCGCGCTGGTCCGACCCGCCGCTGGTTCGCAAGTGCGCGCGGGGCCCAGAACAAAAAAGGCCGCGCCCTCAGGAGCGCATCGCCAGATGCGTGGGACAGAGCGCGTCCACAGCCCCGCTCCGCTTCCCCAACGCCATTGTCCGGCGAGCATGAAAAAAGGGCGGAGAACCGTCGCCGGTTCCCGCCCTCTCTTCGAGCTCAGAACTCGTCAAGCATACCTCCGCGCACGGTGTGGACCACCCGGTTCGCCAGCTGAGCCGGCAGGGCGTTGTAGTCTCCCTCGTCGAGCGCGAAGTAACCCAGATCATCGTCCTCGACGATATGCTGGTCGAAGTAGCTGTGCAGAGCGCGCCGTTCGGCAACCGCCAGTGCTTCGAAGTAGCGTTCCGCGTTCGACGCGATTGGAGCAAGTGAAGCCATGATATCCTCCTGATGTCTGTCCTCGAGACGACAGGAGATCGGCCGATGGTCTTGCGGATCCCGGGTCCAGGATCGCCCTCTGGGCGACCGCGTCAGCGGCGGTGGGGGCAACGATTTTGTCGGACCGCAGCGCAGCGAAGGGGAGGCAAAATGGTGGGGCCCCGCCGTCCTTGACGCGGGAGCCGCAAGGCTATCACCATGGACGATCCGTGAGCCAGGACCATTCCCAACCTCTCGGATGAAGCGGGCGCCCACGAGCAGCGCAAAAAGCTCTTTCCTACACCCTGCAGGCACGACAGACAGGAGCACGGAGGCATCATGGAGGGGACGCGGAAAGGACCCCAACAATGCCGACGAAACGAAGCGCGGTCGATGCGCTCAGGAAGCTCGAAGCCGACCGGCACGCTCTCAACGAACGCCAGCGCGAACTGGAAGAGAAGGCTGCACTCGAGCTGGGGCGGCTGATCCTTGGATCAGGTGTCGAAGCGTTTTCGAGGAAAGGCCTTAGACAGGCGAGCGAGATGCTCGGAAGGCTCGGTGAAGCCGAAGCTCTGCGGCGGCTGGCAGGCGAACAGTCCGCATCGCGTCACAGCGGAACGCCCGCTGCTTCCTGAATAACTAGAGAAGGAGCCCTGCCGCGCTTGCGGCAGAGCCCCTTCTCGGTCTCCGGTTGATCGATGGCGTCAGTCGATCTCGGGGGCGTCGCGGTTGTCGTCGTCGCCATCCCTGGCGTTGCCGCGCGAGAGGAAGTCGACCTTGTCGGCGAGGATCTCGCAGCCGTAGCGCTTGACGCCTTCCTGGTCCTCCCACTGGGTGTAGTGAAGCCGGCCCTGGACCGAAACCAGCTGACCCTTGGTGCAGTACTGCCCGACGGTCTTGGAGAGGCCGTTGAAGCAGGTCACCCGGTGGAATTCGCTGTCCTTGGCGGTGTAGCCGTTTTCATCCTTGTAGGTCTTGCCGTCCTTGTCGCGCGCGGGGCGGTCGGTGACGACGGTGATGCCGGTGACGGAAGTTCCGCCCTTGGTCTCGCGGGATTCGGGATCGCGGGCGAGACGGCCGGTCAGGATTACGAGATTGGTCATGTGACTGGTCCTTCGGTGTGCCAAACCGGAAACCATTTCCGGCTTGCGAACATCCAGAAGAAGCAGGGCATGGGAGGACCGCACCGCAGGGCCAAAGGCCCAAGGGAAACGCCTTTGCAAGGGGTGGTGCGGGCAGGCAGCGCAGCTGCCAACACGGCCCGAAGGCAAAGGCGTTGCCGGCCTCAGCTGCCCTGGTTCAGGACTGTTCGCGAAGAAAGCCGGATTGGGTTCGGGTGGCTCGGCGTAGGCGCACTTGACGCCGCTCTTCTATCCGCCCTCTCCCTCGCCCTCGCTGACCGCCAGCAGATCCATGAAATTGCGGGCCGCCTCCCGGTCGTCAGCGTCTTTGAACGCGGTCTCAAGGTCAGGCGCAGAGCCGAGCATGTAAAGCAGCGCCCACAGGGCAAAGCGCTTGCTGCGGTCCTGTTCGAGACCGAGATCGACTTGGCAGCGCTCCAAGCCTGAGGCCAGCACGTCGGGGCTTACCGCCGCAAGATCGGTGGATGAGAAGTATCGTCGAAGCAGGTCGTCGAGGTCCATCACGAAGACATAGCGTCATTTTGCGGAGTCCGAACCCCGGGGCGTTTGGGACGGCCTTGTGCAGCGCACGAGACAGTTGCGGTCGATCGGCGAGGCCGTTGCCGCTCGATCCCCGGCCTCGCCAACCATGGAAAGTCTCTAAGCGGCGAGAGCCCGCACCGGGGCTATACGCGCGGCCTCACAATCGGACAGCAGTCGCCCGGCATCGTGCATCACCGCGTTGATCCATTCCGGGCACCAGCTGTCGCAGAACTCATCTTCGCGGCGCACTTCGGCCCCGAACAGCCGCTCAAGCTTCCATAGCAGCGCCCCGTGATCCGGGGCCGGCATGATAAGCAGATCGCGCTCGCGATCGCACATCGCATTGCAGAGGCGCTCGACTTCTTCGCTTGCCTCCTCGTACCCCAACCTTTCCTGCGCGGCCTTGTGATCGAGCCACGCGCGCCGGACTTCAGCGGCCTTGGTTCGGAACACGACTGAGACGTGATCGTCCCAGACATGCAAGTCGTTCGCGGGGACTTGATAACGCGCCGTCCGCCCATTCCGAGCCACGACCTCGAACCAAAGGTCAGGTCGGGGAGAGACCCGGTCGAGTTCATCCGCAAAGCGGCTGCCAGACGGCCGTGTCGAACCGCTCGAAATCGGCTTTTGCCGAGTGGTAGGCCGACATCGCGTCATCCCAGAGATGAGTAGCAGTCATGCCGCGAACCGCGGCGATGGTGGCATGCATGTTCATCAGATTGCTCCTGTTTCCGGCGCTCCTTGGTTGGCGCTCCGCAAAAGGAATTGAGGACGGCGGATTGCGATCGTGTTTCCGAAATGGCGCAACAGCGAGTGAATGCCTCGCGCTCAAGCTTCCGGTGGGCGAGGGTGGTCGCTTCGACGCTAACGCGCGTTCGACAGATGGCGACACGCAGTCAGCGGTTTCCTGGCTGCCACAGTGCGTTCGAGGGGCGTGGGTGGCCTCAATCCGTGCGAGGCTTGGTCCCCAGCGGACCGCGACGATCGACCACCGTGATGTGGCGTGCCTTGGCTTCGATGACGAGACGTTCGGTGACGCCGTTGCCGGGAAAGGCGATCACGTAGCGCGGGGACATCGCCAGCATCTGCTCGTTGCGCTTGAACCCGGCCCGGGCACCCAGCCTGCGATCGAGACCGAAGGTCAGTTGCTGAACCTCGTGGCGTTCGGCCCAGGCGGCCGCAAGCCGGTCTGCACCCTTGCAGTCGCCGCCATGGACGAGAAGCATATCGGGCACCTGCTCGCGGACTCGGTCGAGCGTGGCCCAGATGTTGTCCGCATAGTTCTTCGCATCTTCGGTCGTGGCGAAGCTCGCGCGGCCTCCGGCGAAAACCACGGCGGTGCCCTCGGGCGTGAGCGCGGCGCGCCGGCGTTCCGAGCGGACCTTGAGGAAATCGCGCGCATCGATGACCGCAGAGGTCATGCTCTTTCCGTGTGCCACACGCGATCCGGACATCGGCTTCCAGGACGCGCCGGTCTCTTCGCGGTAGAGCACTGCCGCGACCTCGCGCATGTGCTCGAAGGCGAGCATGCTGGCTTCGCCTGCCTGCGCGCGCTCGACCTGCTCTTCGAGATTGCTCGAATGGATTTCCGAGCCATCGGCCGACGCAAGCAGCGCCCGGATCTCGTCGCTCGCGCGATCGACTTGCGCGGACTTGCGGCTCGCCGCGCGGTGGAAGAGATTGACGAAGCCCCAGGCGATGTCCTCCGCATCGGCCTCGAGCGCGGTGTCGGCGAACAGCGCGAACATGTCCGACCAGACCGCCGCGAGCGTCTGTTCGCTCGCTTCTTCGGCAGGAAAATCTGTTTCATTGAAGGGTGCGGGTTGGACCGAGAAGCCGTTCAGATCGAGCCCGGCAAGCTGGGCGGTGAAGCTGTCGTACATGGGTCATTTCCTCCTGAGCGAAGGCGACTGCCGCAGGGGAAGAGAGAAGTTTTCCTGCGGCCTGTTCGCCGGGCCCGGAAGGGACCGGATCGAGGGGCCGCCGCACCGCGCAGCGGGAAACCCCGCAAGGCAAGGCTGGCGCGGGCCACACGGGCCGCAGCCTTGCGCGGGTTGCGGCGGAACCGGTCCGGTCCAGGGCCCGCGCGAGCGAACAGGACTGGCAGGAAATCTGGCGCCGGCAGGCCGCGCGAAGAGGAATGATGGCAGTCGAACTTCAGCGGAGCGAAGGCAGTCCGAACTGCTCTGCGGTGAATTCCAGCACCTCGCCCGAAGGAAACGCGGCCATTGCAGTGAGACGCCTGCCTTCGAGGCGCAGGTGCCAGCCGCGCCCGTGATCGGGCTCGGCCTTGGCAAAGCACGCCGGATCGAACAGCGCGAGATTGATCCCCTGCGGATCGCGCGCCGACGGTGAGCGGATCGCCTGCCCGCCCGCGGCGCGAGCAGCCTCAGCGAGATCCTGACACGCGGAATAGTCAAAGGGGTCGACCCAGCGATCGCTGTCGCGCGACAGAGGCGGCCGCGTGATGTCGAGCAGGCGGGCAATGGAGAGCGGAACCGAGAAGCTCAGATGCTCGCTGGTGCGGTTGCTCGGGACAAAGCCCGGCGACCGGCTAATGAAGCGGATCCGCCAGTAGGCGGTTTCCGTGATGGCGGTCTGCTCGGCTTCGCTGGCGTAGAAGATGCCGGGGCGCTCGTTCGCGCGCCGAAAGCGGCTGGCCATGCCGTGGCCGTAGCGAAAGGGCGAGGCGAGAAGGTAGTGCAGCCCGCGCGCTGCCCTGGGCAGATCGGGCTTGGCCGCATCGGCGAGTTCCTCAAGCCGCTTTTGGTCGTCGAGCGTTGCGGCAAGCCGATTGGTCGAGATGCGATGCTGCGCCTCGACGACACGCCAGACAGTCCTGCGGCAACGGCGCAGCTCAGACGCGAGCGCGGTGGGCGTCCACATAGTCGCAAACCGTCATGAGACCCTTGAAGCTGTCGATCAGGTCAAGGGGCCGCGCCTCGAGGTCGAGATTTGGGGTCGCGAGCCAGGCTCGCGCTGCCATGTCGTCGCTGCCGAGCAGGGCATCGAGCGAACGGAACAGGCGCAGCAGAAACTGGCCGGCTTCGAACGACTTGCTGGCCGGATCGAGCTCGGACCTGCCCGAGCGCAGGCGCGAGACGGTGGCCTGAGACAGCCCGAGAACCGACCCGAGTTTGGCATTGGTCAGGCCCCAGAACTCCGCAATACGGGCGATTGCGGTGGTCAGGACCCTGCCATTTCCTTCCTCGACTTCAGCGGCTCTTGTTGCCATCGACACGTCCTTTCACATGCACGATATAGCATTCAGCTACTCATTTGAACAGCCTGTCTTTCAAAGATGGCTTCGCCGTTCGAAAACCGCCCGATCATGCGAAGCTCGCCGAATGTCGCTTCGAAGCGGCGTGCCACCCGGGCAAGCCAGCACTGCGCCCGCCCGGACCGCGGATGATAGGCATCGGCTTCCCAGTACCGGCTGTCGTCGCGCTCGGCGAGCCAGATGGCTACGAGACCGCAGTATGTGGATATCCCGCAATCGGCAAAGGCGTTGCGCAGCAGGATCCGATCTTCGCGGCCCCGCCAGCCGTCGCAGGGTTCAAGTGATGGAAGGACGCTGCGCGCCGTTTCGATCACCTCCTCGACCAGACACTCATATTCCCATTCCCAATCATCCTCGTCTTCAATCCCAAGTGTACGGAAGGCGACGATTGCGCCGGACGGATAGCTGACGGAACGTCCCATCCTGCACCTCCCTCAAGCCGCTTGGGCGAGATCGGCTGTCGCAGCCTCGCCTCCGGCACTTGAGCGCCCCCCAAGTCTCAGGATGAGGCTCGCGGCCTCTTCTGCTTTGGCGGCCGCGGTCAGCATGGCCCGGTCATCGGATTTCAGAAGCTTGAGCCAGTGCGCGATGTAGCTCGCATGGTGGTCGAGATGCGCTACAGGCAGGCCGAGATCGGCGCCCAAGATTGCGGCGGACAGCTCCGCCACCAGTTCCTCGGCCGCGTAAGATTCGCTTCCGAAGCGGTTCTTGAGATCTCGGCCGAGACGTGAGCAATGCCCGGTCCAGTGCGAGAGTTCGTGCGCCAGCGTCGCGTAGTAGTGATCGTAGCCATCGAAGAGCGCGGCCGGCGGCATTGTAATCCGGTCCAGGATCGGCTCGTAGTACGCTTCCGACCCCTGATGCCGAAGTTCGGCGCCTACCCTTGCAAAGAAGGCGTCGAGCCGCTCTTCCCGCCCCGCAGGCTCGACCGGCTCAATCTCAAGCTTGGCACAATACATCGCGGGCAAGCCATCGCACTGGTCGGCATTAAAGACCGCGTAGGCCTTGAGGACACATCGCTTCTCGGTGCCTTCTTCGCCGCCATCGCCTTCAACCTGCTTGTCGTACCTCTTGTAGAAGATCGCGATCGTCGACTTCTCGCCCTTGCGGACCTGCCCGCCGAGCTTCTGGCACTGCCGGTACGTCATCCAGTAGGGCGACAGAAACCCGGCAGCCTCAGCTATCATCCAAAGCCAAAACGTGTTCATGCCTCGGTAGGGTGTTCCGCAGCTGCGGAGAGGTCGTGATACTGGAACCCCGCGCCATGGCTTCACCCATGGTCTGGTTCCGTGCTCGAGTTTCTCGATAATCGCAGCCGTGATCTGGGCGGCGGGAGAAGTCCCGCCGCGGCGTGTGCATTTGGACATGAGGCGTCTCCCGATTGCCCGGACGAAACTGCCCGGGTGCAATCGGAAGGAGCCCACTCTCCTCTACGGTGATAACCGGCGGTTTTGCGCCCTCATTTCGGTCATTCCGGAGCGGGTGCCGCGACCCCACAAGCAGACTGAGCAGAGCATCACTCGCTGCAGAGGATTGTCACATCGATGCCCACGGTTTCTTTTACGTAGGTCAGACCAGCCGCTAAGATCGACGATTGCGGTTTGGTTCGCTTGGATTCCGACAAACCAGGCTGCGCGATCAGGATTTCCGTCTCGATCGGACGGAACCGATGCAGTTTGACGATCCGATTAAGATCAGTTGCGTCCCCTCTAAGGAAGCGAGTGCCGCGGCCACCGCGTTTTGCCGGCTCGTTCCGCGCCTTGAGGTGTTGCGCGAGTTGCGGGAATTTTCCGACCCAGCGAGCCGACCGCAGCGCTTGCGATGAGACCTCGACCACATCTTTTACACGCTCACCAGGCGTCGAACCGCCCGAGAACTTACAATGCACGAGCGCCATGCGGATTGAGTCCTCAGTGACCTTCAGGCAGACGAGATCGGCCGCTTCACCGCTGTCATCGTCGTCGAAGACGACGTCGAAATCCTCTGCCAGATATTGCTGCGCGACGTGCCATTGAATGGAGTCCTTGCGGACCGCGCCGCCCTTCCAGATCGACTCTTTTTTGTGGTCGACATCCTTCCACGTCCAAACCTCAAACCGGTCATCTTCAATCGTAAGATCATAGGGCGTTTGCGGGACGATGTGCAGATTGGCATCGAGCTCCGAGAGGTCAACGAACCGGAAAAGCGGAGGATATTCCGAGAAATATGCCGCGAGCGTCGTGGAGAGCTTGCCGATTGTGACCGTAAGCGGATTGCCCGATATCTGCTCGACCTTGAATTCCTCGGCCCCGCCCAACGTAAATCGGAACGATGCCCAACTCCCAGAAGTTGCTTCGATCATCTCAAAATCGATCGTGTTCGCCGACACGTCAGATCCAGTGATGCGAAGCTCAAACATCGTTTGTGTCTGTTCGCGAGTGCCGTCGCTGAACCCGACCCGCTCCTCCGCTTGGCTCAGAATTTCGTAGGGCCATTCGATGCTCAGCAGTTCAATGGCCGGCAGCGTCGCGACCTCGGTTGGCAGCAGCACATTGTCGATCAGCTTGGATGTATCGATTGAGCTGTCGAGCAGCTTGTCTCCAACCGCTTCGCACCATTCATTGAAACGTGGGATCGGACCTTGTTCGCGCGACCACACCCGCCCTTTCGCCGAGCAACCAATGGTGATTTGCTTTCCACCCTCCCAGCCGATGCCGCTCAGCAGCGCCTTGAGCGAACCGCTCTTCTCCGCTTGGCTGAGGGCGGTGACGACTTCCGAGCCGGTATAGCTGGCGTAGGACAGGTTGCGACGGCCGTGTTTCTTGACACCTAGATTTTGGAAGATGAGCCGGGCGATCCGACCCATCGCCCTGAACACCACGTCTCCATTAATGATTTTTCCAGCCCCGACCGCCGTAGCTAGGTCTGGAAACGCCGAGCTTTTGTCCGAGGAGGAGAGGTAAAGAAGCTTTCGCGCCGCATCGTAATGCAGGACGAACAGCGTCCATGTCCGATCTTTCACAGCCTTCGACCGGCTCCATTTGACGGTGGGTTGGGAGCGCGTGACGAAGAACAATGTGTTTGAAGGCGAATGCAGCCAGACCCGATATGGCACCATTGAGGACGGAAGCCCGTCATGGAATGCCTTCGGGGTGAATTTATCAGCCTGATAGAACAATGTGCTCATGCCGGGCTTGAGCAGCTTATGCGAAATCGGCACATCTTCATCGTCCGGGCCGCTGTCCAGGCGCTTCGCCTCGTTCAGAAATTTGACCAGCCGGGCATGTTCCTGGGCCGCGGCCGAACTTAATTCGCTCAGCAGCTCGTTCCAGTCGGCATCCTCGCTGTAAAGCCGCTCGAGCGCGTCGGACACGTTGGGCTCGGCGATGTTCGCAATGACGGTCGCATTGCCGATATTCGCGGCAGCGCTGCGCGTGAACCGGCCGGTGAACTGCAGCAAAATCGCCAAGCTCTTGTGAAGGTCATGGACCGCCGCGACTTTGAGCTCCGGCAGGTCGAACCCTTCGCCAAGCATGTTGACGCAGACGACGATCCGACTGTCACCGGCCTTCAAAGCATCGATCGCCGGCTGAGTATCGCCCACCTCCGAGTGAACAAGCAGCGGTTTCAGATCCGGCGCTAGGGCCTCATAGATATCGAACACGGCCCGAGCGCGCTCGATGCGCGAGCACCGGGCCATCATCAGATGATTGAGACCTTGGCTCAAATCTTGTCGCAAGCGGGCCACCGCCGTTTCGGCGATCGTCTGATCCGCATCGGCGGCCAGTGTCTCATATACCGGCTCAAAGGTGATGGGCTTAAAATACTTATCCTGCTGCGCCCGATGCAGTGGGTACGAGTAGATAACGTGCCCATCCACCAATTGCCCGTCGCGACGGAACGGCGTTGCCGTGAACTGCAAGATCGGTTTGCCAGAAAATGTCTCGCGAAAATTCGTCCAGCGTTTGGCGCTGATATGGTGGGCCTCATCGATGACGAGCGCGCCGATCCGCTCGACCAGTTCCGGCCAGACACTTTCGGCGGCTCTATCCGCTAGCGAGTCCATCGTCCCGACGATCACGTTGCAGCGGTCAAAAATCTCCAGGTCCTCTATCGTTTTCGGCACTTTGCGCACGAGGCCCACGATCGGGTTCGGCACGTCGTCCGGCAGCACTTTTAAGAAGCGAAGAAGGCCGAAGGAGAGAAACTTCCTCGCAGTCTGAGACCGTAAGGCATCGGACGGCACGACGACGAGCAATGGCTTACGCAGGTAGGCCGCTTGCGCCGCCAGCATCGTTTCGGTCTTGCCGGTCCCGGTCGGCATGACGATGGTCGCTGGCTGCGTGTTGATGCTCCAATGGGCGCCAATGGCGTGCAGTGCGCCGAGCTGCGGCGGCCGAAGCCCGCGCTTATCCTCATCGACGCTACCATCCTCGTTCGGTTGCTCCGCGCGGAACGAAAACCGTCCGTCCCATTGCCCCGCACGCTTGCTGACAACCGCTGGCCAACCATGCGTCGCAGCTTCGCCTACAACTTCTTCAACGAGACGGTGCTGTAACCACGCGAGCTTGCCGCTCTCGCTCTGCAGCAGAACGCCGTCGGCTTCGCTCGGACGAGCGATGTTTTTACGCGTCGTGACCACCAGCCGCTCACCATCAGCGGTCTGGTAGAGAGGCTCCTTCAAGCGCGCTGAAACGAGGACTTCGCCGACACGCTTTGCTTTAGCGGTGGAGGCCGGGCGCAAAATTGCTTCAACGACACCAATAGCAACGCGCATCGGCCCGTAGCGGACTGCTGGAAGCTCTAGCGTGCTGTCCTCAACAATTAGGTCGTCCTGAGCCATGAGATTCCCCGCCCATTTTTTCCAAGAGGATAGCTACGGCACCAATTCTTCCTAGGTCACTGCCAGCATCTACCTGCAAAAACTACTTAAAGAAGAAGCCGTTACGGACCAATCAGGTGCAAAGGCCAGTTGATCAAAGGTCAACTCAATCCCCGCACCCGCCATTTCACATCTCGCAGAATGCGGCGCTCGTCGAGTGCGCCACGGCCACTTTGAGTGTCGCTAACGGCCCAAATTTTGGCTGTCGGTGGCGATCGTCATAACCCGCACAAAGCCCCGGCCGGGTTGCTGGTCGTAAATCGCCAGCTCGGGATCGGCCTTGGGCATCCATACCCTGCCGGTCTCGACCGCCAGTGAGGCCGGCAGGGCTGGGAACACGTGGATCGGCACACCAGGGCCGTGTACCGCCTTGATCAGGTCGAACAACCTGCGCAGCATCTTTCGATAGGTTTCCTGATCCTCAGGGCAGCGGACGATGTCGTTGTGCGCCCCTTGGGCCATCAGGCTCCAGATCGCGGCTTTGTCGCCCAGCACGGCTGTCAGCCGGTCGTCGGTGATGGTAGCGCTGACCGCGAGCTTAAGAGCGACCGGTCCGGTCTTGTCCGGCGCGGGCTCGCCGACTGCGTAAGCGATTGGCGAGCAATCGCGCTGCCAGTCCCAACTTGGCGGCTCGCGGTGCCGCTGATGCACGACCGCGGGCACGATGTCGCACAGTAGCCGGCCGAGCTCGATCAGGAGGGGCTGCGGGGCGAGTGCGAACACGCTGAGATGGCGGATGTCCTGCCGTTCGATGCGGCCGCTTACGCGCGCGGCGAAGTTCCGCTGGAGATTGGCCTGCTGCTCTGCCCAGTAGGCGGGTTCGGCGTCGCTGGCGGCGTGCCCAATGAGCTCGAGGTCGATGGTCTGGTGACTCGCCGGGTGATGATCGGGCGGCATCGCGGCGAAGATCGCCTGGGTCGAGACCAAGGCCTCGTTGCTACCGATGCTCGCGCCGAAACGCAGGACATGCGAAGCCCGCTCGCGATCGATGCCGGCGACGAGCGCGATCCGCTCCTCGTGTTCCGCCTTCATCGCCAGCAGGACGTCTTCGGGGTGATCGGCGGCCGCATCGAGGTCGATGAGCTTGTGATGGACGCCGCACATCAGCATGAGATTTTCGAGGTCCCGGCACAGCGCGGGCGAGCGGACCGGATCGCCGCGGGGGCCGTCGGCGGTCTGCGCCACGATATGGGCGATGAAACCGAACAGCGGATCGCGCCGCCCCGCGACGAGGTCGCCCACGAGATCGCGGTTGCAGCCGCGGTATTGGCACCGGCCGGCCGCGCGGGCCCACAGCGCCGACTGGACCTTCTGGGGTACACTCAGCCTAGCCGCCATCGGCGCTCTCCACATGGCGGCCGCTTGCCGTCCATTCGCCGGTAGCACGCCAGCCCTCGTAAGCCGCGAGCCATTCGATCGTCCAAGGCACCGTCGTCTCGGCGACCAGATCGGCCGGACTCCAGTCGCCCGCATCGGGGTCGAGCAGGCAGAGCGCCACCTTGCCGTCGTCGAGGTGGTAGACATGGGGCAGGCGCCCTTCCGCATCGCCGGGGCGTGGCCGGAGGGCCGGGGAAACGACCGAGACCAGCGGTTGGGTACGGGCGGGGTCCAGCCGTTCGACGAGCAGAGGGACGCGGTAGTAGATGGCGACGGTGTAGGTTTGCAGGAGCGGCCGTAGCGGGCCCTCCCAGCGCGCATGCCGCTCGCCGCGCGCCGACAACCGCCAGTCGGGCCAGACACGTGCCATCGCGGCGATCTGCTGGTCCAGCGTCGGGATCACCTCAACGGCGCTCCCCCAATGTTGGTGTGAGGACGGGCCGCCGCGGGCGCGAGCCCGACACCGCTCAGGATTGCTGGCGCGGCCGGAACGTAGAGGCCGCCCGAGCGCGTATAGCCATGCTCCTGGCTCTGGACCTTGCGGCCGATGCGCTCGTTGAAGGCCTTTACCGAACGGGTGACGACGCGCTCGCCGAACTGATCGCGCAGCCACTCCTGCAGGTCCTCGAGCTGGCGGCCGCGTTCGCGGGCTTCCTGCAGCCCGTTCGCGAGCGCATGCAGCGCGCCGGCATAGGTCTGCTGCTGCGACTGATTCTCGGGCCAGCGGTCGGTGAATCGCTCCGCAGGGAACTCGGGGTTGGCAACGTCGAGCAGGCAATGGTTCCGCGCGGCCTCGTCGATTGCGCGCGCAGTCCAGCGCGCCTGGCGCACGACCATATCGGCCAGACCCATGCCGGGACTGGCCGCATGGCCGGCGTGGCACGACAGCATGACCGACGGCGGCATCCGGCCGGTGTCGTCGCTGTAGAAGATATTGCGGTGCCGCTTGATGAGCTGGAGCGCGACCGTGGTGGCGCTCTTGACGATGAGCGGCGTCTGCTCGGGAACGTCCTCGATGGTCGCGGCGGCGAATTCCATGCCGTGCTCGGCGTAGAGGCGCTGGTTGAGCGCGATGGCGAAACGCTCCTCAAGCGGCGTCCGGCCGTTGTACCAGGCACAGAAACCGTAGGCATTCATGGGAACGTAGCAATGCTCGGCGGGCTTCCCGCGCTTCGCATGCGCGATGGCGCCTTCCTTCTCCTTGGGCGCCAGCCGGCGGGCGGGTGTCACGTCGAGATGCATGCCGTCGGCGTAGTAGAGCGTGATGCACCGCGTCTTGCGTTCCATCCGCTCGACCGGATAGCCGTCGAGCGCCGCCTCCAGCAGGTCGAGCAGCGCTTCGGGCCCCTCGCTGCCGCCGAGGATTTCGGCGACCGCGTCGATGTCGTATTCGTCGTCGGTCCCGCGGGTCGAGATCGTCGCGTCGATGGCCATCGAGCCTTGGGGATAGAAACAGGAGACGCGGCCGGCGAGCGGGCTGCCCTGGCGATCGATGTAGCGGCAGACGGCGCCATAGCGTTCGACCGCCTTGCGGTGGAGACCGGGCGGCAGCTGCAGATTGATCGCGACCTCGGCGAGGATCGCGTCGAGGGGATCGCCGAAGGGATCGTAGGGCCGGCGATCGCCGGGGAAGAAGACCGAGTTCATAGCGCTCTCCGGTTTACAAATCTGCAAGGTGGTGCCACCACACTCGTCGACTTGGGGAGCGACCACCCCTGTTTCAAGGGGTGGCGGTTTACAAAATGTGACTTACATAGACTTTTGTAAACCGGTCGAGCGAAAGGTGGCCAATGCCATGATCGGCACGAGATTGAAGCTGGCGCGCGCATCCGCGGGGTTGTCGCTGCGCGACCTCGCCGAGCGCATGGACAATGTCGTCAGCGCGCAGGCGATCGGCAAATACGAACGCAACGAGGACATGCCGGGTTCGCGCCCGCTGATGGCGCTTGCCCGCGCCCTGGGGGTGTCGGAATCCTACCTGCTCAGCGACGATGAGCTTACGCTCGAAGGCGTCGATTTCCGCAAGAAGCGCAGCGCCAAGGAGGAAGCCACGATCGAGGCGCAGACGCTGCAGCTCCTCGAGCGCTATCTGGCGGTCGAGGATATGCTCGATCTCAGGAGCGTCGAGTGGGAACAGCCGCGCAGTGCGCCCTTCCCGGCGCGCGACCTGCGCGACGCCGAAGATGCCGCCCGCTCGGTACGCGAGGACTGGGGGCTGGGTCACGATCCGATCCCCAAGCTCGCCGAACTCCTCGAGGAGCGCGGCATCAAAGTGCTGTCGATCGACCTCGACGACATCGACGGGCTGGCCGCCAAGGTCCTGCGCAAGGGCCGCGACGCCGCGCGCGTCGTCGTGATCCGCAAGAACATCTGGTCGGAGCGCAAGCGTTTCACGCTCGCGCACGAGCTGGGCCATATGGTCATGGCGCTCGGCAAGGACCTCGACGAGGAAGCCGCCGCGAACCGCTTTGCCGGCGCTTTCCTGATGCCGGCCGACGTCGTGCGCGCGGAGGTGGGTGCGCATCGCTCGGCGATCAGCATGGGCGAGCTGGTGGCGCTCAAGGAGCGGTTCGGCATGAGCCTGCAGGCGATCGCCTACCGCCTTCGAGACCTGGGGATCATCGAGAAGAAGGCGTTCTCGGATCTTTACCGCGAGTTCGTCCGCCGGGGCTGGCGCAAGGAGCCGTTCGAGGAACCCGCGCGCCTGCCGCCGGAGTACGAGGAACCCAAACGCTTCGAACGGCTGTGCTACCGGGCGCTCGCCGAAAACGTGATCGGCGAGAGCCGCGCGGCCGAGATGCTTGGCATCTCGCTGCGCGAGCTCGACAACCGGCTCGGCGAAATCGCCTAAGCCATGCCCTTCCTGGTCTCCGACACTTCGGTGATCATTGACCTCGAACGGGGCGACCTGCTGCGCGCCTCCTTTGCGCTCAGCGACAGCTTCGTCGTCCCGGACCTGCTGTTTGTCCAGGAGCTCGATGACGAATTCGGCCGCGAGCTACTGGGCATGGGCCTGGTGGTCGAGGAACTTGACGGATCGGAAGTTGCACGCGCCACCGCGTTGCGCCGGATGGAAGCCCGGCTCTCGATCGCCGACACCTTCGCCTATGCGCTCGCTCACGGGCGAGGGTGGGTTCTGCTCACCGGGGATCGCGTGCTGCGTGGGGCCGCCGAAGCCGAAGGGGTTGCGGTGCACGGCGTGCTTTGGCTGCTCGACCGGATTGAAGCGGAAGGGGTCTGCGACCACCCAACCCTGCACGCGGGCCTCACCAAGACCGCGGATCATCCGCGCTGCCGACTGCCGAGGCGCGAGATCGATGCGCGGCTGCGCCGCTACGCTGGAAATTGAAGGGTCCGACGCGGTTTGATCGCCGAAAATGCTGGAGGTGAATGGCGTATGTCCAAGAACATCCTGATCTTCTCAGACGGCACCGGCCAGGCCGGCGGCCTCTCTCCTGATCAGACGCTCAGCAATATCTACAAGTTCTATCGGGCGACGCGGGTGGGCCCGGAGAACGCGATCGATCCGGATCGGCAGGTCGCGTTCTACGATCCCGGTCTTGGCACCGATATCGACGCCTCGGGGCGATTTCGGACGCGCGTCGCGCGCAGGATCCGGGCGTTCGCAAGCTCGGCGACGGGGGCGGGGATCGGGCGGAACATCACCGACTGCTACGAAGCGATCCTGCGTCACTACGAGGACGGCGATCGCATTTTCCTGTTCGGCTTCAGCCGCGGCGCATACACCGCGCGCTGCGTGGCTGGCGTCGTAGGCCTTTGCGGGGTGCCGACGCAGGGTGCCGACGGCCGCCCGCTTCCGCGCACCGGGCGCGCCCTGCGCGCAATCGCGCATGAGGCCGTGCACACCGTCTATGAGCACGGCTCGGGCCGTAAGCGCAGCGACTTCAGCGACCAGCGCAGGGTACTCGCCGAGCGATTTCGTACGAAATACGCGAGCGGAGTGAAGCAGGCCGCCGTGGTCCCGTATTTTGTCGGCGTCTTCGACACGGTCGCGGCGCTGGGGACTAGCGGTCTGCGAAGGTTGATCATGAATCTCGTGCTGGTTGCGGGAGTTGCGGCGGTCGTTTGTACCATCGCAATGGTGTTGAGCTGGCTGTTTGGATGGGATTTCCTGGAAACCCTTGCAGGGACCGCGGCCATCGGCGCTGTTGTCGCTGTGGCGGTGATCGTAAAGATCCGGCTGAAGGTGATCGACGACTATCCGGAGCCGGGGAAGTCCGCGTCGCATTGGTCGGGTTGGCGCTTTGCTTTCTACGATACCTATCTAAACCCACGGATCCGATTCGCGCGCCATGCGCTGGCGATCGACGAGACCCGCGCCGACTTCGACCGCGTCCTGTGGGGACAACCGCGTCAGGAGATGGCCGGGCCGCGGCAGGAAGGCGAGCCCGCTCCTTTCGTCCAGCTCTGGTTCGCGGGCAATCATTCGGACATCGGGGGAAGCTATCCAGAGGACGAAAGCCGGCTTTCCGACATCGCGCTCAACTGGATGGTGGGCGAAGCCAAGGCGGTGCCCTTTCCGATCGAGGTCGACGACGCACGCCTGCATATTTACCCGCGCGCAAACGGCCGCCAGCATTGCGAGGTGGAAAGCCTGCTCGACCGCTACCCTGGCTGGCTCCCGAAATGGGCGCGCTTCGGGTGGAAGGCGCGCGCGAGAGACATTCCCGGCGACGCCCCGACCCACCCGAGCGTGGCGGAGCGTTTTGCGCTGACATCGGTTACGCAGTGCAGTAGTCGCGCGCCGTACCGGCCGGCGCCTTTGCGCGGCCATGCTGCGTTTGCGGAGCACTATGCACCTGAGCCAGTGGGCCCGACCGAACGGCCTGCGTCGGGTTAGGGCGGTGGCCTGGGCAAGCCCAAGGTGCGGGCGAAATAGCGCCGCATCCCCACGAAGGGCTCGTTCAGCGCCTGCATGCGACGAACCTCGGCTTCGCTGAGCGTGCGGATCGCGGGCGTGATGCCGGGTTCGGCAAGGATCTTCGAGAACACCTCGAGCTGAACGTAGTTGATGTAGCGTTCGGCCAGCAGCTCCGGCCGGTTCAGCCCCAGAAATGCATGCGCTGCGGCCATCGCCCGGTCGGCACGCGCGCCCCCTGCGGACCGTATCCAGACCTCCTCGTTGACGCTGTCCACCTCATAAATGAAGAGCTGGTCAGGATTCTCAAAATAGGGATTTGGTAGGTCGGCTTGCTCCTCGTCCCACAGCGCGGCGAGTTGAGCGTCGTCGAGCAGAAGCGGGTCGTGCGTGAGGGCGATGAGGAGATCGCTGAGCAGCGCCCCAGTCGGCATGGCGTTGGGCATCGCCGGCGCTGCCGCTGCGGCGCCTGAAATCGGGAAGTTGTCACCCTTGTAGGTCTGGTTGCAGATCTGGCAGCTGTAGAGATAATTGTCGAAACAGAACGCCAACCACCAATAGATCGACTTGGGCCGGAAATGTTCGACGTCGCCATGCGCGACCAGACTGGTCGGCGCTTCGCAATAGGCGCACTTGCCCCGGCTATCGCGCTTGAGACGGTCCTTCGCGGGCTTCCATTGTCCGGAATCGAATTCAATTTTGCCGGAGATACGTCCGGCAAAGAATATGTCGGCGAGTAGCTGCGACCTGGTGGTGAGCCGAGGCTGACGAAATGCTGCCGGAATGGTGGCTTCGGTGCGGTTGCGTTCGAGCGCGATCACTGTTCCCCCCGCGCGGCGTCTCCGCCCGACATCTTGGCAAGTTCGCGCGTTACCTGCTCCAGCACGTCGTTGGTGCGCTCGAGCCCAGGGCGGGTCTGACGCCATGTCGGGACATCCTCGAGCTTTCGCTCGAGTTCGCCGATCCGCTTCTGCGCCTCCTCATTCGGCGCGCCGGTTTCGAGGCCCACGCCTTTCAGACTGCGCAGTTCGTCGCGCACAGCCTCCGTTTGCGGCGAGTCCAGCGTTTCGAGTCCGAACAGCGGACTCTGCAGCAGCTGGTGCAGCATGAGCTTGTTCGGCGCACCCTCGAACGCCGAAAGCGCCGCGCCGTGACCGTCACCGGTCCGGCGCAGGACGAACAGCTCACCGTCTCCCGCCTGATGAATGGTCAAGGGAGAATGGGTGGTGACGACCACCTGCACGTTGGGCAGGGTGTCGCGAATGAACGAGACCAGCCGCCTCTGCCAGACCGGGTGAAGGTGCAAGTCGATTTCGTCGACGAGGAGGAGACCGCGCGCCTTGAGCGGATCCTTGTAGTCCTGAAAGGTCTCAGTGATCTGGAACAGAAGATCGCCGCACCAGGCCGCCATGGCCTGGTAGCCGTCCGACAGGGCGGCCAGCGGAAGCACGCCGTCGGGCGTCGCGAACATGAGCCGACGGTTTTCGCGGTCGATGCCCTGGAAGTGAACGTCGGGCAGAAGCTTGTCTAGTGCACTGCGCACCGCGTGAAGCCCATCCGATCCGCGACGGTACTCAAGGTCCATTGCCCATCCCTCGAGCGAGACCAGGGCAGTATCCACGTTGAAGAGGGTCGCGACGGCGCGGGTTCGCGGCGACCGCGACGAACTTTCGAACGCCGCGCCGCGTACACTCGGCCCGAGCGCATGGCGAACGACGCCGTAGCCGACCACGAAATAGTTTCTTTCTGAGCGGAAGATAGCGCGATCGATCTGATCGAGCGCCTCGCCGTTTGTGCGTACGAATTGCGAGGTGCCGCTTCCCCGCTTAAAGGTCACCGATGCGTGGCGCATCTCTCCGTCCTGGGTGCTGAACTCGAGCGCAATGCTCGCCTCCTCCATGCCCAGCCGGATCCAGTCGTCGGGATTACCGACAAGCTCGAAGATGGATTCGCTGCCCGCAAGAACCAGCCCAATGGCTTTGAGGATGCTACTCTTTCCCGTACCGTTCTCACCCAACAGATAGGTCCAGTTGCGCGCTGCCTGCTGGGCGTTAAAGCTGAGATCCAGTTTTTCGATCGAGCGGATGTTCTCTAGGTGGAGATGCCGAAGAAACATTGCAGCTTTTCCCGTGAGTGCAGAGGAGATCGGTAAATGTGTACTGGCGACGTTGCCTTTACCACGTTCCACCTATCACTCAGCAGAGCAGAACGGGACGACTATTTGCCGTGCTGATCTCCAGCCTCCGAGAGGGCGGGCCGCGCCCCCCTGCTTTTTGATAGTTCGGCTTGTTCGAAGACAGCCGCGTAGATCTCGATGATGGCATGTCAGCATTCGTTGGCGCGGCGTTTATAAGCGGACCGTCAGCTACTGATGCTGTGGACGGCTCTCCACCCCTCCTGCGGTAGTATCGCGGGGTTGAGCTGGAAGGAGAGTCGAGATGGGCGAAGTGGTTACGATCGGTCTGGATATCGCGAAGTCGGTGTTCCAGGTGCATGGCGTTGGAACAGGTGGCGAGGTGCTGATCCGCCGTCGGCTGACTCGAGCTCGGATGCTGCCTTTCTTCGCGAAGCTGCCGCGCTGCGTTGTCGGCATCGAAGCCTGCAACAACTCGCATTATTGGGCGCGTGAGCTGATCGCGCTCGGTCACGACGTGAAGCTGATGCCCGCGCAGTACGTGAAGCCCTACGTCAAGCGCGGGAAGAACGATGCCGCCGATGCCGAAGCGATCTGCGAGGCGGTAACACGCCCGACGATGCGCTTCGTAGCCGTGAAGAACCCGGAGCAGCAAAGCCTGATGATGCTCCACCGGGTGCGGCTCATGCTGAACCGACAACGTACGCAGATCTCGAACGCGATCCGTGCCCACATCTCGGAGTTCGGCGTCGTTGCACCCGTTGGTCGGCTCGGCGTCGAACGGCTGCTCGAGGTGGTCGCAGATGCTGGCGACGATCGCGTGCCGAAGGATGCACGCCTGTGCTTGCAGATGCTGGCAGCGCAGCTCGAAGTCGTGAAGCAGCAAATCCTCGAGAACGACCGCCGTGTGCTCGCCAGCGCGCGACGAACCGAACTCGGGCGCAGGCTGATGGATATCCCTGGAGTCGGGCCGCTGCTGGCGAGTGCGTTCGTCGCCTCGGTCGCCGATCCGACCGTGTTCAGGACCGGTCGCGACCTCGCCGCCTGGATCGGTCTCGTGCCCAAGCAGAACTCGTCGGGCGGGAAGGATCGGCTCGGCAGCATCACGCGCGCCGGCAACCGCTACCTGCGGCAGATGCTCGTGGTCGGAGCGATGGCAGTGATCCGCTATGCCGAGCGGCATGGCACAAAGCGGCCTTGGCTGGTCCAACTGCTCGCCCGTCGCCCGGCCAAGGTCGCGGCAGTAGCGCTCGCGAACAAGAATGCGCGGATGGTCTGGGCGCTGATGACGAGCGGCGAACGCTATCGCGAGCCGCAGCCGATGGCGGCGTAGAAGCTTCGCGCGGGCAACTGCGCAAACGATGTTGGAAAGGGCAATGAGGAGTTGATGCACAAAGCCGGTTGAAACCGCCGGATCGGGAAAACCCATTTTGGGCCGTGGCGCCTTGAGCGCGAGCTATAGGTCGGGACCCGGTTCGCGCGAAAGGCATCATGGCCAGCGGCGCATGACACAGCCGCATCGAAAGGCCGGACACATGGCCGCCTCGACCAGCGGAACGCAAAGCTCCAAATACCCCTTGCCAACGGAGGGCCGTCCACACACGGCCCAGTTATTGACCTCGATATGGTTCGCAGCCGATTCCATCGCCGTCGCCGT